>Ga0272443_10000542_pt1 | contig 68014 bp, 66 predicted proteins | sample SSMAcet12_FD_193581 | JGI IMG/M metagenome (GOLD analysis project Ga0272443, IMG submission 193581) | Marine sediment archaeal communities from Little Sippewissett salt marsh, Falmouth, MA, United States - SSM-Acet-12 | ecosystem: Environmental > Aquatic > Marine > Wetlands > Sediment ...
CAACGGTATCGGAAGCTGAAGCTCTGGTATTTCTGGAACCGGACATGGAAGCCATCCGGCTGGGTAACCGCGAAACTTTACTGGATACCGATCGTTGTTACGGGTGCGACCTGCGGGGTGTGGATCTTTCCGGCAAGAGGTTGGGAAAGGCGGACCTCGAGGGTGCCGATCTCAGCGGCGCCACGTTGCGCGGTACCAATTTCAGCAGGGCAAATTTAAAAGGAGTATTGTTTCGCGGGGCCGATGCCCGGGGTGCAAAATTTCAGAAGGCCGATCTGTATAAGGCGGATTTCACCGGCGCCAATCTGTCTGATGCCGATTTCGAAGATGCTGAAGTAGATGGGGCCGTGTTCACCGGCGCCGCCGGTTATGGAGGTTCCAGGTAGGGATCATTACATCTTTTTCCGGGCTGATTTGTCTGAAATGTACTTCCCCACCAGCCCTGATATCAGCACTACCAGGTAATTCTGTCCTACGATTGCCTCAAGAATAGCCCAGACTTCGGCAATGGGCGCAGTCGGTGATATATCTCCATACCCCAGTGTAGTCAAAGTAACAAAGCTGAAATAAATAAAGCGCAGGCGGGCATCCGTCTACGCGAGTATCATCCCCTCAAAAGACTCCGGGATGTAACTATAGATAATCGCGTAAATAAAGCTCCACCCGTATCCGATCAATAGATACGATGACAAGGCGGCGGCAATTGTCTCGTGATTTACCTCGTGCTCTGTTTTCTTAAGAGGAAGTAGACCATGGAAAATGCCAAAAAGAGAAAATAGATCGCGCTTGCCACCAGGGAGACGATCTGAACTAATGGATGTGCGGTGAGAAGATACAGCCAGCTCGATAAAAAAGAGATGACAACAAGCAGTAGCCCTGTAAAGAGATTTCTACGATCCCGGTTCAGGGTGAAAATGGAAGAGAGCAGAATATAGCTGAAAAAGATATTTATGAGGAACGAAACAATCGACCCGTCTTGAAATATCGGCAATACCACCAGAAGCAGTAACAAACTGGACAATAAGACAACGAAGGGGTTGGCGAGGGCCGGCGGCGTCATCATTGCTGGCCGTAATTGATGGTTTGACCCCGCGGCGCTTCGATTGCCATGATGTTCACGGTGTATGACAAATGATGTCCGGCAAGCGGATGATTGTAATCCACCAGCACTGTTGACTCATCAACCTCGAGAACCGTTGCCGGCACGGTGTGCTCGATTCCGTCTTTGGTCACCTTCTGGGAAATCAGCATGCCGGGTTTTGGGATGGTTCGTTCCTGAAAATGGGAACGGGGAATCTTGTGCAGTAAATCTTTCAGCCTGGGGCCAAACCCCTCGTCCGGCGAGACCCGTGCTTTAACGATATCCCCGATGCTCTTGCCGATGAGCCGTGCTTCCACTGAAGGCGGCAAGGTACCGCTGCCAACGGTGATGACCAAAGGGTCGTCGACGCCATTTTCCATGAAAACGGCGCCGTTATCCAGGGTTCCGGTTACCGCTATTTGTATCTGATCCTGCTCTTGTATCGTGTGCATGGGTTTGAAACTGTAATAATCTATGGAATGAAGTGGTTTGCGGGTTGTTTGCTGCCTTCAGTCTAGTGAATGGCCATTGCCTTGTCAACGAGTGCGCTTGACAAACATCGGTCTTGTTCATTATGTTCGCCGCCTTTATTGCCTCCGCTCAGCCCGCTTTACTTGGAGTTGAAACCAATGATTGATCTCGCTTTTGATAAACACAATGATGGACTGGTGCCAGTAGTTACCCAGGATTACCAGAGCCGTTCTGTTTTGATGCTTGCCTACATCAACCGGCAGGCGTGGGAGATGACCTTGAAGACAGGAAAAGCCCATTATTGGAGCAGATCGAGGCGGAAAATCTGGCTCAAGGGTGAATCCTCGGGCCATATTCAGCGGATCATGGACATTTATGTGGACTGTGATGAAGACACGGTAATCTATCTTGTTGAACAACGTGGGCCGGGGGCCTGCCACATGGGCTATCATTCATGTTTTTATCGAAAAGTTGCGGGTGACAGCCTGGAAATTCATGAAGAGCGCCAGTTTAACCCCGATGATGTCTATTGATGCACACCGCCGGGCCGGCGTAACAAAGCGGAGAGATCTATGTCTACGGTAAAATTAGGACTACCCAAAGGCAGTCTTGAATCTGCCACCATTGAGTTATTTGAAAAAGCCGGCTGGAAAATTAAACCGGCGGCCCGGAACTACTTTCCGAAAATTGACGATCCCGAGCTTGATTGCTTTATTTGCCGGCCACAGGAGATGTCCAGATACATTGAAAGCGGCATGCTCGATGTTGGTATAACCGGCAAGGACTGGACTCTTGAAAATCAGTCAACGGCGATCATTGTTGCCGATCTGATCTATTCCAAAGTGAGCAAGCGGCCAACCAGATGGGTGGTGGCGGTGGCCGGCGATTCACCCATACATACCATTGAAGATCTGCGCGGCAAAAAGATCGCCACCGAATTGGTGGGAGTCACCCGGCGATTTTTCTCGGAGCGAAATATTGATGTGGAGGTTGAGTTTTCCTGGGGAGCTACCGAGGCCAAGGTGGTGACCGGGCTGGCCGATGCCATTGTTGAGGTCACTGAAACAGAGACCACCATCAGGGCGCACGGGTTACGAATCATTCACGAGTTGATGGAATCGAACGTACAATTGATTGCCAACACCGAAGCGTGGGAGGATCCATTCAAGAAACAGAAGATCAGCAATATCTCGCTGCTTTTGCAGGGAGCATTAAATGCCGATCGGATTGTCGGGCTGAAAATGAACGTAAGAGACAGTGATCTCGATAAGCTTGTCTCCATCCTGCCGAGCCTGAACGCACCGACCATCGCCTCGCTCTATCAGACCGACTGGTTTTCGGTGGAAACGGTAATTTCAAAAGATATTGTTCGTGACCTGATTCCCGAACTGATGGGGCGGGGTGCCGAGGGAATTATCGAGTATCCGCTCAATAAGATAATCTGAGGCCAATCAAAGGTTTAATGCGGGCTGATGTCATCGGGAAAAAATAAACCGTTTTCAACGGCATCATTTGTTCTGAGTGCGTATCGCACCAGCCAGATGCCGTCTGGAAATCTGCCTGAAATATGTTTTACCGGTCGTTCCAATGTGGGCAAATCAAGCCTGCTCAATACCGTGCTGAGCAGGAAAAATCTGGTAAAAACCAGTTCCAGACCTGGAAAAACCCAGTCTATTAATTTTTTTTTGGTAGATGATATCTGCCACTTTGTCGATTTGCCGGGATATGGCTATGCCAAGGTGTCAAAGTCTCTGCGGGCACAGTGGGGGAGCTTGATTGAAACATATCTGAGAACCAGAAAGCAGCTGCGCTGTGTTGTGGTAATCATCGATTTGCGTCATGAACCAAAACGGTTCGATATGGAATTACTCAACTGGCTGCGGTTGGAAAAAAGAACATTTCTCGCTGTCTATACCAAGGCGGACAAGCTCTCATATAACAAACAGCAACAAAATGCGGCGGTTCTTGATAGAGGCCATGGACTTGCAAAAGATCAGCGGTTCATATTTTCGGCGGCAAACGGGCAGGGGAGAGATGCATTATCGGCCACGCTGGCTTCACTGATAACGTGAAGCCAGCCGACTGTCGTTTGAGTGTTTGCCTATCTTGCCCAAAATTCGACATCTTCAATGTCAAAAAATCCTTGCCGTACTTTTCTAGGCAGGCTAGTATCGACTACTACACAGTGGGCATAAAGCAGGGCGTTTGATGCCGATGCTCAAGGTTTGTATACTAACAGAAGGTTACATGGTTATCACAAACCGTTTTTGCAGGCACAAAAACCGGCACTAGTTGCCCATTGAGGATCACAAAACGTGTTTACGAGGAGGATATATGTCCCCATACAGTCACCTGCCGTGCTGGGAAATCATGCGGTGTGCCGAGGATAAGCGGTGCCCGGCTAAAGAACATCCGGAAAAAAATTGTTGGGATATTTTTTGCGAGGCCGATCCCCGCTCAACCCATATCTGCCGAGACTGTCTCGTCTATATTGCCCGCCGGGGAGACTCCTCTCTTCCCATGGAAGAAATTGAGAGAATCATGGCTCACAGAAATTTCCTGGCATGTAAGAATCCGCTGATTGATGATGACCGTGCGGCCACCGGCTGAGATCGTTATCAGCTGCGCTCCGTTTTTAACACGGCGAGAAATGCCGACTGCGGGATCTCTACATTACCGACGGTTTTGAGGCGTTTCTTGCCCGCCTTCTGTTTTTCCAGCAATTTACGTTTTCTGGTGATATCGCCGCCATAGCACTTAGATGTTACATCCTTGCGCAGGGCCGAGATGTTCGTGCGGGCAATTATGGTGGTACCGATAGCAGCCTGCAGGGCGATTTTGAACATCTGCCGGGGAATTTCCTCTTTGAGCCGTTCGATAGCGCCGAGACCACGGGCCCGGGCGTTGGAACGATGTGCCAGTTGAGAAAGGGCGTCCACTGGATCGCCGTTGATTAAAATATCGAGTTTGACCAGATCACTTGGCCGATAGTCAATGAGTTCGTAATCAAAAGAGCCGTATCCCTGGGTGATGGATTTAAGCCGGTCATAATAGTCGTAAATCACCTCGGCCAGTGGCAGTTCACAGATAAGTTCGATGCGTCCGGGAGTAGGATAGAGGTAGGTGGTATTCGCCGCCCGTCGTTCCATGCACAGCGTCATTACCGCCCCCATGTATCGTTCCGGCATGAGAATGGTGGCCTTTATATACGGCTCTTCAATGGTTCTTATGGCGGAAGGATCAGGAAAATGGGATGGGTTGTCAACAAATTGCTCATCCCCATTGCTGAGAATAAATCGGTACCGTACTGAAGGCACGGTCAGAATAAGCGACATGTCAAACTCACGCTCAAGCCGTTCCTGGACGACTTCGAGGTGCAGCAAGCCGAGAAACCCGCATCTGAATCCGAAACCCAATGCGGCGGAAGAGTCTTTCTGAAAAAATAGGGCGGCATCATTGAGCTTTAATTTTTCCAGGGCGACGGCAAGATCTTCGTATTCATCTGAGGCAATGGGATATATCGATGAAAAAACCACCGGCTGCACCTCGCGAAAGCCGGGCAGCGGCTCCTTAGCGGGGGTTGCCCTGAGGGTGATGGTATCGCCTGGTTTGGCGTCTTCAATGGTTTTGATGCCGGCCAGGATGTAGCCGACCTCACCAGCTTGAAGAATTTTGGTACTCTGTTTTTTCAGCCGGTATACACCGACTTCTTCCACCTTGTGGACGGCGCCGGTGGACATGAATGTGATGGTATCTCCGGGGCGGACCGAACCATTGAAGATTCGGCACGATGTGACGGTGCCGCGAAACGAATCGTAATGCGCATCGAACACAAGCGCCTGCAGGGGCGCATCGGGACTGCCGGTGGGGGGGGGAAGCAGGGCGATAATCGCTTCGAGCAGGTCATCGATGCCGGCACCCGTTTTTGCCGAGCAAAACTGAATTGTTGCACGATCCAAACCGAGATCGTTGGTTATCTGAGCTGAGACTTTATCAGGCTCCGCCGAGGGCAGGTCGATTTTGTTGATAACCGGAATAATTTCCAGATCATTTTCCATGGCAACATAGAGGTTGGCAAGCGTCTGCGCCTCGACCCCCTGGGCCGCGTCAACGAGCAGCAAGGTTCCCTCGCAGGCGGCAAGTGCACGTGAGACCTCGTAGCTGAAATCGGCATGACCGGGGGTATCGACCAGGTTTAAGATATAGGATTCACCGTTGCGTGCGGTATATGATAGACAAATGGTCTGACTCTTGATGGTAATGCCCCGTTCTCTCTCAATATCCATGTTATCGAGAACCTGGTCGCGATATTCACGTGTGGAGAGCAGACCGCAGCGCTGGATTATTCGGTCGGCCAGGGTTGATTTGCCATGGTCGATATGCGCGATTATACTGAAATTTCTGATGTTTTTCATGTATATCAGGGAATCAATTCAGCACGACATTCAGCAGAGCGGCAAGCAGCGGCCACCGCTTCACATTCACGTGATGAAATAATCTTAGATAGTGCGGACGAAATATGGTATGGTATGAGTTTATGAGAAGCACCTAGCCCATCCGCGTCGGATGGTTTACGCCTGCTCAATAGTTTGCTATGCGAAGCTGCGTATCTCGTGAATTACCTCAATGAGAGCACTATAGATGGACACTAAAAATAATTCAATCGTTTCCACTGAGGAGAAGATGCAAAATCCTCTGGTGGCCCTCTCCGATGACGAAAACCTTCCGGTTCTCAGTAACCCTGCCTTGCATCGGTATCTACAGGAAATCAGTCAGTATGAATTGCTCTCTCGTGAGGAAACCGAGGAATTAGCTATTAAATTCAGAAAGACTGGTGATCCAAACGCGGCGTATCGACTGGTGTCCGCCAACCTTCGGCTGGTGGTGAAGGTGGCAATGGATTTCCAGAAGTACTGGATGCAAAATTTTATGGATCTCATCCAGGAGGGCAACGTTGGGCTGGTTCAGGCGACCAAAAAGTTCGACCCTTATCGGGGGGTGAAATTTTCTTACTATGCGGCTTACTGGATCCGTGCCTATGTCTTGAAATTTATCATGGACAATTGGAGGCTGGTGAAAATCGGCACCACCCAGGCCCAGCGAAAACTCTTTTTCAGTCTGAACAAGGAGAAGAAACTGCTCGAGGCCCAAGGCTTTAAACCGGAGCCCAAGCTGCTGGCCGAGCGCCTCAACGTCAAGAAAAAAGAAGTAGTGGAGATGAGCCAGCGGATGGATAGCTGGGACGTATCTCTGGAAAGCCCGGTCAAGAACGACTCCGACGATGAGCAGAAGAATTTTATTCCCAGCGATGGACCTGATATCGAGTCTAAGATCGCCGGGAAGGAGATGAAACGGCGACTTGGTCAACTTCTGGAAGAGTTGAAAACGAGTCTTAACGATAAAGAGCGGATGATTTTAGAAGATCGACTCCTTACCGATGAACCACTCACCCTGCAGAACATTGCCGATAAGTTTAACATCTCGCGCGAGCGGGTACGCCAGATAGAGGTTAATCTGCTTGCCAAAATGAAAAAATATCTGGAAGCGGAGATGCCTGATATCGTGGATTTCTTTGATGGTGAAAAAATCATTGTCAACGCCCACGACTGATTTTTATTTCCAGGGTTCCTTCACATACCAATTCTCAGCACTAATGAACATACCCCTGCTTGATCTAAAACCTCAGCTCAATGAACTGAGAGATGAATTAGCTACGGCACTTCTTGAGGCGATGGATTCCACCCGGTACATCATGGGACCGGAAGTTGAATCCCTGGAAAACGAGGTCGCTCAATACTGCACGGTTGCCCATGGTATCGGCGTATCGAGCGGCACGGATGCCCTGCTGGCGACCCTGATGGCCCTGGATATCGGCCACGGCGATTACGTTGTAACGACCCCATTTTCGTTTTTTGCTACCATGGGGGTCATTCTTCGGGTCGGCGCCACTCCGCTGTTTGCCGATATTGATCCGGTTACCTTCAATTGTGACGCTACCCAGGTAGAGGCTGTTCTGGCAGAGAACCGCGACAAGCCGATTAAGGCCATCATTGTCGTGCACCTGTTCGGACAATGTGCCGATATGCACCATTTCAGACAATTGGGTGCACGACATAATATTGACGTTATTGAAGATGCTGCTCAGGCAATCGGCGCTGAATTTCCCGATACCGCTAACGGCACCACTACCTGGTATAAGGCTGGATCGTTGGGCGATGCCGGCTGTTTTTCTTTTTTTCCGTCAAAGAACCTTGGCGCCATGGGGGATGGCGGCATGGTGGTGTGCCGTGAAGAGTCGTTGGCCCATCGGTTGCGGCTGATGCGCAATCATGGAGCACATCCCAAGTATTTTCACTCTCTGATCGGCGGTAATTTCCGTCTTGATGCAATGCAGGCCGCTCTGCTTCGCGTCAAGTTCAAGCATCTGGAAAAATGGCACGCCATGAGGCGGCAAAATGCCCAGGTCTATAACGATCTATTTACAGAAGCTGGTACGGAACTTCCCGTCATAACCCCGCAAGCCATCTATCAACGGTGCGACAATAGCGCCACCCACAATTATCACATATACAACCAGTACGTTATTCGTGTTGAAAGACGCGACGCTTTGCGACAACACCTGCGGAACAACAGCGTTGCCTCGGAAATTTACTATCCCCTTGGATTGCATCAGCAACAATGCATTTCCCATTTAAACACCGCGACCATGCCACTGCCGCATACCGAAAAGGCAGCGGATGGCAGCCTGGCTTTGCCTATCTATCCGGGGCTCAGCCGCACTATGCAGGAATATGTGGTTGAGAAAATCAGAGAGTTTTATCGTTGATGAGTAAACCGGTTGCTATCCGCACACTTCTTAGTATGGCGCTGTTGTCCTGTCTCTGGTGCGCTCCGATTCAAATATATGGCGCGGTACCTGAAAGTTCGCGGATCGATGTGGTAGATGAAACCGCGGAAAAGCCCGACTGGAAAACGAAATGGGATGAGGCGAGGGGATACGTTGAGTCAGGGGAATATGAAAAGGCCGCCCTGCTTTATGAAGAAATAACCGAGCAAAAGCCACACAGTGAAGAGCTTCAGTGGGAATACTTCAATGTGCTGCTGGTAAGTGAGCGTTTTACCGAAGCTGAGCTGCTCATCGATACACTGCTTGCTGCTCATCCCATGCATCCACCATATCTGATCCATGGTGGCACGGTTGCGCTGAATAATCGCAACTATTCTAAAGCGCTGGACTATTTCAGCACCCTCTATGAGTATGACCCCCTTGGAGAAGATAGCGTTGCCGCCCTGCACGGCATGATCAATGCCCTCAGCGGACTGGGTCTGGAGGAGATTACCACACCGCTCTGGCAGCAGGTCTACCTGCGTGATGATCTGGACAAAGAAACCCTGCTGGCGCTGGCACGCCTCTATTATCGGTCCGGTTCAATTCAGGGCTCTGCCCGCTATTTCGATGAACTGATCACAAAATACAGAGTAAGCATTGAGGTGTGTCATGAGGCGGCCTTGGCATTTGATGATGCGGGTCAACATGACCTGGCGGCCAAACAGTGGCAACGCTACCTTGATGAACATCCAACCTATCACGTTTTTAGAGAAAAATTGGTGCAGTATCTGCTTGCCACCAAACAGTATACGGAAGCTCTGCCGCACCTGCTGCTTCTTATCGAAAGCGAAGTAAGCCAGCCTCGTTATCTGCTGGAGGCCGCCGATATCTATCTGTACCGAATGGGAAGAATCGATAAAGCTCTCAATTTTTATGAGCGGTACCATATCGAACATCCAGATGAGAGAGAGATTTTGTCACTCATTGGACAATTGCGGCTCATCCTTGCCGACGATCTGCTGGCCATCATAGAAAACGATGGCGCCTGGAAATTATGGATCGATTTGTCCAACGTCACTCCCGGAAGGTTAGGGATATATCAGGCCATGGCGCAATTGTTGGAGCAACTGGAAAAAACCGAAGATCTAAAAGAAGTGCTCACCATTATCACCATGCATAAACCCGATGATTTTGCCAATCGGGAAAAACTTGCTCGCATGCACCTGGACGAGCAGTCCTATTCGGAGTGCCAGCTCTTATTGGGTGATGCGCATGAATATGAGAACGTTCCTGAATCCGTTTTTTTGCTCAAAGCGCAATGCGATCGCATGGCTGGTGATGAACAGAGTCTCATACGCTCTTATTCAGAATATATCGGGCGATCCTCCCGTGCAGCACTAGAGTATCCGGTTGTTTATGACACTATCAGGCTGGCTGGTGATATCGGAGATGCTCATCTCCTGCAAGAGATTACACCCCTGGTGAATGACTATATTCAACAGCACGGAGAAGAATCCGATATAATCACGGAAACCTATTTCCAGGCTCTGTTGGATAACAAATTATTCAAGACCGCCGAAGTCTTCCTCGATACTTTGCCTGAATCTATTGATGATTATTTCGGTGCAGAGGGTGCCGAATTGCGTATTGAAATCTACCGGCAGCGCGGCGAAGACGAAAAGGTACGGTCACTGCTGCGCCGATTACATAGAGAAGATAGTGCTTCACCGGTAATTCTCTTGGCCCTGATCGAGCAGTCACTTCAAGATGGAGACTATTTTCTCGCTGCTCTGAGCATCGACAATCTGGCAGCCATGCTGGATGACCTAGCGGATGGTGAAGCAAAAGAAAAAACATTGGCACGCCTTACCAAGAGCAAGGGTTTGCTCTTGTCGGGACTTGGCCGATTTGACAAAGGTATTGACCTGATGCTTGGCTATCTAGAGCAAAACCTTTCCTGGCAGCCGGTTTATGCGGAGCAGATGGATCTGGCTCTTTTGGTGTTACGGGAACTTCTCAGTACAGAAGATTTTGCCAGATGTGGAACAGTGGCCGCCAAATTTCGAGGTAACCTGACAAGGAGGCCCGAACTGCACGCCATTGCTGTCATTGCCCGGGTATTGAGTGAAAACAACCAGATTGAAAGGGCGCGGGCGATACTGCAAGATCTGCTTGGCAGATCGCCTGTTTCCTCTGCAATTGCAATATGCAATGAACTGGTGGCGTTACACTACTACGATGCGGCCTATTCTCTGCTTCAAGAAATTGTTCTTGAATACCCTGAATCTTCGCGTATTCTCTACCTCCTTGCCGACTCTGCTCAGGCAACTGCTCGTTACCTGGAGGCATTGCACTATTACCGGGAACTAAGCACACTGTTTCCAGGCGAGCCATACTTTGCCGAGCGGGTTAATGAGGTCGAAAGCCTTTTGGGTGAGGGGGTTGCCGTAACATTTTATTCTCAGCCGGGTGACACTCTCCGCGAAGCCATCCGGATCCATTGATTTTTATCCAGTCTGGTCACACTTTTCAATTTTTATAACACCGCGCGGCTGATGCTTCATTGCCGACACTTTCAGGAGATTTTTGATGGTTGAAAGAATTCCCATTTCTAAAGATGGTTATCAAAAATTAAAAGCAGAACTCGAGCAGCTTGAACGGGTGGATCGCAGAGCCGTGGTTAAGGCGATAGAGGTGGCGCGTGGCCATGGTGATCTCAAGGAAAATGCCGAATATCATGCCGCCAAAGAGCGCCAGGGCATGATTGAGGCACGAGTTCTTGAGCTGAAGGACAAACTTGGCCGTGCTGAGATCATTGACTGTACGAAGGTCTCCACCGAACGGGCGGTTTTCGGCACGGTGGTAAGTGTGTTGGACCTGGAAACCGAAGAAGAGTTGACCTATCAATTGCTCGGCCCAGAAGAGGCCGATGTGAAAAAGGGATCAATATCGGTGTTATCACCACTTGGCCGCAGTTTCCTCGGCAAGGAGGTCGGCGATGAGGTTTTTGCAAAAACCCCCGGCGGCACCAGGGAGTTTGAGATTCTCCGGATCAGCTCCGCGGGAAACGAGTCGTGATGTTCCCGTTGATACCTTTGCATCCGTGATGCAGGTGCTGATCCGGTATCATGAGTTAATGGAAATTACCGGATTCCCTCTTACGGGGGGTGACGGTTAAAAGCGGTTTTGGGTTTTGCGAGTGTATCAACCTTTAAAATTTCTCCCTATTGGTCTGGCGAAACAAACCCGCTCATGAAGATCTCCAATACCTGCTCGGTAGTCTGTTCAAGGGTGTAGGAAGGCGAGTCCTGATCCGTCCACACCCGCGAAACTTCATCGAGTGCGCCGAAGAATACCCGTTTGGCGATATCCGGCAAAATGTCCTGTCGGTAGATATTTTCTTTCTGCCCCTGTTCGATAATCCATGAGATCAGGTCGAGGTATTCGCGAAAGGTCTGATTTCGGTACTCCTTGACCAGACGATCGCTCTGACGAAGTTCGATATGGATGATTTCGGCTAGATTCCGATTGCGTTTCATTGCTGCCAGATGCTTTTGAGCAAAGATCCGAAGCATCTGCCGGGGGTCTGTTTCCTGTTCTATGGTGTATTTAATATGTTCGATGATCTTGCCGATTTCTTCTTCCAGTAAAGAGATCAGAATATCGAACTTGTTGTTGAAATAGAGATAAATGGTACCGTCCGCCACCTTTGCTTCTTTGGCTACATCGGCGATACGGGCGTTGAAAAATCCTTTCTTGGCAAAAACCTTGGTTGCCGCGGATATTATCTTTTTGTGCTTGTCAGGAGATTTCATCCATCGAGGCCGGGATAAGTCACAATTATGAATGAATAATCACTCATTTACTACCGGATACCGCACCATTTGTCAATATCTTACGAGTCGTAAAAAGATGATACGGAATGGTGTTCAGCAATGTTCAACCGAGCATCTAATCATTGCAAAATCAGCTGGGTATTATTAAGAGCTTTAGGGGTAAGGAGGTACCAAACACCACAGTGACCAACACTATAGAGGAGGAAGCAGATGAACGTTTTGGTAATCGGCTCGGGTGGGAGAGAGCATTCACTGGTCTGGAAAATCAGGCAATCAAAACGTGTGGATAAGATATTTTGCGCCCCCGGCAATGCCGGCATCAAAGAGCTGGCACACTGTGTCGACATAGGCGCAACGGATGTGGAAGCGCTGGTTCGTTTTGCCACTGAAAACGATATTGATCTGAGCATCGTCGGCCCGGAGGCATCCCTTGTGGAGGGCGTTGTCGACGCCTTTGAAGATGCCGGACTACGCATCTTTGGCCCGCGCCAGAACGCCGCCATTCTCGAGGGAAGCAAGGTTTTCACCAAAAATTTTCTGAAAAAATATGAGATACCAACCGCCCCTTTCAAGGTTTTTGATGATGCCAAGAAGGCCAAAAAATACATCGAGAAATGCGGTGCGCCGATCGTTGTCAAAGCCGATGGGCTTGCCGCCGGCAAAGGGGTGATCGTCGCGGCCAATGTCGCCGATGCTTTCGAGGCGGTTGACCGCATTATGAAGAAGAAGGAGTTTGGTGATGCCGGTGATTGTGTGGTCGTCGAGCAATGTTTGATCGGCCAGGAGGCCTCTTTTATTGCCTTCACCGATGGCAAAACGGTGTTGCCCCTGCCAAGTTCCCAGGATCATAAGCCGGTATATGAAAATGATCAGGGGCCTAATACCGGCGGTATGGGGGCATATTCACCGGCACCCATCGTTACCGATGAAATTAACCGGTTTGTCATGGATAGGGTCATGCTGCCAACCATACGTGGCATGGCAGCCGAAGGCAGGCCGTTTAAAGGAATGTTGTACGCCGGCCTGATGATCACCGATCATGAGGTCAATGTCCTGGAATTCAACTGCCGCTTCGGAGATCCCGAGGCGCAGCCGCTTGTTATGCGATTGAAAAGTGATATCATCGATATTTTCGAGGCGGCAATCGATGGTCGGTTGGACGAAATTGACATGAAGATCGACCCGCGACCGACGGTATGTGTGGTCATGTCTTCCGGCGGTTACCCGGGCTCGTATCAGACCGGCAAGAGAATCAAGGGATTAAGTAAGGCAGCGGCTCTTAATTCAGTGGAGGTATTTCATGCCGGAACCGCGGTCAAAAACGGCAGAACCGTTACCGCCGGAGGCAGGGTGCTCGGTATTACCGCCATCGGCAAAGATTTACAGACGGCCATTGACACAGCTTACGCGGCCGTTGAACAAATCAGCTGGACCGGCTGTTACTACCGCGGCGACATCGGTCACAAAGCGCTTTTCCATACCCAAAAGAGTATCAAACTTGCCGCCGTTGGCATCCTGATGGGAAGCGATTCTGATTTTGAGGTTATGAAGGAAGCCGCCGCACTGCTCACCAAATTCAAGATTCCCTATAAAATGACGGTGGCCTCGGCCCACCGCACCCCGGAACGGGTACTGGACTATTGTCGGCAGATTGAACGTAACAATATCAAGGTTATTATTGCCGGCGCCGGCATGGCCGCCCATCTGGCCGGGGTGGTGGCCGCTCATACCATCGTTCCGGTCATCGGTGTGCCGCTGAGCTCGTCGACACTTGGCGGGCTGGATGCGCTTTTGTCAACATCCCAGATGCCGCCGGGTATTCCGGTGGCCACTATGGGTATCGGCAGCGCCGGGGCAAAAAATGCGGCAATTCTCGCCGCTGAAATACTTGCGGTGCATGACGAAGAGCTTGCCGCGAAGTTACATGAATACCGCGCCGAGATGAACCGCTCCGTGATGGCAAAAGCGGCACGGGTGGAGGCACAATAATTTCGGATGCCTGCAATTGGAGATTCGCTTGCCGCCGCCGCCGCGGTTCTGGCGGCAGGCGGCGTGGTTGCGCTGCCCACCGAAACCAGCTATGGGCTGGCGGTTGATCCGGGCAAGGAGGCACCGCTCAGGCGGCTGTATGCCCTAAAGAAGAGACCCCCAAATAAACCGCTATCACTTGTGGCGGCGGATACCAACCAGCTCTACCAGGTGATAACAACTATTCCGCCTTGCTATGAACCACTGATGGAAAGGTTCTGGCCGGGGCCCCTGACCCTTATTTTTCCGGCCAGGGCTGATATCCACCCCTTAGTGAGGGCAGCAGACGGTACCGTTGCCGTGCGCATATCCTCACATCCGGCGCCGACCACGCTGAGTAGCCTGTATGGATCCCCCTTGACCGCAACCAGTGCAAACCTCGCCGGAGAACCGCCGAGGTTTTCGGCCCACAAGGTTGCTGAATTATTTGGTGATGAAGTGGACTATATCTTCGATGCCGCCACCTATACTCCCATTGCCCAGAGTTCAACTATTGTAGGTGTGAAGAACGGCGAACTTGTTTTACATCGCGGCGGGGCAATCGATTTCACCGATATTTGCCTACCCAACGCTGGTTTCATGTAGTACCCAATCAAGCCTCACCTGTCCACTTGGCCTTTCCTGCCATTTTTTCCGGTTTTCTGGTGGTAAAGCTCTAAACGTCTTGTCGCATTGCTGAATGAACTGATTCCGCTGTATGGGAACCAACATCTAAAATCATATAATAGGTGACCCGGCATCAAATGGGTAATGTGTTACCTGCTCAGATGCCGATACTTCATGCGATGCGGCTGATCGGCGGCCGAGCCCAGCCGTTTTTTCCGGTCTTTTTCATACTCACTGTAATTGCCGTCGAAGAAGTCGATGGCGCCATCTTCGGCAAAGGCGAGGATGTGGGTGGCAATCCGGTCGAGAAACCACCGGTCATGGCTGATCACCAGAGCGCAGCCGCCGAATTGTTCCAGCGCCTGTTCCAGTCCGTGCAGGGTATTGACGTCAAGGTCATTGGTCGGCTCATCGAGCAGCAATACATTGGCGCCCTGTTTAAGCATCATGGCGAGATGAACCCGGTTTCGCTGTCCGCCCGACAGGGTATTAATCTTCTTTTGCTGGTCGGCGCCGCTGAAATTAAAACGGGCAACATAGGCACGACTGTTCATTTCATGATTGCCCAGGATAATGGTATCCGCTCCCCCCGATATGGCCTGCCAGACGGTATCTTCATCGCGTAATTGTTCGCGACTTTGATCGACATGGGCAAGAGAGACGGACTGGCCGATCTCAATGGTGCCGCTGTCCGGCTGTAGAGCACCGGTGATAAGTTTGAAGAGGCTGGTTTTACCGGCGCCGTTTGGTCCGATAATGCCGATGATCGCTCCGGCCGGTATGGAAAGATTGAGATTTTCGAAGATAACCCGGTCGTCAAACGATTTGCCGGCCCCGGAGATTTCAATCACCTTGTCGCCCAGACGGAGACCCGGTGGGATAAACAGCGCCATGTCCCGGATTGCGGTGTCGGTATCCACCTGGAGGAGCTGCTCATAGCCGTTGATCCGTGATTTTGCTTTGGTGCGCCGGCCCTTTGGGGTCATGCGGATCCATTCCAGTTCGCGCTGCAGGGTCTTTCTACGCTCGCTCTGCTGTTTTTCCTCCACCGCCAGACGTTTTTCTTTCTGCTCCAACCAGGAAGAATAATTTCCCTTCCAGGGAATACCCGCTCCCCGATCCAGCTCAAGAATCCACCCGGCCACGTTGTCAAGAAAATAACGGTCATGGGTAACGGCGATAACGGTACCTTCGTAGTCGCGCAGATGGCGTTCGAGCCAGGCCACCGATTCCGCATCGAGGTGGTTGGTGGGTTCATCGAGCAAGAGGATATCTGGTTTGGCCAGCAGTATACGGCACAGGGCAACCCGGCGTTTTTCTCCTCCTGACAGTACCCGGCAGAGGGTATCGGGGGGAGGGCAGCGCAGGGCATCCATGGCCATCTCCAGCCTGCTTTCAACGTCCCATGCTGAAACCATATCGAGTTGTTCCTGGACCCCGGCCTGGCGCTCGATGAGAGCCTGCATCTCATCGTCGTCCATGGGTTCGCCAAATGCTTCGTTAATCGCGTTAAATTCATCGAGCAGGGAAAAAACCTCACCCAGGCCCTGTTTGACCTCCTCATACACCGTCTTGTCTGGATCGAGAACCGGCTCCTGTTCCAGTAGATCGACACGATAACCGGGTGCAAGGACAATTTTCCCGTTAAAATCGTGGTCGCGGCCTGCCAAAATCCGCAACAACGAACTTTTACCGGAGCCGTTGAGCCCAAGCACGCCGATCTTGGCGCCATAGAAATACGACAGGGATATGTCCTTGAGAACCGGTTTGTTGTTGTACAGCTTGCTTACCTTGATCATCGAATAGATGATCTTTTCATCTTCATGGCTCATAGCAGTAGTGTCTCATTGTCGATGGTTATTGAAATTAATGAATTTTTTCTCAGGGCCGGGAGTCGTCCGCCCAACTGACTCGGCTGCCCTCATGGTCAAAGCGATAGATTAACCCAGGATTTTTTTGTTGTACGAGTTCTTCGAGCCTTTTGGCAATAAAAAAGGGACAACCGGAGATTCCGGCTGTCCCTGTTAACTCAGCGTTGAAGGATAACTTATTCGGGCATCAGGATCGGACAGTCACACTCGGGATCGCTGATATCCAGCAGCAGGAATTTGGTCTCAAATCCATGGTTGATCAATTCCCGATAAGCAAGATCAGCGCGGGCGCCGGTGGAGCAGTGGACAAAGATCCGCTTGTCCTTGGGTAGCTCATCGAGTCTTTTGGGAATTTCATCCAGGGGGATGTTTACCGTATTGGGGAAGATGCCGAGCTCGGCAATCTCATCCGCAGTACGGGCGTCGATCACGTAGGTGTCGGGCAACTCACCCATAACTGCCTGACGGAACTCGGCGACCGAAACCTCTCCCTTACCGAGCTGTCTCACCCAACTGATCTCGGTGGTGAAGATGGGGCCGGTCTCCACCGCACCGCCGCGGGCAACCCATCCATCAAAACCGTCGATGACAATGGCAACATGCTTGAACCCTTCATCGCGAAGCTCGTTCAAGGCCTCCATTTCCTCTTCCTCGTCGTTGGCATAGATAACAACCGGAGCATTACGCGGAATATCATCAATTCTGTCGTAGAGGTCATCAAAAGTGATCTGAATGGAGCGGGGAATACGGCCTTCAACGGCGACACCGTCCTCGCGCATATCAAGCAGCACGATATTGCCCTTGGTCACGTATTCATCGGTGGCATAGAGGGGAAGTCCCGCTTTGGACCAGGCGGGCTCGCCTGCTAGAAAACCGCGCACGTTAGTGTATCCAAATTTCTTCGCCATACTGGCGTTTTGTGAGGTCATGCCTCAGGTGTAGCCGCCGCAGTAGAAAATCAGCAGCTTGTCCTTGTCCTCGGGCAACACCGCTGCTCCTTTTTCTTTGAGCATCGGTACCGGGATGTTGATTGAACCCGGCAGGTGGGCCTGGTTGAATCTCATCTCGGGACGGGCATCCACCAGGGTAAGCGGCGTACCATTCTGGATAAGTTCGTTGAGTTCTTCAACCTGGATTTCAGTAACTCCCTCGGGAAGTTTTGCCAGCTTGGGTTCAATGACGGTGGCGAAACGATCATCACCGCGCTGTTCCCACTTGATGATGGCTGCTTCGCCTTTTTGGGCAAACTCAAGACCTTGGGTGTCGTCATCGAACCGTACCATCATAGTCTTGGCGTCATCGCCTCTGCCCACCGTGATGGAAATTGTTTTTGCCTTGTTGGAGCGGCCCACAACCGGTCCCTGGTAGACATTTTTGTTAGCTTCTTCAGCCGCCGATACCGTCTGGCCGAATGGGCTGAAGTCATTTCCGACGCCCGTAAAAATAAAAGCTGCCGCCAATGCGGCACAGAACAGACGGGACGCACTTCTTGCGTGTCGCATAAACTCCTCCATAATGTTTGATTGTTGAGGTTTAGGTGATAGGTTTTTCATATAGCATAATTTAAAAATAAATGAAATACCTAAATTCAATTCAAAACAGCAAGGCCATACCGCGCCTACAAATCAAGTATAGGGATTTTAAATATCGTGAACAAGGTTGCCGCCAGGTGATTTTTGTTGCGCGAACCTGTAACACACTTGAATAATATTAAATTCGTATTAAATATAATTAATGATTGCTGACGATCGCAACAAAGAAATTGAGTGGTTAAAAGTGCTTTCCGAAGAGGATGTCCACTTCGTGAAGCGGTTTGTCTTGTCCTCCGGTTCACTCAAACAAATGGCTCAGAAATACGGGGTTTCATATCCAACGTTGCGAATTCGTCTTAATCGCCTGATCGAGAAAATTCGTTTGGCGGAGGATCCCATCGGCAAAGATCCTTTCATACTGTTAATCAGAACATTGGTGGTTGATGGAAGGCTCTCTGCCACCGATGCAAAAGAGATAATCGCGGTACATAAAGCGGGAGGCAACAAAACATGACGGAACCGTGGTTTGATGCAAACATATATGGATGGATACCGGGTACCCTGCTTGGCGTTATCGGTGGTGGGATCGGCGGACCACTTATCGGTATCTGTGCCGGTAGAGGAAAACTCAAGGGGCTGGTGCTGGGATTTGTGTTTACCATTCTAGCGACATGCGCCATCTTGCTGGGTGCGGGCCTTTATGCTCTGGTATCAGGTCAGCCGTATGGGGTCTGGTATGGTCTCGGCTTTGCCGGCCTGCTTGGGCTCATTATATTTGGGGGTCTCACTCCTATTATTTTGAGTCGATACCGGGAGGCTGAACTTCGAAAATCATTGGCTGAAGATTTGATGGCGCCGTAAAAACTTCGCTCTCCGTCGTCGTGGGATCGTTTTGACTTCTCGACGTATCAGTTGTACGCCTGCGAGGTCAAAACGACCATCACTTCTAATTTAGCTATGTTTTTGCTTCTAGCCATCTTAGGCTGCTAGACCGAATTTTTACGGATTCTTCAGATTTATGAAGGCCCAGAACAATCAGCCCCGCTTGGGCACAAGGCTCGGGCGGGGCCGGATTGTTACGGAGAATAGGGTGGAATTACGGTGCTACCGCCAAATCCACTCGGTTTTGAGATCGAGGGTTTTTTCCTCTTCATAAAAGACCACTTCACTTCCGTCGAACTCACCAAAAGGCACGTACCACAGGACAACTGATACGTTCAACTCGTCGTTGAGCAATTCCCGTCTGGTGTCACCGTCTTTTTCCATATCCTCATAGGGGTAGGCAATCTCAAAGGTCTCATGGACGCGGGCCAACGGACCAATGCTTGTTTCACGCAGAATGCCGCTTTTTTCGTAGGGTCCGCGACCCATTTCCTTGCCGCGTCCCATGCGGGCCGGAAACGGCATATAGATTTTTTCTTCGCGGTACACTTCTTCATCATCAGGGGTTGTGGCGGTCACTTCCAGGACCAGCCTGTTGGGGGTCGGTCAGCCGTCTGGAATGGCATGCCCCGTTTTATTGTAAATCTCCACATCTATGATACCGATGGGAATAACCCCTTCTTCCCTGTTTTTCCGCCAGAATATCGAACGACCTTCAACTTTGACATCCAGAGCCATTTCAATCATGGTCGGGTCACGATAGGCCTGCATGTTATGACCCAGTTCCGACTGATACATATGGCAGTCCTGGCACGATTCACTACCGCCGTGCGCTACGTAGGCAAAGAGATAACTGCCGTAAGCGGTGGCGCACTGGGAAGGATGATCGAGCTCGAAACTCGGGCCCTGTCCATGGCATTGGCCGCAGAAGATCGATTCGCCAATGGCCGGCGCCACGGCCATATTGACGTATTCCTCGTCATCATGGTCTCCTTCCAGCCCCCCATACACCGTATCCGGCTGTGGATAACCATCGTGATACTTGTGGATCAGGGCAACTTTCTGGTGGCAGACCATGCAGCCGATATTGAGGCTGACCAAGGTATCTTCAAGCTCATCAACGGTGTCCCAGTCGTTTTCGCGATAGGCCTGCTGCCAGCCACGGATGGTGGCGACGATTTCCTGAGCAACCTCGTCGGTTGCCTCGTCGAGCTGGGGAAGGTGACACTTCATGCACATCATGAGGTGTTCAACGGTGATGTCGGAATCCTCCTTGACGCCGGAATATTCAAAAAGTTTGAGCCCTTTTTCAATGGTTGTGATTATGGTCGGAGCGGTACGCGGCGATCCCAGGACAGATCTGGCGTGCAGTGATTCCTCCCATTCATAGTAGATCTCCTCGTGACAATCGATGCAGCGGCTCGAATCGTACCGTTCGGCAAGCTCAGCAATCGAAGTTGCCTTAGGAGGTGGTTCGGGTTTTGGTCCACCCGCACTCTGCGCCGTTATTGCTACCGCGGCAATGGCGAGGCAGGCTAGACCTCCTATCACAATGTGTTTCATAACTCCTCCTGTAAAATGAGATTATGCGGCAAACACCTGCCTGATACTTTGGCAGGCGCCGGTATATCCGAAAATAATTGGTTTGTGCGCATACCGGTTAGCAGCTTAACTGCCAAGCTCGCTTCCTCTGAGTCTTTGCTTTTATCTGATAGTGAGACGAAAATCTGTAGATGCTTAGAGAACAGCAGACGAACCGAGAGGAATCTGCTGAAAACAAAAGCGCTGGCGTGTTTGGTGAAACAGCTGAAGATGGGGGATATTGATACCATGGCAACCCGGTTACAACGCGGCAAATGAATGAACGCTCACTCTTTAGCTACCCTACAGAAGCCCGAAAGTCAACCTTCAATCACCTGTTGAACCAGCACTTCAGTTGCCGGCAAAACACCATGGGTATCCTGCCGGAACTGATCCTTCATCTCGAGCCTGCTGAAATTGCCGGCGACCTTACCAAATGGCCTGTTCGCATAAACTCTGTTTTTGCTCAAAAAATCTTATGCCGGCAATATCGGTCATAGCTCCGCGGTAAAATGGTGCTCGTGCCTTGATCTTGAACGAAAATTTTCATTGTTCAAGGTTTCCAGTGCTGGTCTTCTGGCAGTCTCCGGCGACTGGCGTCTCACAGGGCGAAGATGGGGGAAGAAAGTGCTTCAAGAGGTTTCATGAACCTTTTTTCCAGAGCAAGGCAAGCAGGCATGATGTTCCGTCCCTCCCGGCCATCACGGCGTAAAGTAATCGGCAGGGTCTTTACAGTGACCCTATTGGTATCGCTCCTTCAGATCATAGAGATCATCGAGGTACTGTTCTCGGTAGCTGAGTTCGATATTGCTGGATTCAATTTCATCGATCAGGTCGTCAATCGGCCCGCCAAGATCGATGCCATATTTGTTGCGCCCCTCCCGGTTGGCCCGGTCGATGATGAGAACGGCATAGTAGTTCACCACCATGCGTGACATGGAGTCACGCCGGAAGAGGTAGAGGCGGCCTCCCATCGTATCGAGAAAAAAACCGGCATAGTGATACAGGGAATCTTTGCTGATGGAGAGATTGAATTGATCTTCAAGGCAGTCAGGATCATCAAGAAGCACATAAAAATTTGCAATAATCTGTTCAAAGGTAGGCTTTTCCCGATCCAGTATTCCCTTGATAATGAGGATATTATCTTTGCCGATAATCCGGAAAAAATGGGCCGTATTTTTCAGGATAGTATAGAGGTCGTCAGTCTCGCCGGTGACCAGAGGAGGGTTGTCCGCCAGCCGCTGCATGAGTTTTGGAAAATAGATGTCGCTGGGTTCCGGCAGGTCGAATTCAACCATATATGGTCGTTCATCCAGCGTAGTGAAAAATTCTTCGATGGGAGCAGCCATTTTCCGGCACGATGAGATTTCACCGGGTACATCGTCGGAGGCGGTGAAAGTCACTGGTTGCCGATTATTATCAGCGTCGGCCTGGGAATTTCCTTGAGAAACAGTGGTCGCCTGGGCTGTGTTTATCTCTCCAGTTGGTGGTGAAGGGGCTGTTTCCGGTTCGATCTGAATAGCAGGATCCGAACTCTGATTATCCGCGGCAAGGCGCGATTGTATCGGTTCATCCGGCAGGGTAGGTGAAGGCTCCGAAATAATGAGCTGACTGTTGGAATCAGAAGTTGACGCAAGTGGTTCGGCCCGGCTTGTTTCATTTGCGCTTTGCGCGGGAGGACGATACTGCTCGAGCCATTCTGGAAAGATGTAATACACCCCTCCAGCCCCAAGAAAGGCGATGATGAAAATCGAAATGAAAATGGATTTCCATGGTGTTTTTCCGCTTCCGCGGGTTGTTCGAGGAGATGAGTTTTGTTCGCTCATACGTTTTATATTGTTAGGGTTTTTCCGCACCACGATAACTGACCAGTATTTCACGAAAAACTATACTTTGGTTAACACGGCAAGTCACGTACGATTTTTTACTGATGGCGCTGAAACATCTTGCCCTGCGGTATCAAAGAATCGATTCGACCTCTCAACGCTGTACGCATGCGAGGACCATCTTGAGTAGTCCTGTTACTTAGCCATCGTCAATCGCAAGTTCAGGTTTTTACGAGAGCACCTTTGTATGCGAACTCGGAATTCCAGAAAATGAATTGCATCTGTGGCTGGCCGGGTTGCTCCCACTCTTTAGCCTCTCTTTGCCCTTGACGCAACAACAGCAAACTACTATGATGGCCGACTCGTCAAAATTTAATGAGACCTTGCGTATGATGAGGTGATCAGCTTGGCATGGGCGGTGCTTATCCGTCTCCGAAATCAAGCTGTAGAAAACCAGCGAAGGTAGCTCGCATCTGAGTGAAGTTAATAGAAAATCAATTATCGATTGGAGGAATGTAATGACCGTACATGTCGTTGGACACTCAAACCCGGACACCGATTCAGTCACTTCGGCGATCTCTTTTGCCGCCTTGCTGCAGGCCCAAGGCCAGGATGCCCAGCCCTGTATGCAGTGTGGTGCCGATGGCCTGAATCCCGAGACAAAAGTGGTACTGGAGCGCTTCGGCCTGCCGACCCCCGCGGAGATCAGTGATGCTGCCGGTAAGCAGCTCGCCCTGGTTGACTTCAGTGACCTGGCTCAGGGCCCTGCTAATTTGGGCGAGGCCGAGGTGGTGGCGGTAGTTGATCACCATAAGATCGGTGATGTTACCACCAACAGCCCGATACTGTTTCGGGCCGAGCCCGTCGGTTGTACCGGAACGGTACTCAACAAGATGTACAAGGAAGCCGGCGTCGCAATTCCACAAAACGTGGCCGGCGGTATGTTGGCGGCTATCTTGAGCGATACCGTCAACTTTAAGTCGCCCACCTGCACCGCTGAAGATAAGGCTGCCGTTGCCGACCTCAAAGGAGTTGCCGGCGTCACCGATACCGATGAATTGTTCATGGATATGCTCAAGGCCAAATCCGCCGTCGCCGGCGTACCGGCCAAGGATCTGCTCTTCCGTGACTACAAGGATTTTGATATGAAAGGCAACAAGGTCGGAATCGGCCAGCTCGAATTGGCAACAATCGATCAGGTAGCTGATGTACGGGCCGATTTGATTGCGGCAATGGAAGCGGTCAAGGCCGAGGGACGTCATTCGGTTCTGCTCATGCTCACCGATGTGGTCAAGGAAGGTACCGACCTGGTGGTATTGTCCGATGATCCCGCTCTGATCGAGGGGGCTTTCAGTGGTAAACTGGAGAATAGCTCGATGTGGATCGACGGCATGATGAGCCGCAAAAAGCAGACCGTACCCAACCTGCAAAACGCATTCGGCTGCTAGATAGACAATAAACAGGTGAAACAAAAGCCCGGCTCCCGAAAAGGAGCCGGGCTTTTTTGTACCGATTGCTTACCTGTTACTCTGTGAGTTTTCCTTGTGAAGCGTCCCTCGCTTTTATCAATTAAAACACTCAAGAAAGTACCTGAAACAATTGCCTTTGGTCAATTAATCGGCGGTTTGCTTAAACCTGATGACGTCCTTGGTCTTGGTGGAGTCCTCGGCAGCGGCAAAACCGTCTTGGCTGCTGCCATTGCAGGAGGGATCGGACTTGCCGAGGGTGAATACGTAAGCAGTCCGAGTTTTGCAATAATTCATGAGTATGACTCTGCCATCGCCCTGTTTCATATGGATTTTTATCGTTGTTCATCCGAGATCGATATTGAGACGTTGGGGGTGAGAGAATATTTTTTCAGGCAGGGAATTTGCCTTATTGAATGGTATGAAAGAGGGGCTTCTTTGATGCCATCGACCTCGCTTTTGCTTGATCTGGAGATAACCGGCGACACAACCAGAACGATACGGTGTTATGGTGATGATACGTGGGAGCGTCGCCTGTCAGCGGTGAACATTATTGGTTAGCATATACCAGACGATTCTTGTGCGATTGAGCTGAAACAACGCTAAAGCCCCCTTCGAAAAACCTAACTTAGAAACTTACTTATGAAAAAACCTGATCAAATACGCTTCAAAGACTGTTTTAAAGGCTTTACCCGAGATCTTGATAAAACGATCAGCCCGGAACAGACCATTGAATATTTTTACCACCGCCTCTGGGAGGCCGGTATCAATATCATCTCCGAGGTCAAACGCATCGATAGCGGGCGCCTCGGTATCCCGGTCTATTTCAGCGTCTGTACCCAGGAGGCAGAAGAGGTTATCGGCACTAAAAAACAGATGGGAAAGGGGGCGTCTGAAGCCCAGGCCCAGGCTTCAGCCTGCATGGAGTTGGCCGAACGATACTCTTTTTTCTCTTTCATGAACAATGATCAACATTTTACCAGCGGTGATTACCAACAGCTTATCTCCTCTTCTGAGCAGATTCTTCCCCTTGACTACCTTCCCCTTTCCGTAAACGATCAGCAAACCAGCCCGGAACTATTAGCCCGGTTACTCGCCAACATTCCGCAGCAGTGGTGCTGGGCCACTCATCAGACAGAAAAAAGCCAATACCTGGTACCCTTTTCGTGGTTTTATGCGATCAACGAATTTAACGGCCCGGCGGCCGGCAATACTCTTGAAGAGGCGGCCCTGCAGTCACTATGTGAGGTTGTCGAGCGCCATGTGTGTGCCCTGGTGGCATCCAAGAGAATCACCGTTCCGATAATCGAAAAAGATTCAATAGCTGATCCGGCGGCACGGGAACTGCTGCAGAGATTTGAAGAACTTGACATCGAACTGTATCTCGGTGATTTCAGCCTGGATACCGGAATCAGCACAGTCGGTGGGCTTGCCATTGATCGCTCCACCTTTCCCGCCGCAAGCGAGATCGTCTTTACGGCGGGAACGGCAACGGATCCAGAAAAAGCAGTTATCAGAACCCTTACCGAGATCGCCCAGTTGGCCGGTGATTTCAACACAACCTCACGCTACGTTGCCTCCGGTCTGCCAAAACCGACCAGCCTTGCCGAGGTAGGCTATTTTGTAGAGAGTGCTGCACGGACAACGATTGCAGAGATGAGCAACCACGCCGATGTAAATATGAAAAACGAGCTCATCAACTGCATCGGCACCCTTGCCCAGCGAGGGATGGATGTCATCATGCTTGACATTACCCACCCAAAGCTGCAAATACCCGCCGTCTACTCCATTGTCCCCGGCGCCCGGTTTCGTGAACGATCATCACGCAACGAATGCGGACTTTTTGTGGCGAAACTGGCTGATGAACTCATTGTCGATTCCCACGAGAAACTGGCTAAATTTCAGGAGATGGAAGAGCTGATCGGGGCTACATATTATTTGAGCTTTTACCGGGGCAGACACTATTTTGACTGGAATTTACACGAGCAGGCAATCTCTCACTTTACAAAGTGCCGCGATCTGGAACCGGAAAAAGAAGACCTGGCTTCTTTATGCAGCTACCATGGCTACACACTGAGAGAGCTTGAGCGCTACGATGAGGCAATTGCCGTGCTTAATGAGGGCATTAACAGTGATGACCAGCGGGCCGACCTATTCAACACCCTGGGTGTCTGTTATTTCAAGAAGAATCAATTTGAGCAGGCAATTCATCAATTTGAACAGGCGGTTTCACTGAACCCCGCATCGGCCATGGATTATGCCAATCTCGGGGTCAACCACCAGAAGCTGGGCAACACCGAGCAGGCCATCCACTATTACAGCCTGGCAGTCGATCTTGACGGCACCCTTGATTTTGCCCGCGAGCGTTTGTACCAATTGCAGGGCAAAACCCAATAGGAACCATGCAAAATGGGCACGCCGCCACATACCGACTTGGAAAGTGAACATATATTTGCTTAGACACGGCGCCACCGGCCTTTCAGGCAATTTTGTCGGGACAACTGATATTCCCCTTTCCGAGGAGGGAATCAGCCAGGCAAAAAAACGGTGCTTTGTCATCTCACCGCTTTTTTTTGATCGGGTTTACTGCAGTCCGTTGCTACGCTGCCGGCAGACGGTGGACTGTCTGGCTCTTGATCAGGAAATTATCGAGGCGGAGGATCTGCGAGAGGTTGATTTCGGCCACTGGGAGGGCTTGAGTGCATCTGCAATAGAGCGGGTTGACCCGGCCGGCCTCAGCCGCTGGCATAAAGAAGCAGAGCAGTTTCATTTTCCCGGAGGTGAATCGATCCCCTCATTTAATAACCGGGTGAGCGGCTGGTTTGACGATCTGGCCCGGCAGCAGTGGCGTTCCGTTCTCATTGTCTCCCATGGCGGGGTAATCCGCCATGGCTTGTGCCATCTGCTCGGTATCCAGACCAGCAGTGCCCAAGCTTTTAAGGTGGCCGAGGCAGGCCTTGCCGTTGTTGAATATGAACAGGGTTACGGGCGCTTGATCAAGCTCGATAATATGGTATGAAACAACTCATTCTCGTCACCGGCGGCTCAAGAAGCGGCAAAAGCAGGTACGCCCAGGATATGGCCGAGTCAATGAACGGAGATCTCTGTTTTATCGCCACCGCCGAGGGCGGCGATGGGGAAATGATCGCTCGCATCGAAGCCCACCAACAAATGCGGGATGCCACGAGATGGCTGACGGCGGAGGAACCGCTGGATGTCTGCTCGGTCGTTCGGGCGCACCAACTATGTAGCTGCTTTCTTATGGACTGCGCAACATTGTGGGTCAGCAATATCATGTTCGCTGCCGAGCAAAAGGGTGAATTGTTCGCCGAAGAGCAGATGCGTACCAAGGTGGATCAACTTGTCCAGGCATACCATGAACACAGGGGCTCGCTTATCGTGGTGACCAATGAGGTTGGCATGGGCATTGTTCCGGATAATGCGCTGGCCAGGCGCTATCGGGATCTTGTGGGTACCTGCAACCAGCTTCTGGCTTTTCATGCCGACCGGGTAATTCTGGTTTCCTGCGGTATTCCCGTTACTCTCAAACAATAATCTGCGATGAACCTATTGGAAAAGACCGGTGCGACTATATATCCGCAAGACAGCGAGTTTCGGGATATGGCCGTAGAGCGGCTCGAGCAGTTGACCATGCCCCACTGGGCCCTGGGTGATCTGATGGATCTGGCCGTTGATCTGGCCGGCATCACCAGATCCATGAAGCCTTCGTTCACCAAAAAAGCGGTGGTCGTCATGGCGGCCGACCACGGGGTGACGGCGGAAGGGGTGAGTAAATTTCCAGCCCAGGTAACTACCCAGATGGTCTATAACTTCATTGATGGCGGGGCCGCCATCAATGCCATCGGTACCAGTGTCGGCGCCGCTGTCCGTGTGGTGGATATGGGGGTGAACCACCGCTTTGCAGAGACCGGCGGAGCCAATTCCATCATCAATAAAAAAATCGGTTTCGGCACCGGCAATTTTGCCAGGGGGCCGGCAATGAGTATCGGCAATGCCAGAAAAGCGGTGGAGGCTGGAATAGAGGTTGCCGAAGAATTAGCAGCTTCATACGACATTCTTGCCACCGGCGAGATGGGTATCGGTAACACCACGGCAGGCACTGCCATCGCCGCCGTCGTTACCGGCAAACCGATAGCGGAAATAATCGGTCGTGGTACCGGTATCGATGATGAACAACTGGCCCACAAGACAGCGGTTATCGAAGAAGCACTTGCCCGTAACCGACCCGATGCCAAGAACGGGCTCGATGTTTTGGCCAAGGTTGGGGGGTATGAGATCGGCGGTATTGCCGGATTGATCATCGGCGCCGCCGCCAGGCGGGTACCGGTGGTAATCGATGGTCTGATATCCACCGCCGGCGCCTTGGTTGCCTATTTGCTTGAACCATTCGTCCGCGATTACCTCATCGCCTCCCATCGCTCGGTGGAACCGGGCCATCAGCCGATGCTCGATATCCTTGGCTGTGAGAGGCCATTGCTTGACCTGCGGCTACGGCTGGGGGAAGGAACCGGGGCGGTTTTGGCGTTACCGCTGATCGATGCGGCTGCCGCCGTTCTTGCCAACGTCGCCACTTTTGAAGAAGCATCCGTCAGCAGGCGCTAGGGAAATATTGTGGCGGCGGGAACAGCGAAACAGGAACCAGGTGCCGGGGGACGGGAGACAGGTGCCGGGGGACGGGAAACAGGTGCCGGGGGACAAGGGACAGGTGCCGGGGGACAGGGGACAGGTGCCGGGAAACAGGAAACAGGTGCCGGGAAACAGGAAACAGGTGCCGGGACTTTGGCCACTCAGGCTGGCCGTTTTTGTGCTGCCATCAGGTTTTTAACCATTCTTCCGGTTCGCTTCGGAATCGACAAGGAACAACAGTATCTCTCCGGATCACTGCTCTATTTTGGTCCGGTGGGGCTGCTGATCGGGCTGATCAGCTCCTTTTTTATCTGGATGCTGCTTCTCATCTTTCCGCCGGTACTGGTGGTGGTATTGGGTGTTGTAACACTTGCCGCGTTTTCCGGATTCATCCACCTGGATGGGCTTGCCGATACGATGGACGGCCTTCTTGGTACCGGTGACAGGAAGCGAAGACTGGCAATAATGCGAGACAGCAGAATCGGGGTCATGGGCGCGGCCGCGCTGATCTTTGTCGTATTGCTGAAATCAGCGGCGCTGCTCGGCATGGGAACGGAACATATCCTCACGGGCCTGATCCTTGCTCCCATCGGCGGTCGGTTGGCGATAGTTATTTCAATGGCAGTGTTAAACTACGCACGTCCCGACGGCGGGCTGGCAACACTTTTTTACCGGGAAAACCCCAGACCAGCTACCGGTGTCGCGGGACTGCTCTTGATCGTGGCTCTGATAATGCTCAGACCGGGGGCGACGCTCTATGTTCTGATAGCCTTTGGTGTGGTGCTCACTTTGTTTCTGGTGGCGTGCAAAAAAGTATTTGGTGGTGCTACTGGTGATACTTTAGGCTCATCCTGTGAGCTTGGTGAGTTAGCGGTTCTCGTCGGTTTGTGCGGGTGGGTGCAGTGACAATGACGATCATGGCATCATGAACAGCAGGCAACGAAAACCGCCGGCAGATCGCACCGTCGATGCCGGTGGGGAAGTACATGGGGGTAACATCTATCAACTTTTTGACGCACATAACGAATCGGCTGGTGATTTTCTTGATTTCAGCGCCAACCTCAATCCGCTGGGGCCACCGCCATGGTTGCGCTCACACATCAATCGCCGGTTGAGCTATGTCCAACATTACCCCGATCCACATTGCAGCCAGTTGATCGCTGCCGTTGCAACCCGGTATCGGCTAGCGCAAGACTGGATCGTAGCCGGCAACGGAAGCAGCGAGCTGCTCTTTTTTCTGCCGGATATCGTATCCGTCAAGCGGGTGATTATTCCTGAGCCCAGCTACCTTGAGTATCGGAAAGTCTTTGCACGGGCCGCCATTCCCATTGTATCAATTGCCTTAACCGAGAGCGATGGATTTAGACTTAATCCGCTTGTTATCGAAAAAGAGGTGACAAGCGAAGATCTAGTAATTTTCGGTAACCCAGCCAACCCGGCCGGTACCTATATCGACGATGAGGTAATCCGCGGATTGGCCGCACGAAACCCAGATGTGTGGTTTGTGGTGGATGAGGCCTTTCATGAATTCGTCGTTCCATTCTCCACCGTCGGGGGTACTCACGAAAATATCATCACCCTCAATTCACTGACGAAATTTTTCTCTATTGCCGGCTTACGTATCGGTTTTGCCACGTTACCGCCGCCGTACACCAAACTATTAAAGGAGTTTCTGCCGCCCTGGTCGGTGAACACTCTTGCCCAGAGCGTCGCTACCGAAGCGCTTGGCGATGACGATTACTGCGCGAAAAGCAGAAAACAGTGCCGCCGTTTGCGCCAAGAGTTGGGACAAGCTCTCAAGGATATCGGCGCCTTCACGGTATACGACTCACATGCCAACTATCTGCTGCTCAGAAAACGTGACGGCGGCTCCGTGAATCAGATCTACACAGGGTTGTTGGAGCAAAACATCGCCATTCGTCGGTGTGCCAACTATCCGGGTCTCGATGATTCCTTCTTCCGGGTGGCGGTGCGGGATTCATCCGCCAATGAAATTCTGGTGGATTCCCTGCAATCGATGACCCACGGCCATAAAGTGGCATCGCGAGCCCGGAGAACAAAGGATCCATCCGTTCGCACCATTATGTTCCAGGGAACATCGTCTCATGCCGGAAAATCAGTGCTCGGCGCCGCCTTATGCCGGATTCTCAAGCAGGATGGAGTAGCGGTTGCACCGTTCAAGGCGCAAAATATGTCGCTCAATTCATACGTTACTCCCGATGGCGGGGAGATCGGTTGGGCCCAGGCCCTGCAGGCCTTTGGTGCCGGGGTCGAGCCCCATACCATGATGAATCCGGTACTGCTCAAGCCGAACAGCGAAACCGGCAGTCAGGTAATCGTCAATGGCAAACCGGTGCGAAATATGGATATCCATCAGTACCACCAGTTTAAAGAAACGGCATGGAAAAAGGTTGCCGAGGCCTTTGACGCACTTGCTGAAAGGTATGAGGTGATTGTTCTGGAAGGTGCCGGTTCACCGGGCGAAATCAATCTGAAATCCCACGACATCGTCAATATGGCCATGGCTCGCTACGCCAGGGCGCCGGTGCTGCTTATCGGCGACATTGACCGTGGCGGGGTTTATGCCTCTTTTGCCGGCATCATGGATGTTCTGGAGGAGTGGGAGCGCAATCTGATTGCCGGATTCATCGTCAACAAATTTCGTGGCGACCAGTCATTGCTGGCCGCTGCCCATGAATTCGTTCTCGATCATACCGGCCGCCCCGTATATGGGGTCATTCCCTATTTCAGAGATCTCAATATTCCCGAAGAAGATTCGGTGTTCCTGGGTGATCGGGGCGGTCATCGAGCAACTGACATAAAAGAGATCGACATTGCCGTCATGCAGCTGCCTCATATTGCAAATTTTACCGATTTTCAGCCGTTTGAAGGTGAGCCGGAAGTGAGCCTGCGCTTTGTGGCGTCCACCCGGGATCTGCTTCGTCCCGATGTCATCATCATTCCCGGCTCGAAAAACGTTGCCGGCGATCTCTCTTTTTTACATGCCACCGGACTGGCCGCTGATATCCTTAGATTTGCGCGCAGCGGGGCAATGATAATCGGTATCTGCGCCGGTTTTCAGATGCTTGGCGTAACCATGCGTGATCCTTTGGGACTGGAAGGCGATTCCGGTACCGTACCGGGGCTTGGACTGCTCACCGTGGAGACCGAGTTACGGGCCCACAAGACCCTGCTGCCTCGGGTCGGCACCCACATCGAATCTGGCTTGACGGTACAAGGCTATGAAATTCATCATGGCCACACCATCAGTGTCAAAAAAACACGTCCTGTTCTGCGCTTTACCGATGGCGAGACCTGCGGAGCGATGAATGATACGGCAACAATCTGGGGAGTGTACCTGCACGGGCTGTTTGATGATGATCAATTTCGAAGATGGTTCATTGATTCACAGCGACGGCGAAAAAACCTAGTCCCGCTCAACTCCAGCGGACAGCCGTATGATCTCGAGTCCCAGCTTGATACATTGGCAGGCCGGGTGAGGGACTGCCTTGATATGAACCGGATCTACGACCTCATGGATCGTACCATCCATGTATGAACTATTCTATAGCGTCATGATTGGTGCCGTGGTGCTGGATCGATGGGCTGGTGATCCGCGCTGGCTCCCCCATCCAGTACGGTTAATCGGCTACTTGTGCGACATTATTGAGAGCAGATCAAGGAAACTCTCAGGCTCAATTCCGCTGCGGTGGGCAGGCCTTTTATCGGTTTTTCTGGTAGTGAGTGCAACCGCTATGACCTGCACTGGTCTGCTGCTGCTTGCCGATCTAATCAATTCGTTTTTACTGGCCGCGGTTGGATTTTTCCTGCTCTACTGCAGTGTCGCCACCGGAGATCTTGTCAGCCACAGCAAGGCGGTATTTAGCCCACTCAGCTCGGCAGATATGGCTCAAGCACGACAGGCGGCGGCAATGATGGTTGGCCGGGATACCGCTCATCTAAACGAGTCTGATATCAGCCGGGCAACCATCGAATCAGTTGCCGAGAACCTGGTTGACGGAATTACCGCACCGCTGTTCTGGGCCTTTGCCGGCTCACTCGTTTCCCTATTTATAGCGCTTGATCCTATTTACGGCGCGGTAATCGGAGCAATCTCGTACAAGGCAATCAATACGATGGATTCCATGTGGGGGTATACCAGCCAGCGCTATATTGAGTTTGGCAGGTATGCGGCAAAACTAGATGATGCCGTCAATTTCCTTCCCGCCCGGATAAGCGGGTGGTGCGTGGTCGCCGCTGCTCTTTTACCAGGGTTTTCGTGTCGGCTCAGTGTACGGACGTATCTCGCCGACCGCCACAAGTCGCCTAGTCCCAACAGCGCCCATACCGAAGCAGCATTTGCCGGGGCGTTGAGTCGGCAATTGGGTGGGCCGTCCACCTACCAGTCGGTTGTCCACGAAAAAGCAATAATTGGAGCGGGATTTCCCCCACCCCAGGCTGAAGATATTCCACGGGCCAACCGACTGCTGATAGCAGCTGCAGTGGTATTTTTCCTTGTTTTACTCGGCGCCCATCTGGGTATCACCAGGCTATGGGCATGAAATCAGTACCTGCCATTCTTATCGGCGGAACAAAAAGCGGTAGCGGGAAAACCATTATCACGCTTGGTATCATGAAGGCATTCATGATGCGCGGCCTCGTTGTCCAACCATATAAGTGCGGCCCTGATTTTATCGATCCAAGTTTACATGGGTGGATAACTGGTCGCACCTCATATAACCTTGACATCATCATGATGGGGAAACCGGCATGCCGTGACCTTGTCGCCCGCACCAGCTATGATGCCGATATCATCGTGGTGGAAGGTGTTATGGGGCTCTTTGACGGTGGTGAGGCAAGCGGCGCAGAATTGGCTAAAGAGCTGGGATTGTCGGTGGTTTTGATTGTCGATGGCGGCGCCAAGGCGCAGAGCGCAGCCGCCGAGTTGCTCGGCTTTGAAGCATTTGACCAGGAAATAGATATAGCCGGGGTGATCTTTAACAAGGTCAGCAGCGCTGGTCATCGAGTACTGATAGAAACGGCGGTAACTACCCATTGTACATCGCCTATTCTTGGCTTTTTTGGCAAAGATGACCGGTTCACCATCGAATCCCGACATCTCGGTCTGCGCATGGGGCACGAACGGCCGCTGACGGAAGAAAACCTCACTATCCTGGCTGAGCGTATCGAGGAAAGTTTCAAGCTTGACGCACTTATATCATTGTCACAGCGAATTGACACCGACTCACCGCGGCCCAGCGCGATACACAAACGAACCGTCCGGCTCGGAGTGGCGCTGGATGAGGCGTTTTGTTTTTATTACCGGCAGAATCTTGAACTTCTCCAGGCAGCAGGCATCGAACTGGTCTATTTCAGTCCGTTGCACGACACCCGTCTACCGCCGAACCTCAACGGTATCTATTGCGGTGGCGGCTACCCGGAGATCTATGCGGTCCAGCTTGCTGAAAACGGGACAATGCGCAGCGATATCAGATCGTTTCACCGGCGAGGCGGATGGCTGTATGCAGAATGTGGCGGATTCATGTATCTTTGTGCATATCTGCTGGATGCAACCGGGATCAGCCATGAGATGTGTAATATCTTTCCCTTTACCACGGCCATGCGACCACGACTGCAGGCGCTGGGGTATCGCCGTATCACCCTTATGGATGATTGTCTGCTGGGGAAAAAAGCAACGACCTGCGCCGGCCATGAATTTCATTACTCAGAGCTCCTTAAGCTCGACCAAAAACCGGCCGACGGCGCCCTCGAGGATATCTATCAGACTGAAAATCGTGGCGGCGGCTACCGTATAGATGGCGCCTTGGCCAGCTATGTCCATATCCATTTTTGTTCTCATCCCGCTATTGCCGAAACCATGGCTATCAAACTCGCCGAAACCCCCACTGCAAACAATGCGAGCACCTAAGGCACTTGCGTTTGGCTGAGTAATTATTACAAGGTTATGCCGTTCTACAGAGAATGAGCACACCAGTACTATGCGGTTGTACTGTTTACCCATACCAGAAAAGAAAAAGGAGAAATCATATGACGCGCACCCTTGCCATCATTAAGCCCGATGCGGTAGCGGCCGGACATGCAGGCGCCATTATTTCACGGATCTGCTCCGAGGGCTTTACCGTTGTCGGTCTGAAAAAAATCCTGCTGGGAAAACGCCAGGCCGAGGGGTTCTATTATGTCCATAAGGAGCGGCCGTTTTTTGCCGATCTGGTGGATTTTATGAGTAGCGGCGCCTGTATTGTCATGGTGCTGGAAGCCGATAATGCCATTAAAAAATGGCGCGATCTCATGGGGCCCACCAACCCGGAACAGGCCGATGAATCTACCCTGCGCAGACAGTTCGGCACCAACATCGAACAAAACGCAACACACGGCTCCGATGGTGTCGATACGGCTGCTTTTGAGATTGGTTATTTTTTCTCCGCAATGGAGCTGCTGGGCTGACCGGTCTCGTCTTCGGCCTCACGTTTGCCCAGCACCTCGCACTCCAAGCTCCCCCGGTGCAGGGTAACATTGAGCCGCTCACTCAGGCTGACATCACGACTGTCACTGACAATGTGCGGCTGTCGGGAGTCCGGCCGGTTCATGGAAACGATGGCATAGCCGCGAGCCAGAACCGCCAGCGGACTTAACGACGAAAGAACCGCGTTATGACGGCTGAGTAAAGCCTCGGCCCGGAGAATTTTTGTGGTTATGGCTCGAATCAGGTCTTCATGCAGTTGCGCACAATGATTGTGTTGCATCCGCAGAACATGGATCGGCGAATGTCTGGTAAGTGATGCGATAGCCCGTGACGTCCGTTTTTCCAGTTGCTCAATGGTGCGCAGAAACGATTGTGCCATGTTGCGATGGGAAGTTTCAAGGCTGAGCATGGCGCGGTAAAAAGGCGCATCAAAGCTCGCCAGCAGACGTTTTGGTGCCACAATACGATGGTGTGCGGTGTCGAGATGAGAGAGCATCATCCTGATGATCTGACGGTTGAGCTGCCCGATCCGTGCTCGCAGAACGCGGGCATCGGGGATCAGCAGTTCGGCTGCCGCGGTGGGCGTGGCAGTGCGTTGATCGGCGCAGAAATCGGCAATGGTGAAGTCTGTTTCATGGCCGATCCCGGTAACCACCGGAACCGTGCAGCCGGCAATGGCCCGTGCCACCCGCTCGTCGTTGAAACACCACAAATCCTCCAGCGAGCCACCGCCCCGGCACAAGACGATAACCTGGGGTTCTAGGCGCTGGGCGATGGCCAGTGCCGCGCAGATCTCGGCGGGTGCCTCGGCTCCCTGCACGGTGGCTGGAATCAGGCGAACGCGAACATCGGCCTGGCGGTGTCGGCATATAGTGAGAAAATCATGCAGGGCGGCCCCGGTAGCTGAGGTGATCACGGCAATGTCGCAGATATGGGGGGGAATCGGTTTTTTTCTGTGCTGGTCGAAGAGTCCTTCAGCCAGCAGTTGCTGCTTGAGTTTTTCAAATGCGGCCTGTAAATATCCCGAGCCACGCATATCAACGGTATCGACGATAAGCTGGTATTCGCCGCGGGGCTCGTAAATGGAAATGCGCCCAAAGCAGATAACCGAGGTGCCGTCGGCCAGTTCATCACGGGTTGAAAAAAGGCGCGACTTAAAGAGAACGCACCGCAGTGAGGAAGAATCGTCTTTAAGGTTGAAATAGACATGGCCGGAAAGGGGCCGGCGCAAACTTGAAATTTCCCCGATTATTCGGATAAATGGAAAGCTTTTTTCAACAATGTATTTAAGTGAAGTGGTGAACTCGGTCACCGTGTAGACCTGAGGGTCGGTTTGACTCATTTCTTTACCTTACAAAAGTGATGCACTCGTAAAAACCCTAAATCCTAACTTTGATGTTCAACATATAGAGTGTTTGATTCTCAAGTATATACAACAAGTAGTGTAAATGTGGTTTGTCGAGGACTTTTTACGAGAGCATCAAAAGTGATGGACTCGTAAAAACCTCAAAATTGCTTGAGATCGTCATTCCCGCCCTCGATAACAACACTCAAGGGCAGGCTGCAGCGGGAACCCAGTGATTCCAATTAATTATGAATGTCGGATCAACTCCGCTATGACTGGTATATGGATTTTTACGATACCATCAAAACTAAAGGGTCTTAACGATTGATTATAAACCCTCTTTTGTACTATAACGACCAAATATCTAATCATTGTGAAATCTTAACCTAAACAACAAGCAGGTGCTTGCCAATGTCGGATCAGAGTGTTTTTGAAAAAGAATTTGTCGACGAGCGTGAAAAAAACAACGTGGAAGGGGTGTTGGAGCAGCTCAACCTGCCTCCCGCCGTCATAGCATTTTATAAAAAACATAAACGTACCATCTACGTGGTGCTGGTGACGGCTATCGCGATCATTGTCTTCTGGGCATTGTACAGTTCGTATCGGGACAAACGTATCGAACAGGGCGGCAATCAATTGTACGCGGCAATGAAGCTTCCCGTTGAACAACAGCCGGAGGCGCTGGCCGCGGTTGCCGAGTCGTATGCATCCACCGCGGCCCAGAGTTGGGCACGCATTGAACTGGCCCACGCCTTGACTTCGGAGAATAAGCACTCTGAGGCACTTGAGGTGTATGAGGATGTGCGCACCGGATTGAAGCAGTCATCGCCGCTCTATCCACTGCTCACCCTGGCAATCGGGCAAACCCACGAGGCGCTGCAAAACAACCAGCAGGCCATGGCCGAATATCAGATCCTGCAAAGCATCGACGGCTACAGCGGTTTTGGCTATGAGGGAGTCGCCCGCATTCACGAAAAAGAGATGGAAATTGGCCTGGCGCTGACCGCTTACGAGCAGTATCTGGGCGCCATGAGCAGCGAAGAAGAGCGCTTCATGGGAAGTATCATCAGGGAAAAGATCGCCCAGTTAAAGGCGCTGCCTTGATCGTTATCTCCGACATTTCAACGCTGCGAAAGCAGCTCAGGCAGTGGCGACGGCGGGGAGAGACCATTTGTCTGGTGCCCACCATGGGCTTTTTCCACGAGGGGCACTGCGCCCTCATGCGCCATGGCAAAACCGTGGCCCAACGGGTTATCGTCAGTCTGTTCATCAATCCCACCCAATTCGGCCCGAACGAAGATCTGAGCAACTATCCGCGCGACCTTGCCGGAGATGTGGAAAAGGCTGAAAAAAACGGGGTTGATGCAATATTTGCACCGCACTCGGATGAGCTGTACCGCCCGACTCACCGCACCAGGGTAATCGTCGATGATTTAAGTGAGCGCTATTGTGGTCGTAACCGGCCCACTCATTTTTCCGGTGTTACCACTATCGTTGCAAAACTCTTCAATCTGGTGCTGCCTGAATTCGCCGTGTTCGGGGAAAAAGATTATCAGCAGCTGGTTATTATCAAGCAACTGGTGGAAGACCTCAATTATCAGATCACGGTAATCGGCCACCCGATCGTCAGAGAGATCGACGGGTTGGCCATGAGCTCGCGCAACGCCTATCTTGATGAAACGCAGCGGCAAGCTGCGCCGGTGCTTTTCCGCGCCCTAACCAAGGTGGCTGCCGCTGCCCATGCTTCTGAAAACAAACCAGTCGACAGCGGTCCGCTTCTGGCGGAAGCTCTGGCCACACTGGAGGCTATCGAACAGGTGAGTGTCGAGTATGTCGCCATCGTCGATCCGCATACCCTCGCCCCCTCACAAGTGGCTCATCCCAACTTCCGGGTGCTGGGGGCCATTCGTGTCGGCGGCGCCGTCAGACTGATTGATAATGTATCGCTCAGTGAGCATATTTAGGAAGTAGTGAAACATGAGGTCTTTCCTACACGACCAATTTTTTTCAAGCTTTCCATAAGAAACACCAGTGAGGAATGAGACAATGCCTGGATTTGAACGATTGGGTGAGGAAGAAAAAAGACAAATATTGGATGTGCTGGATACCGGCGTGCTGTTTCGGTATGAATTCGGCGATCAGCGCAACGGGATCTATAAGGTAAAGGAGTTCGAGGAAAAATTTGCCGCCTATACCGGTACCGCCTACGGCCAGGCGGTAACCTCAGGCACTGCCGCGGTCAAAGTGGCACTTAAGGCGCTTGGGGTCGGCATTGGTGATGAGGTAATCACCCAGGGATTTACCTTTGTCGCCACCTGGGAGGCAATTTTAGAGGTCGGCGCCATTCCGGTATTCACCGAAATAGATGAATCGCTCAATATGGATCCTGAAGATCTCGCCAACAAAATTTCCCCCAAAACAAAATGCATCATGCCGGTCCATATGCTTGGTTCCGCCGCCCGTATTGATGAAATCGTCGCTATCGGCGATGCTGCCGGAATTGCCGTTCTTGAAGATTGCGCCCAGGCTGCCGGCTGCCGGGTGAAGGGGCGGCATGTGGGCAGTATCGGCAGATGCGGCACGTTTTCCTTTGATTCGGTAAAAACGATGACCACCGGTGAAGGCGGGATGATCGTCACCGACGACTATGAGCTCTGGCAGTCCATGTCGGAATATCAGGATCATGGCCATGATCATCGGCCCAATCCCGGCGGCAGGGGAGGGGAAGGACGGCGGTTTATCGGTTTTAACTATCGGATGATGGAATTGCAGGGGGCGATCGGGCTGGCGCAACTGGCAAAGCTTGATGATTTTGTCGCTACCCAGAGACGTAACAAGGACCGTTTACGCGAAATCGTCAGCCTGCTCCCCAATGTCAGTTTTCGCCATCTTCCCGACGAGGCTGGTGATTCCGCTTCACACCTGGCTTTTATGCTGGCTGACAGTGAGCAGCGACGCCGGGTTAATGCAGTGCTGCAGGAAGAAGGTGTCGGTGCGGTCTGCTTTGGAGAAAACAGCTGGCACTTTTTTCCTCAATGGGAGCATCTGTTAGCTGGTGCGACGCAGGCGGCAAACGGCTGGCCTTTTAATCGTGAGGATTCCGCCGGCAGGATTACCTACAGCCAAGACCAGCTTCCTGATTCCATGCAGCTGCTTGAACGCACTCTGGTTTATCCGGTCATGCTGAACATGGACGATAATCGCTTTGCCTTCATCGAGGCGGCGATACGAAAAGCTGCGTCAGTATAGTGGAGCGAACTTAACGGAGAAAACAAAGAGAACTAAGGACGATAAAACTTATGGGAGCCGAACTGGGCGACGTAGGTGAGGCCATCGGCCCATTCCGGTTCCACTGATTCAAGGTGATAGTGTGTTGCACCATCGGTAAAATCAGGGGTTTTAAGGGCTATCGCCGCTGTTTCCATGCACTTGAAAAAGGTTTCCGGATCATCGGGGATGTAGTTCTGCTTCTGAAATGTCCAGCTGAACTGATACGGCTGGGTAACCACGTCCTTTACCGACATTTCTTGCTCGGAAGCGCGATTCAGGGTTACGTGGGCCACCGCAAGCTGGCCTATTTGCGGCTCTGAACGAGCCTCATGGTATATATTTAGGGTGAGCCACAAGATCCCTTCCATCAACGTCATATCCACTACTCCTTTGTCTTGTTCCGAAATTTGATGGCGTCGTAAAAACCCCAATTACGGTCATTGTGGAGTTGAATCGAAATCAATAATCATTTGAAATTACTGGATTCCCGCTTTCGCGGGAATGACGTTATCAAGCAAATTCAAGGTTTTTACGGGCTCATCAAATTTTCTACCATAGCAAAAACCATCCGTGTTGGCTACCTGGCAATTACTTCCATGTAAAAAGCGATAAAATAATAATAATAACCCGCTGAGAGTCAAGTAAATAGGTTATTTCATCGATCAGAGGGGGTAACCTGCTTGGCTCAGCTGCACTTTCAAAGCGATAAATTGATCAATGGTGAGTTGTTCGGCACGCACGTCGACAACGATACCGATGGAACTGAGACATTGTTTGATAACCTCCTTAGTTGACCCGTGGCCGATCGTACTGGTTCCCGCCAGGGCCGCGAGATTGTTGACCAATGTCTTTCTTCTGGTTGCAAAGGCGCCACGGACGATTCGGCACAGTTGGGCATGTTCGTCCTTGCCCAGCAGCTGAGGGCGAATGGTAAGCCTGACGAGGGTTGAATCCACCTTTGGGCGGGGGTGAAACGCCTCCGGTCTTATGGTGAACAACTTTTCCACCACGGCAACCTGGTTAAGCAGAACAGTACTGATGCCGTATAATTTCGTACCGACAGATGCCTTGAGCCTCTCGGCCACCTCTTTTTGCAAGAGCACCGTTACCTGCTCTATGCAATGGGCATGATCGACAATCGTAAATAAAAACGGGTGAGAGATAGAGTAGGGCAGATTCGAGACAATTTTCAGCCGGCCAAACCTCGATGACAACAATTGGTAATCCACGGTGAGGATGTCACCATGAATAAGCTCGACATTTTCCGGTAAAATCCGGGCAAGCCGATGGTACTCGATGAGTCCGCCATCGATTTCAACCCCAATAACATTTTTTACTCGCGGCGCCAGAGCACAGGTAAGAATGCCAAGCCCGACCCCGGCCTCGATAACGGTGTCTTCGGCACCGCAGGTGGAGGCCGCGACGATACCATCGGCGTAGCGGCGATTGACCAGAAAATTTTGTCCGCGCTGCTTCGACGGTGATAAGCCATGCGTCGCCAGGATCTTTTTTACATTCACACGTCGCTCTCTGGATGCTAGCTTAACACCTGTTTTTCTCTTCGCTTCCGACGAAAGGCAACGATAACATGATAGAAACCGAAGTAGCTGAGCAGACCGCCCGGTAACGCCAGGATAAGGCCGCCAACGAGAAATACGACCACCGCCTCATAGCCAAGGCCTGCTATTGCCTGCATCATCTCATAAAACCCGCGATCAGATTCCAGTAAATTGGTTACTTTATTGAGATAGCGAGTATCGAGATGATACGGCGTGGCAATGTTTCCCAGGATCAGGCAGACAGAATAAAGGGGAATGAAGGTAAAGGGATTGCTGATGATGTAGCTGGTGGTTATCCCGGCGATAATGGAAGATCTGGTGAGAAAGGTGATCAGCAGTACCGCCGTGGTGTGCAGGGGGATTGTTGGCGTCAGCCCGATGAATACGCCAATTGCCGCACCCAGCGCCAGGGAGTGGGGGCTGCCCTTCAGACGCAGCAACTTGTAGTAATGAAACTTAGTGGTGCGGGCAAAATTCACGACGGATTATCGACCGAGCGAGGAACGCGAATAGACGTCATCTTCATGGTGGATCTTAAATAAGGTCTCCATCTTTTTTGCCCCGGCAAAGGCAATCATTGCCGCATTATCGGTGCAAAACTCACGGGCCGGGAGGTAAACGCGCTTCCCGTGCGCCGCTCCAGTCTGAGCTAATTGTGAACGCAGTCTATCGTTTGCCGCCACGCCGCCGCCCAGTACGATTGAATCGATCCTTGTATCTTGTGCCGCTCGTATGATTTTTTCCACCAGTACATCAATCACCGCCTGTTGAAATGATGCGCAGATATCGTCGACGGGGAGATCGCGACCATCTTTTTCATATGTTCTGACAATCTGGGAAACGGCGGTTTTCAAACCGCTAAAGCTGAAATCATATGAATGCTCAGAGAGTTTCGCGCGCGGTAGCGAAAAGGCGGTTTTATCACCTTCGGTACTGCGCCGGGAGATAACCGGGCCGCCGGGATAGCCGAGATCAAGCAAACGGGCAACCTTGTCAAATACCTCGCCGGCGGCGTCATCACGGGTGCAGCCAAGCAGGGTGCAGCGGATAAAATCGTCTACCCGGTAGATAGCGCTGGTACCGCCGGAAACAATAAGGGCGAGGTAGGGAAAGGGAGGTGTTTCGCGTTCAAGAAAAATGGAAAGAGCATGGGCAGCCAGGTGATCAACCCCGACAAAGGCAATATCTTTTGCGTAGGCAAATGATTTAGCAAAAGAATAGCCAACCAGCAGCGAGCCGATCAAACCGGGCCCCTGGGTTGCCGCAACGAGATCCACTTCTTCATGGGAGAGATTCGCCCGGGAAAAAACGGCATCGATGATGGGAATAAGATTTTCAAGATGAGCCCGCGAGGCAAGCTCGGGAACGATACCGCCAAAGGGCAGGTGCACCGCGTCCTGACTCTGGCTCACATGAGCAAGCACACCCTTGTCGTCACTGATGAGTGCCGCCGCGGTATCATCGCAGGAGGTTTCTATGCCCAGCGTAATCATCAGCTAAATTATAGGTATTGTAACCTTGCTGTGGCGGTATCAGAGATACGATGGAACTTCATTGCTGCTCGGGTACGAGCCGAGCCACTCATAATAAGAACAGATATCGCGAATTTCTTCACACCCTGACCTGATATGATCCTCACTCATATGCCCCATCATATCGATGAAAAATACATATTGCCAATTTTTACCCTTAATCGGCCGCGATTCGATTTTCGCCAGATTGATGTGGCGCCGCGACAACACGGTCAAAATTTCATTGAGTGCACCCGGCCGATCGCGGGTGCCGATCAGCAAAGAGGTGCGGTCATTGCCGCTGTATGGGGGAGACTTGCTTCCGATAATGAGAAAACGGGTGGTATTGCCGCGATAATCCTCTATGCCTTTCACTACTACCTGTAGTCCGTACGCCTTGATCGCCAACGATGATGCAATGGCGCCGATGTTGGGATTATTGGCCGCCATCTGGGCGGCGGCGCCGGTGGAAAAGACCGGCAGGGTGGGGGTTGCAGGAAGATTCTTGCGCAGCCATTCACGGCATTGGGCAAGGGGCTGGTCGTGAGAGGCGACGGTTTGGATATCGTTGATATTGCCCGACTTGCAGACCAGATTGTGGCTAATCTCCAGGCGTACTTCCCCACAGATTTTCACCTTGTACTTCATGAACGAGTCCAGGGTGGAGAAGACGGCGCCCTCGATAGAATTTTCCACTGGTACCACTCCGTAAGTGGTGCGCTCCTTTTCCACCTCGGCAAAAACCTCGGCAATGGATTCAAGAGGCCGATACTCGGCCGATTGACCAAAATAGCTTACCCCCGCCAGATGGGTGAAGGTGGCCTCCGGGCCGAGATATGATATCTCGATTTTTTTTTGAGAAAGCCGGCAGGTGGTTATTATTTCGTGAAAAATCGAGCGCAAAGCGTTTTCGGGGAAACCCCCGTCATTGATCTCGGCCAACCGCTCGTAGATCTGACGTTCACGATAGGGATCCCAGGCCGCGCGCTTGCCGGCATCCTTTAGTTTACCGATGGCAACGGCACATTCAAGCCGCTCCTTGAGCAGGCCAACCACCTCGCTGTCGATAGTATCGATACGGTCTCTGAGATCCGTTATGGAAGATTTGTTATCACTCATTATGCTGGGCTCATGGTGTGTACCCATCAACACGATCTGATCCATGGACATTTCGGCTGATGAGAGGAGAATTATTTCAGATACCAACTTTGTAGGAAGAAGAAAAAAGTATGTCAAGCGGGAAAAGGCTGGTATAGACTGGCAGCATCGCTAAATATCTACCAAAGGCGCCGATTCAGGTTCAATAGCACCGCTGCAAAGGGCGAAACAGGATGAATCAGGAAAAAACATACGAACAGATAAATAACCGGATAAAACGAGGTGAAGCGGTGGTGGTAACCGCCGAAGAGATGGTTGGCATCGTCAAGACAAAAGGGGCGAAAGATGCAGCGGCAACGGTGGATGTGGTGACCACCGGCACCTTTGCCCCCATGTGCTCCTCCGGAGCGTTCATCAATTTTGGTCAGAGCGTTCCCACCATCAAGGCAGCAAAGGTGTGGTTCAACAAGGTGCCGGGATATGGTGGCCTTGCCGCGGTGGATTGCTATCTCGGTGCCACCGAACCAGCCGAGGATGATCCGTTAAACAAGGTATATCCCGGCCAGTTCACCTATGGCGGCGGCCACGTCATTGAGGATCTGGTCAGGGGAGAATCCGTGTTTTTCGAATCCAAGGCATACGGAACTGACTGTTATGCATCACGAAAGTGTAAAAAGGAGGTACGTCTCGATGAACTTCCTTTTGCCCTGCTCTGTAATCCCCGCAATGGATATCAGAACTATAATTGCGCCATAAATCTTTCGGAAAAGACGGTATACACCTATATGGGTATGCTCAAGCCGCGTGGTCAGAACGCAACCTATTGCAGTGCCGGCTCCTTGAGCCCGCTGTTCAATGACCCGCTCTATAAGACCATCGGGCTTGGCAGCCGCATATTTCTTGGCGGCGGCATCGGCTATGTTACCTGGCACGGCACCCAGCACAATCCCGATGCGCCTCGAACAAAAGGCGGCGCCCCTACCAGACCATCCGGCACCCTAATGGTGCAGGGAGATCTGAAGCAGATGAGTCCACAGTGGCTGAAAGGGTTATCAATTCTCGGCTATGGTACATCGTTGGCGGTGGGGCTGGGAACCGCCATTCCCATACTCAACGAAGATATGGCCTGCTATACCGGAGTAAGCGATGCTGAACTGTTTACCCAGGTAATCGATTATGGCCATGATTATACCAATTGCATCAGCCGTGATTACGGCGAAGTAAGTTACGCACAATTGAAATCAGGCGAAATCGAGGTGGCTGGCAAAACGGTGCCGACGGCACCTCTGTCAAGCATCTTTAAGGCACGCGAAATAGCCGAAATACTAAAAAGCTGGATCAAGGCTGGGGATTTTCTCATCACCGAGCCGGTTGTTACGCTTCCCGGCCCTTCCAGTTGATATGGTAATGAGCGAGATAAGCGATAAACTGGCGTGTCTTTCCCAACTTATTTCCGCCTACAAAACGGTTGGTATAGCCTATTCCGGCGGGGTGGATTCCACCACCCTGGCAGTCGTTGCCTGTCGCACCCTTGGCCCGGATAACGTGCTCCTGGTGCATGGCGCCAGTTGTCTGATCGGCGAAAGGGTTAGCCAAGAGGCGGACACCCGGATAAAAATGGTCGTACCCGATGTCCGCATTCGACACCTCACTCTCTCTGTACTGCATGAGCCCCGTATTGCGACAAACGATGCTGATCGCTGTTACTATTGCAAAAAAATAATATTTCAGGCATTTCAGGCGGAAATTGAGAAAGAAAACATAGAACAGCTGCTGGACGGCACCAACCTCGATGATCTGCAACAGGATCGGCCCGGCTTGCGTGCCATCAGAGAACTTCGGGTACACACGCCGCTGGCCGAAGCTGGACTGACCAAGGCAGATGTCCGCGCCCTTGCCAGGTATCTGGGTCTGCCGCAGGCGGACACCCCTGCCGATTCATGTCTGGCTACCAGAATCGCACCGTTCACTAGGCTATCCCCGGCTGTGCTCCAGCTGGTCGACACCATGGAGGCGCATTTTCGCCATATGGGCTATGTCGGGTGCCGACTGCGACCGCGAGGCACGACCATTATCGTGGAGCTGCGGGCAGCGGATATTGCCCGTTGTGCCGGGCAGGATCGAGAGTCCATCCGAAGCTATTTCTTGTCCCACGGATTCACCACGGTTCTGCTGGATTTACAACCGAGACCGGCGAGTTGAGGGTTCCGTGCACAATAGTCCCTTCGCCCAACTTCATCGTTTCTCAAGATATTTTACCCCAGCAATATCAGTCCGACCATCGGTAACATTTTCTTCGCGCCTTGATTTTGAACGAACATTCTTATGCTTCAAGGCTCCCTTGAATGGATCGCTGTTTTCATACTCAGGAGTCCGTAGTAATTCCTAACTTTTTTGTAATATTCAAAATGGGAGGTTTTTTCTTGCGTAATAAGGGATTTTTTCTTTTGACAATTGGTTTTGCTTTGGTTAAAGCATCTACCCTATAGAAACCTGGGAACAGCGCGTAGAGCCTGTTTTCGCTCAATAATGATCAGGAGGGAGCATTAATGAACAAGAAGGAATTGATCGAAAGTATTGCTGGAGCCGCCGATATCAGCAAAGCCTCAGCGGAGAAGGCCCTCAACGCCACCCTGGCGGCGATTGCCGATTCTCTCAAAGGTGATGACAAGGTTACTCTGGTTGGATTCGGAACATTTTCCGTTTCCAAGCGTGAGGCTCGCACCGGTCGCAATCCGCAAACCGGCAAAAAAATCAAGATTCCGGCGCGCAAAGTGGTCAAATTCAAAGCGGGCAGCAAGCTCGCCGATGTTGTAAACTAACAGCTCATCCTCTTAGAGTTGATGTCGGGACGTGGCTCAGTCTGGTAGAGCACAGCGTTCGGGACGCTGGGGTCGGAGGTTCAAATCCTCTCGTCCCGACCATTTCCATTTTATCACGATATAACGCAACTCACCGACCAGCTCGCCCATCAGTCAGCAAAAGCCGCTCCCGGGATCTGAGGGAAGCGGCTTTTTTAGTTTGATGAAAACCAATCTGAGTCGGCAAGCTGTGAAGAATTAACTTGATTCGCTGATTTCTCGGCTCCGTCACAAGGGAGCCTTGCAACATGAAAAATGTCTTATTTCTCCCACCGCTACCAACCGGGGGACGATACATGATCGATTTGTGGTAAGGAACAGACCATGATAACGCTCTTAGATTATGGCGCCGGCAATGTGCGCAGCGTCAGAAACGCGGTGAATCATTTAGGCGCCGAAATAGTTGACGTTACTTCTCCACAAGACATTATCGATGCGGATAAACTGATATTTCCCGGAGTAGGCAGCTTCGGTCTGGTTATGCAGCGACTGCGCGATCAGGGATATACGGAACCGCTTATCAAACGCATCGAGATGCAGAAACCGTTTTTAGGCATTTGCGTGGCATTGCAGGCCCTTTTCGAGCAGAGCGAGGAAAGCCCCGGTGTCCGTGGACTGGGGATCATTAGGGGCGCGGTCACGAAATTTCCCGATAGCTGCGCCTCCATCCCGCATATGGGATGGAATGGATTAAAGGTGCATAAAGCCTGTTCTCTGCTCAACCAATACCAGGACGAGCGCATGTATTTCGTCCACTCATATTGCGCCGCCAAAAATCAGGTGCCCGATGAGTGGCTGGTGGCGACCACCGATTACGGCGAGGAGTTTGTTTCCGCGCTGGGCAAGGAAAATATCCTGGCGCTGCAGTTTCATCCTGAAAAAAGCGGCGGTGCCGGTCTGCAATTGCTCAAAAACTTTATCCAGCCGCCCACTTATGAAATCACCTCACCAACTACTCAAAAAAAACATGAGCGCACAACCCTGGCCAAACGGATTATCGCCTGCCTCGACGTCAGAAGCGATGATCATGGCGAATTGGTGGTAACCAAAGGTGACCAGTACGATGTCCGCGAACAGGGCGCGGTCCGTAACCTCGGTCGGCCGGCGGCAATGGCGCATCGCTATTATGAAGAAGGAGCCGATGAGATCACCTTTCTCAATATCACCGGTTTTCGTGATTTCCCCCTGGCCGACCAGCCCATGCTCAGACTTCTCGAAGAGACCTCGAAGCAGGTATTCGTACCGCTCACCATTGGTGGCGGAATCCGTGGATTTACAGATGAAAACGGGGTGGAATACTCGGCCCTGGAGGTGGCATCTACCTATTTTCGTTCCGGTGCCGACAAGGTTTCCATCGGCGGTGACGCGGTCTCTACCGTCGAAAAATTTTTAGCAAGCGGAACCGCCTCCGGCAAAAGTTCCATCGAACAGATCAGCGGTGTATATGGGGCCCAGGCAGTGGTTATTTCGGTGGATCCGCGTCGTGTGTATGTGAGTGCTCCCGATGAAACCCACCACGCTACCATCGAAACAGCTGACCCCGGTCCCAATGGAGAATGCTACTGCTGGTATCAGTGCACCGTTAAAGGCGGCCGGGAGGGGCGTGATCTCGACGTTATCCAGCTGGTTAGCGGCTGCGAAGCCTTAGGAGCGGGTGAAATTCTGCTTAATTGCATAGATCGGGATGGTTCGAAAAACGGATTTGATCTTGAGCTGATCAAGCATGTTCAGGCGGCGGTATCTATCCCGGTAATCGCTTCCAGCGGCGCCGGAGCGCCGGTTCACTTCAGTGATGTGTTCGTCGTCACCGACGTAGAGGCGGCACTGGCGGCGGGTATATTTCACCGGGACGAAGTGAGTATCGAAGAAGTCAAACAGGAACTCATCAATCGCGGTATCGTGGTGCGCTTGTAAAAGATTGCTCCAGGATATATCTCCCGCGGCAAAGAAAAACCTCTTTTGCTTCCAAGCCAAGTCTGCTAAGGTGCTGCGATCTGGCTTTGCCCTTTTTTGAGGGATAACGGTTTCGTGGTGCAATTCGGCCCACCGTGTGCACGGGCAAAGCTATTTCATCCAACTCATAAAAAGGAGACGTACAGCATGAAGAATTCACTGTTCAGAAAAGGTGTTTTGGCGTTTTCCGCTCTGACGCTGACCTTTAGTGCCTCTTCCGCCCTGGCGCAATGTGATGATGGCGAGATTGTCGCCAAGTTCAGCCACGTAACCGGTGGTACCACCCATCCGAAAGTGGTTGCCGCAAACAACTTCGCCGCTCGGGTCAACGAGGAAATGAACGGCATCATGTGCGTGGAGGTATTTCCCAACTCTACGCTGTTCGGCGACAGCAAGGAGCTGGAAGCCCTGCTTCTGGGCGATGTTCAGTTTCTCGCTCCGTCTCTCTCTAAGTTCGGATCATACACCCGTAAATACGGGGTATTTGATCTGCCCTTTATCTTCGAAGATATCGACGCCGCCATTCGCTTCACCCAGTCGGATACCGGCCGGGCCCTGCTCAATGACATGAGCGATCTAGGCTTTGTCGGTCTTGGCTACTGGATGTCCGGCATGAAGTATTTTTCCGCCAACAAGCCGCTTATCGTCCCCAGTGATGCCAACGGTCTGAAGTTTCGCGTTCAGGCCTCTGATGTCGCCAAGGCGATGATCGCAGCCATGGGCGCCTCTCCCCAGCCGATGGCTTTTGCCGAGGTTTACGGGGCATTGCAGACCGGCGTCGTTGACGGTCAGGAGAACACCTGGTCCAATATCTACACCAAGAAATTTTTCGAGGTCCAGGACAGTGTTACCGAGACCAACCATCAGCTGCTCGCCTATCTGTTCATGACCTCCACCGACTTTCTCGACAGTCTGGAGCCGGCCGTGCGCGACCAACTGCTCATCATCGCCGATGAGGTCACCCAGCAGGCCAATCTCGATGTGAAGGCGGCCGAGGCCAAGAATCGTCAGAACATTCTCGATTCAGGCGGTACCATCAATGAACTGAGCGCCGAACAACGGGCCGAGTGGGTTGAGGCCATGCGTCCGGTGTGGGATCAGTTTGAAGGAGACATCGGCGTCGAGATCATCGAATCGGCTGCCAGCTCCTAATCGATATCACCGAAAACTATTATGGGGCCGTTTTTCCGACGGCCCAATAATCATCTCTCAGGCGCGAGGATATTCAGATGGCATGGCCACACTACTATCTGCTGATTTTTATTGCGATCATCTGGGTGCTCGAAAAGTTCTTCCCCAAGTTTATGGAACGGTTCGAGGAAAATTTTCTCGTCCTGATTATCACCTCCATCATGGTCGTCTCCTTCGGTCAGGTAGTAGCACGCTACGGGTTCAATACCGGCTGGGCGGCCGCCCTGGAGTTCAACACGGTGGCCTTTTCCTGGCTGATTCTCATCGGCATGAGCTACGGCATCAAGACAGGTCTACATCTAGGTGTCGATCTGCTGCTCAACGCGGTACCCAAACCCATCACCAAGCTGCTTTCGCTGTTCGGCGCTACCTGCGCCATGGTCTATGGACTGCTGCTGCTCGATTCGGCCTGGTTCGCCGCGCTTGGCGTTGATGTCAGAGGCGGCGCCATCGAATACTGGCTGAAGATGTACAAGGTGGGCATCGGAATGGAGGAGCTGCGCTATCCGCAATTCATGCAGGAGGCATTTGGCCTGCAGCCGCGGTTTCACCGTTGGATAACCCTGCTTGTTCTGCCCATGAGCCTCGCCATGCTGGTATTTCGTGGCGCTCAGGCCTTTGTCGATATCGCCACGAACAAGCGTGCCATGCTTATCAGCGGTCACGAGGCGGAAGAATTGGTGGCGGAGCATAAAGATGTCCTGAAAGACGACTAGGAGCCGAGGAACTTCCATGGAATCATTAATTCTGTTTGCCCTGGTTCTGGGTTTTCTGTTCATCGGCGTCCCCGTCGGCATTTCGCTGGGGTTGTCGTCGATCCTGTTCATCACGTTTTTTTCGCACGATTCGCTCTCATCGGTTGCCCTGCATCTGTTTGGCGCCGGTCAGCATTACACTCTGCTGGCTATTCCGTTTTTCGTGCTTGCCTCCTGTTTTATGTCCACCGGTGGAGTGGCGCGGCGTCTGATTAAATTTGCCATTGCCAGCGTCGGCCATTTTCAGGGCGGTCTGGCCATGGCCTCGGTATTGTCCTGTATGATGTTTGCCGCTCTTTCCGGCTCATCGCCGGCAACGGTGGTGGCAATCGGTACCATCGCAATTGCCGGTATGCGTCAGGTGGGCTATTCAAAGGAATTTGCCTCCGGCGTTATTGCCAATGCGGGTACTCTCGGGATTCTCATCCCACCCTCAATTGTCATGGTGGTCTATGCCGCATCCACCGATGTCTCGGTGGGGCGGATGTTTCTGGCCGGGGTCATTCCCGGTTTGCTGGCAGGATCCATGCTGATGCTCACCATTTACATCGTTGCCCGCATAAAAAATCTGCCAGCCGAACAATGGCAGGGCTTCGGGCCGCTTTTTGACGGCGCCAAAGACGCAAGTTGGGGGTTGTTTTTAATTGTTATCATCATGGGCGGCATATACGGTGGGGTATTTACCCCCACCGAGGCCGCCGTGGTGGCGGCGGTCTACTCCATATTCGTGGCCCTGTTTATCTACCGCGATATGGGGCCGCTGCAAGAGACCCCGTGGCTCATGGAGGGTGATAGCCGGGAGGCCCGGGCCGGATTCATGAGTTCGGTGTACGGGATTTCCATCTTTCTGTTCTGGATGATTCTCTCCTTCTTTGCCACCGCCAGCAACGAGTCAATTTCCCTGACCGACCGGTTTTTGGCCGGAGTACTGATCTGCGGGGCAATTACCGCAACATTTTTGTTCGGTATAAGTCGGAAGGAACAACTGACCATAGGTCCATGCATCAGTGCGGGCATTGCCGTGTGGGGCCGCAACATCGTATTGATGGTCAGGAAATTTTTACCGGCAATCTTCGGGGTGGATACCCGCAACACCATCCTGGAAGGTACCAAGACCACGGTAATGCTGATGTTCATCATTGCCAACGCGCTCCTGTTTGCCCATACCCTGTCAGCCGAACGCATCCCTCAGGAAGTGACCGAATGGATGCTGGGGGCCGGGTTCAACTGGTTCACCTTTCTCATAGCCGTTAATATCCTGCTGCTGATCGGCGGACAATTTATGGAGCCGTCCGGCCTTCTTATTATCGTTGCGCCAGTAGTATTTCCCATTGCCATGGAACTGGGAATCGATCCGATTCATCTCGGCATCATTATGGTGGTCAACATGGAAATCGGCATGATTACGCCGCCCATCGGCCTCAACCTGTTCGTGACGTCAGGTATAACCGGGATGAGTCTGACCCGGGTGGTGAGAGCGGCGCTGCCGTTTATGCTGGTGCTCATGGCTTTTCTCGTCATTGTTACCTACGTGCCGTGGATCTCCACCGTCCTGCCGTATGCCCTGATGGGGCCTGAGATCGTCACCCAATAAAACAAAACCGGAGGTGTCTCACGAGACACCTCCGGTTTTTTTCCTGAAAGCTACGCTGAAATTTCGCGATCAATCAGAGTGCCGCTTTAATGCGCTCCATAGCCTCAGTCACGTTGGCAAGCGAGTTAAAAGCGGAAAGCCTGATGTAGCCTTCGCCGCAATGACCAAAACCGGCGCCCGGAGTACAGACAACACCAGCCTTGTTGAGCAGCATATCGAAAAACTCCCACGAATCAGATTTGCCGTCTATCCAGATATAGGGTGAATTATCTCCGCCCGTGCAATCATAGCCAAGACTGGTCATTTCTTGGCGGATGATCTGGGCGTTGTTCATGTAGTAATCCACCAGTTCCTTTGCCTGACGTTTCCCCTCGATACTGTAGAGTGCCGTCGCCGCCTTTTGTACCGGATAGGAAACGCCGTTGAATTTGGTTGACTGGCGCCGGTTCCAGTATTGATGAAGAAATACTTCCTCACCATCGAGATTGAAGGCGCGGCAGGTGGAGGGCACCACCGTGTAGGCGCAACGAGTGCCGGTAAATCCGCCGCTTTTTGAAAAACTGCGAAATTCCACCGCAACCTCGCGGGCGCCGTCGATCTCGTAGATGGAGTGGGGGATATCTTTATCCCTGATAAAGGCCTCATAGGCGGCATCAAAGAGAATCAGCGCTTTATTCTCATGGGCGAAGGCGACCCACTCGGCCAGCTGTTTTTTTGATATGGTGGCACCGGTGGGATTGTTGGGAAAACAGAGATAGATCAAATCCACCCGGCCTTCGGGCAGAGCGGGAATGAAGTTGTTTTCTTTCGTGGCCTCGAGATAGCTGACCCCGCCATAGCGGCCCTCATATAAAATACCGGTGCGGCCGGCCATGATTGTTGTGTCAAGGTAAACCGGATAAACGGGATCGGGAATTGCGACAAAATTGTCGGAACCAAACAGCTCCTGAAAATTGGAGGTATCGCATTTGGCGCCGTCTGAGATAAAAATCTCATCAGCCGAAATGGGGGCGCCGAGCGCCTTGAAATCGTGCAGCGCCACCAGTTCACGCAGAAACGAATATCCTTTTTCCGGGCCATACCCACGAAAGGTCTTTTCATCGGCCATCTCGTCGACCGCCTGGTGAAAGGCCTTGATACAGGCAGGGGGCAGTGGCTTGGTAACATCACCGATACCGAGCTTGATGACATGTTTGTCAGGATTTTGCCGCTGATATTCACTCACCCGCCTCGCGATATCGACAAAGAGATACGAGGTTTGCAACTTCTTGTAGTGCTTGTTGATGGTAATCATGGAGATGTCCCGGAAGTCTGAAATAGTAGGTAGTGGGTAAGAGAATTAACAGCGCCAATGTGTACAACAATTCTCATGTCTCTGTCAATGTGAGCGATCCACCTTGTTGTACTTTTCACTAAAATAACAAGTATCCTTGATGGCGTCGTAAAAACCCATATACCAGTCATAACGGAGTTGACCCGACATTCATACTTAATTGGAAAGACTGGATTCCCGCTTTCGCGGGAATGACGATAATTAGCAATTTTGAGGTTTCTACGAGCCCATCACCCTTTGATGAAATCGTAAAAAGCTAACCAATGGGGCCTTATGGCGTCATCCTAAAGGGAACGAAGTCATTTTCACGGTGACCTCGTTGGAAGTCGAACTTGCAGCTAAAGATGGATAAGTAATAAGTCTACGGAGTGGTGGTCATTTTGACCTCGCAGGCGTACATGTGGTACGTCGACAAGTCAAAATGATCCCACGACGACGGAGAGCGAAGCTTTTATGACGCCATCACCCTTTGATGGTCAAACGAGCCGTTAATTCCGTTGAGCGAAGTTTTTTTGCTGAGCCCGTCGGGTTAGCCGGTTGCCATTTCAAGCGCGGCAGGGGAGATCACCCGACGTTTGAGCGCCTGGACGAAACACTCCGACAACACAAAGGTCAAACCGGTATGTAGATTTGCGATAGTGTGCAGTATCCGGTGCATCCGGTATTTTTTCACCATGGCCCACAACAGTTTCGGTTCATAGTGTGGATCAACGATCAGGCGAGATACCTCCTGAGCCGACACCAGGGCCGGATAGATGCCCTCACCGGTAATCGGTGAAACCAGACCGGCCGCTTCTCCCACCAGAAAACAACGACCAAACTGAAATCCCCGGTAATCACAATTCACCCGTGCCGCCTTTAGACTGCTGTTCCCAACATCGATCTTTTTATCAGCCAACCACTGGCTGAGCCGTGCCCTCAGCTGGACCGGGGAGAGCCCTGTACCGCACCGATATACCCCCACCGAAGCGGTGGCCGCGTGGGGAAATATCCAACTGTAGCCGCTCTGGAAACGATATGGATCGAAATTCCAGACCATTTCCGGGAATGCAGCCTCGATGGTGAACTTGATGCCGACGCCGAAATGTCTGCTGGGCACCCGGCAAAAAGAGCGAACCGGTGACAAGGCACCGTCCGCCCCGATCAAAAAATGGTACCGCAACTCATGTTCTTTGTTATTATGGACATAGTGAACCGAGTGGTTGGTTATCGAGGTAACCCGCGCCGATTTGATAATCCGAACACCACTGGTGGTGGCCTCGCGGGCCATATGGGCGCCAAGAGCAGTCCGGTTGACGGTGGCGATCAGCGGGGTATCGTTGTGGTAGCGACAGAGCTGACGATGTGTTTCGATAACCTGGTCGGTGAAGCTCTTTTCGATGAGCTGTCGGGGGATATGTGCCAGCAGACCCTTTTCAGTAATGCCGCCGGCGCACACTTTTGGCCCAATCCGGCTATTTTTTTCAAGAAGAACGATCCGGGCGCCGCAATCAGCCAGAAGTTTCGCGCAGCGCAGCCCGCCAGGCCCGCCGCCAACCACAACGACGGTGTCGCTCATCACCCGTAAAGGGCGGGAAAATGAAGCGCGGGAGTAAAATCGGCGAAAATTAGCAAGTCGATATCGCCTTGATGACGCACCACGCCGGTAGGCTATTCACCAAAAAGACTGCCCCTGAAGAAGTCGCGGTTCATGCGGGCGATGGAACGGATGGAGATGCCCTTGGGGCATTGGGCCTGACATTCACGCTCGTTTGAGCAAAACCCGAATCCCTCCTTGTCCATCTGCGTCACCATGGCGCGGGCCCGCTCTTTGCGCTCCGGCTGACCCTGCGGCAGCAGTCCAAGCTGAGTAATCTTGGCGCCGGTAAAGAGCATGGCGGCATCATTGGGACAACTGGCCACGCATGCCCCACACCCGACACAGGCGGCCGAATCCATCGCCAGTTCAGCAGTTTCCGAAGAAATCGGAATGGCGTTGCCGTCCACGCCACCGCCGGTGTTAACGGAGACATACCCGCCCGCCTGAATGATGCGGTCCAGGGCGGATCGGTCCACCATCAAATCTTTGCGAATGGGAAAGGCGCGTGAGCGAAACGGCTCGATCACCAGAGTGTCGCCGCTGTTGAATGCGCGCATATGAAGCTGGCAGAGGTTGTTTAATTTCACCGGGCCGTGGGCGATCCCGTTTACCATCGCCCCGCAGGAGCCACAGATGCCCTCCCGGCAGTCGTGGTCGAAGGCAACCGGTATTTTTCCTTCGGCGGTCAACTGCTCGTTGAGTACGTCGAGCATCTCCAGAAACGACATATCGGTGGATATATCGCGCAGCAGGTAGGTCTCGAACCCGCCCAGGGCATCGTTGTTTTTCTGGCGCCAAATCTTGAGAGTAAGATCGATGGTTTTCATAACAAATATCTATGTATAAAATTGATGTGTTATTTATAGCTGCGCTGAGAAGGCGTGACATTTTCAAACACCAGTGGTTCCTGGTGCATTACCGGCTCTTCGTCTTGCTTGTATTCCCATACGGCGACGTGGCAGTAGTGTTCGTCATCGCGCAGGGCTTCATGGTCCTCGGTCTGACTTTCCTCACGCAGGTGGCAGCCGCACGACTCGTTGCGGGCCAGGGCGTCGCGCAACATAAATTCGCCAAACTCCAGGAAATCGGCAACCCGGCCGGCCCGCTCCAGCGATTGATTAATATCGTGCGCATCACCGGGAATATAGACTTTATTCCAGAACGATTCGCGGATCGACGGCAGCTTCTCCAATGCCTCGGTAAGCCCCGCCGCGTTGCGAGCAAGCCCGCAATTATCCCACAACAACCTGCCAAGTTCTTTATGAACCTCATCGACTGATACCGAACTCTCGGTGCGCTTGCCACTGTTGGCAAGGATGCGGGATAAACGATCACTGACCTGCGATTTTACTGAGCTGAATTCTACATGGTCGGTGGCAACCGGATCGAGTTTGGTGGAGCCGAAATAGTTGGCCACCGTCGTGGAGATGACGAAATAACCGTCCGCCAGACCCTGCATCAGGGCACTGGCGCCCAGCCGGTTGGCGCCGTGATCGGAGAAATTACATTCACCCAGGGCAAACAATCCGGGAATGGTGGTCATCAGATTGTAGTCAACCCAGAGCCCGCCCATGGTGTAGTGGACCGCTGGGTAGATGAGCATCGGCTCTTTCATGGGATCGACATCGGTGATCATCTCATACATCTGAAAGAGATTGCCGTATTTCCTGAATATAACGTCTTCACCATCACGTCTGATTGCCTCGGCAAAATCCAGGTATACCGCCAGCCCCGTGTCACCCACACCGCGGCCGGTGTCACACTGATCCTTGGCGTTTCGCGAGGCTACATCACGAGGCACCAGGTTGCCGAAACTGGGATAGCGGCGCTCCAGATAGTAGTCGCGCTCGGCTTCGGGAATCTGCGAGGGTGGCCGCGAATCACCGGGCGCGCTGGGCACCCAGACACGACCGTCGTTGCGCAATCCCTCACTCATCAGGGTAAGCTTGGACTGATACTCACCATGCACCGGGATGCAGGTGGGGTGAATCTGGACAAAGCTGGGGTTGGCGAAACCGGCGCCGCGCCGGCAGGCTCGCCAGGCGGCGGTGACGTTGCAGGCCATGGCGTTAGTGGAGAGAAAATAGGCATTGCCGTAGCCCCCGGTGCAGAGCAGCACGGCGTCGGCATGATACGTTTCCAGCGAGCCGTTAAGCATATTACGTACGACAATACCACGGGCACGGCCGTCGACGACCACCACATCCATCATTTCCCGACGATTGTACATGGTCACCGTTTTTTTGCCGATCTGCCGGGAAAGGGCGCTGTAGGCGCCCAGTAGCAATTGCTGGCCGGTCTGACCGCGGGCATAAAAGGTTCGCGCCACCTGGGCGCCACCAAAAGATCGATTGGCCAGGGTGCCGCCATACTCTCGGGCAAAGGGCACCCCCTGGGCGACACATTGGTCGATAATGTTATTGGAGACCTGAGCCAGCCGATAGACGTTGGCCTCACGGGCGCGAAAATCGCCGCCCTTGATGGTGTCGTAAAACAGACGAAAGATGGAATCACCGTCATTGGTGTAGTTCTTGGCGGCGTTGATCCCTCCCTGAGCGGCGATGGAGTGAGCCCGGCGCGGACTGTCATGATAGGTAAAGGCCGACACCTGATAGCCTGCTTCGGCCAAAGTCGCCGCCGCCGAGGCCCCGGCAAGACCGGTGCCCACGACGATGATCTTGAATTTACGCCGGTTGGCGGGGTTGACCAGTTTTGACGAAAATCTGTGGTTATCCCATTTTTCGGCAAGGGGCCCGGCCGGAATGTTTGCGGTAAGATCCATGATAGTCTTCTTATTTGTTTGATTCCAGGTTTTTCTATTTAAGCCTAATGAGGTGGGTCAGCTCAATGATGCATAAACGAGGCGCCGGCGCCGCTCATGAAGTAGAGCGGGATGCCGCCAAATATCACCAGAAAAGCCACCGGTACGGCAACGGTGAGGACACTGATGGTTTTATCGTAGCGTGGGTGATTGAACCCGAAAGTCTGCATCATGGAAAAAAAACCATGGTTGAGGTGAACACCAAGGGCAATAAAGGAGACCAGATAGAAGAGGCTGAAGAAAAATGAGCTGAACCGCTCCATGACCACCACGGAAATGGGGGTGTCGGAACCCGGTGCGAAGACAAAGGTGGTTACGTGGATAATCAGAAACAGCAGGATAAAGAGTCCGGTGTAGCCCATGGTGCGCGACGCGAAGGTGTTCTCCGTGAGCCGTGCATACACCTCGTAGCGACCGGTACGCTGCCGTTTTTCCAGAAAGAGGCTGAGGCCGAGCACGATGTGCAGCACCAGTACCGAGCCGAGGCCGACAGAGGCCAGCAACACCAGCACCGGAAAATTGTGGAGAAAATCGGCGTAGAACTGGAAATATTTACTGCCCGCGTAGATCGCCGCGTTGCCAAAGGCATGCACGGCCAGAAAAGCCAACAGCAGCAATCCGCTGAGCGCCATGAAGAATTTTCTGCCGATAGAAGATTTACAGAAGTTGAAAAACCACATACCCTTTGTCCTTATGCTTGAGTTGAATGTAAAACGGTGGTCTCCTGTCGCAGCCCGTATTGTGATACAATCGCACAAAAAAGAAAAGTACTTGTTAACAGTTTCCTCATCGTTTTCCCATCATCTTCGAAAAAAATCACCGGAGCAATACATGAGGCTTTCGGAAAACCCCATATCCCAGTCATACTGGAGTGTACCCGATATTCATAGTTAATTGAAATCACTGGATTCCCGCTTTCGCGGGAATGACGGCAGAAAGCAACTTTGAGGTATTTACGAATTCATCAATACATGATGCTCCCGCAACAGCCTTGAAAGTCGGCAAGGTTTATGGGTAGCTTAAAAAAATGAGAATTTTCGTTCAAGATCAAGGCGCGTGGAAAATTTTACCGCAGGCATATGGTTGATATTGCCAGGATAAAATTTTTGGAGCAACGATGAGATTGGGCGAAAAGGCCATTTTGCAAGGTTCCCTTAAATATGAATGAAATCCTGTTTATCCCATCTTCCTGGTTTAGCTATCTGGTTGTGCCGCTGGTTGGCGGCTTTATCGGTTATCTTACCAACCGTATTGCCATTCGCATGCTGTTTCGGCCCCTCAAGAAGTGGCGCATCGGGCCAATTCCGGTGCCGTTGACGCCGGGGGTGATTCCATCCAAACGTTACGAGCTGGCCGAAAATATCGGCGAGATGGTGGGGGAGCATCTGATTACCGCCGATCAGGTGAACATTGCCGTGCAGCAGCCCCAGTTTCAGGCCCACCTCTTTGTCATGATCAGTTCACGGGTGGAAGCGTATCTGAACAGTGCGGAAGCCGGTACCGCATCGCTTATCCCGGCCCCCTATGAGCGGGCCGTTGAACTGTTCATTCGGGTCGTCTCCCGGCAGACAGCCGCCGGCATACAAGACCTGCTGCACACCACCCAGGTTGAGCAGTTGATCGAGCACAATACCCAGCAGTTTCTCGCCTCTGTAGCCGAGACACCAATAGATGCACTGGTTGACGAACGGACCAGAACCCTGAGCTGGCAGACATTTGAGACCTTTGTGCACCGTCTGTGTGCATCCCCGGCCACCGCCACCGCACTGCACACCTACCTTACCGGAACCATCCGAGACCTCTTCGAGAGTCAATTGACGGTGACTGATCTCATCGGCGAAGAAGGGGCCCGGATGATTGCCGAGTCGGTTGGCGATCAGGCCGAGCCTCTGGTGAAAAGCGGGGTCTTGTCATTGCGTACCGATTCCATGCGGGCCCAGGCAGTGGACACCATCTGCGCGGCGATCGACACATTCATCGAATCGCTGGGTCCGCGCGGCGCCATGCTCAAGGGGTTCATCAATGTGGATACCCTGCGTGAACACATTGCCGGGTTTCTCAATGAGCGAGAAGATCAGGTCGCCGACTTTCTTGCCGGCGATACAATCGTTACCAAAGTTCGAACGCTTCTGCTGGAACGTGCCAGAGCCATGCTGGCAAAACCGCTGGCGGAGTTGTGCGGCGGCCTGACTGAAACCGGCAAGGACACCTTGGCTCACACCCTTGCCGACTCCATCACAAAATTGGTGCACACGGAGCAAACCGCCGCTTTAATCACCCAAACCATCCGCACCCACCTTACCGAGCTCTACGCGCCTGAAACCACCTCCATCGGCGGGTTGCAAAAATCACTTGGCAATCCTGACCTGCTGCATCATATCGGCCAATCCGTATCAGCCAGCCTCCTGTGTTATCTGCGCACCGATAAAGCGCGTAACGGTATCGAAAAGCTGCTTTACTCATACATCAACTCACTGCGCAGCGCCCCGGCGGGTAAGCTGGGGGCGCTGGTTCCCCGGCGACTGCGAAACGGGCTCTATCGTTTTCTCCAGAAACAGACCACCACGCTGCTGGTCGCTGAGCTGCCGGGAGTTCTGGCCACCATCAACATCGCCAAAATTGCCACCGACCGGATAAACACCTTTGATCTGCTGCGGATCGAACGGCTTCTCCTGCTTATCATGCAGGAGCAGTTCAAATACATAAACCTGTTTGGCGCGATACTTGGTTTTACCATTGGCTGTGTGAATGTGTTGGTGCTGATCCTGCTGCAATAAACGGTAGACTCGTAAAAACCCATATTCCTGTCATACCGGAATTGACCTGGCACCCATAATTAATTAAAATCACTGGATTCCCACTGCAGCCTGCCCTTGAGTGTTGTTATCGAGGGCGGGAATGACGATAGTAGGCAATTTTGCAGTTTTTGCGAGATCATCAATCAGTGATGGTGCGGTGAGATTTCTTTTTTTTCCCCATTTTACATTGATCAAACATCAATAACTGATTGAAATCACATGACTCTCGCATTCGCATTGATGACGAAAGAAAGTAATTTTTAGATTCGTTCGACCCCATAAAAAGTAGAATCCTTCTGGGGCACATTCAGGACAGATTCAGTGCGTTACCATTATTATCGAATATGCTGACGATTTGCCTTGACACGGCCAATTCATAGCGATAAAGGGGGAAGTATAACTGGGCGAAGTTATACCGTTTTTACCCCGGATACAGATATCCGCGAACGACAAAACGGTCTTATTGAAATATTACACAAAAAATCATGGCACCCGAACAGACGGAACCTCCCGAACAAGCCACCTCTCCGAACCTCTCCGACCAACCCGAAGACGACCCCGACCAGCAACCGCGCACCCCGCCGGAAGGCAGGCAGAAGAAGTACTACTGCGTAAAGTTTTTTTACGAGTGGTGCAAGACCTGCAGCTTATGTGCGGCCATGTGTCCTAAAAAGGTGATCCTGCTGGATGAGGAAGGAAGACCCTACATCGACGATATGGATGGATGCATTGGTTGCCGCAATTGTGAAATTCACTGCCCGGATTTTGCCGTCACCGTAAAAGATCGCTACCCAAAAAGGAGAAGAACCAATGGATCCGCGTAAACCGGGCGAGCGCCTCCTTCTCCAGGGCAATGAGGCAATCGTCTACGGGGCGTTGGCGGCCGGCTGTAGGTTTTATGCCGGTTACCCGATCACCCCCGCCTCCGAGATCGCCGAGCTGCTTTCGGTGAAGCTCCCCCAGGTGAACGGCACCTTTATCCAGATGGAGGATGAAATCGCCTCCATGGGGGCAATTATCGGTGCGTCCCTTGCCGGCGTCAAATCGATGACCGCCACCAGCGGCCCCGGTTTCTCGCTGATGCAGGAAAACCTCGGCTATGCCTGTATCGCCGAAGTGCCCTGCGTGGTGGTCAACGTCATGCGCGGCGGGCCCTCCACCGGGCTGCCCACCAATGTCGCCCAGGGCGATGTGTTGATGGCACGGTGGGGCACCCATGGTGATCACCCCATCATTGTGCTGGCAGTGTCCAGCGTATCCGACTGCTTTTCCATCACCGTCAAGGCCTTCAACCTTTCGGAAAAATACCGGGTGCCGGTCATCCTGCTCTCAGACGAGGTAGTGGCCCATACCCGCGAGTGTATCACCCTCCCACAAACCGAGCAGGTGCGGGTGGTGGACCGGATCGCCCCGAAAACCCCGCCGGAGTGGTACAAACCCTATGCCACCAATAATCGGGGGGTACCCGATATGGCCATATTCGGTGACGGTTATCACCATCATGTGACTGGACTGGTGCATGATGAATGGGGATTTCCCACCCAGAACCCTAAGGAGATCGAAGGCTTTCACAACCGCCTGCATGACAAGATTACCAAAGGGTTTCCCGAGATCATGATGACCAAGACCTTTGACATGGCCGATGCCGATATCTGCGTGATTACCTACGGCTGCGTCTCCCGCGCCGCCCGGATGGCCGTCAAGAATGCCAGGGAGCACGGGGTCAAAGTGGGCCTGGTGCAGCTTGTCACGCTGTTTCCATTTCCGCGCAAGGCGATTGACTCCGCCCTGCGGCAATGCAAGGCGGCAATTGTCTCGGAGCTGAACATGGGACAGATGTCTCGTGAGGTCAACCGGGTGAATCAGTACGACTGCCGGGTAATCAAACACAGCCGCTACGACGGCCAGATGATAACCCCTGATGAAATCACCAAACAGATTCTTTCCTGTGCCTGAGACCGGTAACCGGTCGCGGAGGCTGAGCACCGCTCACGCCCTGGTAAATAAACAACGCAAAGAGATACAAGATGGTTGTCGAAGCTGAAGTAATCAGACAGAATTACCTGCGCCACAACAAGAAATTTCCCCACGTCTGGTGCCCCGGCTGCGGCAACGGCATCGTGCTCGGTTCGCTGCTGCGCGCCATCCATTCGCTGGGCTACGACAAGGACGATGTGGTGGTGGCTTCAGGCATCGGCTGCTCCAGCCGGATGACCACCTATATCGATTTCAACACCCTGCACACCACCCATGGCCGGGCGCTCACCTTTGCCACCGGCGTCAAGCTGGCCAAACCGCGGCTTCGGGTAATCACCGTGATGGGCGACGGCGACGCCACCGCCATCGGCGGCAACCATTTCATCCATGCCGCCCGGCGTAACATCAATATCACCGCCATTATCGTCAACAACTCCACCTACGGGATGACCGGCGGCCAATATTCGCCCACCACCCCGTACGGAAGCCGCTCCACCACCTCGGTGTATGGCCACGTGGAGCACGACTTTTCCATCTCCGAACTGGCCATTACCGCCGGCGCCAGCTTTGTGGCGCGGGGCACCGTCTATCATGCCGCCCATCTCGATCGGATGATCGAGCAGGCCATCGTCAAGCGCGGCTTTGCGGTGGTGGAGGTGATTTCCAACTGCCATGTCCAGCACGGCCGGCGCAACAAACTGGGCGGCGCCATCCAGATGATCAACACCTTTCGCGACCAGGCGGTGCCCGTTGCCAAGGCAAAAAAGATGAGCGCCGAGGAAATGGAAGGCAAATTTACCATCGGGGTACTCTGCGATGTGGAAAAACCCATCTCCACCGAGGAGTATGCCCGCATCAGGCACGAATCGTGCCAGCTGCCCGGCGAGCTTCACGATGAGGATGACCAGGATTACTGATCCCCCCAGTCCGCACCCAAAACATAACACAGGAACCCAATTCATGGCGGAGTCAACCCCACAAGAATCAGCCTATCGATACGAAATCTGCTTTTCCGGCTCCGGCGGCCAGGGCATCATCACCGCCGCCGTGGTGATGGCCGAGGCGGTGGGTACCCTGGACGGCAAATACGTCTGCCAGACCCAGAGCTACGGCCCCGAGGCACGCGGCGGCAAATCCAAGGCGGAGGTGGTTATCTCAAACAAGCCCATCGATTACCCCAAGGCCCTGCACATCGATCTGCTCCTGGCCATGACCCAGGCCGCCTGCGACGCCTATTTCTTCGGGATCAAGGCGGACGGCCTGCTGGTGGTAGACAAAACCCTGGTGGAACAGCTTCCCACCAGCCGCGCCATCGCCATTCCCTTTACCCATATCGCCCGTCACGATATCGGCCGCGAGATGGTGGCCAACATGGTGGCGCTGGGGGCGGTGGGCTTTCTCTGTGGCCAGGTGATTTTGCAGAACCTGGAAAAGGCGCTGCTTGCCCGGGTTCCCAAAGGCACCGAGGAGATGAACAGAGAAGCGCTGCAGGCAGGCATCGAAGAGGCTCAGAAATTCAACCTGGCCGAGCTGCCCCGATCCTTTATCAACGATTTTGAAGAAGGGGAGCTGTAGCGCCCCCGACATCAGCCCTCACCCGACCCGCCAGCTGGCCGCAGGCCGCGTCGATATCGGCGCCGCGGCTGGTTCTGATAAATACCGAATAGTGGGCCTTGCGCAAAATTTCCTGAAAGGCAAGAATTCGCTCAGGTGGTGAGGCCCGGTAGCCGATCCCCTCACACTCGTTAAAGGCGAGCAGGTTGATCTTGCAGGGAATCCCCCTGAGCAGCTTCGCCAGTTCCCGCGCCTGCCCATCACCGTCGTTGACGCCTGCCAGCATCACATATTCAAACATAATGCGCTTGCGCCGCTGGATGGGGTATTCCCGGCAGGCGGCCAACAGTTCTTCGATGGGATAGCGCCGGTTAATGGGCATCAGCCTGGTGCGGGTGTCGTTGTCGACGGCGTGCAGGGAAATGGCCAGATTGACGCTGGTCTGCTCGCCTAAGATGCGCAGCTTCGGCACGATCCCGCAGGTGGAGACGGTGATGCGCCGGCTGGCCAGATCGAGGCCCAACTGGTCGGTCATGATCGAGATGGTGGTGAGCAAATTGTCGAGATTGTTGAGCGGCTCACCCATCCCCATAAAGACGATATTGGAGAGCGACGGCGGCCCAATAAAATTGGAATCATCGTGCTGCGCCAGATAATCGCGCACCGCGCAGAGCTGGTTTATCATCTCGGCGGGTGAGAGGTTGCGGCCAAACCCCATGGCGCCGGTCTTGCAGAAGGCGCACTCCATGGCACACCCCACCTGGGTGGAAATGCACAGGGTGTTGCGCTCCTGCTCGGGAATGAGCACTGACTCGATGATCGCGCCGTCCGAAAGGGTGAAGGCGAACTTGACACTACCGTCCACCGATGTTTCCGCCACCGGCGCAGCAAAGCAGGAGATCGTCGCATGTTCCGGCAGCAATGCCCGAAAACTCTTGGCCAGATCACTCATCTGAGAAAACTCCACCACCCCCGGCCGATAGAGCCACGCCATAATCTGCCGGCCGCGAAACGCCGACTGGCCAAGCCTCTCGGCAAAGCGCTCAAGCCCTTTGCGATCAAGATTTTTGCAATCAACCAAAGACATGCGGAAAGGATAACAAGTTGCGGCGAAATTGGCACCGCTAAACGTGTAATAAGCCGCGGCTTGCGGCACGAACATATCTCACAAACATTGAAACAAGAAATCCCCGTGTTTTTACACGTTCAAATATGTCACCGAGTTGCAAATAGAAAAGAAGCTTACCATCACCATTGTGTGATTGATTCGTAAAAACCGTGATATTGCTTGCTGCCGTCATTCCCGCCCTCGATAACAACACTCAAGGGCAGGCTGCGGCGGGAATCCAGGGATTTCAATTACTAATGGATGTTGGATTAATTCCGGTATGACGGGAACATGGGTTTTTACGACACCATCATTGTTCGATGATCTCGCAAAAACCTCAAAATTACTTGCGCCCGTCATTCCCGCCCTCGATAACAACACTCAAGGGCAGGCTGCAGTGGGAATCCAGGGATTTCATTTGCTAATGGATGTCGGATCAATTCCGGTATGACGGGAACATGGGTTTTTACGACACCATCAGAATATGATGAACTCGTAAAAGCCTCAAAATTACTCGCTCCCGTCATTCCCGCGAAAGCGGGAATCCAGTAATTTCTAATAATTATGGATGTCGGGTCAATTCCCGTATGAAGGGAACATGGTTCTTGTCGAAGCCATCTGAATATGGCGGTACAGAAAAACCAGAGCATTCATGGCCTGATTCTGGGTGGCGGCGGAAACATGCTTGTGAGTGGCAAGATGGGTAAGAAACTGTTCAATCTTTTGTGCGCCGTTACGCATGTCCTCTCGTGAGCACATACCGTGATAGCAAACATACTTGGCAATCCAGTCACAATACTGCCGTTCGGGATGAATGGAGTAGTGCTTAAGGCGCATATACTCAGCCACTTCTTCAAGAAGTTTTTTCTTGCCGTGCTGAACTATTTCCTGTAGTGTTGTTGGAGTTATGCTGTGGGCTTTTAATATAGGCATGTGCTGCACGTTACAACAGAAGAGCACTTGCAATTATCAAGACAAATTGCATCGATAACATGAATTTTAACTGTTATCAAGGCAAATTGACCTGTTTTAGGGGTTAATATCAAGTTATCAGGGCAAATTGCACTGATAATAAGTGGTTTGCTCCGCTGCGCTGCGCAAACCAATCGTTGGACGGTGCAAATTGCCCCAATAATCGGCAGCTACCGCTGCCATTATTAACGCAATTTACACGTCAACTCGGCCGTTATGTGGCTCAATATATTGAGGGTAAGGAGGCCTCAATGTTGAACAATGAAATGAAATTAAGAATCATCAAGATTTTTCTGTGGGTAGTTGGAATTTTTCTGCTATTTTGGTGGCCACTTTCTCACTGGTTCTATTCAAATTTTTACCATCAACTGCTCGGTTTCAAAATAGGTAGTTATCAAGACAATATGGTAAAGATTATTGGAACAACTGGAATAATCCCCGTACTGCTTATGATATTTTCTGCATTGGATCCTCTGAGAAATAGGCATATGATAATCACCCTCATCGTCTTTTCCTTTTCTATTGCTTTGACATATGTTTTTCTAATTACCACTGACCAATTTCCAAAACGAGAGTATATAAATGTTGCATTATCAGTATTTTTAGGTACATTTTTACTTGTATTCTTTCCATGGAAAGAAAAAAATAATGAATGAAATTATCATAAAGACAGCCACATAACCATCGCATCAACACGGACGCGGCTACCGCTAGCGCTCCAGCCATGCCGGTTATGCGAATGTTATGCCGACTAAGAATCGGAGGTCCACTATGCCACATGTAATTGTGAAACTTTACCCCGGAAGATCTGAGGAACAAAAGACAAAACTTGCAAACGAAATAGTCAAAGACGTTGTTGCCATTGCAAAGTGTGAGAAAAAATCAGTTTCTGTGGCCTTCGAGGAAATTGAAAAGGAAAATTGGGCCGAAAAAGTTTATAAGCCCGATATTCTTAATAGAAAAAGCAGCCTTTACAAAGAACCGGGATATAATCCATTTGAGTAAAGCTGGTAAATCAGAAACTTACTTTTTATGTATGCTGGCAGATCTTGTCATAACAATTCCACTGGAGCAGACGGCGTAAAGAGAGCGGTTTTACGTAAAGGCCGTGCGGAATAGAAACTCATTTGGGCCGCTGCTCATTGGCGGACGTTATGGTTTAAAAAAATCAAAAAGGAGTGAAAATGTCAGTAAATATTAAATCAATAGACAAAGCACTTCAATGTACTGTTACTAATGAAAAGGTTGTACTCACGCTGAATTACATTGATGACAGAATAAAGACAGAGCCAAAGGTTGAAAGTTGTGATTTGTTTGTAGCAAGCAAATGTACAGCAAATTTGAGAGAATTCAGAAATTGTCCCTATTCTGGAAAGTTACAAAACGAACTGACCTGAAAGGAAAATTTAGATATTGCATCACTAGTGTCCGGTTAATATTAGAATAATTTCAGTTGCTTATAGTCAGTCTGGTCTGGGTTTTTGTAGTTCATCTCTGTAACAAGTTGATAAAAGGGTACTTTTTCGAAAGAGGTAACACTTAAAATCTGTAAAATTGTGTAGAGGCTCTCGGTGAGGTTGAGCCGTTTTTTCATA
>Ga0272443_10000543_pt1 | contig 67992 bp, 61 predicted proteins | sample SSMAcet12_FD_193581 | JGI IMG/M metagenome (GOLD analysis project Ga0272443, IMG submission 193581) | Marine sediment archaeal communities from Little Sippewissett salt marsh, Falmouth, MA, United States - SSM-Acet-12 | ecosystem: Environmental > Aquatic > Marine > Wetlands > Sediment ...
CGCGACCGTCGCGACGTCGTCCTCGTCCAGCGGGATCAACACGTCGCCGCGATGGTTCACGCGCTCCGTCACTTCGAGCCGGTGGCGCCTCCTCACGAACGGCTTTGGCTTCTCGTAGAACAGGTTGTACATGTCGGTCCGGTTCGCCCGCTGGATCTCAAGGACGTCTCGGAATCCACGTGTCGTGATCAGAGCCACCCTTGCGCCGAGGCGTTCGGTCAGGGCGTTGATCACGACCGTCGTTCCATGGACGAACTGGGTGATCCTCTCCGGTTCGAGCTTGCTCTGCCGAACGGTGTCGATGACACCGTCCGAGAACCTCTTCGGCGTCGTCAATGCCTTCTGCAGTGTGATCTCGCCCGTGGCTTCATCCAGGGCGACGAGATCGGTGAACGTCCCCCCAATGTCGATAGCCAGCCGCTGCCCCATGGTGCCTCCTGTTCCATGTGGGTTGTCCCGTTTCATCACCGATTGCATGGAGAATCGCCATAGAGATGACAGCGAACGACGCGCTCTTCGCCCAGAGACTGCATCTCGGGGTCGATTTCGGAGCAGATCGGCAGCGCCTCCGGGCATCGAAGATGGAAGCTACATCCAGGCGGGATGTCAACCGGACTCGGTATCTCCCCCTGAGAGACGATCTTCTTCGGTTTCAGCAGCTCCTCTTCCTCCGTGACCACGGGAATCGACGACAGCAGCATCCTCGTGTACGGATGCTTCGGAGACCTGAAGAACTCGTCCGTCCTGGCAATCTCGCAGAGCTTGCCGAGGTACATGATCGCGACTCTCGACGCCACGTTTCTCATCAGGCTCAGATCGTGCGTGATGAAGAGATAGGTGAGGTCGAGTTCGTCGCCCAAGCGCATCAGCAGGTTGATGATCTTGCCCTGCACTGACACGTCGAGGGCCGACGTGGGCTCATCCAACACGACGAATCCCGGGTTCGTCGCCAAGGCGCGCGCAATGGCGACCATCTGCTTCTCCCCGCCGCCAATCGACTGCGGATGCTTGTAGAGGTACTCCGACGGCGGAAGCCCGACCATCTCCAGCAGACGGCTCATGATGCCCAATCGGTCCCGAGGCTGTCCGATCCCGTGCACTTTCAGCGGAACCGACAGGATCTGCTTGATCGTTCGTTTCGGATTGAGGGACGATCCTGGATCCTGAAAGACAATGCGAATCTGTTGCTTCAGCCTCTTCTCGCGCCGGTTGAACTTGACGCCGATCAGCGAGCCCTCAAACGAGATGACTCCCGAAGTAGGTGGGTAGATCCCGACGATGCACTGCGCGGTCGTCGTCTTCCCCGATCCGGACTCCCCGACAAGCCCCAGGGTGTCGCGCTTGCCTACTTGGAACGAGATGTCGTCGACGGCGCGGACCAAACCTCTCTTGGTGGGGAAGTGCTTGACGAGGTTCTCGACCGTCAGGATCGGCGTCGCGCTCATGTGTTCCTCCCGTAGAGGTAGCAGGCGGCTCGGTGACCTTCCAGGACATCGAATAGTGGCGGCGATTCGGACTCGCAGACGTCCATGCGGTGCGCACAGCGAGGATGAAAGCGACACCCTCGAGGTGGCTCGATGTAGTTCGGGATCCGTCCTGGTATCCCCTCGCTGATCCCTTCACCGGTGAGCTTGGGGACGCTCGCCATCAGCCCCTGTGTGTACGGATGCTGTGGGTTATCGAGCAGATCCTTGGTCCTCCCTGCTTCGACGATCGATCCAGCGTACATGATGTTCAGTCGTTGCGTCAGATCGCGGACCACGCCCATGGAGTGCGTGATCATCAGAACCGATGCGTCCCGCTCGTCTACAAGTTCGTCGAGTCTCCGCAAGATCTGATCCTGAATGGTCACGTCGAGATTGGTCGTCGGCTCGTCGGCCAAGAGCAGCCGGGCGTTGGTCGAGAGGGCTTCCGCAATGCACACACGTTGTCGCATCCCGCCGGATAGCTGGATCGGGTAGTTGGTCATGATCCGCTCGGCATCAGGCATCCCCGTCTGCCGAAGCGCTTCGATGCACTTCGCCTCCACGACGCGTCGTGAGAGTCGCTTTCCCTGTCCGATCGCTGAATCCCCCACGATGTCGCGCAACTGGGTTCCGATCGTGAACACCGGATTGAGAGACTGAAGAGGATCCTGGAAGATGGCGGTCAGCTCGTGACGTCGTAGAGCCTGCATTTGGCGCTTTCCCATCTTGAGGATGTCGCGGCCGCGATAGAGGATCTCTCCCCCAGTGATTCTGGCCGGGGGCATCGGGAGGACGCGCAGGATCGACTTCACGGTCGTCGTCTTCCCACACCCGGTTTCGCCCACGAGCCCGACGCGCTCTCCCTCGCCAACGTCGAGTCTCACACCATTGAGAACTTGCAGGTTCCCTTCGAAGATCCGGAATCCGACGTGGAGGTTCTTGATGTCGAGAAGGAGGTCTGGCACGTCACACCTCCTCCACCGCGAACACGTCGCGCAAACCGTCGCCAACAAGGTTGAACGCCAGGATCACGACAACGATGGCAAGCGCTGGGAAGATGGTCCCCCACCACTCGCCCGGAAGGCGCTTCGCGCCCTCGGCGACCATCGTCCCCAATCCTGGCTTGGGTGGCTGGACACCCAGCCCGATGAAACTAAGCGTCGCCCCGAGCAGAATGACGATTCCCATATCGAGCGTCATCTTCGTCATGACTGGGGCCAGGCAGTTCGGGAGGATCTCCTTGAACATGATGTGCAATCTGCTTGCGCCGGTTAGTTCCGCCTCCCGCACGAAGTACTGGCTCCGCAACGACGACGAAAGCGCGAAGACCAACCGCGCATACCAGGGCCACCACACGAGGGCGATTGCCATCATCTGGTTCGTTAGATTCGGAGTCAGCATGGCCGTGATCGCCAACGCGAGGACGAGGGGAGGGACGGCAAGGAAGATGTCGGTGACTCTCATCGACACGGTCTCGATCCACGTGCCTTGGTGGTACCCTGCGAGCAATCCCAGGATCACTCCGGGAGCGACCCCAAGACAGAGAACGACGATGCCGATAGTCAGCGAGAATCGATATCCGAAGATGACGCGGCTGAAGATATCTCGTCCGACCCGATCCGTTCCGAAGAAGTGCTGCAGGCTGGGGGGTTTCCCACCGTCCTGGAAGTTCGTGTAGGGCTTTGCGTGCTCGGGGTACGGAGCGATATACGGTGCGAAGATCGCGGCAAGGACGATCAGAATCAGCACCACCAATCCGAGGACCGACAAAGGATTCCGCGAGAACTTGTACCATCCCTTGGCGAAGCCTCGTCGCTTCTGCTTCAGAGAGGCCAGCAGATCCGCTTGCATCTGATCGCGCGTGGTCATGAGCCCTCTCTTCGGAGTCGTATGGTCGGATCAAGAAACATCGTGATGATGTCCACAAGAAGATTCACGACGGCGAATGTCAGGCCGATCACCAGAACGACGGCGATGATGGCATTGAGATCCTTGTTGAGCATGGCCGTGACCGCGTAACGAGAGAAGCCGGGCCACATGTAGACCATCTCGACCAGGAACGCATTGGACATCAGGAATGCGAAGTCGAGGCCCATGACCGTCACCGTCGGAATGATGGATGGCTTGAGGAGGTACTTGAACAACAGCCGCGACGTGCGGATTCCGTGAACTCTGTGGACCGTGATGTAGTCTTTCTGCATGTTCTCCGCGATCGATGTTCGGGTGATCCTCCCCTCTTGCGCGATGTGAATCACGGCGAGGCTGATCGCGGGCAGGATCATGTGCTTCAGCGCGGTGAGCGCAAGGTCGGGCCGCCCCGCCAGCAGGCTATCGAGCGTCATGAATCCTGTGACGCTGGGCGGCGGCGTCATCATGATCGGGAGCCGCCCAACCCCGGGCGCCAGCTTCAGCACCTGACTGAAGATGAACAACAGGAAGATGGCGACAACGAAGGAAGGAGTTGCGATCCCGAGGTAGGAGACAAGCCGCGAGAGGCCATCGAACCAGGAATTCCGGAAGTAGCCGGCGAGGACGCCCGTTACTTGTCCGAAGATTGCGGAGATCAGTGTCGCGAACAGGATGAGTTCGAACGTCGCAGGGATGTATTGGATCAGGTCCTTTGTGACCGGTTGCTTGGTATAGGATGATCTCCCCAGATCTCCTCGAAGAAGATTTCGCAGCCAGTGGTAGTACTGAACCGGGAGCGGATCGTTGAGATGCATCTCCTCCCGAACCCGTTCCACCTGTTCTTCCGTTGCCAGGAACCCCAACGACGCGCGAGCTGGATCCCCCGGCATCACGCGCGCGATGAAGAAGATCAGCAACGACAGCCCGAAGAGCACAAACAGCGACTGGAACGCCCGCTTGATAATGAACTTAGTCATGCTTCTCCCGGTTGGCCATCTCAGACGATGGGGAGCGGATCACGAGACCCGCTCCCCTGCTTTGCTTCCTAGTCTCCGCGCAGATCCTCCTTCAAAGCAAGGTTGATCCGCCATTTGTGCATGTTCTCGCTCGGGCCGACCATGGCAATCGACTCGCTCGGCCCGACGATGTAGCTCTGGTGTGCGAACAGCGTCGGCTTCTGATACGGGTAGAACGCCAACGCGTGGTCCGCGATGAGCGGCTGGAGTTGCTCATAAATCGCCAGCCGTGCGACGGGATCGGCCTCCGCCCGTGTCGCATCGAGGAGATCGACGATTTGCTGGTCCTCGAAGTACCAGTGGGCCGCGAAGATCCACCCAAGGCCTCCCGGAGAGAACATGGAGTAGGTGTAGTAATCGTGCGTCGGGGCGGCCTGCGGGGCGAACAGGAAGATGGTCATGTTCGGCGTTGACTCCGCAGTAGAGCACTCCGCAGAGTACGTTCCCCACGGAGGACCGGCCACCTCGACGTTGACGCCGAGCTTCGCCATGTCGGCCTGCAGCTGCAGCCCGATGTCCTCCTCGAAGTCGAGACCGCCGCAGAAGTGGAACGCCGCTGTCACGTCGCTGAGGTTGTCAGCGTACTTGGATAGCGCCAGCTCCGCGGCCGCCCTTGCGAGGTCCTGCTCGCGCGGCTGCGGCTCGATCGGCACGTAGCCGGGCATGTTTGGCAGCAGGATTCCGGTTTCCCCGTTGCCCAGTGCCTCCCACGGTCCGAGGATGCTCTTGTAGTCGAACGCGTAGAGGATGGCCTTGCGGAAGTGCTCGTCGTCGGTCGGTGCCACCTGCGTATTCATCCACACCGTCACGTTCTGTGCCCAGACACCGGTGAGGCTGAATCCCGGGTCGGCCTGGATGACCTGCAGTTGCGGTAACTGCCAGCCGCCGTTGACCTCAAGATCGAGATCGCCGCTCCATAGCAGCGTCATCAGCGTGGTGTAGTCGGTTTCCATGATGAAGACGAGGCGCTCGATCGGCACTTCGTCCGGGCCCCAACCGTCGTTGCTCCAGCCTTCGAAGTAGTCCACAAACCGCGCGGCGTCCAGACGCTGGCCCGGGATGTTGTTTGTCATGACGTAGGGGCCGGCTCCAGCATCGTGCGTCTGCAGCCACTCGCCACCGTAGTCTCCGAATTCCCCGTAGGTCCCCGCCGCGATGTTCTGCAGGATGAGGTTCTTCTCCAGCGGGAAGAACAGCACCAACGTGTCAGGGAAGAGCGCGCTGGGCTTGTCCAGCTTGAAGTCGACCGTGTACTTGTCGATGGCCGTTGCTGTCACTTGGCCGAGCGGCCCCGAGTTGCCCTGCCCCATCGCGATGAATCGGGTCATTGAGAAGGCGACGTCCTCGGCGGTCATCTCATAGCCGGAGTGGAATTTCACTCCCTCCCGTAGCGTGAACCGCCAATGGGTGAGATCTCCGCCGACCGCCTCCCAGCTTGTAGCAAGATGCGGACGGACTCCTCCTTCCGGTGAAGGATAGACCAGCGGGCTGTACAGGTTGTACATCGCCTCCGTGTCATACCAGTCCGACGCGACCGCCGGGTCCACCGTGATGGGGGGATACCCGTTGATGACCGCGACGTTCTCTACAGCCGAAACCGCGAGCAGTCCTACGGCAAGCAGGACTACCAGAGATAAAGCAATTCTCTTCACTTCGTATCACCTCGCAGCATTCCTTGTTGGTGTTGCCTCCTGCCTCTCGTCTGAATCGCGGAACACCTCCTTTCTCCCCTTGCTCTCATCCAGTGGATCGGCAATGTCGAATCCCCGCTTGGGGGAGACAGCGATCATTCGACAGCTCGCAGCTCACGAGGGGCTTCCGTCATCGGCTTCGCGCCCCCCTCCGTTACGATCACAACGTCCTCGAGACGAACACCAAACGATCCGGGGAAGTACGCGCCCGGCTCGATGGAGAACGCCATTCCAGGCTCCAACCTTGTGCTGTTTCCTTCCACGATATAGGGAGGCTCATGGACGTCAAGCCCCACGCCGTGCCCGGTGCGATGACAAAACGCTTCGCCATACCCGGCTTCAGCGAGAACGTTGCGCGCGGCCCGATCGACCTCTTGCGCGGGCACTCCGCGCTTGGCCCTGTCCCGCGCCGTGGCGTGTGCTTTGCGTACCGCGGCGTATGCGTTATCGATATCGGGAGCCACCTCGCCGCAGACGACGGTGCGCGTGATGTCGGAGCAGTAGCCTTCGATTCGGCAGCCGAAGTCCATGATCACTACTTCGCCCGGCTCGATTCTCCGGTTTCCTGCCCGGTAGTGAGGAAGCGCGCTGTTCGGACCGGCGGCGACGAGCGTCTCGAACGCGATGCCGTTCGCTCCGCCATCGAGCATGGCGGACTCGAGGCGTCGAGCGAGCTCGATCTCGGTCTGACCGACGATGGGGAGAGAGAGCGCATCCTCAAGGGCGCGATCGGTGATCTCGCCGGCCCGCTGCATGCACTCGACTTCCTCAAGGGTCTTCCGCATCCGAAGCTCGGTCATGACTTCCGATGCCAGTCCGGCTTCCCGACCGGCGAATGCTTGCTGCACGGGGAGCGCGATCGCCGTCCACAGCGTGTCGTCGAGGAGGACGCGTCCCGTTTGCGTCTCGAGTTCTCGGGCCACATCCCGGACGATCAACGTCGGGTCGTCACCGTCTGCCCAGACGCGCAGAGTGCAGTCCGGCTCGCGAGCTCGCACCTGGTTCGCATAGAGCTCGGGGACGATCAACGTCGGGTCCCCGTCACGGGGAACGACAAGGACGAGCATCCGCTCGCCGGGCTCATCGATGAACCCTGTGAGATAGCGCATGTTGGTGGATAGGCCGAACACGACCGCCGCTGCGTCGACACGCGACAGACCTCGGCGCACCGCGCTGATGCGCTGCTGCAATACCCTCCGCGAGAGCATCAGGTCGCCTCCTCCGACACGGCCGACACGGTCACCTTCTCCACGCCGTTCTGCCAGATTCGCAGGCCAACGCTTTCGATCGCCGGCCACTCTCGCTGTGGCACCTGTGCGAACACATTGACGGGCAAGTAGCCCCGATGATCGCGAGTTACCTCGGCTCCGTAGTAGATGGCGACGGCCTCTTGTGCCGCGCCGCCCATTTCCCACTCCTTCCAGTAGATGACGTCGCCCGTGTTGACGGTGCACGTCTGGCGTTCACGCGGGACGGACGTTTGACTCTCCACCGGGAAGTTGATTTCGCGGCCCGACCACCGTGAGTGGTAGACGGTGGCTGTTAGCGGGAGCATCGCGATCACGGCCTCTACCGTCTGCGGCGCCAGATCGGGCCGCAGTGTTGCCGTGAAGTGCCCGCCACGCTCGAACTGGAGTCGAATCAGCGCTTTCATGTCGGTTCCTGAGCTGCTTGGCCGCGCATCCGCGATCGCAGCGTCGCCGTTCCTCGATCATCGACCGTCATCGAATCCGGATCGATGACCACGCCGTAGTCGCTCTCTGCCTTCTCCGGAGACACGTAGCCGTTGATGACATCGGAGAGGACCGCCTGCGAATCTCGCTCCAGCGGAGGGCCGTATCCGCCGCCGCCGCCGCCCCGGAAGCTGACGACTTCGCCCGTCTTCAGCGGGAGATTGGAGATCTTCCGCCAGCGTTCTTCGCTCCCGTCAAGACGGTTGACGACCGTGATGTTCGTGTCGCCCGGCTTCCCATCAAAGACGCCCCACGGGGGTGTGTACTTCACTCGGTCGGTGGTCACCGTGAGACCGGCGTCGAATCCGAGTCGGTAGTCGCGAACCACTCCGAGACCGCCGCGATACTTCCCCGCTCCGCCGGAGTCCTGTCGCAATTGGAACCGCTCCACGCTCCATGGGTATCGGACCTCGACGACTTCCGCCGGCACGTTGTACGTGTCTCCGAGGGTCATGGAGAAGAGAGCGCTCTCACCGTCCTCGGTCGGCTTCCCCCCGTATCCGCCCGCGTCTGCCTCCGCGCAGACGTAGTACTTCCCTGAGTCTGGGTCGATCCCGTAGATGAAGTTGGCCATCGCGTCTCCGAAGTGTCCTCCGCGTACCTGGTCCGGGATCGCCGGCGCAAGGGCCTTGAGGAACAGGTCGGGAATCGTCGAGGACGGCGTCGGCCACATCGCACAGGCGGCGGGGAAGTGTGGCTTCAGGAAGCTCCCGTCGGGAATCACGATGTTGAGAGCACGGAAGAACCCCTCGTTGCTGGGGTGATGAGGCGTGGTGACGATCTTGAACGCGTAGCGGGTTGCGGAGATCGTCGATGGTTCCGGCGTGTTCATCGGGCCGCGATTCTGCGGCCCCGTGCCGGTGAAGTCGGCCGTCATCTCATCGTCCTCGATGGTGATCTTCAGCTTGAGGAGCAGCTTCTCGTCAAGCGGTGCGTCGTCGTTGCCGTCCCCATCGAGGATCGCTTCCGCCTCGTAGACCCCGTTGGGGATTCTTCGGACCGCAGCGCGAGCCAGTCGCTCCCCCTGCAGAAGGATCTCATCGAGTGCCGCCAGCGTGACCTTCAACCCGAAGCGCTCGATCACTTCGACCATCCGCTGGCTTCCCTTGCGCACCGCGGCGACCATCGCTCGAATGTCTCCGAGCACGGCATCCGGGACGCGCGTGTTGGCACGGATCAGTCGGAAGACCTCCTCATTCGGGGTGCCTTCCACCACCAGCTTGACCGGCGGAAGCCGGAACCCCTCCTGGTAGACCTCGGTCGTGTCGCTGTACCAGCCTCCGGGATAGATCCCGCCCATGTCGACGGTGTGGCCGCGGAAGGCGGCCCAACCTCTGATCTGTCCGTCGTGGAATGCGGGGCAGAGCGCGACGAGATCGGGGCAATGCGTTCCGCCGCCGTTGTACGGGTCATTGCAGAGGATGATGTCGCCAGGCCGCAGGTTGTCGCGACCGATCGTCTCGTACGTGCATTCGACCGCGTAGCCAAGATTCGCCAGGAAGATCGGCAGCCCAGGTGTCTCAGCGATGAGGTTCGCTTCACTGTCCAGGATTCCGCAGCTGAAGTCGACGACTTCGTACAGGATCGGGCTGTAGGCGGCGCGCTCGATGGTTCGGCGGATGTCTCGACTCGCTGCGATCAAACGGTTGCGGATGACTTCAAGGGTGATCGGATCGGTCCTCATCGTCCCTCCTCGCTTCGTGTGATGAGCAGGTTTCCATACGGGTCGACTCGGCAGGATTGCCCCGTTTCCACGACCGTCGTCGCGGTGACCTCTTCGACGATGGCCGGTCCGGCAATCAGGTTGTGGGCCCGCAGACGATCGCGCCGGTAGATGTCGTACGAGCTGTACTGCCCATTCCCCACGTAGACGTCTCGTTCGCCGAGCTTCGCGTCCGGTGCGGGGGTGATCTCACCTTCGTCGATTCGTTCCAGGTTTGGTTTGGTGACGCTGCCCAACCCGATCACCTTGAGAGAGACGATTTCCTTCGGCTCGTCGGGAGCGTTGTGTCCGTAGATTCGTAGATGCTGCCCATCGAAGGCGCTGGCGATTTGGGGCTTCGCGGCGTCGGAGAATGGAGCCGGCGCGACGACTGCCAGGGTGTGCTCCTGTCCCACGTACCGTAGATCCAACTGGTATGTCGTGGTGATCGCTTCCACGCCGACGTTCTCCTTGGCGAAGATCCCTTTGACGCGCTCCTCCAAATCTTGGAACGCCCCGTTGACCGTTTCGGAGTCCGCCGTTCCCAACGGCATGATGAACGTCTGGCTCAGATCGTGCCGCAGATCCGCCATCAGCATCCCCCACGCCGAGAAAACCCCGGAGTAAGGCGGCACGATCACCGTCGGCACGTTCAGCTCCTTGGCGATTGCGGCGGCGTGGATCGGTCCCGCGCCGCCGAACGCCACCATGACGAATTCGCGTGGATCGTAGCCGCGCTTCACCGTCATCGATTGGAGCAGCCCTGACATGTTCGTGTTCACGATCTTGACGATCCCGAGAGCCGCCTCGTCGACGCTGAGGTCGAAATGATCGGCCACCTTCTTGATCACCGTGTGTGCCAGGTCCGTCGAGATCTCCATCTCGCCGCCGAGGAAGTAGTCGGGATCAAGGATTCCCAACTGCAGGTTCGCGTCGGTCACCGTCGGTTCCTGTCCGCCGCGTTGGTAGCAGGCCGGTCCCGGATCTGCGCCGGCGCTCTGTGGCCCAACATGCATCGCGCCCGCTTCATCGATCCACGCAATGCTTCCGCCGCCGGCTCCGATTTCCCTGAGATCGACCACGGGAAGAAGAATCGGCCGTCCTTCGACCAGGTACTGCTCGGTCGTCTCCGGCAGGCCTCCGGTGATGATCGATGTCTTCGCTGTCGTCCCCCCCATGTCGTAGGAGATGACGTTCTCGTAGCCGACCAGTTTGGCCAGCTCGGCCGCGCCGATGGCGCCGCCAGCGGGGCCGGATTCGACCATGGCGATCGGGATGTCTCGGGCGACCGAGGCGGCCATGACGCCGCCGTTTGACTGCATGATCTGAAGGACCTGGGCGAACTCGCGCTCTTGCAGCTCCTGCTCGAGGCTGTCGAGGTAGCTTCGAACGACCGGCATCACATAGGCGTTCTGGGTCGCCGTGCTCGTTCTCTCGTATTCGTAGTACCTTCGAGTGATGAGATGCGAGAGCGAGACGGGTACGTCAGGGAGTCGCGTGCGCAGAAACTCCCCGATCCGGATCTCATGTTCCGGGTTCGCGTAGGCGTTGAGCAGACAGACGGCGACCGCCTGAACCCCCTCATTGACGAGAACCTCAAGGGCTTTGTCGAGATCCTCTTCGGACAGTGTGGTGAGCACCCGACCGCGCGCGTCGATCCGCTCACCCACTTCGAGCCGCAGGAAGCGAGGAACAAGGGGGCGAGGCTTCCGATACAGGGCATCGTACATCTCCGTCCTGTTGCATCGCCCGATCTCGAGGACGTCCCGGAATCCTCGGGTGGTGATGAGCGCCGTTTTAGCGCCTTTGCTTTCGATCAGTGCGTTGATGACGACCGTAGTGCCGTGCGAGAGAAAAGAGACGTCTCGCAACGGGATCGAGAACTTCTCGACGGACTCGATCGTCCCGATCGCCGGGTTGTGGGGCGTAGAAGACACCTTGCTGACGACGACGCGTCCCGATTGCTCGTCGAGCAACACGCCGTCCGTGAAGGTCCCTCCCACGTCCGTACTGAGTCTGTACATCACTTCCTCCTATGACGCGACTTGGCTGCGACTTCGGATCGATTCCCAGATTCCGCTGCCTTCTCGATGGCTTCGTTCCAGACCGCCTCCGCTTCACGTGAGCCGGCGCCCATTCGGACCCAAAGGAGCTTCGCGGTCGAAGAGTCGTCGACTCGGTAGCCTCGTGCCGCCGCCGCCGGGACGTGATAGCAGTCGCCCGCTCCGAGCGGATACGAGTCCTCGTCCACCGTGAGTCGAATCCGACCTTCGAGGACATAGCCGAACTCTTCCCCTTCGAAGACCCTCGGTTCTTCTTCGCTCTCCGCCGGAATCTCGGCCACGAACACCTGCAGTTGGGCGTCGGGGAGATTCCCGCTCAGGAAGCGGTAGTGGACCGCGTTCTGTGAGAGATTCACGAGGGCCTGCTGCTGTTCGCTCTCGATCGGTGGGGCGGGGATCGTCCCCAACGGAAGTGTCTCCTTGCCCAGAAGACTGAGGGCTCGCACATAGCGGGCGGTTTGTACCCAGAGCGTTCTCGCGCCGTTGACACCGGCATTGCATGCATGCGGCGTCGAAGCCATCAGGTGATAGCTGTCGCCGGGCCCCAGCTCGTGGGGCTCCCCATCGGACATCAGCACGATCCCGCCTTCGAGGATGTATCCGAACTCCTCTCCTTCGTGAGTGTGGGGTTCGCTGTGGCTTCCTGGCGCCATCTCTCCTATCACGGCTTCGAATCGTCGCCGGGGGAATCCGGTACTCAGGAAGCGGTACTTGATTGACGCGTCGGACAGGCTGACGTGCGAACGGTTGTCCCCCTTGGTGATCGCCGAGTGGCGCGGGTCGACGAGGATTGCGTTCCCGGGGCCGTTCGACATGACGAGAACGTCCGCGAGAGAGACGTCCAGCGCCTGGCAGACCGAGCGCAGAGAGGAGATAGAGAAGGACGACAGGCCTCGCTCGATCTGTGAGAGGAAGCCAACGGACAGGCCGCACGCGCCCGAAAGCGCGCGGAGTGTCAGCCGTTTCCGGGTGCGAATACCTCGTATCCGCCACCCGACCTCCGACAGCCGCTCGGTCTCCATGAGATCAACATAGCGATCGAGTGAACGCTTGTCAAACACGAGTGAACACCGTTCACACCGTCGGGTCCAGTTGAGAGGCTCCCGGCGCGCAACGCCGTTCCCAACTACATTACTCGAAAGGATCCTCTGGGCTCATGGCGACGCGATGGTTAGATCTCTTGATGCGTCGTCCGCGCGATGATCTCATCTTGCAGCGAACGATCAAGGTTGTTGAAGTAGTCGCTGTAGCCGGCGACGCGAACGATCAGGTCCCGATGCTCGCTCGGCGCGGCCTGGGCTCGGCGTAGCGTCTCGGAGTCGACGACGTTGAACTGAATGTGGTGTCCGTCCATGCGGAAATACGTGCGGACCAGGCTCCCGAGTTTCTTCAGGCCTGCGTCGTCTCGCAGCACGTCGGGGAGGAAGCGCTGGTTCAGCAGAGTCCCTCCCGTACGCACGTGATCAAGCTTCCCGACCGAGCGGATTACCGCCGTCGGTCCTCGCGTGTCGGCTCCCTGCGTCGGCGAGATTCCGTCGGAGAGCGGAACGCCAGCCTTCCGACCGTCCGCCGTTGCGCCAACCATCTCCCCGAAGAAGACGTGGACCGTGGTTGGCAGGAGATTGACGCGGTAGGTTCCGCCCTTGGTGTTCCGCCTCCCGTCGACGGCTTCGAAGTACGCGTCGAACAAGGCTTGTGCGATCTTGTCCGCCACGTCATCGTCGTTTCCGAACTTGGGTGAACGGTGCACCAGGGTGTTGCGCAAGGACTCATGGCCGACGAAATCGACATCGAGCGCCTGAATGAGTTCAGCCATCGAGGTCGTTCCGCGTGCGAAAACATGCTCCTCGATGGCCGCGAGGGCGTCGGTCGTCGTCCCGAGTCCGACGCCCTGGATGTAGGTCGTCGGGTACCGTGGGCCGGCGTCGTTGTAGTCTTGACCTCGCTCAATGCAGTCATCGACAAGGACGGAGAGGAACGGGACGGGCATGTGCTCGGCGAAGAGCCGCTCGATCCGGCTGTTCCCTTCGATCTTCAGGTCGACGAAGTGGCGCAGCTGCGAGCGGAACGCTTCGAACAGCTCGGTGAACGAGGCGAACGACCGAGGGTCTCCCGTTCTCGGACCGAGACGATTCCCGGTTTGCGGATCGACTCCGCCGTGTAGCGTGATCTCGAGGACCTTGGGCCAGTTCAAGTATCCGGTGAGAACGCAGCTCTCCTTGCCGAACGCACTGACCGTCACGCATCCGCTCGGGCCGCCGGCGCGTGCATCATCGAGTGACTTCCCGGCCCGCAGGAACTCCAGATGGATTGCATCCATGTTGAAGATCGACGGTTGGCCGAACCCCTGACGGACGACCTCGAGAGCCCGCAGCAGAAATCGATCCGGATTCGCTTTCGATAGCTGAACGCAGGATCCCGTGTAGGGCAAGCGCATCTCCTCGATGACGTCAAGGATGAGGTACGAGAGCTCGTTGACGGCGTCCTCCCCGTTTGCGTCGACGCCGCCGACGTTGATCAGCGTGAAGTCGTTGTAGGTTGCGCTTTGCTCCTCCGTGACGCCGACCTTCGGCGGCGCGGGCTGGTTCGAGAACTTGACCCAGAAACACTCGAGCAGCTCCTTCGCCTCTTCCTTCGTCAGCTGCCCGTCGTCGATGTCGCGACGATAGAACGGATAGAGGTACTGATCAATCCGCCCTGGATTCAGCGAGTCCCATTCGTTCAGCTCGACGACCACGCCGAGATGGACGAACCAGTAGGTCTGTAGCGCCTCGCGGAACGTCCTCGGCGCGTGCCGGGGAACGTGTTTGCAGGTCTCGGCGATCCGGAGCAGCTCGTCGCGGCGATCGGGATCAGCTGTCTCCGCCAGTTCGAGCGCCCGTTCCGCGTGCCGTTCGGCGAAGCGAACGATCCCGTCGCAGCAAATGGACATTCCCTCGAGCTCCGCAAGCTTCTCGTCCCTTGCCGGATCGGCCGATGCCTCGATCCGCTCTTTCGACGATTCGATTCGTGCCTTGAAGTCGTCGAACCCAAGCCGATAGATCTTGTCGTCGAGGACGGCGTGCCCCGGCGAGCGCTGCTCCATGAACTCGGTGAAGACCCCCGCCTCGAACGCTGCCGCCCACTCCGGCTTCATCGCCGCGAAGACCCGATCTCGCATGCTTCGACCATCCCAGAACGGAATGACGATGTCGGCATAGGCGGTCCGTGTCTCTTCCTTCACCTGAAATGGGGTCTTGCCGCGACTTGGGAGAACGCGCAGATCCTCCAGCGTGTGGGCGCAGAGCTCGGGGTAGGTCGGCGTCTCTTTGGGTGAAGGGCCTCTTTCGCCGACGATCAATTCGTCTTTGCCGACGTGAATCTGTTGGTTCTCGAGAAGATGCTGGAACGCGAGGGCCCGCTGGACGGGAACGGACACCGTCTCGGTGTCGAGCGACTGATAGAACGCTGTTAGGAGCTCGGCGCGCTCGCCACTCACCGAGGGCACCGTGTCGATCGACTCGGCTCGAAGCCGCTCGACTCGCTCGTTCATGGGCTCATCCTCCTACGTACACCGGCACGGTGAGCATCTCCCGCAGGGTCTCCGCGACGGTGTCCGCGGCCGAACGCGGATCGCGCTCCGTCAGCTTCAGGCGACTCGTCCTCCCGAGCCGCTCGAGTTTCGTCTCCCCACCGCGGTGGAACGGGAGCAAGTGTATCGCCTCGACCGACTTCAGGCCGCCGACGAACTCGCCGAGCGCGGCGGTGTCCGCATGAGCGTCGTTTGCTTCCGGAATCACGGGATAGCGTATCCAGAGGGCGCTTCCCCCACCGTCCAGTCGCCTCAGGTTCTCGAGTATCTTTCGGTTCGAGACGCCTGTCAGCTCTCGATGTCGATCGTCGTCGACGTGCTTTACGTCGTAAAGGAAGAGATCGGTCAGCCGGGCGACGGACTCCATGACTTTCCATTCGGCGTACCCGCACGTGTCGACGGTTGTGTGGATCCGGCGCTCTCGGCACGCTTCCAGCAGTGAGATCGCGAACGCGGATTGAGCGAGAGGCTCACCACCGGAGAGGGTGACCCCACCGCCCGACTCGTCGTAGAAGAGGAGGTCCTTTTCGATCTCCTCGAGAAGGCTATCGACCGACCATGCCGCCCCCGCGATCGCCCTTGCGCCGGCAGAACACGCTCCGACGCACTCCCCGCACGCGGTGCAAAGGTCGCGATTCGTCCGAGCTACTTCGTGGAACATCGTGATCGCTTCGACCGGACAGCGGGGAATACACGTTCCACACCCGATGCACTGCTCCTGCGAGAACATCAGCTCCGCCTTCGGGCTCTGGCTCTCGGGATTGTGGCACCACGAACAGGAGAGAGGGCATCCCTTGAGGAAGACCGTTGTCCGGATGCCAGGTCCATCGTGCAACGCGAACCGCTTGACGTCGAACACGACTCCGGTCGGTGAGTTGGCGCTCGATTGCTGCCTCGCGTCACGCCAAGTGGTTTGCGGCTCGGTTGGGCTCATCGTGTTGCGGAACGATAAGCCCGCCGTCCGCTCGATGCAACGGAAACGGATCACCGCGCCGGCGGAGCCGGGTGAAAGCGCAGACGGCCTCTGCTCCGGGGCTGGACGTTATCGCCGTCTCTTGACAGGCCGCGCGGCCACGCAGGGGGAGGAATGGTCCCCACGTCGGTCAGGGCCTTTGCCTCGGTTTGCATGTGGGGGATCTCGGTCTTGACCTCCCCCCGGAGTTCATTCTCGGAGAGCGGACGTCGGGCGATACCCTGTTCGATCGCCGTCATGCTGATGTCGGGATCACAGGGCCACCTTGTACGAGTGTCCACGGTGGGTGATGCCTGTTGACTCGCAATGGGGGGACGGCTAGCGGAGTTGTCGCGCCATGCGGGCGCCGATCTCGGCTGGGCTGACGGCTACATCGGCGCCGGCCTCTCGGAGCGCGGAAACCTTCGCTTCGGCCGTTCCTAACCCTTCGGTGATGATGGCTCCCGCATGTCCCATCTGCCGTCCGGGCGGTGCGGTTCGACCGGCGATGAAGGCGACGACCGGCTTGCTGATCCTCTCTGAGATGACGACCGCGGCTTCTTCTTCAGCAGAGCCGCCGATTTCGCCGACTAGGACGATCCCGACAGTCTCTTCGTCGGTCTCGAATATGGGAAGGAGCTCCGAGAAGGAGAGGCCGACGATCGGATCGCCGCCGATCCCGATGCACGTCGATTGCCCGATTCCGAGGGCCGTCAACTGGTGAACGACCTCGTAGGAGAGGGTTCCGCTGCGGGAGATGATCCCGATCGGTCCGGGCCTGTGGATGTAGCTGGCCATGACGCCGAGCTTCGATTTGCCGGGGCTGATCAGGCCTGGCGTGTTCGGGCCGATCAGCTTCACGCCGACGAGGTCCACGTAGCGGCGGGCGATGAGCATGTCCTGAATCGGGATTCCCTCAGTTAGGCAGACGACGAGATCGAGCCGTGCTTCGGCCGCCTCCATGATCGCGTCGGCGGCAAACGCCGGAGGAACGAAGAGGATCGACGCGTTCGCTCCCGTCTCGGCGACGGCGTCGGCGACGGTGTCGAAGACGGGGACGCCTTCGACCGACTCCCCGGCTTTTCCGGGTGTCACTCCGGCGACGATCTTCGTCCCATCCTGGAGCATCCGCTCCGTGTGAAAGCGCCCTTCGGATCCGGTGATTCCTTGGACGAGCGCTCGTGTTTCGTCGCCGATGAGAATGCTCATGGCGCCTCCTTCACCGCGTCACCGATCATCTGCGCTGCTTCGCGAAGGTCTGAGGCGGTCCGGAACGAGAGGCCGGAGCTTCGGAGGATCTCGCGACCGGCGTCGACGTTGGTTCCTTCGAGGCGAATGATGACGGGACATTTCGCGTCGACCGCCTTCACCGCGGCGACGACGCCCTCGGCGAGAACGTCGCAGCGGAGGATCCCACCGAAGATGTTGATCAAGACAGCCTGGACGTCGGGGTCGCCGACGAGGATTCGGACGCCCTTCTCGATCATCTCGGCTGTGGCGCCACCACCGACGTCGAGGAAGTTGGCCGGACGTGCGCCGACGTGGTCGATCAGGTCCATTGTGGCCATGGCGAGACCAGCGCCGTTGACCAAACAGCCGACGTTCCCGTCGAGCTTGATGTAGTTCAGATTGACTGCGCTCGCTTCAACCTCCACGGGATCCTCTTCGGTCTCGTCGCGAAGTTTCGCGGTTTCGGGATGGCGGAAGAGGCCGCTATCGTCGAAAGCTACCTTCGCATCGATGGCGACGAGCTTAGCGTCCTCGGTGATCGCCAACGGGTTGATCTCGGCAAGCGTGCAATCCTCGCGACAGAAGAACCGATAGAGAGTGAGGATCAGCTCGGTCGCAGGGCGAACGGAGGCCACGGGGAGTGCGAGCTTTCGGGCGAGGCGGTGCGCCTGGAAAGGTCTCAGGCCGACGGCGGGGTCAATCCACTCCTTCAGAATCGCCTCAGGGTTCTCCCTCGCGACCTCTTCGATGTCGATTCCGCCGGTCCGGCTGGCAACGATGACGATCGAACGCCGAGCGCGGTCGACGGTCACCGCGAGGTACCGCTCTTCCGCGATCGCTGCTGCCTTCTCGATGAGGAGCTTCCGCACGACGCGGCCGTCGGGACCGGTCTGCGACGTGACCAGAGCGTGGCTGAGAAGGCACGTGGCGGTCTCGCGGAGCGTCTCTTCGTCCTGTGCGATGACGATCCCGCCGCCCTTGCCGCGTCCGCCTGCGTGAATCTGGGCCTTGACGGCAACCGGATAGTCGAGCTCCCCGGCCGCCCCCACGGCGTCGTCGACGGTTGAGACGGCGCGCGACGGGGCGACAGGCAAACCATACTTCGCGAAAATCTCCTTGGCCTGATACTCGTGGATCCTCATCCGGGCTGGTCGCCTTCCGCCGCGGGAGATGACGCGAAGGTATGCGAACGAATCGCGTCGGTTCAAGGTCCGAGCGGCAGTGCAGCGTCCGCGGGAGCATGTTGCGGTCGTCCCGGACGGTGGAGTACCGTAGGCGCGATCTGCGATTGGAGAGGAAGGGGACCATGAAAGCGATTCTCGTTATCGCGGACGGTCTCGGCGGCCGTCCGACGGACATGGGCGGCCGGACGTGCCTCGAAGCGGCGCGGACGCCCCACCTCGATGGGCTGGCCAAGCAGGGGGCCCTCGGGCTGGTCGATCCGATCGGTCCGGGCGTTCGTCCCGGGAGCGACACGGCCCACCTCTCGCTCCTCGGTTACGACCCGTATGCGATCTACACGGGACGCGGGGTCTTCGAGTGTCTCGGGATCGGGATGGACGTTCGCGAGGGCGATGTCTGCCTCCGCGCCAACTTCGCGACGGTCGAGGCGCGTGACGGCAGGCTTGTCGTCACCGATCGCCGTGCCGGGCGCATCGAGTCGGGGCAGCAAGCGTTGGCCGACGCATTGAACGAAATCAAACTGGAATCCGTCCCGGGCGTCTCGTTCGTGTTCCGCGCCAGCACACAGCATCGAGGTGCCCTGCTCCTGCGCGGAGAGGGCCTATCGCGCCACGTCGGAGAGAACGATCCGCACGAGACAGGGGTGCCGGCGCCTGGCTTCCGAGCCGATCCGAGCTACGGCGAAGAGGGCGAGAGGACGGCCGTTGCGCTCAACGAACTCGTGGAGCGAGGACATGAGGTCCTGCGCGAGCACTCGGTGAACGTACAGCGCATCGCGGACGGGAACTCGCCCGCCAACTACCTCCTTGCGCGTGGGGCGGCCGACTGCCCGCGGATTCCGTCGATCGAGTCAATCTGCGGCGTACGAGGTGCCGTGATCGCTGGGGGCGCCCTCTATCGAGGTGTCGCGCTTGCCTGCGGGATGAAGTCGATTGAGGTCCTCGGTGCCACGGGCGGGCTCGATACTGACTTGCGCGCGAAGGCGACGGCGGCTCTTGAGGCCCTCGACACCTTCGACTACGTGTTCGTTCACGTGAAGGGGACGGACAACGCCGGGCACGACCAGGATGCGGCGGCGAAGACAGGATTCATCGAGCGGATCGACCGGGAGTTCGTTGCGCCGCTGGTTGAGGGTATCGACGACGCGGCGACGCACCTCGCCGTGACCGGCGATCACACCACGCCGATCGATTACGGCGATCACACCCACGAGCCGGTTCCGGTTCTCTTCGCCGGACCGAACGTCGCGAAAGACGAGACGACGGCCTTCGGCGAGCGGGAGGCCGGACGAGGTGGGCTTGGGCGCTTCAGCGGGCGGGTTCTCCCGATGCTTCTCGGCTACAGCAACTGGGCTCCCAAGTTCGGGTCGTAGCTGACGGGCTCGATTTTTGGTAGAGTTGGCGCCATGAAACCCGAAGACCTGAAGCGGGTTCGCGAGAAGGCCTCAAACGACCTGTCTTTGCGGCGTGGCGGTGCGCGGGTTCGCGTTCTGATCGCGATGGGGACGGGAGCCATTGCGGCAGGCGCACGGTCCGTGCTCGATGTGTTCGAGCGCGAGATCGAGGCGCAGGGGCTCGACGATGTGCACGTCGTGCAGACCGGGGAGCGAGGTTTGAGTTGCAAGAAGCCGATCGTCGAGGTGCGCATCGGCGGGGAGCCGTCCATTCTCTACGGCGAGATGAACCCGGAGAAGGCCAAGCGCGTCATCGCCGAGCACATCCTCGGCGGCACGCCGGTCGCGGACTACGTGATCAAGACGGGCTGCGACTAGGGTCACACGGAAGGAATCGGATGAGTTCAAACGAGCAACCAGATCGTGTCGCGCTTGTGATCGACGGCTGCGAGGTCACCGCTGATCGAGGCCGTACCATCCTCGATGCGGCGACCGAGGCCGGGATCCGGATTCCTACGCTCTGTCACCTGGAAGGGCTGCCAGAGGCGGCTGCCTGTCGCGTCTGCGTGGTTGACGTCGGCGGTCAATGGCTGCCTGCTTGTGCGACCGAGGCCGCGGACGGGATGCGTGTCCAAACGAAGACACCCGAGATTGAGGCACACCGGCGCACCGTCGTCGAGCTGCTGTTCGCCGAAGGGAACCACGTGTGCTCGTTCTGTGTGTCGAACGGCAATTGCGAACTCCAGGATCTCGCTTGCGAGGTCGGCTTGCAGTCGATCCGCGTGCCGTACAGCTATCGCCGGGATCGAATCGATGCGTCGCATCCGGCGTTCCTCGTCGATCGCGATCGCTGTGTGCTTTGCGGCCGCTGCGTGCGCGTTTGCGCTGAGGTCGAGGGCGCACACACGTGGGCATTCGCCGGCCGCGGGACGGATGCCCGTGTGATCACAGATCTCTGGGAGAGCTGGGACGACGCGGAGTCGTGCACGGGCTGCGGGAAGTGCGTCGAGGCATGCCCGACGGGGGCGATCGTCTTCAAGGGGATGAGCAACGCAGAGATGGTCAAGGACCGGGAGCTGCCCGGCGACCTCGTGGCGAGGAGGGCGCGTGGATAAGGTGCGTGTGGCCACGATCTGGCTGAGCGGCTGCGCCGGCTGTCACATGTCGATTCTCGACGTCGACGAGGCGTTGATCGACCTCCTTGAGCGGATCGAGTTTGCCAACAGCCCGCTGACGGATCTGAAGGTATTCCCGGAGGACGGCGTGGACGTCACGCTGATCGAAGGTGCCGTGGCGAACGAGGAGCATCTCGAGATCGTGAGGGTTGCGCGGGAGCGGTCGAAGCTCATCATCGCCCTCGGCGATTGCGCGGTCACGGGCAACGTGCCGGCCCTGCGAAACGGGATCCCGCCGGATGAGCTGATCGCCGAGATCTACGGTCCGGACGCGACGACGAACGGGAAGCTTCCGTACGAGGTTGTGCCCCGTCTCCTGCTTCGCGTGCGACCTGTACACGAAGTGATCCCCGTTGACGTGTACCTCCACGGCTGTCCGCCGCCGGCGGACGTGATCGCCAAGGCAATCTTCGCTTTCTTGGATGGCGAGACGCCGCAGCTCATCGGCGAAGACTTGAAGTTCGGATAGGAGTGGAGCAAGGCATGGCGCGAGAAGTTCACATCGAGCCGGTTACGCGGATCGAGGGTCACGCGAAGATCACGATCTTCCTGGACGATGAGGGAGACGTGCGTGACGCCCAATTCCACGTGACCGAGCTGCGCGGATTCGAGCGGTTCTGTCAAGGTCGGACGCTCTGGGAGATGCCGGGCCTGACCGCCCGCATCTGCGGCATCTGTCCAGTCAGCCATATCCTTGCCTCGGCAAAGACGTGCGACGCGCTCCTGGCGGTCACACCGCCGGAGACGGCCGTGCTTCTGCGGCGGCTGATGAACCTGGGCCAGTTCGTTCAGTCTCACGCACTCAGCTTCTTCTACCTGTCCGCGCCGGACTTCCTTCTCGGGTGGGACACCGATCCGGCGACGCGCAACGTCGTCGGCCTCGTCCAGGCCGATCCGGATCTGGCTCGAAAGGGCATCCGACTACGGTCGTTCGGACAAGAGATCATCAGCCGTCTCGGGGGGAAGAAGATCCACCCCGCGTGGGCCGTGCCGGGTGGCGTCAACCAGCCGCTCGGGGCTGCGGACCGAGACTGGATTCTGGCGGCATTGCCCGAGGCGAAGGAAACGACGCTCGGGACGATCCGGCTCTTCCGCGAGACGTTCGATCCGGCGGCGCGCGACGTGCTCTCCACCTTCGACAGCATGTACATGGGCCTCGTCGGCGAGGACGGTTTGTGGGAGCACTACGACGGCCGCTTGAGGATCGTCGATTCGTGCGGCGAGCGGATTCTCGATGACGTTGATCCGCGAGTGTATCCAGAGAACATCGTGGAGGCGTCCGAGCCGTGGACGTATCTCAAGTTCCCGCACTACAAGCCGATGGGATACCCGGACGGCATGTACCGGGTCGGCCCGCTGGGGCGGGTCAACGTTTGCGAGCGTTTCGGTACGCCGGAGGCGGATCGAGAGCTCGCCATCTTCCGCGAGACGTCGAGCCGGTGTTCCGGTCGTGTGTTCGACTACCATTACGCACGGCTTCTCGAGATCCTGGCATCGCTTGAGCGGATCGAACGACTGCTTGCCGATGAGCGGATTACGTCGACGCACATTCGCGCGGAGGCCGGCGTCAACGAGCTCGAAGGCGTGGGAGTCCACGAGGCGCCGCGCGGAACGTTGATCCACCACTACTGGGTCGACGAGGGCGGCCTCATCGAGAAGGCGAACTTCATCGTCTCGACGGGTCACAACAATCTCGGCATGAACCGGGCGGTTCGGGAGATCGCGAAGACGTACATTCGGAAGGGTGAGATCACCGAGGGGATCTTGAACCGGGTTGAGGGCGGTATCCGCGCCTACGATCCGTGCCTCTCCTGCTCGGTGCACGCGGTGGGGCAGATGCCGCTCATCGTTGACGTAGTTGGCGCGGACGGTACGCCGGTGACGCGGCTGGTGCGGGACTAGACATGGACTGGATCATCGGAATTGGCAACCGAATGCGCGGCGACGACGGGCTTGGGCCGGTGCTTGTCGACCGGCTGGAGGCGACACTGGGCGTGAGAACGTGCTCCGTCGACCAGCTGACGGCCGAGCTGGCTGAGGATCTGTCGACGGCGGATCGTGTGTTGTTCGTCGATGCGACCGCCGGTGAGAACGGCATCGAGCTCAAGCCGATCGCGCCGCGACCGGCGCGCGGGCTTGGACACGCGCTGCCTCCCGAGGGTTTGCTCGAGCTGACCGCGAGAGCATTCGGTCGGGCGCCGGCGGGGTGGCTGCTAGCGATTCCGGGGCGATTGTTCGGATGGGGTGAGTGTCTGAGCGAAGAGGCCGAGGCGTGTCTCTTCGAGGCGGAAGCGACGCTGCAAAGGTGGGTGCAGAGAGCGATGGTGATGGTTGGTGTCTGACCAGACGAGTCTGCGAGCGATCCTCGAGGCGTACGATCCGGATCCCGCGAACCTGCTCGACATCCTGCACGACGTGCAGGCGGCAGACGAGCGGAACCACCTGAGCCGCGAGGCGCTACGCGATGTTGCCGAGTACCTCAATCTGCCGGCGTCGTCGGTGATCAGCTCCGCTACGTTCTACAGCATGTTCAGTCTGACGCCGCGCGGGCGGCACATCATCCGCATCTGCGAGTCGCCGCCGTGCCAGCTGGTCGGAGCCGACTCACTGCTCGATCTCCTCGTTGAGACCCTCGGGGTCGATGTCGGCGAAACGTCGGCGGACGGTGTCTTCACCCTCGAGACGTCTAGCTGCCTCGGCGTCTGCGGCGTCGCTCCGGCGATGATGATCGACGAGGAGTTGTACGGAAACCTGACCCCGGAGCGGCTGATCGAGACACTCGATGCGGTGAGGAGCGGCGATGACGGAGCATAGGCGAAGAGTGCTTGTCGCGATTAACGAGGAGGCGCGCCTTGCCGGCGCTGCGGACATTGAGCGCGCTCTTACCGACGCCATTGCGGCGCGCGGGCTCGCAGACGAGGTTCTCGTTGTCGAAACAGGCGATCTGGGCCTGGCCGGCCGCGGCGTGGTTGTGGCGATCCAGCCGGACGACGTGTTGTACGGCGGCGTGACGGTGTCCGACGCTGAAGTGATCGTCGCCGAGCACCTGGTCGGCGGCCGTGCGGTCGAGCGGCTGCGCGTGCGTCACGGCGCCGAGATGGACATTGTCGGCGTCCAGACGCGCATCGTCCTCGAGAATTGTGGCGTGATCGACCCGGACAGCCTTGACGAGTCGATTGCAGCCGGCGCGTACGAGGCGCTCGCGAAGGTTGTCGAAGAGCGGATCTCGTGTGGAGAGGTCATTGACATCATCACCCGCTCCGGCTTGCGCGGTCGCGGTGGGGCCGGCTTCCCAACTGGGCGGAAGTGGTCCCTGACAGCGGAGCAAGAGCCGAAGTACATCGTCTGCAACGCCGACGAAGGGGAGCCGGGCACGTGCAAGGACCGTCTCATCCTCGAAGGTGATCCACATCGTCTGATCGAGGGGCTCATCCTCGCCGGGTACGCGGTGGGGGCGACGCAAGGCTATGTCTACATCCGCGGGGAGTATGGGCTGTCGATTGAGCGGATGCAGACGGCGATCGAGGCGGCGCGAAACGCCGGGCTGCTCGGACAGCACATCCTCGGGACCGACATCGCATTTGACATCGACATCAAGAAAGGGGCCGGCGCCTACATCTGCGGCGAGGAGACGGCCATGATCGAGTCGATCGAGGGCAAGCGTGGGTTCCCGCGGCGCAAGCCGCCGTATCCTGGCGCGGTCGGGCTGTGGGGACAACCGACGGTCGTCAATAACGTCGAAACGCTGGCAAATGTGCCACCGATCGTGCTGAACGGCCCGGAGTGGTACAAGTCGTTCGGCACCGAGAGCTGTCCCGGAACGAAGGTGTTCATCGTGCTCGGTCACGTCACCTATCCGGGTCTGATCGAAGTGGGAATGGGCACGCGCCTTCGGGCGATCATCGACGACTTCGCTGGCGGGGTGCGGAACTCCGGGCGATTCAAGGGTGCCCTTCTCGGTGGCGCGGCGGGTGCATTCGTCGGTGAGGACGGCCTCGACCTGGCGATGGACTTCGACAGCTTGCAGGAGTACGCGGCCGTTCTCGGGTCAGGGGCGATCCTCGTGCTCGACGAGGAGACATCGATCACCGATCTGCTACACGGGATCCTGCGCTTTTTCCGTCACGAATCGTGCGGGCAGTGTGCGCCGTGCAGGGCGGGCACGCGGGCACTCCTCGCGATTAGCGAACGAGTCCGGAGAGGTGACGGCTTGCCGTCCGATCTCGATCTGATGGTTGAGGTCGCCGAGACGATGCAGGCGCGATCGCTGTGCCCGCTTGGGCAATCGGTGATCCTTCCGGTGACGAGCGCCCTTCGCACCTTCCGAGGCGAGTTCGACGCGCTTCTGCCGGCTACCATCTAGGACGGCTCGTCGGCGAAGCCAGCGGTCGGTCCATCTATCACAAGGCCCTTGAATTGCGCCGTTGCCCCACCTATTCTGGGTTGTCAAGGCCGGAGGTGAATCGTGGATCGGGAGATCTCACCGCTCGATGGGCGGTATCGGGACAGGCTGGGGGCGCTCGGGAATCGCTTCTCCGAGTTCGCGCTGGTGAGGACTCGCTGTGAGGTTGAGCTTCGCTACCTCGAGGCGCTCGATGCGACTGGTCTCTTCCCTCTGCTGACCGAGGAGGAGCGGGCCCGTGTCACCACAGTGAGGGAGTCGTTCGAGGAGCGCGACTTCGCCCGTGTCAAGGAGATCGAACGCGGGATCCGGCACGACGTCAAGGCGTGCGAGCTCTTCCTGCGGGAGAAACTCGCGCTCCGGAACCCTGAGCGCATCCACTTCGGCCTCACGTCGGCCGACGTCAACAATCTCTCGTACGGCGTGATCCTCAATGCCTACCGAAACGATCTGCAGCTTCCGCAGCTTCGCGAACTCATCGGACGGCTCGTCGAGCTTGCCGATCGCTGGAAGGAGAGTCCGTTCCCTGCGCGCACGCATGGACAGCCGGCGTCTCCGACGACGGCGGGGAAGGAGATCGCCGTCTTCGTCAGCCGGCTCCTGCGACAGGCGGGACAGCTTCAGGCGCACCGCTTCCGAGGGAAGCTCAACGGAGCGACCGGAACTTACGCGGCGTTCGCCGCCGTTCTTCCGGACTTCGACTGGATCGGCTTCTCCGACGCCTTCGTTGCCGATCTCGGCCTGGAGCCGAACCCGTGCACGACGCAGATCGAAGACCACGACAGCCTCGCGGAGTTCCTCGGGATCTGCTTGCGGATCAACGGCATCGTGTTGGACCTCGATCTCGATCTGTGGGAGTACATCTCACGCGGCGAGATCGCGCAACGGGCCGGGGAAGGTGAGGTCGGATCCTCGACGATGCCCCACAAGGTGAACCCGATCCGATTCGAGAACAGCGAGGGCAATCTGACGGTCTCGAATGCGCTCTTGCACGCCTTCTCCGACAAGCTGACCCGGTCACGGATGCAGCGAGACCTGTCCGACACGACCGTCAAGCGAAATCTCGGCGTCGCGCTGGCACACGCGTACCTTGCTCTCGGCGAGACGCTTCGTGGCCTCGATGAGATTGAAGTCGATAAGGAGATCGCCCGGGCGCATGTCGATGCCGCGCCGCAGGTCCTTGCGGAAGCGGTGCAGACGATCCTGCGCGTCGAAGGGGTCGAGGATCCCTACGCGCTCCTGCGAACCGCATCTCGCGGGAAGGAACTGACGCTCGAGAGTCTCCGCGAATTGATTGACGGGCTTTCGGTCCCTGACGACGTCAAGGAACGGCTGAGAGTCCTTCGTCCGTCCGAGTACGTCGGCCTTGCGCCGCGGATCTGCGATGCCGTTCTCGATCGGGCGCGCGAGTGGCTGGCGGAGTGACCGGTCCGAATCGCGCGGGCCGGTCTCCTGTTCTCGTCGGACCGGTGACGAGGGTTGTCGCTTCCGCGGGCTGACGGTACTCTGAGAACGCTGCAGGGGGAGGGCCATGTTCTGGAGGAAACAGAAGGAGATCGAATCCCTCGTGCTCGAGCACCTTGGGCACGTCGACGCGACGCTCCAGTCGTTCGCGCGATCGCTGACCGCGTACTTCGAAGGGGACTCCGAGACGGCCGACTCGTTGGCCCTCGAGACGCATCGCGCGGAGGGGCAAGCCGACGACGTGCGACGACGCATCGAGGCCCAGATGCTCTCCGGCTCGTTGCTTCCGACCTCGCGCAGGGACATCCTGCAGATCATCGATCAGGTCGATCGACTGGCCAACGCCGCGGAGGAAATTCTCGACTACCTCCTGCTCCAGCGAGTTCGCGTTCCCGGGGAGATCATGCCGGAGATCGCGGAGATCGGCGAGTTGTCGAGCCGTGCGTTCGGAGAAGTGAAGGGTGCGGTCGGCAGCCTCTTCGGGAGAATCGATGAAGCTTTGGAGCACACGAAGGCGATCGAGCACCTCGAGGGCGAGGTCGATCATCTGGAGCGAAAGGCGACCAAGAAGCTGTTCGAACTCGACATCGAGTTGGCGCAGAAGCTCCAAGTCTCGGGATTCATGCAGCGTCTGGTTCGGCTCTCCGATCGCGCGGAGGACCTCTCCGATCTGATCGAGCTCATCGTCGCGGCGCGTCGGATCTAGGCCCGGCCGAAGGCGAGGGCGAGCAGTCGATAGAGTCCGAACGAGAACAGGCCGGCCGCCGCCGGCGTCGCCACCCAACCGACAGCGATTCCCGTGATTCGTCGCTTCCTGACGGTCCTTACTCCGTGCAGAAGTCCGACGCCGATCACGGCGCCGACGATTGCCTGTGACGTGGAGACCGGGATCCCGAGAATCGAGAAGAAGTGCACCGCGACCGCCGCGGCCGCCTGAGCCGAGAAGGCGCTGACAGGATCGAGCGGCGCAATCCCGCCTCCGACTGTCTGTGTCACTCGAGACCCGAACGTCAACGCGCCGCCGGCCAACGCCACGCCGCCCAGCAGGCTCAACCAACTCGGGTTCAGTCCCAGATTCGTGATCGGGCCCATCGCCGTGCCGACGTGGTTCGCCCCCAGCGAGAACGAGATGTAGCAGGCGCTCAGGATGAGGAGCACGTTGGGTGCCCTCTGCCAGACGGAATCCTGTCGTAGCCGCCTGAGGATGAAGACGGAAGCCGCGTAGATCGCCACCGCCATCAGTCCGACGAGGATCGGGCAAACGACCCAGACTTCTGCAATCGAAGCGATCCGCATCAGGTCGACATTCGCGCCACTTGCGAAGCCGACGCCCGCCAACCCGCCGACGATCGCCTGAGAGGTTGAGACCGGGAGCTTAAACAGGGTAGCGACCGTGACGAAGAGCCCGGCAGAGATCATCGCGACGAAGATGGCAAGAGAGGAGAGATCGGAGGTCACGATCCCCTTGCCGACGGTCTCCATGACGTGTCCGCCCTGCAGGAGGGCACCGGCAACGGCCGACACGCTGACCAAGAGAACGGCGCGACGATAGCTGAGCAACCCCGAACCGACGGTCGTTCCGATGCAGTTCCCGGCGTCGTTGGCGCCGATGTTCCAGCCGACGTAGGCGCCGGCGATGAACAACGGGATCAAGCCGAGCATGCGCGCGGCTCCTCACGGCGATGGGATGACGACCGGTTTCTCATGGACCTTCCTCTGGCTCCGGCAGAGTGTCTTGCCAACGGCCGCCGGAGTCTCCCTGTTTCTATATAGAGAATATATCAGAGGGCGGGGCCGGACAACGCGGCTCTCAACGGACTGCGGCCGGCGCTAGGCGATGAGCTCCCCGCGGAGGACGGTGACGGCGCGGCCGGCGAGCTTGACCCGGTCCCCGGAAAGCCGGACGTGGACGATGCCTCCGCGCTTCGACGCCTGGTAGCCGACCATCTCGTTCTTTCCGAGTTTCTCCCCCCAGTATGGGGCGAGCGCGCAGTGGGCCGATCCGGTGACCGGGTCCTCGTCGATCCCGGCCCCCGGGGCGAAGAAGCGGGAGACGAAATCGAATCTGTCCTCATCGCTCCGCGCGGTGATCATCACGCCGCGAACGCCGAGGCGCTTCAGTCGTCCGAAGTCCGGGGATGCGTCGCGGACGGCCCTTGGCGTCTGCGCCTCGGCGAGGAAGTCGAAGCGCGTCCGGCCGACGTAGGTTGTGGCGACCCCAAGCGCGTCGAGGAGTCCATTGGGTGGCTCAACCGCGGCGGGAGGATTCGCCGGGAAGTCGAGTTCGATGCGATCGTCTCGCGACTCGGCGGTGAGCAGCCCGCTCACCGTGTGGAAGCGAGCCTGCTCGGGCCGTGGCAGCCGACCCGTCTCCCAGAGGATGTGCGCGGCGGCGAGGGTCGCGTGACCGCACAATTCGACCTCGATCGCCGGCGTGAACCAGCGCAAGTCGAAACCATCATCCGCTCGATCACGCAGAAACGCGGTCTCCGACAGGTTCATCTCCGCGGCGACGGCCTGCATCCAGTCCGCGTCCTTCGGTCGATCCATAATGCAGACACATGCAGGGTTTCCGTGAAGCGCCTTGTCCGTGAATGCATCGACCTGGTAGATCGGAATCGCCATCGGTCCCTCCTAGCGCCCGGCTTCGGTAGGCAGGTCATCGTACCGCCCAGCGGGTGCGGGCTCACGCGCTTTCTCCAGACACGGGACAAGGGACACGTGTACCGCCGGAGTGTGATCAACAACACGTTCGTGAACTGCCCCGGTCCCCTGTTCCCGAGTGTGACAGACATAACATCCATGCGGAATGGCTCGGAGAGTCATTCCGCCAAGCTACCTGCAAGGTAGCCGTCTGCACAGCCGAAAGGCAAAGGAAGTGGTGAGATTGATCGACCGACTCCGGGTGGTGGGGAGATGGGGAATCGCACTGTCGGTCGCGCTCGTCGTCGCACTCGTTTCATGGACGGCGAGTGCCGACGATCCGTGCACGAAGCGTCCGGATCTGTGGCTTCCGCCGGACGGCACGCCGGGACTGGCAAACGGCGGGATCTCGGTCCAGGAGACGAGCGGAGACGTCTGCCAGGGCGACATCGTCACGATCACGGTGACGATCGACAATCTGAGCTGTGGCGATGCCGGTCCGTTCGACGTCAGGGTGTATTACGACGATCTGAGTCACATCATCGGAACGCAACATGTCGACGGCCTTCTCGGCTGCGAATTTACGGTATTGACGTTCACGTGGGACACAGGCGGAGCTCCGACTGGCGAACACGAGATCCTCGCCTGCGCCGATACCGGGAACGATGTGGTGGAACTCAACGAAGGGAACAACTGCCTGACGATCGACACGAGCCTGATTGTCAGCCCGAACGCACCGTTGATCGAGGCGACCAAGACCGACGTGGATTCCAATGGGGGGACGGTCCAGCCGGGCGACGAGATCCGCTACGAGATCGTGATTCGCAACTTCGGGTGCGCCGATCTGGTAGACAACCCTGGACACGAGTTCACCGACACGCTCCCCGCCGGGCTGACTGCGACCGGCTTCGCGACCGCGAGCAGTGGAACCATCACGGTGGTTGGGGACGAGATCTTCTGGGATGGCGGCATCCCGGCCGGTGGCGAAGTGATCCTCGTGTTCCGAACGCAAGTTGACGCCGACGTCGAGGAACTCACCGAAATCTGCAATCAAGGGTTCGTTGAGTGGGACAGCAACGGCGACGGCACCAACGACAGCGTTGAGCCGACGGACGATCCGGATACGCCGGGGGATGACGACCCGTCATGTTTCACTGTCGAGAGCACGCCTGAGCCGCCGATGCTGACGGGTACGGTCGATGCGCCGACGTTGTCTGAGTGGGGAATGATCCTTCTCTCGACGCTGCTTGCGCTCGCCTTTCTGTGGAAGGTTTCAGCGCGACGCGTCGTGGTAACGAGGAGAGGGTGATCGGAGCATGCGCGTTCGTGGATGGTCGCGACTGAAAAACCTGTTTCGCAGCCGCCGCTTCTGGGTGACCGGCGCCCTCTTCCTGGGGACTCTTGCGGGCCTCATCTGGGTGTCCGGAAGCCCAGGCACCATGGCCGTCATCCAGCGGGGGCTCGCTCGAATCACCGGCGCGCTGCTCAACATTCTCGGGCACTCGGCTTCGGTCAACGGCCACACGGTTGGAACCGCGTCCTTCGGCATCTCCGTCGTCACGGCGTGCACAGGGATCTTCACGCTGGGGCTCTACCTGCTGGCCGTGATCGCGTATCCGTGTGGATGGATCTCCAAGCTCCTCGGCGTGGGTCTAGGAGTAGGAGGCGTCTTTCTCTTGAACCTCGTTCGCCTGATCTCGCTCTACTACGTCGGGATTCACGTGCCGCAGCACTTCGATGTCATGCATCAGCTGGTCTGGCAGTCGCTCATGATCGCCTTTGTCGTCTTGCTGTGGCTCTTCTGGGCCGGGAGGTGGACGCATGCTCCGTGCAGCAAGGCCTGAGCATACAAGCGGCATCTGGAAGTCGGCCTCGCGGTTCGCCTGCATCTTCGTCTTGTGCCTTGGGGTGCTGACTGTGGTCTGGCCGAGAGTCGCCGGCCCGTATGCCGTCGCCATCGAACATGCCGTACGCCCGGCATTGCATGCGATCGAAGCAACCGATCCGAGCGTCGTGCATCGGGACGGAGATGAGGTTTGGATCTATCGGCGAATTGGGGAGGGACTCGTCACTCCGGTGGTGTGGTTCGATCGCTACGCGTTCTTCGCCGTCGTCCCACTTCTGGCTCTTCTCATGGCGACGCCGGGCCTCGGGTGGCGCGGTCGAACGTTCCGAACTGCGGGGGCGCTCGCGGCGTTGTTCCTGGTACACGTTGCGTACATCGTGGCCTCCGTCGAGCTTCTCTACGCGGCGTCCGGGGCGCGGTCGCTTGCGAGTTGGCAGCTGATGGTTCGGATCCTCTGGGAGGCGGCTCCCATCGCGATCTGGGTTGCCCTCACAGCCGGGACTTGGCGGGCTCAGTTGAAGCGTTGGATGGACGGATCGAAGGCTCGCTGCGGCGCTGCAGCACCGATAGGAGCAAGCGGATGAACGCACGATGGAAACAGAGGGAGCGGTGTGGAATGGCGAAGATCGGGCGCGCGGGCACTGCAGCCGCGATACTCCTCGCAGTTGCGATCATCCCGCTTGCTGTGATGGCGTCTGACGCAGAGCTCTTCTTCTCGACCGACAAGAACGGCGAGGATAGGGTGACGAAGATTCGCGAGGGAGACCAAATCTGGATCGTCGTCCACGATCCCGATGAGGACATCGATTGCGACGTTCGCGACAAGATCTGGACCGACATCAAGGTGATGGACGTGAAGACCGGCGCGCACATCGTCTGGAAGAGCTACATCGACGCCGGTGGAGCCGACACGAACAATGACGGCCTTGGCGACGTTCTGTGGGGTCAAGTCGGCTACATTCCGCACAAAGGACACTGGCCCGGCCCGACCGCCGGCTGGCTGCAGGAAGACTTCTTGGAGGAGACGAATCGCAACACCGGGCTCTTCGTGAGCATCCGGCCGTTCATGATCGGGACGCGCGTCAACTACTCCACAAAGGGAATCGATCACGCGCATATCCCGGGACCGTTCACACCCGCGGCACCGTTCGTCAATCCGACGGATTTTCATTGGGGCGGGTATCTCTACGCGGTTCCCACGTGGCCGGCTCCGCTTGCTCCTCCGCCTGCTCCTCCTCCCTTCGGCGACAGCCGCGTGTGGGTTGCTCCGAACTCCGGGACCGTCGCCGCTGCTGCGGTTGTGGCGCCGGGAGGGAACGCGTACACGCCACCCGGCGTGGTCGGAGCTCCGGCGGGAAGTTACATGTTCGGTCGGTTCGAGAACAACGATACGATCGCGGGCCTCTATGTCGATCAGAACGACATGTCGGATGTCGGCCTGACGCTGGCGAAGCTGAACGACGTTGAGGCGGCGATCGAGTGGGGGCGCGAGGTCTACAAGGATGCCAACGCGTCGGCCCTGATCACGATCACCGACCCCGACGAGAACCTGAGCTGTTCCGAAGTCGAGTCGGTCCCCGTCTTCATCATCGTCAACCCGGGGTCGTGGAACCCCGTCCGGGCGAACAGCCCGACGACGTTCTGCGCTCTGAAACAGAACGGTGGAGTGTCGACAATCGGCGGCGCCGTCCTCGGACAGCCGATCCTCTGGTACAACATCTATCGCAACTACAGCTACGCGGCGGCTGCCGATGTCTTCATCAACCTCGCCGGCGATGGGAGCAATCAGCCGAACGCCGCCGGGACCTACTACATCGAGTATCCGACACCGATTGACGGGAACGTGACCGCGTTCGACACTGCGAGCAATACGGGAATCACGCGGGTGATGTTCTACGCCCAGGAGACGAGAGCCGATTCGGGCGTCTTCCAGCTCAAGCTGAACAGCATCCTGAGGGATCTCGGATTCAACTCGCTCGACGTCCGTGACGTGCTGACGGCCTACTACATCGATCCAAACGACCAGGATGACTTCAAGCTGGCGACGGCATACATCGAGGAGAAGAGACACAGCACCCTGCGATTCACCGACAACGCGCGGGAGGACAAGAGCGAGTTCTGGATCGGCAGGGATCCGGTCTACATTGAAGTTGTCGATCGGAATGCGAATGTGGACAACTGCTGCCCGGAGAACGTCCTCGTGCACGTCTGCGACCCGCACGAGGTCGACGATGTCGAATGGCTTGTCCTCGACGAGCTTTCGAGCAACTCGCCGACCTTCTTCTCGAACCTCGGCATGCGGCTGATTTCGGTCTGGGATGCTCTTGGAGTTGGGGAGGCTGGGACCCAGGGCGGGTACTCGCTCATTCTCGACAACTGGGAACTCGAAGCATTCAACGAGGATTCCGTCTACGCGCGCTACAACGACGTGAACTACGTCGCCGGGACCCTCGGCCTGATCGGCGACATGAACATCGGGACGGCCTTCCCGCCTGTGATTGCAAACACGCGGGTCGACAACGACCTGTCCTTCGGGATCTTCGAGATTGGTGATACCCAAGTGTTTGATGGAGAGGGCCTGACGATGCGCTTCCTCGATCGCCAAGGGAACGAGGTCAGCGGGTATCTCAACAGCGACTGCGTCTTTCTCGCGGTGGTCGATCCCGACCAGAACGAGGATCCCATACGACGAGAGCGGATCGACGGCACTTGGGACGGCACAGCGGGTGCCGGGCAGCATTACCCCTTCGGCCCTCTGAACGCGGCTGCTAACCACCTCCCCGGAGGTGGCTATGCGGACAACGTCCGCCATCCGATCAACGATCTCCTCGGTGACACGGAGATCTTCAACCAGGGCGGATGGGCCAAGATCTACATCCTGAACCCACGGAACGGCCTCTGGGCGGCCGTCGACCTGTTGGAGACCGGTGTGGCTACCGCGGAGTTCGTCAGCGTAACGTGCGTGGACCTGGCGAGTCAGTACATGACGGCTCCGTCACTGAACGTGCTGCCGGGAGACACGATCCTCGCCGCGTACAACGACCCCTCGAACCACTCCGACGCGGTCTGGATCTCGATTAAGGTCGGTCAGGGAGGCGGGGGCGCAGTTGGCTCAAGCCTCTCATTTGTCGACGCGGAGGACCTGCCCGTCGCGGCCTATCTCTTCGGGGATCCCATCTACGTGAAGGTCGTCGACTCGTCACTCGCCGGGGCGGGAACGATTCCGGATGCCGTCACCATCGACGGCGAAACCTACAGCCTCGCCGCCCATCCGAGCGGAGAGCCCGGCGTCTTTCTCCTCGGCCCCCTCGACCTCGCCTACGGTGTCGGGGAGACCGTGACCGCAACCTACGTCGATCCGTCCGATTCGAGGGACACGAGTACGGCGACGGTCCAGATCGTGGCGAGCGAACTGGAGGTCGAGCGCTTCTACGCGGGACCGAATCCGTTCGACGATGTCGTAACGTTCTCGTTCGTCGGGCAGGGATTGGCGGAGACGTTCTCCGTCTCCATCTACGATTTGCGCGGACGTCGCCTGTGGACGGGAGAAGACGCGAACGTCCTCGGCGTCACGTGGGACGGCAGAAACGAACGAGGCGACCTTGTCGCCAGTGGGGCATACATCTACGTCGTAGCTGCATCGGGCAGTGGGAACACGTTCGAAGGCAAGGGAACGCTCTTCGTTCGACGCTAGGCTGTGATCACGTGCCGCTCGGACCGCTGAGTCCGAGCGGCGCTCTCTTCTTCCAGACTCTGTCGCAGGTATACTCGTGAGACCATGACGAAGCCCCGTAACAGAATCGCCGGGAGGGACGTCGACGAGCAACCCCTCGCGATCGGCTTCAGCGACTTGAGAGGCTTCTCGCTGTACACGGCCGAGCGTGGAGATCGACAGGCATTCCGCCTCGCGAGCCGGTTCACCGACCTCGTCGAAAGCCAGGTCAGCGAAGGGGGCGGGGTCGTCCTCAAGACGTATGGCGACGGGGTGATGACGTCGTATGAGAGGGCGTGCGACGCGCTCCGGTGCGCGACCGCGATGCAGGAAGCGCTGAGTAGCTACAACGAATCCCACGAGGAGGAGCCGCTTTCGGCCGGGATCGGCCTCTCCTGGGGAAACGTGATCCACACCGGCGATGATGTGTTCGGGCACTCGGTGAATCTCGCCAAGCGGCTCGCTGACGTCGCCAAGGGTGGACAGGTGATCGTCTCGTCCTCCGTCTGTGAGCGAAAAGGGGTCGAGAACAGATTCTGTCTCCGCGATCTCGGAGATCACGAGATCAAGAATCTCGGATCTCACCGGCTGTTCGAGCTTGTTTGGCGCGAAGAGGTGGCGAACCTGCGCCTCTCGGACGACAGCCTCAACGTCGTCCTGACCGAGGATGACAAGCTGGTGCTGGAATTCGCCAAGTCGATTGAGGAGAAGCTCCAGTTCGCGCAGGAGAAGCTTCTCGAGGAGGCGGGCTCCGAAGGTGGAGGCGCCGTCGCGTCTCTCAGGCGGCAGGTTGCGCAGCGCCTATCGAAGACGCTCCCGCGCTGGATCGACGCGTTCCAAGCGAGCGCGGGTCTTGGCGAGGAGCATCGTCTCGACCAGGTGAAGGCGACCCTCAACCGCGGGAGGCTGACGATACAGCTTCCGACCGGTAAGAAACTCCGGTTCGACGGCCATCAAGTCGATATCGCTCAGGCGGAACGCTTCATCGAGAAGCTTCGAGTGTTGAAGGGCGAATCAGCAGCGGGATCCTAGTTTTGCAGGCCCGCGACGAGCTCCGCCACGACCGTCTTCCCCCTATCGCCGGAGTAGAAAGCACGGATCTTCTTGTGGACCTCAGCCTTGTCGATACGCCCCGCCTCCACGTCCTCGCGATGATCGTCGGCGATCCGTTGCGCCGGGCCGGGACGCGGTCCCCAGCGAAAGCTCACGGCGTACGCGTCATCGAGGATGAGGACGATCGGGATCGCCCGTCCACCGTTTGTCAGGTACTGGTCGATCAGCTTGGTGTGCTCGTCGCGGCGGACGATGCGGATCTCGTACCCTGCATCGCGGAAGAGCGTGAGGATGACCGGGTAGCTGGCGAGCGAATCGCCGCACCATGGCTCGGTGATCACCAGGACGCGGTGAGCGTCCGTGCCGCGCAGCGCCTCCACGGCCTCCGGATCGATCTCGGCCCGTCGCCCGTGCAGCGAATGCAGTTTCTTCTGCTCCTCGGTCATGAGCGCTTCAAACGCTTCCGGCGTCAGCGCTTCTTCGTAGTAGGCTCTCAGGTCCATGGTTTCTCCTCGCTCACTGACAGATCCCTTCTAGGAAGCCCCGCGCCGGCCCCAGCGCCAGAGCTCGCGCAGCGATGCCGATTTCCCGGTCATCAACATCCCGACTTCGAACACCTTGGCCGCGAATCGCATCATCAGGAACGTCCCGACGGCGAGGGACAGCAAACTCAGGCCGATCTCCCATGCGGGAACGAAACGAGCTCCTTCCGACACGAGCGGAGTTGCCCCGATCCGCAGGAGCATGATCGCCGGTGTGAACGGGGGGAAGAAGCCGGCGATGCGAACCCACAAGAGGTCCGGCTGCTTGACGATGAGCGCAGCGAAGACCATCGGCAGGTACGGGATGATCCCCGCCATGCCCACGGCGCCACCGGAGTGGATGTCTTTGATCGATGCGCCGACGGTTCCGAAGATCGATGCGATGAAAAGGAAGCCGAGGGCGAAGTAGAGTGGATATGAGATCCAGTGCACGAGCGTGAGCATTTCCAGAGAGACGGGGAAGAAGAGGCCAGCGACGAAGTACGTGGTCACGCCCCACGCAGCGACTTGGATCAGGCCCGTCAGTCCGAGTCCGATCATCTTTCCGCTCATCAGTTCCCACGCCGAGACGCTGGAGAGCATCATCTCGGCGGATCGGGTCTGCTTCTCCTTCAGCACGCCGTAGAGCGTCATCACACCGGACATGAACGCGCCCAAGAAGAGGATCATCGCGAGGAAAATCCCGATGATGACCGGCGGGGGTGGGTCGGACGGACCGGTGTTCTCGGCTCCGATCACACGTGTTGCGGCGAAAATGGCGAGCCCGACGAATGCTGGGATGAGGATCGTGATGAAGAGGAACTGCTTGCTGCGGACGTTCTGAGTGAACTCCCAACGGATAATCTTACCGAGCTTCATCATCGTCTCCGATCGTGCGAACGAAGATGTCGTGGAGCGGGGGGCGGTCGACATGGAGGGCGAGGATGCCGAGCCCTTCCGGAAGGGTCCGGATGAACGCGTCCGGCGACGCGTCTCGGGAGAGCGTGAACGACGCGCGGCCGCCCTCAATCCGCAGGTTCGTCGCTCCCGAGGTTTCCTGGAGCACCGATCCGTCTCCGGAGAAGCGAATGCTCACCGCGTGTTCGCCGTGGGCCTCCTTGATCTCATCGAGATCCCCGTAGAGGACGCGCCGGCCGCGATGGATCAGGAAGATCCGATCGCAGAGCTCCTCGACGCGGTTCATCTGGTGCGACGAGAGGAGGATCGCAGCTCCGTCCTCGCGCAGCCCACGGATGATCTCCTTGAGAAGATCCTGATTGACCGGATCGAGGCCGGCGAACGGCTCATCGAGGACGACCAGATCCGGCTTGTGGAGAACGGACGCGATGAACTGGACCTTCTGCTGCATCCCTTTCGACAGCTTCTCGACCTTCTTCGTCGTCCAGTCAAGGAGATCAAACCGCTCGAGCCAACGACGTGCTCGTTCGCGCGCCTCAGCGCGTGGAAGCCCCTTCAGCTCGCCGAAGTAGGTGAGGAGATCGAGAACCTTCGCGTCACCGTAGAGTCCACGCTCCTCGGGAAGGTAGCCGGTCCTCTCCTTGGGGACGCGTCCGGAGGTGCCGTTGAGTGCGGAGCGGATCTGTCCCGAGTCCGGATCGAAGATCCCGAGGATCATTCGGATCGTCGTTGTCTTGCCGGCGCCGTTCGGGCCGAGAACGCCGAGGATCTCCCCGCGTTCGACCGAGAAACTGATATCGTCGACCGCGTGGACCGACTCGAATCGCTTGTCGATCCTCTCGACCTCAATGATCGGCTGATTCGGCATTGCAGCTCTCCTGGTGAGCGGGTCGCATTCTACTCATCCTGCCCAGGCCTGTCATCCAAGGCAGATGGCCCGCCGGCAGCTGCTCCTAGTCTCCGGCGAGCGCGTTGCGCAGCCGTCTCAGACCCTCAAGGAGCGTTGCCTTCGGACAGGCGAAGTTGAGGCGAACGAACCCCTCGCCTCCGGGACCAAACATCGCTCCCCCGTTCACGGCGACACGGGCGTCACGGAGGAAGAACTCATGCGGGTCTTCGTCGATCGCCTCTCGGCAATTGAGCCACGCGAGGTAGGTGCCCTCGACCGGGGTCAGCCGAATCGCGGGGAGTTCATCGGCGACGAAGCGGGCGAGCTCATCGCGGTTGCTCTCCAGGTACGGGATCAGCTCCGACAGCCACGGATCTCCGTCTTTGTACGCGGCAACGGCGGCCGCGTAGCTCATGACGCCGACGTGGGGGACGAGCCCGCGGCCGGCCTCGCGGAGTGCGCGCCGGTGGTGCTCGTTTGGAGCGACGGCAATCGCGCAAGGAACGCCGGCGATGTTGTAAGACTTGTTCGGAGCGAAGAGGGTGATCGAGCGTTGCGCAATCTCCTCGCTGAGAGACGCCATCGGGACGTGGACTCGTCCGTCGTAGATGAAGTCGGCGTGGATCTCATCAGAGCAGACGATGACGTCGTGTTGTAGGCAGATCTCGGCCATCCGTGAGAGCTCTTCGCGTGTGAAGACGCGACCGACTGGATTGTGCGGGTTACAGAGAATGAAAACCCGCGAACGCTTGGCTTCGTTCTCGAAGGCATCGAAGTCGATCTCGTAGCGGCCTTCTGAAGTTCGAACCAGTTCGTTGAATCGGCACTTCAGGAGAGCGTTCTCCGGAACGCGGAGGATCGGGAAGTAGACCGGCGGCTGGATCAAGAGGCCGTTGCCAGGCCGTGCGACGGCATGGCAGACGAGATTGAAACCGACGCAGACGTTGGGAAGGAAGACGAGGCTCTCAGGTGCGACGTGCCAATCGTAGAGGCGGCGCAGTCGGTCAACGAAGAGTTCGCGGAGTTCCCGCGGTTCCGCCGGATAGCCGAACACCCCGTGATTCGCACGATTCCGAAGCGCTTCGATCACGGCCGGTGGCGACGGGAAGTCCATGTCGGCGACCCACATCGGCAGAACATCGTCGTCGAACAGGGACCACTTGATGCTGTCCGTTCCCCGTCGCTCAACGAGCTGGTCGAATGCGTGTTGCGTGATGGGTTCTTTGTTTTCGTCACTCATTGCGGTGATCCGCGCAGCAAGGCTTGAGCCACATTGTGGTTGCGCCGCGGCAGGATCGCAACGCGTGTAACTCAGTCGGAAGGCTCGCTAGCGGGGTGTGGATCAGGCTTCCCGCCCGAGATAGAGGAGCGTCGTGAGGGCCGCGAAATAGGCGGTCGTCGGGATCATCAGAAGCCAGCCGACGTATGGGATGAAGCTGAACGCAAAGCTGACGACGAGGGTCGCGAGGATGACCGCGAACGTCTCTCCCGCGTACGTTGCCGAGAAGCGAAAGCTCGCCCGCAATGCAGTGATCCCTGAAGCGCTGTCGATCATCACCCCTTGAACGATGTACCAGAGGAAGAACGCGGCGACCAGGGCCGGGAAGAGGAAGAACAGACTGGCGACCGACACGATCAGTCCGGTGAGGAGCGAAGCCACAATGAGGGGTACGAACTTGGAGACGGCCTCCTCGAGGCTGCCGTAGAGGCGTACCGAACCCTGTTTGGAGGCATCCCGGACGAGGGCGACGGTTGCGCCTTGACTGACGGCGAGGAAAATGACGTAGATCAACGAGTATCCGAGGAGTCGCCAGGCGCCTGCGCCGAATCCGATGTAGCCGATGGAGAGGACTGCCGCGGGATTGATCAGCCCGATGCGGGGCGCGATAAACTGCCAGAATGCAGGTATGACTGCCGGGATCAGGATGATCGGGAACTCACCGATCAGCTTCCCGGCCTCGACGAACAGCTTGCCTAGGCCTGAACCGCTTGCGCTCCGTGACATGGATCCCCCCTCGTGGATCGTTCTTTCTCGGCGCCCATCGGGCTATGTTGCGGTGGGTACCGCGAATCGATCCTAATCCGACGGGGCTGCGGAGTCAATTGCATCAGTGCTGTCTATGAGAGAGGCCTGCGCGCTACCGGCGCAGGCCGTCCTGTCTGGTGGAGGTGGCGGGAGTCGAACCCGCGTCCGAAGATGGCGCCGCCCGGCGTCTACAAGCTTAGACCCGTGATTTGGTTTCAGGACGAACCCTCCCACAGGCAGGATGGTCCGAACTTAGCTTCCGAGAGATTCAACGCGACCGGAGGAAGCGACCGGTCACGCTATACCCGCTGAGTCGACGCCTGGGTGGAGCCCGCGGGATGCTCCATCAGACGGCCCTCCCTAGTTTAGGGAAGGAGCAGCGAATGCTAGTGTCTGTGTATTCGCAGTTGTTGTTTTGTCCGCCCGATTAAGGAGAGGACGGATGCTCCGCTTGCAGCCTCGCTTTGACAACTCCGTCGAAGCCGTGTCACCCCCATGTCAAAGAACCGCCGCGATTGTATCTCGCCCTTCTTGCTTCGACAAGCCGTGATCAGATAGGATCATAGACTCACTGATGCGATATGCTCTCGTTCGCGCCTCGCTCTTGTTCGTGCTCGGCATCGGCGTCTCACTGGCTGTGGGTGAGGCGCTGCCTGCCGTCGTGCCGTGGTCCGTCGCGGCGGCGTTGACGATTGGCGCGATTGCATCGCAGCGGACCTCGTGGGGCAGACGCCTCCTGTTCGCTGCGGTCCTCGCGCTCGGCATCGCGCGCGGAATCCCCGACGAGCCGTTTCCATCGTGGCTCATCCTCCGGGCTCAAGGGTTGACGGAGGTGACCGGAACCGTCGTCTCTTATCCGAGTCTTGGCGAAGACCACGTTGTCTTCACGCTGCGCCCTGACGTGCTCCCCGCGGCGTTGCGCGTGACGTGGTTCCGAACGGGCGGCACCGACAAGGCTGTCCGCTACGGCGATCGCGTGACCGTCACGGGATCGGCTCGCCTGCCGGAGGCGTTCGATGGATTTGATTACCCGGCCTATCTGGCGCGACGCGGCATCTTTGCGACGATGACGGCCGACGAAGACGGTCTCGTCTTCCACGAAAGCGCCGGCGGCAGCGCGATCCTTCGGCTCGGGGATCGCGTCCGGCAATCGATGCTGCGCCGATTGGAGGAGGCGCTCGGCCCCGAGGAGGTCGGACTCGCACAGGGACTGCTGTTCGGCGACCGCGCGGCACTTGCGGACGAGGTCGAGGACGCGTTCCGAAGAACCGGGCTGATGCACGTGCTCGCCGTCTCAGGTCTCCATCTGGGGATCGTGCTCGCCGGCCTCTGGTTCGCCCTCCGCCGATTGCTGGTTCGCCCCGCGGTTGCCTATCCGATCGTCGGTCTCGTCGTGCTCCTGGTTCTCTGGGTCGTCGGGCCCCGTGTGAGTCTCCTCCGCGCGAGCCTCCTGTTCGCGTTCCTCGGACTCGGAAGCGTTCTGGCGGACTTTGGCCTGATCCTGCGGAGGACGGTCGATCCGCTCAACGGACTCGCTGCGGCCGGGTTGATTCTGTTGGCGCTCCGTCCGGTCGAACTGATGGACGCCGGATTCCAGCTGAGCTTCGCCGCGACGGCCGGGATCCTGGCCGCAGTCTCAGACAGGCTTCATCACCGATGGATGGCGTGGATCGATGGGGTCTCCGTCCAGACGGGTCTGCTTCGTCGGCCGGTCCGCGCTGCCCTGACCGGCATCGTGATCTCGACCGCGGCGCAGGCCGGCGTCGCTCCGGTAGTGGCGTGGCACTTCGGGACGTTTCACCCACTCCTGGTCGGATTCAACCTCGTCGTCGTGCCGCTGGTCACGCTTGCGCTGTGGGCCGGACTGCCCGGCCTCCTGCTTTTCGCGGCTGGGGCGCCGGCGTGCGGTGTTGTGCCTTTCGGGTGGTCACTTCAGGCGCTCTCTTGGTCGGTTCAGACTCTCGCGAGGACGCCGCTCGCCGAGTTCATCGTTCCACGCTGGATGAGTATCTGGCTCGCTGCGCTTGTCATGTTCTTGTTTGCTGCGGTTGGCTACTCGGAAGAGTCCTCGTCTTGAACGCTGTACTCGACGTCGATCACGTCGGGATCGCTCGGCGTCGATCGGCGATCGGCCGTTGAGCCTCTCGTCAGGATGAAGCGAGCGGCGAGTGCCAGCCCGAGGATGTCGCTCAGCACCCCCGGAACGATGAGCAGGATCCCGGCCAGGAACAGGGACCATCCGGAGTTTCGCAGATAGCGGCCGGGATTCGTCATCACGGCGATCAGCTCGTGCGTGCGAACGAAGACACGCCCGGCCAGCCGCAGGAAGAGCCAACCGAGGAGGACCGTCCCGAGAATCTCGAGAAGGAGGGCGCCGCCCCCGATGGCCGCTCCGAGCTTGATCAGGATCGCGATCTCGGCGAAGAGCAGTAGGAGTACGAGCATTGGCATGATGAAGACCTCACGCCATCGTAGGCGATCGACGCAGCATCCACAATGGATGGGTCGCCCTTGATTGACGTCGGGACTTCTGCGCCCTAGTCTTCCGACTGACATGGCACGATCGGATCGCGAGCTCCTCGTAGGCCTGAACCTGATCCCGCAGCTGTCGCCGAGGCGGGCGAATCGGCTGTTCGCCCGATTCGACTCGTTCCGCGCGATCTGGGAGGCGCCGTCCTCGAAGCTCGGGCAGCTTTTCGGTTCGCAGGTGATCGGCGAAGCGATTGCCTCGGGACGGGACGAAGCGGCGATCGACGCGGAGCTGAGCACGGCGGAGGAACACGGAATCCGGGTCGTCACCCTCGTCGACAAGGACTATCCCGCGCTCTTGCGCGAGATCGAGGATCCGCCGCTCGTTCTCTACGTTCGCGGAGACGCGACGTTCGATCCGGCGAAGTCGATCGCCGTCGTCGGCACACGGAGGAGCACGCGATACTCGACCCTCGTCGCCGCTCGTCTCTCGAGCCAGCTGGCGATGAAGGGGATCACGGTGATCAGCGGCCTCGCAGCGGGAACGGACGCGGCGGCGCATCAGGGGGCGCTCGACGTCGGTGGGAGCACCGTCGCTGTCATGGGGTGTGGCGTCGATCGGGTCTATCCGAAACGAAACCAGGAACTCTACGACCGGATCGTCGAGGCCGGCACCGTGCTCAGCGAGTATCCGCTCGGGACCCGGCCGGCGAAGTGGACCTTCCCGCAGCGGAACCGGATCATCTCCGGGCTCTGCCGCGGCGTCGTCGTGGTGCAGGCGCCGGAGCGGAGCGGCGCTCTGATCACGGCGCGTCTCGCCCTCGAGCAGGGGCGCGAGGTCTTCGCCGTTCCCGGGAACATCACCAATCGTGCCTCGGCCGGGACGAATCGGCTTCTCAAGGACGGGGCGACACTCGTCGTGACGGTCGACGACATCCTCGAGGAGTACCCGGACCTTCAGAAGCTGAAGGGAGCGCCCGGCGAGGCGACCGAGGCGAAGGAGCCGAAACTTGGAGAGCGCGAGCAGCGCGTTTACGATCTGATCTCTCTTGAACCGGTTCACGTGGACGATATCATTGGCAGGGCGGACCTTCCCCCGACCGAGGCGTCCCACATCCTTCTCCTCCTTCAGCTGGAGGGACTCATCGAGGAAGTGGAGGGCGGCCGGTACATCCGAAAACCGTAGAGGAGGCTCGAGGGCATGGCGACAGAGCGAACGTTGGTGTTGTGCAAGCCGGACGCCGTCCAGCGCGGCCTCGTGGGCGCCATCATCGCGCGATTCGAGTGCAAGGGGCTCAAGCTCGTGGGCCTGAAGATGCTGCAGGTCGACGAGAATCTGGCGAGCCGGCACTACGCGGAGCATCTGGAGAAGAGCTTCTACCCCGACTTGCGAGCCTTCATCACGTCATCGCCGGTCGTCGCCCTGGCGATCGAGGGGGAGAACGCCGTCGACGTCGTGCGCGGCCTGATCGGCGCGACGAACCCTCAAGCTGCAGCCGCGGGAACGATCCGCGGGGACTTCGGTCTCGACCTGACCATGAACCTCGTCCACGGTTCCGACTCCCTCTCGTCCGCGGAGCGCGAACTCGCTCTCTTCTTCACGCACAGCGATGCGTACGACTACGAGTTGACAATGAAGGTCTGGACGTAGCAGCCGGCTCCGCTGTGCCGGAAGGTTCGGTGGACGTCGCACGAAACCATCTCACGGAGGATGACCATGGAATTGTCGAAGCAGTATCGCCCGGCGGATGTAGAAGCGAGGATCTATCGCTACTGGGAAGAGGGCAACTTCTTCCGCGCCTCCGGCGGCGTTGTCGGCAAGGTTCCGTTCTCGATCGTCATCCCTCCGCCGAACGTCACCGGACGACTGCACATGGGGCACGCGCTCAACAACTCGCTGCAAGACGTTGTCATCCGTTACCGCCGGATGCGCGGCGATCCGACGTGTTGGTTCCCGGGGACGGACCACGCCGGGATTGCCACCCAGAACGTGGTTGAGAAGGAGCTTGCGAAGGCCGGAACCTCTCGGCAGGAGCTCGGCCGAGAGGCGTTCGTCGAACGCGTTTGGGAATGGAAGGCCAAGTACGGTTCGGAGATCATCGACCAGCTGAAGGCCCTCGGCTGCTCGTGCGACTGGTCGCGCCTTCGATTCACGCTCGACGAGAGACTCTCCGAGGCGGTGCGAACGGTCTTCGTTCGCCTCTACGAAGAGGATCTGATCTACCGGGGCGCGTATCTCGTCAACTGGTGCCCGCGTTGCGCCACGGCGATCTCAGATCTTGAAGTGGAGCACGAGGATCTTGACGGCGCCCTTTACTACATCCGCTACCCGCTCGAGGATGGCGGCCACGTGACGATCGCGACGACGCGGCCCGAGACGATGCTCGGGGACACGGCGATCGCTGTGAACCCGGGCGACGAGCGCTTCGGCGGCTTGGTCGGGAAGACAGCGCGCTTGCCGATTCTCGATCGCGTCCTTCCGATCCTTGGGGCGGACCAGGTCGACCCCGAGTTCGGAACCGGCGTCCTGAAGATCACGCCGGCTCACGATCCGGTCGACTTCGAGATCGGCCTCGCGAATGGTCTCGAGTCGGTCAACATCCTGAACACGGACGGCACGATCAACGAGAACGGCGGACCGTTCGCCGGAATGTCCCGCGAGCAAGCGCGGGAAGCCGTTGTCGAACGGTTGAAGGCGGAGAATCTCCTCGAGAAGGTCGAGCCGTACCGACACGCCGTCGGTCACTGCGAGCGCTGCTCGACGCCGATCGAACCGCTCATCTCGACGCAGTGGTTCGTGAGAATGCGCACGCTGGCCGATCGCGCGATCGAGGCGGTCCGAGACGGCCGGATCGAATTCATCCCGGAGCGGTGGGCGAAGCTCTACTACGACTGGCTGGAGAACATCCGCGACTGGTGCATCTCGCGTCAACTCTGGTGGGGGCACCGTATTCCTATCTGGTACGGCCCCGACGACCATGCGTTCGCTGCGCACAATGAAACGGAGGCGGCCGAGGCCGCCCAGGCGCACTACGGCCACGCAGTCGAGCTGCGGCAGGACGAGGATGTGCTCGACACGTGGTTCTCGTCGTGGTTGTGGCCCTTTTCGGTGATGGGCTGGCCGGAGGAGACCGAGGATCTCAAGACGTACTTCCCCACGTCGTTCCTCCTGACAGGCTTCGACATCCTCTTCTTCTGGGTCGCGCGAATGGTGATGGCGTCGCTTCATTTCACCGACGAGGTCCCGTTCCGCCAGGTGTACATCACGCCGCTCATCGTGGATGACAAGGGCCAGAAGATGTCGAAGTCGAAGGGGAACGCGATCGACCCGCTCGAGCTGATCGACGAGTACGGGGCCGACGCACTGCGTCTGGCGATGGCCCACATCACGGGCAAAGGCCGGACCGTCCAGATGCCGTGGACGCAGCTGACCGAGGCGCGCAACTTCCTCAACAAGCTGTGGAACATGGCGCGTTTCGTGTTGATGCATCTCGGCGAGGAGCGCCCGGAGCTGCCGGAGACCCTGATCGAACTTGAGGACCGGTACATCCTCTCGCGGTTGGCGAAGACCGTTGCGGCGGTCCGAGGATATCTCGACGGGTACAACCTCAATCTGGCGGCGGAGACGCTGTACGAATTCACGTGGCACGATGTCTGCGACTGGTACCTCGAGCTCGCCAAGCCGAGGCTGCAGAGTTCGCCCGGAGACGGCGTCAAGGGCGTTCTCTGCTATCTGCTCACCGAGATCGCGAAGCTTCTTCACCCGTTCGTGCCGTTCATCACCGAGGAACTCTGGCAGGCGCTCGGGAACGGCTCCTCGTCTCTCGCTGTCTCACCGTTCCCTGAGGCGGCGGACGCGGCCCTCCTCGATGAAGCAGCCGAGACGGTCGTTGCCGCTCTCAAAGAGGCCGTGACGAGCGTTCGAGCCGTCCGATCCGACTTCAACGTGCCGCGGAAGGCGAAACTCGATGTTCTACTGAAGACCTCGGTAGCGCCGCTCGCCGAAGGGCTCAAGGCGCACGAGGAGGCGCTGAGGCTGCTGACTGACTCGTCCGCATGGACGTTCAGTCCGGAAGCAGAAGCGCCCTCCGATGCAGCGCGCCGGGTTCTCTCGTTCGGCGAGCTGTATGTGCCGCTTGCAGGGATGATCGACATCGACGCCGAACGAAGACGCCTTCAGGCGGAGCTCGCCGGCGCCGAGAGGGACCTGGCCCAGTCCGAAGCCAAGCTGGAGAATGGGAGGTTTGTCGAACGAGCCCCTGCCGACGTCGTCGAGAAGGAGCGCGGGAAACGGGACGAGTTCTCGCAGAAGAAGGAGCGGCTTGAGGCGAGCTTGGCGTCGCTCGGGGCGTAATGAACTACCCCGAGGCCCGTGCGGTTCTCGATCGGCTTCCCCGCTTTGAGGTCAAGCCGGGCCTCGAACGTGTCGGACACCTTCTCGACCTTCTCGGCCATCCTGAGGGCGCCTTCCCTGCGATTCACGTCGGGGGCACGAACGGCAAGGGCTCCGTCGTCGCGATGCTCGACGCCGTCCTGCGAAGAGCGGGATATCGCGTCGGACGTTTCACGTCTCCGGAGCTGACCGATTTTCGGGACCGGATCGCCATCGACGGGGAGTGGTTGAGCGAGTCGGAGTGGGCGGCCGGCGTCGAACGGATGGAGGCCGCGATCGATTCTGCCGTCGACCGCCCGGCCCAGTTCGAGGCGATCACGGCGCTGGCCTTCGACGCATTCTCGCACCATGAAGTCGATCTCGCGGTCGTCGAGGTCGGCCTCGGAGGGCGATTCGACGCCACGAACATGATCCGGCCGATCCTCGCCATCCTCACGAACGTGGAGCTCGATCACACGGGGATTCTCGGGAAGACGATCGAGAAGATCGCGCGGGAGAAGGTCGGGATCTCCAAGCGCGGCGTGCCGTTCCTCGTCGGTCCTGTGCCGGAGGCCGCCCTGAGCATTGCCGAGAAGGAGTGCGCGGACATCGGAGCCGATCTCGTTCGATCGGATGGGCTCGAGGTATCGAGAGTCTCAGAGACCGACGCGGCTTCTCGATACCGGATCGAGGCTTCCGACCTGCCGAACTCGATCGATCTGCCGCTTCTCGGCGGCTATCAGTGCGAGAATCTCCAGATCGTGCTCCGGGCGATCCAGCTTCTGCGGGAGCGAGGGCTCGACGTCCCTTCGATCGCGGTTGAGGAAGGACTCGCAGCGGTCTCGTGGCCCGGTCGGTTCGAGATCGTCCGGCGCGACCCGACGGTGATCCTCGAAGGGGCGCACAACGTCGCCGGTGCGGAGGCGCTCGCTTCTGACATCGAGCGCTGCGAGCCCGACAGGATGCGCCGGCACCTCCTCTTCGGCGCGCTCGCCGACAAGGACGTCACCGGGATGCTCGACGCTCTGGCGCCGAGTTTCGCTGATATCGTCTTGACGCAATCGTCGAGTCCACGAGCGATCTCGGTTGAAGACCTAGCGCGGATCGCGGACGAGCTTCGGATTCCCTTCACGTGCTATGATTGCGTCGAAGATGCGTTGATCGGTTGCCTGCCCGGCTCGGAGCCGGATGACGTCTGGGCGGTCGCCGGATCGCTAACCGTCGTCGCGGAGACGCGGCGCTTCTTGGAGGCCGAGGAATGACGCTCTTGGAGCGGGTCAAAGCAGAGCGACTTCCACAGCACGTTGCCCTGATCATGGACGGGAACGGAAGGTGGGCGCAGGCTCGAGATCTTCCGCGCACGGCGGGACATCGTGCCGGCGCCGTGGCGGCGGAGCGTCTCATCCGCTTCGCCGTGGAGCGGATCGGCCTCAAGCACCTGACGCTCTTCGCCTTCTCCTCGGAGAACTGGACGCGCCCACGAGACGAAGTCGACTTCCTCATGGACCTGCTCCGGGAGTTCATCGAGGAGAAGAAGAGTGAGTTCATCGAGGCCGGGGTTCGCCTCCGAGTGGCAGGCAACGTGGACGAACTGCCGGAGAGCCTGCGCGAGATCGTCCTGCGGGTTGTGCGCGAGACCGCGGGGGGTGAGAAGCTGCATCTGACGGTGGCCCTCAACTACGGAGGACGTCAGGACATCGTTCAGGCGTGCGTGAGCATCGCAGAAGATGTCGCGGCCGGTCGGCTGGCCCCAACTGGGATCAGCGCCGAATCGATCGCCGAATACCTTCACACGTCGGGCATTCCGGATCCGGATCTCGTCGTACGAACGAGCGGGGAGATCAGGCTGTCGAACTTCCTCTTGTGGCAGGCCGCCTACGCGGAGCTCTACTTCGCAGATGCGCTCTGGCCGGACTTCACGCCAGCCGAGCTCCTTCGGGCGATCGACGTGTTCCAGAAGCGGGAACGAAGATACGGCGGGACCCGGGGGGAGCGGCAATGAATCTAGTCAAGCGGTGCGCGAGTGCGATCGCCGGTGGCGGCGTGGTCTTCGGCGTCTTGTACGTCGGCGCGCGGTTCAACGTGCAGTGGATAGCCGGCTTCTTGATTCTGGCCGTCGCCTACCTTGCGGCGGTCGAGTACCTCCAGCTGATGAAGCGACTCGACATCGAACTGGCGGCGCCGGAGTTCCTCGTCTGGATTCCGGTGATGGTTGCGAGCTACATCGCCTTTGGAGGCCGCTACGCGGAAGTCGTGTTGCTCTTCGCGATAGCCTACCAGGTGCTCCGCCATCTTGGCGATGCTCCGCACCGGCAAGGGCTGTTTCACGCCGCGGCCGGCGTCTTCGGGCTGCTCTACATCCCGTGGCTCCTCCACTATTTCTACCTGATCTACGTTGGCGCGGCCGACCAGTCTCCTCACGTCGGTGCGGTCAATGCGCTGGTCGTCCTACTGATGGTCTGGGGCTACGACAGCGGGGCGTACTTGATTGGCAGCGCGATCGGCCGCCACACGGCGTTTCCGTCGATCAGCCCGAGCAAGACGTGGGAGGGGATCGCAGGGGGATTCGTCTTCGCCGCGATCGGAGGATTGGTCGGGGCATCGCTCTCCCCGGTCTGGCGGGCGTTCGTCTTTTGGGGCGGCTTCCCGCACCTGCTCCTCTCCGTCTTCTTTGTAGGGTGGGCAGCGCAGCTCGGCGACATCTTTGCGTCGAAACTGAAGCGAGCTGCGGGTGTGAAGGACTCGGGAACCTTCCTTCCCGGGCACGGAGGTGCAATCGACAGAATTGACGGGCTCTTGTTCGCCCTTCCCGTCTTCTACTTCTACTATCACTACATCGTCAGCTTCCTCTAGAGGCGACGCGGGTGAACGCACCGAGAACACAATGATGCGATGAGTCTCTTCCTGCAAAGCACCTACTTGTCCGCCGCACTCTCTCTCGTCTACATCTACCTCCTCTACCGGAGCCATCCGTTCCGGCGCATTCCCTCGGGGCCGACGCTGCTGGCATTCGCGATCGGGATGATCGCCGTCGTCCCGGTCGTCGCCTTTCGCCGTGTCGTTCCGCTCGGACCGATCGAATCGTCCGTGTGGATTCTGATCTTGGCGGCCGCGATCGAAGAGGGAGCGAAGCTCCTCGTCGCCCTCGCAACGATCTGGCGATACCGATTCCCGAACGTCGTCGAGCCGCTCGATTTCGCGATCTACTTCGGGGTACTCGGCGTTGGATTCGGGATCTACGAGGACTTCTGGTACATCTTCAGTGCGACTTACACCTCGTGGGTCGCCGGCGACATCGGACGTTTCAACGAGGTCTTCCGGGGGATCGCGCTTGCGCGCGCCTTCCCCGGGCACATCCTGTTCAACGGGATTGCCGGTTTCCTGCTTGGCTACGCGTTCTTCGCGAACGGGGCGAAACGGCTGGGGTGGATCGTCGGCGGTCTGTCATTGGCGATCCTGTTGCACGCCGGATTCAACTGGGTCGCGACGGCCGGGGAGACGCCCCTGCTGATCGCCTACATCGTCCTTCTCGGGGGGATCTTCCTCGGCCTGCGCCGACGCGAGATGGGGAGGTCACCGTTCGCCGCTCTGATTCGGTACACCGAAAGGGGTGAATCGGGATGGCGGTTCGACCGAGCACCGATCGCGTACTTGTTTGCGGATGGATTCGACTGGCCGGGGAAGCGACGCGGGGGATTCTTCCAGTTCTACCCGGTGGTGTTGTCGCTCTGCGTCCTCTTTCCGCTTCTGCTGATCGGTGTCTACTTCGTCAACCGTGCGTTGCTGTTGATCGGCGGAGGGTCGTGACAATGTGAAGGGCGGCCTCGCACGGTGGCTCGGCCGCCCTCTCCGGGTGGTGAAAAAGATGAGGGGGTTCTTCTCTTTCGGCGGAGACTATACCCGAAACCTATAGCGGTCGTCGGTAATGCGCATCACGTAGCGCTCGGTTCTCCTGATTCCGACCTGCTTTCGAGATCGCCCTCATCGAGGCCCTCGGGCTCGTTGAGATCCTCCAATGACAAGCCGTCCAACAGGTCGTGGAATCGGCGGTTGATCATACTCCACGCGGGCTTCGTTGGGCAGACCGCGGTCAACTCGCAGCACGCATCGGCGCCGAGGCATCCGACCAGGTCGAGCGACTCGTCGAGCGCCTCCAGCACACGACGGACCGAAATCCGTTTCGGATCCTCGGCCAGCCTGTATCCTCCGCTACGGCCTTGCTGCGAGACGACCAGGCCGGATTGCCGCAGGCGGTGAAGGATCTTCTCGACGAACGGGGCGGGAAGATCGTATCGCCCGGCGATCGAGGCGGCCGATATTGGCGTCGAGTCGGGCGATCGGGCGAGTTCGAACGCGGCGATCAGCCCGTAACTCGCTTTCTTTGTCAGTTGCACGGCGTGGGCGGCAAGTCCGACGAGTCGCCGCTGTCAGGCTCGCGCTCGAGGAAAGACTGATAGCGCTTCTCGAGTTGGGCGACTTCCTTTTCGATCCGCTCGTGGCGCTTGATGAGCGACTCAGGGACGTCTCGATCGTGCTGAGTGAGGTACTCGTAGATCGCCTCGTTCAAAGCGTCGGCGGCGAGGGCCGAGCAGTGCATCTTGACCGGGGGAAGCCCGCCCAGTTCGCTGGCGACGTCCTGGTTGGTGATCGCGATCGCCTCCTCCAGCGTCTTCCCCTTGGCGAGGTCCGAGACCATCGACGATGTGGCGATTGCGGCGGTGCAGCCGAACGTCTCCCAGGAGATGTCGCGAATCACGTCGCGCCCACGATCGTCCGGCCCAACCTTGATGTAGAGCCACATCACATCTCCGCAGACGATGTTCCCGACCTTCCCGATGGCCGAGTAGTCTTCGAGCTTCCCCATGTTGTGCGGTTCGCGGAAGTGCTCGATCACTCTCTCTGTGTACATACTAGTCACCTACCTTGAACGGCGAAATCGCACGCAGATCCTCGACCACGCCTGGAAGGATCTCGAGGAACGCCTCGATCTCCGTTTCCGTTGTCTGCCGTCCGGTGCTCACTCGCAGGCTCCCGTGCGCCATTGACAGCGGAACGCCGATGGCGACGAGGACGTGGCTCGGCTCGAGATTCGGGGACGAACAGGCCGAGCCGGTCGACGTCGAGATTCCGTGCTCGTCAAGCCGCATGACCAGGCTCTCTCCTTCGATTCCTTGGAAGCTGAAGTTGGCGATATGCGGCAGGCTCTCAGTACGGTGGCCGTTGAGCCTCGTACCGGGAATGCGGAGGACCTCGTCGATCAGGCGCTCGCGGAAGGCTCGCATCCGAGCTGCGACGGGCTCGCGTTCGTCGAAAGCCAAGCGCGTCGCAGCGGCCAGGCCTACGATGCCGGGGACGTTCTCCGTGCCGCTCCGCCGGCCGCGCTCGTGGCCGCCACCGTGGAGGATCGGGACGAGACGCGTCCCGTTCCGCGCGAACAGAAAGCCGACACCCTTCGGACCGTGCAGCTTGTGGGCCGAGACAGACAGGAAATCGATCGCGTCGATTGGGAGCGGGATCTTCCCGTACGCCTGCACGGCGTCGGTGTGGAAGAGCACGTCGCGCTCCTTGCAGATCGCGCCGATCTCGGAGATCGGCTGTAGCGTTCCGATCTCGTTGTTCCCTGCCATGATGGAGACGAGGAGTGTGTCGTCGCGGATCGCCTCCCGAACCTCTGACGGGTCGACGCTGCCGGCCTCATCGACGTCGAGAAGCGTGACGTCGAGACCTCTGGTCCGAAGCCACTCGACGGAGTGAAGCACCGCGTGGTGCTCGACCGCCGAGGCGATCATGTGTCCTTTCTCCCCCGCTGCGAGCGCCGTTCCGATGATCGCGAGGTTGTTCGCCTCGGTGGCTCCTGCCGTGAAAACGATCTCGTCGGGCGAAACGCCGAGTCGTCGCGCGATCTCCGCACGACTCTCGTCGATCGCGCGCCGCGATGCCCTCCCGGCGTCATGCAGGCTGGAAGGATTCCCGTAGATCTCGCGGTGGTAGGGGATTGTCGCGTCGAGCACCGGCTGCGCGACGGGCGTCGTCGCGCTGTTGTCGAGATAGATCGTCTCTCTCATTTGGGTCACCGGGGAAAACCCTACCAAATCGATCGGGTTTATGCAAGAAGGCTCCCCGCTTGCCGAAATGTCGGAAAGGAACAGGACTCGCGTTGCTAGATCTGCTCGAACAGATCCTTGGTCGCTCCGCAGTCGGGACAGGTCCAACCCTCAGGAAGATCTCCGAAGGCGGTGTCGGTGGGGACGTCGGTCGTTGGATCTCCGACAGCGGGGTCGTAGATGTACCCGCAGACGGTGCATTCCCATTTCTCCATCACGTACCTCCTGAATCCTCGGATTGTATCACGTTTTCTGCCGGAGAGACGGGCTGCTCCCCGTCGTCCGAGCGAGCTCTCTCGTCGAGTGACGAGGCGCCCGACTCGTCGGAGGCGGCTTTCGGCTCGGAAGGAGCCTCCTCCTCGGACGTGGCGCGCTCCTCTTCGTGAGAAGAGGCATCCTCTTCGTCAGAAGGGACATCCTCTTTAGACGAGACTCCCGCTTCGCTGGCAGAAGGAGCATCCTCTTCGGCAGGAGCGTCCTCCGAGATGACCTCCTCCGGCGGCGGAGCATGGAAGCGGAACTCCTCGACCGTTCTCAACCCGAAATGTTGCAGGAACTCCGAGGTGACGTGCAGAAGGAGCGTCCGTCCGTGGGCATCGCCGCGAATCAGCTCCCGGTCGATCAGTTCCTGAACATGCCCGTAGGCCTTGTTCCCCCGCACGCGGACGAGATCCGCTTGCGTCATCGGATGGTTGTATGCGATGACGGCGAGGGTCCGCAGGATCGGGCGCGTGATGTCCTGTTGCGGAGCCAGATGTGCGACACGCTCGACGTACTCGCGCTTGACGCGGAGGAGCGCCTCTCCCTCGTCGACGAGGATCTCGATCCCCCTGGCCGAGTCCTGATACGCGGTCGCGAGGTCCTCGAGCAACCCATCGACGTAGCCGAGGCGAACGTCTCCGAGGATCCGCGCGAGGGCGCGGCGTGGCATCGGCTGTGACGAGAGAAACAGCGCCGCCTCGACCAGAGCGAGGTCGTTCCCACGATCCGTCACGCGAGCCGCCTCTGCATCTTCCAAAGGAAACGGTCAGTCGGCGGCAACGCTAGGCTTCCTGCTCGAGGCGGATCAGGATGTCGCCGAGGAATTCCTTCTGGCTGCATTGGATCTGACCCTCTGCGGTCAGATGGAGAACCTCGAAGAACCGGCGGACCCTCTCTTCTTTGTCGCCCTGTTCGAGGAGGCGGAAGAAGCTGAGTACGCGGTGTCCCGTCAGCAAGTTCTTGATCCGCTCGAACAGGTCTCGAAGTCGGTCGGAGAAGTCCGTCCCGCCGATCTCGAACATCTCGAACGGATCCTCGTCGTCGAGATCGACGTGGCTGATCAGACGCTCGGCGCGACGCCGGCTGACTCTCATGGCTGCCGTGAGCGCACTCGTCAGGTCGAGAAGCGTCACCTGTCGACGTGGTCGCCGGACGATGGGAATCACGAACCCCCCGGGGTCACCTGGATCGACCCAGGTGTCCATCTCCTCTTCGATGGCGTCTTCGATGTCGGCGACGAGCTCGTCCCGCTGGGTGGGTCTCTCCGAGGCGAGCAGATCGTCCGACTTGATCCGTAGGAGGACGGAGCAGGCGAGGACCATGCGGCCCGGGATCTCGAATCGCAGTTCCCGAAGCGCGCTTAGATACTCGCGAAAACGATGGGCAAGCTCCGTGAGATCGATGTCCCACGGGCTCATGTCCTCGGTGAGTCTGGTCAGTACTCCCTCCCAGCTCTCTCCGACGAGATCCTCAACGGGAATCTCTGCCACGCGGATCGCGTCCACGTTTTCGTGCTCCTTCCTAGTTCAGCTTGAGGGCCAAAACCTCCGAAACCCCATTCCTGATTGTCACGCCGTAGGCTCGGTCTGCGTGACGAACTGTTTCCTCGTTGTGTGAGACAACGATCACCTGAACGCGCTTGGAATACTCCTGCAGCATCCGGGCTAGGCGTGTCGTATTCATCAGGTCAAGCGCCGCGTCGACCTCGTCCAGGACGAAGAGCGGAGCCTCCTGGTACTCCTGCAGCGCAAAGATGAACGCGATCGCCAGCAGTGTCTGCTCTCCGCCGGAGAGGGCGTCGATCAGGTGAGGCTCCTTGTCCGGCGGATGCGCCTTGATGAGGAGGCCCGACGAGATGTCGCCTTCGACGTCCAGCTCCAGCGAAGCGCTCCCACCTTCGAACAGCGTCGTGAAGATCCGGCGGAACTGCACGTCGACCGCGCTGAGTACCTCCAGGAAGCGCTGGCGTTTCAGCTCCTCGATCTCGCCGATCAGGTGCTCGATCTCGCGTTTCTCCGCCTCCAGCGCGTCAACGCGCTCCCGGAAGAGGTTGTAGTCCTCCTCGGCCGTGTCGTAGTCATCGATCGCTCGCATGTTGACCGGTTCCAGCCGCCGCAGGCGCCGGGCGTTCTGCTCGAGCCTCCGTTCGAGGTTCTTTAGCGGTTCATCGACAAGGTCTGAAACGTCCTTCTCGGCGATACCGCCGAGCATTTCAATCTCGGCTTCAGCCTCCGCCTCTATCCGCTCATAACGCGCGAGAGAACGGCGGAGATTCTCAAGGCCCTGGTACGCTTCGCGGCGCTTCTCGCGCAGAGCGTGCAGTTCGTCACTTCGCGTGGATGCCTCGCCCTTGGCGCGGTTCTTGTTCTGCTGGGCGCCTGCGAATTCCTTCTCCTTCTCCTCGAGACGGCTCGTCAGGGCCGCGATCTCCTGCTCGAGTTGCTCGATCTCCTTGCGATTCTTGGTGATCTGCTGGCGGCGCTGCGTGACGTCGAAGGACGAGTCCTTTGCCTTTGTCGGCGCTTCGCCTTGCTTCTTCGGGCGCCATCCGCCGGAGAGCGCGCCTCCCTTGCTCAGGAGGTCTCCGTCGAGCGTGACCACGCGGACGCCGTCCACGCCCTTCACGGCCTCAAGGTTCTCCGCGACAACCGTATCGGAGAGAACGTACTCGAAGGCACGGCGGTACTTCTCGTCGAAATCGATGAGGTTGATCGCGTAGTCAATCACACCTTCGAGCTTCAACGCTTCGGCCGAGGCGAGGCTCTTGCGGGCGGTGACGAGTCGTCGCAACGGCAGAATCCGTGCACGCCCAAGCCGCTTCTCCTTGAGATGGTTGATGCAGTCGATCGCCGTCTCGCGTGAGTCGACGACCAGGTCATTCAAGCTTCCTCCGGCCGCCGTCTCGAATGCCGTCTCGAACTTCTCTTTCGGCGTGCCCAGCGAAGAAACCGTTCCGTAGACGCCCCCTCGCTTTCGCTCGAGAAGGGCCTGGACGGCAGGATTCACCCTTCCTGTCCGACCGGGCGCCTGGGCTGTCTCGGCCGCCTTCATGCGGGCGATCTCGTCGATCATCTCCTGCAGGTTCTTCATCTGCTGCCGCTTGAAGCTGATCTCGCCCTGCTTGTGAAGAAGCTCCGACCGGAGCCGCTCGACTTCCTTGACGAGTTCGATCTGACCGTCGCCGGAGAGGTCGTCCTGCATCCCCTCGAGTTCCCACTCCTTGTTCTCGATCTCGTGATCGAGACGCTCGACATCCTTCTCGAGCTTCGCGATCTGCTCGTCCATCCCCTGACGCTCGCTCTGCGCCTTCTTCAGGCGTTCGACGATCACCTCCCGCTGTTTGTGCAGGATCGATCGTCGGAGCCGCTCTTGGTCCTCGGTGATCGTCTTGTACTCGAGGGCCTCGTCGCGCTCCTTCTGCAATCCGAGAAGGCGCCGGCGCCTCTCGGCGAGAATGACACGGTGCGTGTTCAGCTTCGACTTGACGTCTTTCAGCTCTCCGATCGCCTTCTTGCGCTTGTCGTCGTAGGTGGCGATTCCGCTGACTTCGTCGAGGATCTCGCGGCGGCGGACGGGACTGCGGCGAATGATGTCGGTGATTCGTCCCTGGGCGATCAGCTGCTGGCCGTCCGGGTCGATCTTCGCCGTCTCGAGGAGTTCGTCGAGTGCCCCGCGCGGGCAGCTCTTTCCCATGAATGTGTACGTCGAGCTCCTTCTCGTGATCCGTCTGCCGATGGTGATCTCGGGCGTCGGGGTTCCGTTATCGAGGAATCGGTCGAACGCGCCGTCGGCATTGTCGAGGGTCAGGGTAACCTCGGCAGAATCGGCCGGCTTGTACTTCTCACCGCCGTTGAAGATCAGCTGCTCGAGTCGCGCGGCGCGCAACTGGGAGGATCTCCGGCCCATCACGAAGCTGACCGCGTCGAACAGGTTCGACTTGCCCGATCCGTTCTCGCCGACGACGGCCGTAACCCCTTCGAAGAAGGGTACGGACAGCTGCTTCCGGAACGACTTGAAGCCTGTCAGCTCAACCTTGTTGATCTTCGTCATGTCATGCCGTTCTGCGCGTGGGTTGATAGGGATGTCTGAACGAGGGCTGGCCGTTCCATGCCGGACGTTCGAAGAGCCGTCGGGCCGGACTTCGAAAGGAGTCGCTCGATCTTGTAGCGATTGTAGTCGTTGGGTTCGGTGCTCCCTTGTTCCCAACGCATGACGGACGGCGTGGAGACACCGAGCCGCCTTGCGACGGTTCGCTTGCTCCACCCGTTTTCTAAACGGAAGCCTCGAAGGCGTTCCCCTAGTTCCCTCATCTTGTGTCCCCCCGGACGGTTTACCAATATAACTTCTGTTACACGCTCGTGCAAAAGGGAACGAGAGGGGCAGATCATGCCCCTCTCGTGAGGCCGGTTTCCCTCTCTACCTTCTGTCGCTCAGGATCACGAGTTGCCGAGAAATCCCCAGATCAGTGCGCCGACGCCGGCGAGGAGGGCGATGATCGAGATGAACATGATCGTGTCGATCTGCGATTGCAGATCAGTTCCCTCTTCCAGCGCGAGCAGGCGCGCGTCGAACTCACTCAGGAGTGCCTGGTTCGATTGCAGGATTCCCTCCCGCGTCGCCGCCATTTCCTCGGCGATCGCGGCGATGGCGTGATCGAAGCCCTCGAGCTTGGCACGGTTGTTATCGACCCGGATTGCCAGGGCGGCCATCGAGCGTTCGAGTTCGATGACCTTCTTCTTGAAAGTCCCGACGTCTTCTTCCTCAAGTGCGAGGACGCGCACCGAGATGTCGTCGACACGAGACCTGACGAGCGTCAGGTCTGCGTAAACGCCGTCACGAAGAGCGTCGAGGTCGCCGTAGATGCCGTCACGAAGTGCAGCGAAGTCACCGTAGATCGCTGCGCGGAAGGCCTCATAGGCCTCCCTGAACGCACCGTAGTCGGCAACCAGGGCATCGAACCCTTCACTAAGGGCACCGAGATCGGAAACAGAGACGTCCAGGCGTGCCTTCAGGTTGTCACAGAAACCGGCAAGCTCGGATAGGCCGGCTTCGAGTGCGACGACTCGGACCATCAGCTCCTGCTGGGTCTCACCGAGTGCGTTGACATCGGCTCGCAGCCCGATGATCTTGCCCTCGGCATCCTTAATCTCGACGGATACGGCTTGAACGATGTCTCGATAGTCATCGAGCTTCGCGTTGAAGGCGTCGATGTCGGACATGTTCCCCTTGACCTCACCGATCAGCTCCGCCATGAAGGCTTCGAGACTTCCGAAGGCCGACTCCATTGCACCCAGTTCCTGTTCGAGCAATTCGGAGACCGCCGTTGCGCCTTCCTCCTGTGCGTAGCCCACGAACAGGCAGAAAAGGAGCGACAGGGCGGTCACCGTTGCCACGGAAAGCGCTCTCTTCATCGTCTTCCTCCTTCGTGCTCCGAAGATTCCGCTTGAGGTTAGTGTTTGCGCCCTGTGACAAGGAGGACCGGTGCGGCGAATGGTCCGTCCGTTTGTCAGGCAGGGGCTGGACACCTGTCCACGCGTAGCGACCGAGCCGCGGGCCCAACGGTTGCCCTGTACAGCGCCCCCGGCCATGGCCCGGATCTCCCTACCGAACGCTCTTGCGGCCTACCAAGGTCGTGGCTACAATCCCCCCCGGTCCGGGAAGCGCCGCAAGGCTGATGGCAACGTAGATCATGACCGACGCGCGCAGCTCAAAGGACCACGACAAGCCACCACGAGGGGGTGCGGGTTCGAGATGAGCGAATACGTGCTGATTGCTATTCCCGCGGCGATCTCGGTTCTGGCGCTTGTGAGCGCCTTCTTGTTTAACCGATCGGTCGTACGCCAGGCACAGGGAACGGACCGGATGAAAGAGCTTCAGGGATACATCCGATCCGGAGCGTTCACCTTCATGATCTCCGAAGCGAAGGTGATGCTCATAACAATGGGGATCATTGGGGCCATCCTCTGGATCCTGTTCTATTGGGAGATTGCGGTCGCATTCTGGATCGGCTCGCTTCTCTCGCTGGCGGCGGGATTCATCGGAATGAACGCAGCGACGCACGCTAACGCTCGGACGACCCACGCGGCACGCAAGTCATTCAAGCACGCCTTGAACGTGGCCTTCTCCGGCGGAAGTGTGATGGGACTGTCGGTTGCAGGGCTCGCCTTGGTGGGGCTCGTTATCGTCGTCGTCCTGTTCAAGAAGTGGTTCGCTCCCGAGACGCTGCACATCGAGACTCGGTACCTGTTCGGGGTTTCATCGCTCGGCGTCAACTTCATTCGTGGTGCGCTGATTGTCTCGGCCTACTCGATGGGGGCGTCGCTCGTTGCGCTGTTCGACCGCGTCGGCGGCGGAATCTACACCAAGGCGGCCGACATGGCGGCGGACATGGTTGGGAAGGTCGAACTGCATCTTCCTGAGGATGACCCGCGGAACCCGGCCACGATCGCCGACAACGTCGGCGACAACGTCGGTGACGTCGGCGGCCTCGGCGCGGATCTGCTCGAATCGTTCATCGGCGCCATCATCTCGGTGATGGTGATGGTGATGTACATTTTCGTCGGGCGCGGGAACGAGAGCCTGCAGGGCCTGATCCAGCAGATCGGTTTCGCGGCGGGGCTCGATGCCTCCGGATACTGGTGGGTCGTCGCAGCGCCGCTCGTGGTCGTCGCCGGCGGGATCTTCGCCAGCTTGCTCGCGATCCTCTACATCCGGTTCAGCCGCCGCCAGGAAGGGATGCAGTCGGTCCTGATGAACGGGACCCGGCTCGCGGCGTTGCTGACCGCGGCGACAACGTTCGTCTTCTGCTACCTGTCGCCGCTCAGCCTCAACATCTTCTACGAGGTCATTATCGGACTGGCGGCCGGGATCGGAATCGGCTTCTTCTCCGAGTACTTCACCAGTTCGAGCTACAAGCCGACGCGGGAGCTGGCCAGGATGAACCAGTCCGGCCCCGCCGTCGGGGTGACCGAGGGAATGGCGCTCGGCATGCTGTCGACCTTCTTCCCGGTTCTGTTGATCGCCGGGGCGACGATCGGCGCCTACCAGCTCGGGGGACTCCTCGGCGTCGCGTTCACCGCGATGGGGATGCTCTCGTTCGTGGCGATGACGGTCGCGGTCGACACCTACGGTCCGATCGCCGACAACGCCGGCGGGATTTCGACGATGGCCGAGCTCCCGCCGGAGGTGCGCGAGCGGACGGACAAGCTCGACTCGATTGGGAACACGACCGCCGCGATCGGCAAGGGTTTTGCGATCGGGTCGGCGGCGTTTGCCGCGCTTGGTCTGATCGCCGCGTTCATGTGGTCGGCCATCGGAAGCGCCGATCAGGTCGTACTTCCGCAGCTGCCGATCGTCGGGCAGATTGCGGCGCAGTTCTCGCCGACGGGCAGCCCGATCTCGGTCGGCGCATTCGTCATTGCCGGGCTGATCCTCGGCGCGATGGTGCCCTACGTCTTCTCGGCTCTCCTCATTCGCGGCGTCAGCCGAACGTCAAACCTTCTCGTCCAGGAGATTAGGCGGCAGTTCGACGAGAACCCGAAGATCATGGCAGGCGAGGAAATGGCGGACTACAACCGCTGCATCGAAATCACGGCGCACGGTGGCCTGAGCAAGATGTTCATCCCGGCGATGATCGCTGTGGCGACGCCGATCGTGTTCGGTCTGATCTTCGGCCGCTACGCGCTCGGCGGGTTCCTGATCGGTGCGCTCCTGTCGGCGATTCAGCTCGCCATCTACTGCGCTAACGCCGGCGGTGCGATGGACAACGCCAAGAAGCACATCGAGGAGGGGAACTTTGGCGGGAAGAACTCCGATGCGCATGCTGCCGCGGTGACTGGCGACACCGTCGGTGACCCGTTAAAGGACACCGTTGGACCGTCGCTCGACATCCTGATCAAGCTGATGAGCGTCATCTCGCTCGTGTTCGCGTCGCTCTTCCCGCTGTATCCGGTGTTCTTGTAGCGACAGGCGTCTTCCCGCAGGCGGGGGGGACGCGAGCGGCGGCGCTTCATATCAGAGGCGGGCTTCGGACGCGAGAGGTTCGAAGCCCGCCTCGTGCATTGCGAGGAGGTGTCAGAGTGAACGTTCCATTCCTGGTCGGAAACCGGCTCTACCTGCGACCGCTCGACGAGGACGATCTCGATCGATGCCTCGGCTGGATCAACGATTCCGAGCTTCAAACGAGGATTGGCCGACGGCGTCCGATGAGTCGGACGCAGGAGCGGGAGTGGCTTGCCGGTCAGTACAAGCGGGAAGACCACATGAACTTGGCCATCGTCCTCAAGGACGGAGATCGGCACATCGGAAACTGCGGATTCAACAGCATCGATCTGGCCAATCGAAATGCGCACTTCGGCATCTTGATCGGCGAGAGGGATGCGTGGGGTCAGGGCTTCGGCGGCGAGGCTGCGAAGCTCATTCTGGGCTACGGCTTCGAGCAACTGGGCCTCCGCCGGATTGAGCTGTTCGTGTTCTCATTCAACGAGCGCGCGCGCAAGGCCTACGAGAAAGCTGGGTTCGTCTTGGAGGGCACGAAGCGCGAGTCCTACTTCCGCGACGGGAGCTTCCACGATACCCTCGTCATGTCGATCCTCGAGCATGAGTGGAGGTCGCCGTGAATCTCAGTTTCTGGAGCGATGAAGAGCGGTGGTTCGTGCCCCGCGCGTTCGGCCTCGGCTACTCGCTCAATCTGAAGTACGTCGCCAAGCGGCTCGGCTGGATCCAGTCGTCCGCGAGCGCTGCCGCGCGTGGAGACGAAACGCGCGGCGATGCTCCTGAGATCGCGGCCGAATCCCGAGAGGATCGTCTGAGAAGGCAGATCGAGGAATCGAGATACGAGGCGGATCGATGATCGCGACGAACGGCCTGACGCGGCGGTTCGGAGACCTCGTCGCCGTCGATGGTCTCACCCTTGAGGTCGAACACGGCGAGATCTTCGGCTTTCTCGGCCCGAACGGCGCGGGAAAGACGACGACGGTCCGAATGCTGGCCGCGTTGATCGCGCCGACGAGCGGGACCGCGACCGTCGCCGGTCGGCAGCTCGGTGTGGCCAATCGCGAAGTCCGCCAGACCGTCGGCGTGCTGACCGAAACGCCTGGCCTGTATCGACGCTTGTCTGCGTGGGACAACCTCGTCTTCTTCGCCAGGCTGTACGGGGTCGCCGAGCCGGCGAGACAGACCGAGAAGTACCTCAAGCTGTTCGAACTCTGGGATCGGCGTGATGCACCAGCTGGGAGCTTCTCCAAAGGGATGAGACAGAAGCTGGCGATCGCGCGCGCCCTGCTTCATGAGCCGGAGATCCTGTTCCTTGACGAGCCGACGGCGAGCCTCGATCCGGAAGCGGCGAAGACCGTGCGCGATCTGATCGAGACGCTGCGCTCCAAGGAGCGAACGATCTTCCTGTGCACACACAACCTCGATGAGGCGGACCGACTCTGCGATCGGGTCGCCCTATTCAAGACACGTCTGGTGACCGTCGGTCGGCCGGAGGCGCTGCGGGAGCAGATGTACGGCCGGCGGACCGTCGTCCATCTCGCGGACTACCGGCCGGGGCTCGAAGACGCGATCGACCTTCCCTTCGTCAAGCGGGTCGATGTGATCGACCGGCGGCTTGTGGTCTCGCTCGACGATCCCGAGGCCGACAACCCGGCGCTCGTGCGACGCTTGGTCGAGATCGGAACCGACGTGCAGTTTGTCACCGAGCTTCGTGTCTCGCTCGAGGACATGTACCTCGATCTGATGGAGGCCGATGATGCGTCGTCTTAGGGTTCTTCTCATCAAGGAATGGCGCGAGTCGATGCGCAACAAGATGGTCCTGTTCGGGGTCGTGCTCCTGCCGATCATCCTCGTGGGCACGTCGGTGTTCATGCTCACCGTCGGCGAGGGAGCCGACGACCCCGGCGGACAGATCGTCCTGTTCAACACAAGCTTGATGTACTTCCTTCTCCTGCCGGCGATCATTCCGCTGGCGATTGCCGTCTACTCGATCGTCGGCGAGAAGGACCAAGCGACCCTCGAGCCGCTCCTCGCGACCCCGATCAGCGATCTCGAGCTCTTTCTTGGCAAGGCGCTCGCGAGCGTCATCCCGGCAGTCGTCGTCAACTGGATCAGCTTCGGGGCCTTCCTCGGGATCACGCACCTCTTGGTCGGTGCCGTGCCGCTGCAGACGCTGACGTTGCCCTGGCTGGCGTCGATCTTCGGACTGTCGCCGTTCCTGGCGCTGTTCTCGGTCGGGGTGACGATGCTCGTCTCCTCGCGGGCGAGCGACGCCCGGGCCGCCTACCAATTCTCGAGCTTCGCGATTCTGCCCGGGCTCATCCCGCTGATCATCTACAGCACGCAGAAGACGCTCGTCGATCTGCGGCTCGTTGCGATCGAAGGCGGCTTGCTGCTGATCGCCAGTGCCGTCGTCCTGTTCTTCGCCATCAAGGTCTTCCGCCGCGAGCAGATCCTCACCCGGTGGAAGTAGGGGGTCGGTCTCCGAGCCGTTTCCCGGTTTTCGAAGGGGGAGTTCGGCACGGTATAATCCGGCAGGCCACACGATCGGACCGTAGAAGACCGTGGGCAGATGGGGGGAATCATGGACAGCAAGCTTCTGATCGGGTTGGCCGTCGTCCTCGGCCTGCTTCTCGTGGCGTTCTTGGGACCGCAGGAGGCGCCACCGCCGAGAGATCAAGGCGAGCTCATTGGCGGCGGACGTTTCGTACTCGAATCCGACGGGGTCATCATCCTCGAGGAGCAATACACGGTCTTCTTTCATCCGGTCGACGGATACATGCTCCTGTCGCAAGGGGTGTTGCAGGTCGCGGATCAGAGGATCTCGCTCGCTCAGCAGGCACAGTTCGATCGCGAGTTCCTGCCGATCTTCTACCAGCTTGCCGCGGAAACGCCGACGGGGACGCAGATCGTTTCAGCTCAGACAGGCCTCACCGGACTGACGATGGAGGTTCGCGTCGGCACGTCGCGGCAGCAGGCTGAGTTGGCTGACGCGTCGAACGTCGCCCTGCTTGACAACAACCTGATCGGGCACTGGGTGGTTCTGCTGATGGCGATCCGAGCCGAGGCGCTCGATCGCACGTTCACGGCGGCCGTTCCGCAGGCGCTCCTCTCACTTCCCGCCAGTCTGGAAGGTCCGAACTCGATCGAGTTCCGATCCGGCGAGATGACGCACGAGGGGAAGCGGTTCGACGTGAGTCTCGGGGACACACGGATCACGCTGATCGAGTACGAAGGGAGGCTCGTCGGCCTCGTCAACTGGACGCAGGGAACGGTCGGCTACGACGTCGATCGATTTCCCGATGGGATCGTGGTTCTCGAGGACGCGGAGCCGATCCAGCTTCCCGTGGGCGTCGTCGAAGAAGAGCTCTCGTTCACCAGCGGCGAGTTGACGCTCGCTGGGACCCTCACACTTCCGGAAGGGGACGGGCCTCATTCCGCGGCCCTGTTCATTCACGGGTCGGGTTCGGTCGATCGGGACGGGAACGCCGCGGGACTCCGGATGGACGCGTACCGTCAGCTTGCGCACGGGTTGGCGGAAGTCGGCATCGCGTCGTTGCGGTTCGACAAGCGTGGCGTCGGGGAGAGCACGGGAGATGCGGCGATCGCTTCGCGGTCCGACTTGCTCGAGGACATACGCGCAGCCCTCTCCGCTCTCCGTGCACAGGAGAGCATCGACCCGACACGAGTCTTCTTGGTCGGGCACAGCGAGGGCGCGTATCTCGGTTCGGAGGTCGCCGCCGAAGACGAAGAGGTCGCCGGGCTGGCTCTTCTCGCCGGGGCCGCCCGCCCGCTTGACGAGATCACCCGCTGGCAGATCGAGACGATTCTCCGTCAGCAGGGCGCAAGCGACGAGCAGATCGCGGCTGCGCTGGAGCAGGAGGACGAGTACATCGCCTTCGTCGAACGGTCGGCCGGCGAGTGGTCTGACTACTCGCTCGAGGATCTGCAGGCCGAGATCTCTTGGCTGACCGAGGAGGCGGCGGTGCAGTTGTTGGCGACGCCGCTCGGTCTCTCTTGGCTACGAGAGCATTACCTCGACGATCCTGAAGCCACACTTCGTCGTGTGACCGGGCCGGTCTTCGTCCTCAATGGTGAGAAGGACATGCAGGTGCCGGCGGCCGAGGCTGAGCGGATCCGGGCCGTACTCGAGGGTGCCGGGAACGAAGACGTGACGGTCCACGCCCTGCCGGACCTGAATCATCTGCTCCGATACCACCCGGAAGAGCCGAGCCTGATCTTCCGTCACATCGTCGAGCCGCTCGATCCGCGCGTGATCGGGCTTCTGCAGGAATGGGCGGTCGCACGTTTTGGTGGTTGAGGAGCTGACCGACCGGGCGACGGTGCGCAGACTGCTTCAGGACGCCGGGGTGCGTCCGAGCAAGCGTCTCGGACAGAACTTCCTCGTCGAACCTACGGTCCTCGGATCGATTGAGGATGCCGTGGCGGAGGTGTCTCCGAGAAGGATCATCGAGATCGGCGCCGGTCTCGGCACGGTCACACGGATTCTGGCGCCGCTGGCACCCGACCTGGAGGCGATCGAGATCGATCGTCGGCTGGTCGGCGTGCTGGAACGAACCGTCGGGGGGCTCGATTCGGTCACTGTCTGCCAAGGAGATGTTCTCGAGTACTCGTTTGGGGGCTCCGAGGATCGCGGGGGGACGGTCGTCTTCGGGTGCATCCCCTACGCGTCGACAACTCCGATCCTCCAACGCCTGGTAGCGCATCATAAATCGATCTCCGCGGCCGTTCTCCTCACCCAGCGCGAGGTCGCCGAGAAGATCGAAGCGAGTCCCGGGGCATCCGGGAGTGCGCTTGGGACCCTCGTCAGGGCTTACGCCGACGTCCGGCTCATCCGACGAGTGCGCCGAGGGTGCTTCTTCCCTATCCCTGACGTCGATTCGACTCTGTGGACGATGCGATTCCTCGAGACGCCGCGCTTCACGTCCGATTCGACGTCGTTCTTCTCCGTCGTTCGGGCAATCTACGGCGTTCGACGGAAAATGCTCCGCGTGGCTCTGCGCCAGATTGCGTCTCGCGAGCGCATCGACGAGGCGCTGAGAACAGCCGGGATCGATGAGACGGTCCGCGGCGAGACCCTCGGCTTTGAAGAACTCGATCGTCTGGCACGCGGGCTCGAAACGGGAAGAGCGGCGCTCGAAACCGCCGATCCCTCCGGCGGAGCCGCTGAGGAAGAGCCCTCGCCGTCGCGTCCTTGACGGACCGGTTCGGGTGAGATACAGTCTCCGTCACGCGAGTTCTGCCCGACCCTTGTAGGGCCCTTGACAGGGTCTGGGGTCGGTGTTAGGATCGTCAGTTGCGGCGTTTCGCCGCGTGCTCCTTGACAAGTGAATAGAGTGTGTGCCGCATAAGCGCAGTAAGGGCAGACGGTGGACACCTTGGCAGTTGGAAGCGATGAAGGACGTGGCTAGCTGCGATAAGCCTCGGGGAGCCGCTAAGCAGGCTTTGATCCGGGGATGTCCCAATGGGAGTACCCACCATGGTGAAGCCATGGTAGGGCGTGCCGAAATCTCAGTAGGCACGTCCGGCGAACCCGGTGAAGTGAAACATCTCAGTAACCGGAGGAAGAGAAATCAACCGAGATTCCCTTAGTAGTGGCGAGCGAAACGGGAAGAGCCCAAACCAGGCGTGTGTAAGACTGCATTCGTTGCTCGTCTGGGGTTGTAAGCAGTTCCGTCTCACCGATGCAGGGGTGAGCAGGGTTAAATGCGAGGTCTAGTCGAATGTCCCTGGAAAGGGCGACCACAGAGGGTGATAGTCTCGTAGACGAAAGGCTTCAGCGACCCTGGGAGCTTGCTTGAGTAGCGTCGGACACGTGAAATCCGGCGTGAAGCTGGGAGGACCACCTTCCAAGGCTAAACATTACCAACTGACCGATAGTGAACTAGTACCGCGAGGGAAAGGTGAAAAGCACCCCGGGAGGGGAGTGAAATAGAACTTGAAACCGTTTGCCTACAGACAGTGGGAGCACCTCATTGCGCTCTTCGGAGCGCTACCCTGGTGTGACCGCATGCCTATTGTAGTATGAGCCGGCGAGTTACGGTATGTGGCAAGGTTAAGCCGAAGAAGGTGTAGCCGAAGCGAAAGCGAGTCTGAATAGGGCGAATAGTCACATGTCGTAGACCCGAAGCCAGGTGAACTAGCCATGGGCAGGCTGAAGTGTACTTGACCGTACATGAAGGGCCGAACCCACTAACGTTGAAAAGTTAGGGGA
>Ga0272443_10000544_pt1 | contig 67929 bp, 69 predicted proteins | sample SSMAcet12_FD_193581 | JGI IMG/M metagenome (GOLD analysis project Ga0272443, IMG submission 193581) | Marine sediment archaeal communities from Little Sippewissett salt marsh, Falmouth, MA, United States - SSM-Acet-12 | ecosystem: Environmental > Aquatic > Marine > Wetlands > Sediment ...
TTAGTGAATTGTCAAAGAACCTTACAAGCCTTGATCCCAATGACATGAGTGTATTAAGGAGTTTGCTTGTGGAAGGAACAAAAAACAGGGGGCAGTCTGTCCAGGTGCTTTTAAATAAATACTGGGACAGAGTACGTCACCTGCATCCCGGCCTTCAGGTTATGGAGCAGGCAGAAGTACCATTAACCCCTGAGCAGGAAAAAGCTCAATCATTACTCGCTGTTAAGATCAGGAACGTATTGGGAAACACATCATATAAAGAAAATAAGAAGAAAAGGCTTATCAGGAAAGCACTGCAGGAATATAACCCTGACATAACAGATGAATATGCAGACGAGATGGCTTCCTATTACTTGCAACAGAGTGGTAATTAAAAGACAGCAGTAATGCCTACAAGTTTAAAAGATCCAGATAAAAAAAAGAAAATCCAGGATCCGAAGGATAGAATGAAGGAAATACAAAAGATGTTTGCCCTTCCTTCTGTTGATTTCGGCCCTGGTGTTGAAGCATTGCCCGACTTAGATGCTCAGGTGCTTGGTGATGATTACCTCCCACAGACTGATGAACAAAAGCAATTTGAGAAAGAATGGGGAGAGAAAGGACCTGGTGAAAAGTTTGGCTTAGGATGGAAGAAAGGTGTTAACTGGTTGAAAGGAGGGGTTGGTAATTTTTTTGCTGAAACATTACCACAGATATCAAAGATGGGTACTGCCCTTGCACCTGGAGGAGTACCATACAATCCCTTATTCCCGAACAGCAAGGAGATGTATGAGGGAATGGTCGAGGCAAGTGATAATGATGAATCTTTCGATAACCTTATAGACAGAGTAACCCAGGCATCAGAGGAAAAGTTTGAGATAGCTGAAGGGATAAAGGGTAAAGGCTTTGTGTTCAATGCAGCCAATATGTTGCCTCAGGCAATGGGAACGGTAGCTGCAGCAGTAGCCACAGCAGCCACAGGAGGGGCACCGGCACTGGCGGCCATACCTGCCCTGGTATCTGGAGGAAACCTTCTGGTACTGTCAAGTGCAGTAGTAGGTGATCAGTTACGGCAATATGACAAGTACGTTGAAGAAACAGGAAAGGATCCCAATGAACTTGAGAGATGGGGAGTAGCTTTACTTGCAGGAGCAGCCGAGTATGCATCTGAGAAAATGAGGCTTAATATGGCACTGGATAAGTTTGTGCCTAATGGACTGACAGGTAAATTGATGGGTAATATACTCAGGAAAAACCCTGAGGTAAGCAGTGATATCCTTTCCAAGTGGGCAAAAAAATTCCCTAACAAATATCAGAAGCTAATAGGTTTCATACGGAAGGTAAACATTCAGGGAATGGAAGAAGGAGGCGAGGAGTTATTTGCTGAGTTCATACAGACTCTTGCACAAAACATATACCTGGATCCTGAACATAAGCATACCATAGGAGATGCAGTACAAAATTCGTTACGAGCAGCAGCCGGTGGTTATGCAATGGGTGGTTTCCTGGGACCGATAACAGTTTCTTCCAATAAGGCATACCATTACCTGAGAAGGAATAAAGAAGGCAAAGTAACCCTTCTTGAGACAAAAGACGGTGATGTATTTGAATATGTAGGTACAGGAAAGAACGGACAGATGACCGTTATTGACAACGACCTTAGACCTAAGACTATAACAAGGGAAGATATAGCCAAGAGTATAACCCTTAAGCCACAGGAAGTAAGTCAATTCCTGGATGCATATAAGCAGGGACAGGAAAATTTACCACAACTGGAGAGGGAACTGGTTAATAAGAGTGCTGAGAGACAGATCCGTTCATTCGGTGAGAAGATATCCTTTGAAGGTAGTGACATGATAAGCTCTGTCCAGGATAAAGAAGGAAATATACTATTCCTGAAAAGTGAAGGACCGAAGGCGTTGGGCAAGAAAACCTTTGTTGCCCTCAATGCCGAAACAATGGAACTTGTTATACTGAAGGAAACAGATATTGCTGAACGTAATGAAATTTCTCTGGATGAATGGATGCAAAGTGAGATGGAGGCTTACTATCAGACCATACAACAATCAGAGGAAGTAGCAGCACAACAGCAGGTACAGGCAGAGGTAGAAGCAGAGATGCAGGAGAAAGAGGAAGAAACACCCCTTGCTCCCGGGGAGGAAATAAATTACATGGACAGGAAGTGGTCTATTTCCGAGATAGGAACGGATGGTACACTGTATGTTGATGAGATAACAGAAGATGGAGTAGGTGAATCAATAGAGATAAAACCTGAGGATGCTGCTAACATACAAAGGACAGGACAGCAAGAGGAAGAACAACCAGGGGAACAGGAAGAAATACCCGAACAGGAACTACCTGACTATAGTTTCAATGGTAAAGAAGTAACCAAAGGATATGTCAAGGGGCGTATCAGAGTTGCTAAGAGCCTTAATGACCTTAACGGACTTGCATGGAAGAATGATAAGGACCTGGATAAGATGGTTGCTGAGAGGTTTCCGGAAGCTGTACCGGAGTATAAGGTGGGCAAAGATAAGGCGGACAGGGATGAGATAATAGGTATTATCGAAGGAGCAACAGATATATCTGACCTGGAAGGAGTGACTGTTAAGAATGATGACGAACTGACAGAGATGTTGGTTGCTAAAGCTACAGAACTCAATCCTGAGGTTATTGAGGAGATTAATAAGGCTGAACCCTTAAAAGAGGAAGAAGAAATTAAGGCTGAACCCGAACAGAAAGCAGAAGAAACTACCAAAGAAACCTCGGGTGTTGACGAGACTACAACTGTAGTAGGTGAAACCGATCCTGCATGGCGTCATATAAGGAACAATATTGTTTCTGAAAAAGGGAAGAGCAGAAAGGAAAGGTCTGAGTTCCAGAGGGTGGCTCAAGAGATGCTTAGGTCTGGTATGCCTGTTAATGAGGTAATAGGAAAGATAAATAAGAAATATTCCTTAAATATTCCTTTATTTTTCGATGTAGAGGGAGCTGCTAAGGATATAAAAGAGAAGCCGCCAGAAAAGCCGCCTACAGGTGGTGCTGGTGCTATGGTTGTCAAGCCACAGCCTGAAAAAGCAGAGGGAGAAGTTGATCAGAAGGAACCAACAGAGAGGGAGAAATATGGATTAGAACAGTTAAGACCAACATACAGGGGAACCACATTATCGGAATGGGAGGCAATCCAGGATGGAGGAGTAATATCCTCTGACAATATGCAAGAAGCTACATGGATAACTGATAAAAAGGAATACGCCGATGATTATGCCAAGAGCAAGGATGATGGAGTTATCATTGAGTTTAAGCCTGAGGTAATTGATAAATCAGCAGTAGAATCAGGACAAGAGAATGACGAGACAGGCATAAGACTTGGTAAAGGGCTTACTATTGACGATATCCTGAGAGTCACAAATGCAAAAGGAGAGGTAATCTATGAAGCCGGTAAAGAGGCAACACCGGTTGAAAAGGAGGAAAAAACTGAACAGGAAGAAGAACAAGCTCCCTCCAAACAGGCAGAGGTCGAAAAAGAGTCAGCAAAGGTAGATACTTCTCCCTCAGAGGCACAAAAGAAGGCAGGTAATTACAAGAAAGGTCATGTGTCAATACAAGGAATGGAGATATCTATTGAGCAACCTGCTTTGAGCATACGGTCCGGGAAAGACAGCAAGGGCAACAAGTGGAGTGTGATGCTACATAACCCCTATGGTTATTTCCGCAGGACTGAGGGCAAAGATGGCGACCAGGTGGATGTATTCCTGGGTGATAACCTTGAAAGCAAAAAGGTATTTGTCATTGACCAGGTGGTTCCCGGAACAGGCGAGTTTGATGAACATAAAGTTATGCTTGGCTTTGAGAACTTCAAAGAGGCTGAGGATAATTACCTGGCTAACTATGAACCCGGATGGAAGGGTCTGGGTGAAATAGTAGAGATGGATATTGATGAGTTTAAAGAGTGGTTAGGAAATGGTACCAGGACCAAGAAGCCAGTAGGTGAATTACTGAAAGAACAAGAGGATAAGCAAGAGGAGGTTAAAAGACAGGCATACAATGAGTTTAGCGAGAAGTATAAGTCGATAGAAAATATTGAAACACTTAATACAGCTATAGAGGAGCTATTTGCCTTACAACGTAAAGTTGGTTACTTGAAACATGGTGATCCTGATTACCCCTGGGGAACTATAGGCAAAGGTTGGGGGTTCAGTGATGAGCTTGCTAACAAAACACCAGGAGAGCAAAACTGGGAAAGAGAAGAAGTGGGATTAACGCCTGATAAAAAAGGATGGGCAGTTATGAACCGTATAGACCTTGCGAAAAGTCCGAATGGGTATTGGGCCTCAGAGTATTCATGGAGTTTAGGTTCTTCAGGTGGTGGTTCTGCTCCTTCAATTCATTCTAAGGCATTTGCAACCCGAAAGGAAGCACTCAGGCATGGACTTGAAAGGTTTATTGAAAATATGTCCAAACGGAAAGAAGGTGCAGAAACGAAATCAGATATCGCTTATGCCGAGAAGCTATTAAAGGAAGCAAAAGCAAAACTTAATGAAATAGGTGGCCCTCTAAAAAAAGCTGAGTTCGCCGGTGACATACTTGAGAAACCAAAGACACAGAAAGAACAGGTCAAACAGGTATTGAAGGGTGAAGAATCCAAGTCTATAAAGGAGATAGCAGATGAAACAGGTATAGTAGAGCCTAGCATTCGCAGGATACTTGGAGTAGGTACCAAACAAGGAGAGTTTGAACGAGTTGACAAAGGTGTATATAAACTTGTCACAGAAGATGGCAAGACTACAGCATGGATCCATGCAGGTGATGCAGTGGAAGTATTACCCAGGCTTGCAAAGGAAGGGTTTAAGGCGGATATGATATTTCTGGATATTCCTTATACAACATCAGCTATCAAGTCAGGTAACAGGGAACTGAACTTTGATAAGATATCCCCACAGCAGTTTGATAAGGTTGTTCAGAGCATATCACAGATAGCAAGGTCAGAAGATACCCCAGTCCTGTTTATGCACTCAACCTCCAAGACCGGTACAAAGGATATGGAAGAATACCTGCAGGTGATCGAAAAAGAGTTTAAACCTGTAGCAAAAGGGTTCTATACCAAGTATTACCGTAATGGTAACAGGGTGACTATGCCTATGCGTAAAGACTTCCTTCCCCCTGAAGCTATTGTATTAATGACAAAATCAGGCGAATTTACCCCTATAAGCAAGGAGTTTGACCTTGACTTTGACCTGGTAAGACCTAAGGGTTATCCTACTGAGAAACCGGCTGAAATGCTCCGTAAACTCATTGAGATGACCACATACGAGAAAGATATGATACTGGATCCCTTTGCTGGTAGCGGTGTAACAGGTGCAGAGGCAGTCAAGGCTGGAAGGGATGTAACGCTTATCGAGAAATCCGAGAAGGCGGTAGAGGGTGTAATAAAACCCAGGGTTGAAAGGGCAGCCAAAGAATCAGAACCAACGGTATCAACTGAAGGTATTACATCACCAGCTATTGAGATTACAAAGGATGAATGGGCCGTAATGGATGTTACCAAAACATTGAAATCACCTTACCGCAGACAGTATCTTAAAAATCTTGGAATAGACGAGGAGAGATACAAAGAGATTAAGGACAGTCTATACAGAAAGAAAATACTGCTTGCCAATGGTGGTATTACCGGCTTAGGATTAGCAGTTGTAGATGGACTATATAAGAGGGCAGGAGTTAAGTCTATTGTTGGCAGGTCATACGAAAAGCCTGACAGCCCGGTATGGAACCTATGGAAGAAGGAGGAACCAGTCAGTCAGGAACAAGGACTAAGGGAAAGCTGGAGAGAAACATTGATTAAAGCAAGGGAGGCAGCAGTAAGTGTATTCACTAAAGAGGAACTGGATGAACTAAGAGAAAAAGGATTGGACTGGACTGACAGGGAGGCTATTGTTAAGGCTGTAGATAATAAGTTAAACGAGAAACCAACAGAGGAAGGACTTGCCCCTGAAGTAGGACCAGGAGAGGAGAGAATGAATGATCCGGGAACCGACCTGGCTAAGATACTTAAACCCGGGATGGTATTCAGGAATATCTATATCGGTCCAAGTTATAAATGGAAAAGAGAGGATTACGGTATCTATTCATCCGAAGGTTATCCTGTTCAGGGAATGGAAGTATTGACAGTAAAAAGAGTGGAGGATAAACAAGGCAGACCTGGCTATCATCATTATTGGGTTACAGCAATACGCACTGATGCACCCAGGAAAAAGGATGGAGGATTTAAACAGAATGTCTTAGATGCAGAAGAAAGCATTTATAATTTCGTTCTCCACAGGGGCAGGATAGAGGAAACACACGCACCTGTACCAGGAACCACAGGTGAAAACATGGAACGAATTTTCGTCATTGACGACAGAGCCAGTGGAGTTAAGCCGAAACCAGCAACCCAACAGCAGGAAATAAAGCCGGTAGAGAAAAAGAAACCGGCAAGGAAAAAGAAACCATCCCGGACCGACAAGGTACTTGAAAGGGATCCTGAATCTTTCCTGGAAGCAACCCTGCAATTCTTTGTTAAGGGTGGAAGGATAGCAACACAGGACTTTGTTGCTCATACTGGCTTCAAACCCAAGACTACAGAGTTTCGTAAGTTTATTTGGGCAATAAAGAACACAGGTCAATCACTTGACGTATTCAATGAAGCCTTGCAAAATTCCTTCGGCATGGAGGATAAGGGGCCAATGGATATGATCAATGAGGTTATTGAGATAATGAAAATGTATCCCTCCAGAGGTAAAATGCTTAATGCCCTGGAGGATATACAGAACCAGCAAGAACCACAGGACAGGGAAGATATACCCGATATGGAGGTCATAGAGGCTGACCTTGAGGATATGGATAGAGATGAAGATTTTGACTATATACTCAATTCAGAAACTTATGGACCTATCATTGATGAGTTTACAAACTGGGAAGGTTACTTCAATGTAGGAAACTTGTTAGCAAAAATTGAGGCTGATCCTTTTTATTTTACTACCTTTCCTTATGGATTATCAGAGCAAGAGTTAAAGGACTTTAAAAAAACACTTAAAAATGACGGCAAAAGCATCCAAGAACGCATTAAAGCAGCTTATCGTGCATTTGGCGATAGCGAAGAAGAAAACACCCCTGGAAGTAGTGAGGGAGATGAGATACGAACTGGAGCAGAAGGAGAAAGAGGAGAAGAAGAAGAAATAGACGAGGCAGAATTATTTAATGACATTGCAAAAAAAGAAGAAGATGTTGAACATAGACCAATCGATACTGAACGACATAGCCAAGCAGGTACCTCTGAAGTACAAGCTGATGAACAAGATGTTCCTGAAAAACCAGTGGACAGTAGCGAGGGAAGAAGAAAAACAAGTGAAAGCACTGGCAAAGGCACTGGCACAGAACTATCCACTACAGGAACCCGAAAGGATAGCCCTGGCGATATGGGAGATATTGCCCCTGTTTCTGGAGAGAGAGGCGATAGGCAGGTACATAAGGAAGATGAACGACCTAAATCTGATGAGGGTTTTGCCGGAGATCTGTTCACCGCAGGAGGCGTTGATTTACATGGAGAAAGACAGGCCCGACCTCGGAGAGAAGGACAAGAAGGTGATAGAGGAGATGTTGAGAAAACTCGAAAGGTATCTTCCTATAAGGTAAAGGCACAGCTTGAAGCTGAGAGTATCCCAGTAAAAGAAAATGATGTTCAGAACATAAAGGACACATTACCGTTCCTATTCCCCGAACAACATGATGATGTAATAAAAACTGAAAGACGATTCCAGGAAGGGAAAGGTATGCTTTTTTCTAATGCTACAGGCACAGGGAAAACATATACAGGTCTTGGCGTTGCTAAAAGGTTTGATAAACAGGGTAAGAGTAATATCCTTATTGTTGTTCCGACAGACATTAAAGCAAAAGACTGGATCAGGGATGGAAGGAACCTGAACCTTGATATACGTCAGCTTGATAATACACAGGATGGAGGGGATAAGATAAATGTAACAACATACGCTAACTTTAAACAGAACCCAGAACTACTTAAGAGAGAGTTTGACCTTATTATCTATGATGAGAGTCATCACATTATGGCTAACCAGAAGGGGCAGAATACGGCAGGAACAGAAGCTCATTTCAAGATAAGCAACCGTAACTATGGCTGGGCACTGGAGAGACTGAAAGCAAATACAGGACTATGGAAGCGGGAAGCAGAAATACAACGCAGGATTAGTGAATGGAACGCAGAGAATAACAGCAACCTGGATAAGGGAGAAAATCAGGTATCATGGGAGTACAGTAACGAAATTGAACCACTGGAGAGGGAATTAGAAGAAGTCAAGGCAAAACAGGATGAGGTACTACCCGACCTGCAGGAAAAGGCAAAAACAGCCTCAGAACGCACTAAAGTAGTATTCCTGTCAGCCACACCATTCAAGAGCCATTTCACCCTGAGGTATGCTAACGATTACCTCTATAAGATGGGTAGTGACTCAAGAATGGAATCCGGCTATAATGAAGGGAGTTCGGAGGACCAGTTCTTTATATCTAACTTCGGGTACAGGATGCGTTATAACAAACTTACCGCACCTGAAGCCGAGGTTGATGTATCTGCCCTGGAGAGGATGTTTGTAGATAACATGATTAAGAAGGGATCCTTTGCAGGAAGGATGTTACAGACTGACTATGATTATTCAAGAGACTTTCCTATTATCAGCAATAAGGGTAGTGTTTCACTTAATGAAGGTATAAGACTACTGTTGAGCATTAACAAAAACACTCATCCTGAATTTGAAGCACTTGATAAGTATATCCATTTCAGATTTTATAATTATCTGTATTCAAACCAGCTATTTGAGGTATTGAAGGCAGGCATGATGATACCCAGGATAAAACAACACCTGGAGATGGGAAGGAAGGTTGTTATATTCCATCGCTACAAACAGGCAAAGGTGGATCATCCATTTGATTTCAGTAATGCTTATTATGAGTATAATGACTGGTATAATAAAATAAGGGTAAGGAAATACCTGAGAGATGATAAAAAGGCTATTGAAGCATGGGAGAAGTTCCAGGCTAAATATTCTGAATATTTAGGTCTTAAACTGGATTTAAGAAACCCGATACAGCAATTACAGGATGCTTTCCCGGGATTATTGGTTTTTAATGGTGATGTACCTAAGAAAGTACGCAAGGAACGTCAGGCACTCTTTAATGATCCAAATTCAGGCAGTAATATCATATTAATACAGGAACAGGCAGGAAGGGAAGGAATAGACCTGCATGATATAACAGGAAACAAACAAAGGGTACTTATTAACCTGGGTATGCCGGTGGATCCTATCACTGCATTACAGGCAGAAGGAAGAATAAACAGGATAGGACTTATGAGCAATGCTGTATTCGAGTATCCTGTACTTGGACTTGATATTGAGAAATACCACTTTGGGAGCAAGATAAATGAAAGGATAGGTACAACTGAGAACCTGTCACTGGGTAACAAGGCAAGGGACCTGAGAAGATCATTCAAAGATGGATTCCTTAATGCAGATGTATTTAGTCCTAACGAGCAGCAGGGGACTGGTGGCAAAAAGTTTGATATGCCCGAGACACTTGAGAGAGATGATCCATACCAGAAGGCAAGAGCATTATACTATACTAACAAGAAAAAGACCTCCAGGGAAAAATCAGCAGAGGGCATAGATTACTTTGCTACACCTGAACCTCTTGGTTTTAAGATGTGGCAATGGCTGCAGCTTAACAGGGGCGAAAGAGGACTTGAACCGTCTGCAGGACATGGAGCTATATCAAGGTTTGCCCCTGATGGAGTAGAGCTAACATCCATAGAGCCGAGCAATGTATTGTTCAGTAAACTTATGGTTAATGCTGAAGGGAAGAAGGTAAACCAGAGATTTGAGGATTTTTATGTAGGCAATAAGTTTGAAGGTGTTGCTATGAACCCGCCTTTTGGTACAGGCGGTAAGATAGCAATGGAACACCTGGAAAAAGCCTTCGGTCATCTTAGCTGGAAGGGTGGAAGGGTTGTTGCTATCATTCCTGCCGGTCCTTCAATGGATAAGAGGCTTGATAAATTCCTGCATGGAGAGGATGAGAATGGGAAACAACTTCATCCTGATGCTTTCCTGAGGGCCGAAATTAACCTTCCGTCAGTATCATTTGAAAGGGCAGGAACCAGTGTTAATGCAAAGATTGTTGTTATCGACAAAGTATATAAGGCTGACCAATACGATATACCTGGACCAGTTAACATAGATCTGTCATCACATACCAATATCAATGAGTTCTTCGATGCACTTGAGAATGTAGAGGTACCAGCCAAGATAAGCAAGGAAGATAGAAAAGTAGAAGAAGTTAAGAAGCCTGAGAGGTGGAATATACATCATATTGTACGGTTTAAGGATAATGAAGGGAAAATAAGGGTAGGCACTATCCGCAATATTGTTGAAGTAGCTGGTGTTCAGCGACATTTCTTTATCGTACAGTCAGCAGAGGAAATGCCAGAGAGTTTTGATATCAAGAACATTATCGGGTTTGCAAGCGAGAAGGACCTGGCGATGAAGGAACTGGATGATGTATTCACAGGCAAGGCTTCAACGGTCACTCCAAGACAGGAGAAACTAATGACAACCAGCAGGGAACTGGAACTGATAAAGCAGCAGCATACAAAGGAAGGATATGACCTGCATACCATTAAGCTGAACATACGCCTTGATAAGGACGATTTCTATTCCCTCAAACGTATGGCTAAGAATGAGGGAGGATATTACAGTTCATATAAAGGACAGGGTGCAATACCTGGGTTTAATTTTAAAGATGAACAGGCAGCAAAAAATTTCCTTGCAAAAGCTACAGATTTCCTTAATAATCGTAACTTTGAGGTAAATGAAAGACCACAAACATACAGACAAGCCGAGAAAGAACCGGTTATACTTGCTGAGTCAGCCTTCGATCAAGAACTCCCTCTTGATAGCGGATCCGCAGAAGTACAACGGGAAGAAGATACCGGTCAGGATAGAAGTGGTAGAAACAGACCATCCCTCCGAAAATTAGGACCAGGTGAATTTGCACGCCTTGAGGTTAAGTACACCATTGACAAGAACCTTGTATTTAATGGTAAGGAAAAGATAGAGTCACAGGATGATGTTGCCTTCCTTTTCCGTAAACTGGAAGATAAAGCTGTTGAGAATATATTTGCACTCCATGTGCTTGAGAATGGTAAATCAGTTATTCAGCACATATCAGTAGGCAGTAATGCCGGTAGCATTGTTAATTTTAATGCTATAGCAGATGGAATTAACAGGTTTAACCCTGTAAAGACGTACTTTATACATAACCATCCCTCCGGTAACATTAATCCAAGCAGGGCAGATATAACTATCCTGAGTAAACTAAAGGATGCTTTCGGAGATGTTATAAACCCCTTAGGTATAATCATAGATATTGATTCAGGTCTGTATGGCACATTCGGCAGTATTGAAGGCTTTGAAAATTCATACGAAATACCGAAACAGGCACCTGAAAAGGAATATAAGGTGTACCGTTTTGATAGGATGGTGTTTAATAAGGACATTGACTATCTGCATGAGAAACACGCAAAAATTAAGGAACAGGACGAAGCAGCACAGTATGCTTCCGCACAGAGACATACCAGTGGCAATAAACTGTCCGCATTGATCCTGAGCCGCCAGAACAAGATAGTTGCTAATATCCATTATCCTTACTCAAATCTTAATGAGAATCGCCATGATTTTATGGCTGACACAAGAGCTTATTGTGCAAGATTTAATGCTTCCGGATTAATCCTGTATGGCAGGGGTATAAGCGAGGTTGACGTAATTGCGTTGAATAGAATTAAGGAGGAACTGAAAACGACTGATATCAACCTACTGGATGCCTTTGATATGAAAAGAATAGAAGCCGGTGAGGGAGGTGGTGCTTCTATTATGATGGAACCACAGACTGACTATACAAACGGACTACAGGCAGAGATTGAACGTACCAGGGAAGAACTGAGGAAGGTTACAAAGGCAAGGCAGGATAAGAAAAATGAACTGTCCAAGAGGATAAACACCCAGGGGGCATTATTCGCAGGAGAGGTATTCGGTCCCACCCTGGAACAAAAGACCACCTTTGATGTGGATATGGATGCTACACAGGAGAATATTAAAAGGATCCTGTCAGATTATGATAACCAGATAGCCAGGTTGCAGAAAAGGCTTGCAGACCTTGAGAAACAGGCTGAGAGGGCAGCTATTGAGAATAAAGGACAGGGAGTACTATTCAGGCTGGCAGACGAACAGGTATTCTATTCCAACACACAGAAGGCACTGGATGTCATTAAGCAGGATAAAGCTCCCTGGACACAGTGGCAGGCTATGCTTGTAAAGAACGGAGCCAAGCAAAGTGAGATGGACTGGCTTGACCTGGAAGGGAAGTTTAAGGATCGTAAGTCTGTCACCCGGGAAGAACTGCAACAGCATATTGACCGCAGTAAGATTGACATAAAAGAGATTGATATGTCAAAAACTACTGATCCTGATGATGAGATGGATTATAATAGGGCTTATAATTATCTTCAAGAAACAATAAACAAACATGATAGTGAAAGGTACGAGCTAAGATTATCATTAGCAAAATCAGGTGTAAGTGTTGAGGATGCGGAAGGCTGGATCCGTCAGCTTGATGAGCAGAACTTTAATAACTTTAATACTAACAAGATGGCAGATGCAGTAAATAACATCCTTAAGTACCTGCCTGATTACGATATTAACGCTTACCATGATGTTGTTGATGCTCATAAGAGGGCAGAAGATAGATTCCTGGCTGCCAAGAGCCGTTATGTAGAAAGGGATTATACCAAGTATTCCAGATGGACCTTACCAGGAGGGAAGAACTACAAGGAAATACTCCTTACCCTTAAGAAACCTGTTAAAGCTATAGACCCCGCAGAAGAACAGGCAAGGGCAGACAGATGGGAAGAAGAATATGCGGATGCACCTTTTGACATACAGGAGAGAGGGGCAACGCTTGAAGGGGACTTCCTTTCAGGTCACTGGGATGAACCTAATGTTATTTCTCATGTGAGGCTTAATGAACGTACAGACACACAGGGGAGGAATATCCTGTTTATTGAGGAGATACAAAGCGACTGGGCACAGAAGATAAGGCGGGAAGGGGGAGTTGTAAATACCCCGGAAAGACTTAAAGAAACATTACAACCCTACCTGGATGATCTTATCAAAAGGGATAAAGCCCTTAATGATATTAAGAAACAGCTTGATGACGTACTTGCCGAGATGAGAGAATACGGTTTACCACAGGGAGCCAGTAGCGGAGAGATTGAATGGTTTGAACTTGGTGATTATAACTTCCTTGCAGCAAGGAATGAACGCTTCAGGAGGCTTATGGAACGCCAGAAAGAAGTCCGAAGTAATAAAGAATATTTAGAGATAGACGATGAAATAGAGAGAATAAGGGAGAGAGCAATACTTCTTGGTCGAAGCAGAAAAGAACTTATTAAAAGGAGAGAGGCAGCAGAGGAAGGCTTGCAAAACGCAAGAACAACATACTATGACCGCAAGGCAAGTCTTACCGAGAATATGGTTCCCGATATGCCCTTCAAAAAGACTTCCGAATGGGCAGGTCTGGCTATGCGTAGGATGATACGATATGCTATTGACAATGGCTTTGATGCCATTGCCTGGACCACAGGACAGCAACAGGCAGAGAGGTATGAACTAAGCAAACAGGTTCAGAAGATAAAGGCAAGGAAGCTGGATAATGGTAATTACGCTGTTGATATAACAACCAATGAAGGGGAGGAATATGTAGGTTTTGGAGGAGAGTTGACCGAGAACAGACTGGAAGAATATATTGGCAAAGAACTTGCCAAGAAGATAGTTGAAGATACCGGTAAGACTAATGACGGTAAAAGAATAGAATATACAGGCACAGACCTCGAAGTAGGTGGCGAAGGCATGAAGTCCTTTTATGATAGTATTCTTCCCTCCGTTGCAAATAAGATAGGCAAGAAGTATGGGGCAAGGGTACAGTCTTTAGAACTTAGGTCAAGTAATAAAGGAGTGACATATTTTACATATAATCCTGATGGAACCCCTATGAAGTTTGCATCTCATAGCCTGGAGGAAGCTAAAGAAGAAATCAAGAAGAACAACGGGTATATTGTTCCAATAACCTTTGATTATACCATTGAAAGGGATGACGCAGGCAAATATATAGTTATCCGAGAAGGTATTGACCTGTTTGATAGTTATGACATTGAGGCAGTTGTGGACTTTGTTCAAGGAGTAACTAAGGTTCATACAATGCCTATCACCCCTGAACTTTTCAATGCCTTCAAGCAAGGTGTGCCTTTGTATCGCAGCATAGAGACACCTAAAGGTAAAACCCTGGAGGAACAACTGGAGAAACCTACAATGGCAGGAAAAGCCAAAAAAGAGGTACTGGGAAGGATAGAACTCCTGTCAAAGAAATATGGTATTGATATAAACGCAGTAGATACCATTGAGGATCTTCCAAAGGAAATAAGGGACCAGGTAATACGATCAGGCAAGAGTAAAAGGGTACAGGGTTTATATGATCCTGCAAGTGACTCTATTTATGTTATCCTTAATAACAACCACAGCTTTGATGAGATATTAAAATCTATAATGCATGAGGTGGTAGGTCATAAAGGGGTACGCAGGTTGCTGGGCGAAGAATGGACCGAGGTGATGAACCTGGTATATAATGGCATGGATATAGAGGATATACAGGCTCTTGAACGCAAATACAATACAACAGATAAGGATACTATAGCTGATGAATACCTGGCACTGATGGCAGAGAGGAATGTTAACCCAACACTCCTGCAGAAAGCTATTGCCCGGATCCGTCAGGCTATACGCAAGCTGTTTAAGCTCAACTACAGCTATAATGATGTTATTAACCTTCTGGCAGATACCCGAAAAATGCTCAGGGAGTCACAGAAGCCTAAGGCAAGTGATTATACCAATGCACAGGATTACCTGGATGCAGTAGAAGCATGGCATGGCAGTCCTTATGCAGGGATCCAGAATTTCACAACTGGCAGGGTAGGTACAGGTGAGGGATACCAGTCATACGGATGGGGAATGTATTTCACAGATAAGAGGGAAGTAGCCAAAGGATATGCTGAGGCACTGGCTAAGTATGATGAGTATTACGATAAAGCCGAAACATTCATAGGGCAGAAGTCAGCTAAATGGATTGAGAAAGCTGTATTCTATTCTGGCTATGACCATAACAAAGTGATACCCTTCCTGCAGGAAAAGATTGAGAAATACAAGGATAACCCGAATATTACACTGAGGTTTGAGAAAGCAATCAAGTTTATCCAGGATAATCCATTACCACAGAACAGACACCTGTATAAAGTATTGATACGCAAAGGGAGAAAACCCGGAGAACTGAACTTTATTAATTTCCTTGAACCTCTTAAAAATAAGGATGTGGTCCTTATCAGTGACCAACTGGCAAGGGAAGGTATAACAGACGCATCACTTGAACACGCACTTTGGGATATTACACCTGCAAGGGTGCTGTATAAACAATTATCACGAATACTGGGATCCGATAAGGAAGCATCATTATTACTGTCCAGGGCAGGTATTGACGGATTTATTTACCCTACCGAAATAAGCGACAGGGAAAAAGGCAGGGGTAAAGGAGTTAACTATGTAGTATTCAGGGAAGATAATATAACTGTTAAAGACAGGTTAAGCTACAGGCTTAGTGATGAATCCCCCGAGAAAAAAGGACCTCCTAAAAATCTTATAAAGACCGCAGCAGAGAAAAGACAGGCTACATGGCAGGACAGGATGTTATCTGTTAAGAAATGGCAAAATTCTATACGGGGTAGAGGGGGAATGATAACCGAATCATCAAATCCTTATCGTCAGGAAAACCTGTCACATGGAGCCGTTAAACACGCTGTTGAGCAATATAATGAGAAATATGTGGATCCCTTACTGGAAACCATAGGTAACATGATGAACACAGCAGGTATTGATTATGAGGAGGTAAACCTGTATATGAAAGCCAAACACGCCCCGGAACGCAACGCTGAACTAAGGGAGAGGACTGGCAAGGATGTTAATGCAGGTATGACAGACGAGGCTGCAAATGAGATTATAGACAGGTTTGAGAGTAAGTTTACAGAGGAAACAATTAACACCCTCTGGAATAAGATTAATGCTGCTACAGGATATACGCTAAAGAGATGGATGCAGGATGGTTTTATATCGACTGACCTGTATAAGAAAATAGCAGGTATGTATGACTATTATGTACCCCTGAGAAACTGGAAGAAAACAGAGCTTGATGAGTTTTACGAATACCAGGGAGAGGATGTAGGCAAGGTGGTTAACCCGCTAAAGACGGCAAGAGGTAGAAAATCAGAGGCAGATGATCCCCTGCAGTATATAGTCAACATGGCTCATACGGCAGTTGTGACAGGTGAGAAAAACCGTATCAAACAACACGCTGCAAGGCTTGTCCGTAACAACAAAGATATGACGGACCTGCATAAGTTTAAGAAGATATACCGGGTATTTGACGGTTCGTATGATGAAATGGGTAATAAGAACTATTACGAAACAACCGAAAGACCGGCACAGGATATATGGGATAGAGGATGGGTACTAACAAAAGAGGATACCCAACACATGAAGGGCAGGGCTATGTCACAGGCTAAAGAGCATGAGACAGAAGTATGGATCAATGGCGATAAGTATGTTATGGTTCTTCCGGCTGATGTATCCAATGCACTGAATAAGACTCCTTCCAGGTGGGATAATGTGGCTTATATAACACGAAACAACTTTGGAAGGCTTACCAGGTGGCTGTCAAGCAACTTTACCAGTAAAAACCCTGCCTTTATTCCCATAAACCAGATGCGAGATTTACAATATGCAGCACTGGCCCATTATTGCAAGGGTGATGCAAAACAGTCCTTAGAGTTTATGAAAGCCTTGCCTAAAGCCAGGGGAGCAATAATAAGGTATCTGAAAGGCAAAGGGGAGGCTGATAACAAGTATGACCAGATGTACCTTGATTTTATGCTCAATGGAGGAGAGACAGGATGGGTACACCTGAAGGATGTGGACCAGCTTGCTAAGGAAATGGAGAAGGAACTGGCAAGGATGACCGGGAAGAATACAGTATGGGATAAGACCATACATAATAAATACCTGAGAATAGCCGGTCAATGGATGGAACACATGGCTATAAGGAGTGAGAACCTGTCAAGGTTTGCAACGTATATCATTGCAATAGAAGCCGGTAAGTCGCCCAAGCAGGCTGCCTTTGAAGCTAAGGAGATCACTGTGAACTTTAACCGCAAGGGTAGAGCTTCATCCTTGATGGGTTCCTTATATGCCTTCTTTAACGCATCCCTGCAGGGAGGTAATAATATATATAACCTGGGCAAGAAACATACTGCTAAATTTTTGGGCGTAGGTGCCGGATTTATGGCAATGGGGTTCTTGTCTGCTATGCTAAACCATTTATGGGGTGGAGATGATGATGAAGGAGATAATTACTATGAGGGTTTGAATGATTATGTCAAGTATAATCACCTTGTCATAAAAAGCCCCTTCGGTGACAGGTTCTTGACTATACCCCTGCCTCATGGATTCAGGTGGTTCAATAGTCTTGGTGTGATAGCTTACGAAAACCTGTTTACCGATAGCAAAACGATAGGGGACAGCGTAAAAGATGCTGTTTCTAATGCCTTTGCATCAATATCGCCTGTTAACCCAGTTGAGTTCCTGGGAGAAGATGAGCAGTTGACACTAAGGCCCCTTGTTCCAACAGGACTAATGCCCTGGTATGATATATGGGTTAATGCTGATTTTACAGGAAGGAACATACACAGGGAACCGTTTACTAAAGCTCTTGATGGAAGAATAGCTGATTCTTCACTTGGGCAGTCCTATGTAAACCCGGGTGTCAAATGGCTTACCGATAACCTGTTTAAGGTAGGTGGTGGAGATCCTGATGTAGGAAGTAAATTTTACCTTGATGACAATGGTAAGATACATAAGGTAAGCGATATGTTCGACAAGAACCCTTCAGATATCGAACACATGATTGAATACTACCTGGGTGGTAGAGGAACATTCTGGAATAATCTTGTCAAGACCAGTGCATCTATAGTACAGGGAGCCGGAGAAGTAATGACCGGTGACAAGGACTTTCAGAATATTGTTGATGATGTTAACATGAATAACCTGCCTATTGTACGCAGATTGCTTCGTCAGCCCTGGAATAATACTGTATATAGCAAGTACTATAAAATAGTTGATGAGATAGAGGATTATAAGTCACTTATAAGTCAGCGCAACAAAGGACTGGAGAGATATGAGAAGGAGGGATTTACCCCTGAGTGGCAGATAAAGATTGATATGCTTAATATGTTAAAAGATGACCTTGAATACATAGATGAAGATATTAAGCTGATAGAGGATCCCCGACAGGTTAAGGAATTTAAGGGCCTTCAGGAGATGTTGATAAGGAATTTTATAGAAGATATATCTAAATATGAGTAGCCATGAGGATAGTAACTAAAGATTTGAAGGATCTCAAGACTAACACATCCCTGGGGATGCGTAAGCAGAAGATCATACGCCTGGAAACAGAGGTAGACCAGGAAGATGTAAGGGAGAATATACACCTCCTTGAGCAATGCCGTACTTACTGGGAGAGCCTGAGAGATTTCAGGGACCGCAGGAGGCGTAACCGTAGATATTACAGAGGCGATCAGTGGGGCGACCTTGTGAAGGATCCTGATAGTGTCAGTGATGATTATATTACTGAGAGTGATTATATCAAAAGGCAAGGGAAAGTACCTTTAAAGCAGAACCAGATCCGTCAGCTTGTAAAGAACCTGATAGGTCAGTATCGTAGCAATCCGTCAAAGAGTATCGTCATTGCACGACAGAGAGATGATGCCAGTCTAAGTGATATGCTCAGTAATGCTATTGAGTATGCTTCACAGATCAATATGGCAGGAGAGCTTGATGCAAGGCTGTTTGAGGAATACGCTTTGTCTGGTGCCCCTATCCAGAAGATAGGCTACAAATACTGGAAGGAACGCAACCAGGAAGATGTTTACATAGAAAATGTTAATCCAAACAGGATGTTCTTCAATTCAGATGTTTCGGATATACGTCTGAAAGACCTCAGGCTGGTAGGTGAAATTATTGATGCCCCCCTGGATGAAGTTATTTCAACATTTGCTAAGAGTAGGGCAGACCAGGAAAGGATAAGAAACCTTTACAGGGGTGTATATGAGAAAGACCTATATAGGAGAGAAGGACTTACTGCAGACACACTTGATCACCTTGATTTCTATATACCGGCAGACCTGAACAAAGCGAGGGTGCTTGAAGTATGGTACCTGGTTGGAGAGACAAAGACATACGCACATGACCCCCTTGATGGTTCCTATGATATTGTTGACTATACCCTCAAAGAGATAGCACAGCAAAACAGGGACAGGTTAATATTTTATAAGGAGCAAGGTTATGAAGAAGAAGAAATACCTCTTATAGAGGCAGAGGAGAAATATGAGCAGATATGGAAGGTTAAGTACCTTACACCTCATGGTCATACCTTATGGGAAGGAGAAACACCTTATGCACATGAAGAACATCCTTATGCTATTACCCTTTATCCTTTACTGGACGGTGAAGTATGGGGTTTTATCGAGGATGTGATAGATCAGCAAAGATATATAAACCGGCTTATTATACTGATGGATTTTATGATGAGTGCTTCAGCTAAAGGAGTGTTGCTTGTTCCTGAAGATGTTATACCGGATGGTATGACACCTGATGACTTTGCAAAGGAATGGACAAGGTTTAACGGCATAATAGTTTATAAACCCAATAAAGAACACCTGCAACTACCGAAACAGATATCGAGTAATTCAACCAATGCAGGGGTAAAAGACCTGCTTGCAATACAGATGCAATTACTGCAAGAGATATCAGGTGTGCATAGTGCTATACAGGGAATGGATGCCAAGAGTGGTACACCTTCATCCCTGTATGCTCAGGAGGCACAAAATGCAACTATCAATACTCTGGATTACATGGAAACATTCTCATCTTTCCGTAAGAAAAGAGACATGAAGATGCTCCAGGTAATAACACAGTTCTATAAAGAAAAACGGTTCCTGGCTATCAATGGAAGAAGTTTTGAATATGACACTATGGTATTCGATCCTGAAAAGGTCCGGGATCTGTCATACGATATTGTTGTTACCCAGGGTAAGGATACACCTGTATATCGACAGCTTATTGATGATACTCTTATGACATTACTGGAACAACAGTTTATAGACCTTGAGATGTTCCTGGAACACACATCACTACCTATAGCACAGAAATTACTGCAGAGTGTTAAGGCACGTAATCAGGAAATGACTGAGGAACAAGCAGGAGTAGTGCCGGAGGATATGGTCAACCAGGTTAACCAGCAGGCTAATCCGCAGGCAGTTGAATTATTAAAGAAGATGGTAAAAGGGTAAACAGTATAGTATTCACATAAAATAACAATTAAGATGGCAACAAAGAGATTATTATTAAAGGAGGATGAAAACGGACACCCGATTCAGGCATTTGACCTGTCAGCATCAGAAGATATTGATGGAACATCAGCATCAGTACAGAGCAGTGCTATTGATGCACCTCTTGTAAGGATATCGGCTGTAGGTGGGGCAGTAAGGTTTCTGATAGGAGCTAACCCTACAGCACTGGATACATCACATTACCTTGCACAAGGAAGTTCTATCATCATGCCTATTGTACCAGGTCAGAAAGTAGCTGTTAAAGGAAATACAGCTAACATAGCAGCGTGTGGTGTTTAAAAGTAAACATCTATTGCTTAGGCTTAATAACCCTCTTTTGGGGTTTAATAAGCCTATGGATATGAAGTAAATTATGAAACTTACGGGCATGAAAAAGATACTTGATAAATTTTTGTCTGCAGTCCGTAGGGTAGTAGTTAAGATACTGGCCTTTTTAAAGGACTTATTTTCTGTCAAGAAAGTATTTAAGATCCTTACCACCAAGATAGGGACTGCCATTACAACCAGTTTCGGAGAGGAATTAAAACGTAAAAATAAAACAAAATGAAGAAAATATTGATTATTGCATTATTTGCTGTTTGCACCACACTTGCTTATTCGCAGGTAAGTATCGGAGAATTAACATCGGTGAGCAGTAAATCCGGCACAGACCAGTTTGTTGTAGAACAGTCAGATTCTACAAGGAAGATATCGTTGACGCAACTATTTACTAATGTCACCCTGGCAGGTACATTAACAATGCCGTCACCTTTTACCCTGGGTTCAACATCTGTTACAACCTCAGGGACTCAATTTAATTACATTAACTCAGCAACCGGCACGACAGGAACAACGACAAGCAACCTGGTATTTAGCGAGAACCCTGTTTTTACTGGTGTTCAGAAGGTAAGTACAACCGACACACTGGCAACAAAAGCCTATGCCAGGAGTGTAAGCGGAGGAGGTAGTATGTCATGGCCTGGTGATGGGATAGCAGTTGCGAGTAGTTCTTCATGGGCAACATCTATAACCAATTCCTCAGGACTTGCTTCAGCATTATCTGATGAAGTAGGATCCAACTATGTTGTTTTTAATAACAACTCAACATTAACTGGAAGCACAACGGCTGATAATATCCAGACAGATATACTCCAGGTAGGTGCAGGAGGTAATACTTTTGGGATTGACTCAATAACAACAGATGGAAACAATGTTAGGATTTATGATGGAGTTAATCAGTTAGTATGGGACGATCCGGATGCCTCTGAAGTGGATATAGATACCGTTGCATATATACTGACAGACACTATACCCCTATATGGTGCAGTCCTGGGAGTGGGCAATACAAACGATACGGCTGCTTTTGCTGTAGATAATGTTATATGGGGACAATATATTGATGGATCACATAACATAGTTATAACAGAGGTAAGAGCAGTTGTTGCAGGCACTTCTCCAGATGTAGATGTAGCACTCCTATATGATCCTAACTATAAAGATGGCACACCCACAACGGTCCTTTCTTCTGATCTGACAGTCACAAGCACGACTGCAGGAAACTCAACTACCAGTTTCAGTAATGCGACAATAGCACCTGGTAACTGGTTATGGTTGCGAGTTGATCAGGCGACAGCCAAGCCGACACAGTTAGTGTTAAGCATATTCGGATATCGAACTGAAACAGAATAATTATGAAAAATTTACTGATAGGTATATTATTAGTTTTATCATGTGCTCTTAATGCACAAACAGTAACAACAAATGTGTGGTACAATACTTCCACAGAAGGAGGAGGAGGAAACCCTGAAATTATAAGCCAGGGTACTTTTGAAGCAAGCTCTGACTGGAACACTACTCCAGCATGGACAATATCAGATGAGAAGGCCAATTATAGTGACGCTGATTATGGTAGTCTATATCAGGATCATGGCGATATGCTTGAAACAATGACTGTCAGTACAACTTATGTTCTTTCATTTGATATCGTTTCGACTGGAACTTTAAGGTTAAGGATACAAAATTCAACAGGTTCAACTACTTATCGTGAATATGAAAACTTTGCGACAGGAAGTTATGAAAGAGAATTTACCACTGCTTCAGATGAAAGCACATTCGGTTTAAGGTTTTTTGCCTCAACAAGCGGGGATGCAGGTTCAATAGATAATGTTTCTTTAAAAGAACAGTAATGAGGAATATTTTAGCAAGATTATTCATTGTAATATTTATTGCAATCAGTGTTGGGACAAATGCTCAAAGTGTAAAATATGTTGCTACCAACGGCAATAACAATAACCCCGGAACAATAAGTCAGCCCTGGGCAACATGGATCTATGGTTTCAGCCAGCTTGATCCCGGTGATATTTTATATATAAGAGGTGGTACATACTATAAAGCGAATAATGAAGGGGCATTTCAAAAGAACTACATCACTGGAACATCGTCAGACTCCATCTATATATTAAACTATCCAGGGGAGACTCCGATACTTGACCTAAGCAATATACAGACCGATGAAAGGGCTGATTGTTGGGGTTTAATCACTGAAACTGCTTATGTTCACTTCAAGGGGTTGATCATACAGAATATGTACGAGAATGATGGTAATGATTTTGTCAATATGTGGCAATTATATGGGTCACATACCTTTGTCGAAAGATGTGTCACAAGATACGGAGGCGGCAGGGGGATGTATTGTTATGAGGGAGATGAGTTTTATTTTAAGAATTGCGACAGTTATATGCACGTTGACAGCCTTTCAGGGTCCCTTCCCGGGAATGATGGATATGGTTTTAGTGCTTCTATTCCGAGTGGCAAAAGCATCTATTATAATGGTTGCAGGGCTTGGGATTGTGGAGATGATGGATTTACTGCTGGAGGTACAGGGTTTGTTCACTACGATAATTGTTGGTCTTTTGATAATGGAGAGCTACAGGGTGGTGGTCATGGATATAAACTTAATGGAAGTTCATCTGAATCATCTGGAATACAGAAAAAAGTTACAAACTGTATAGCAGCATATAACAAGATTGCCGGGGCAACAACAAATGACGATGATATAAGTGGCTATTATACTTCTGGAATGAATTTATATAATAATATATTTTATCATAATGGTTATCAAGGTAATCAATATTGGGGTTATGGCTTCGTGTTGTGGGATTCCAATAGTGGACAGACAAGAGAAGAAGATAGGGTTTTTAGAAATAATATTTCATACGGTAATGAAAAGGGGGCTCTCTTTAAAGAGTCTGGTGCCTATTATACTCACACTTACAACGATTGGGATTTAGGAGGAGTTACAATATATGATAATGACTTCTTGAGTGTAGATAGCACAGGTATAAGAGGGGCAAGGCAGGCAGACGGTTCCCTTCCTGACCTGAATTTTCTAAAGCTGACCTCCGGCTCTGATGCGATAGATGTCGGTACTAATGTAGGATTGCCCTATGACGGATCTGCACCTGACCTGGGAGCCTTTGAATATGGGGATAGTCCCCCTGATGGAATTTATTATGTTTCCCCTAATGGTAATGACGGTAACTCAGGAAATTATGATAACCCCTGGAGAACGTGGGCAAGAGCATTTAACGCAACGGAATTAGAACCAGGGGATATTGTTTATTTCAGGGAAGGAGTATATATACAGGATACTCTTAACCTTAACACAAACTGGTATTGGTGGCCTTATACTCCAGGCAGAGGTATGAAAATTACGGTGGATGGAGCAGTTAATAACACTATTAAATTTTGGGCCTATCCAGGCGAAACACCTATACTGGATGGCACTAATGTTCATTCACATTTTTACACCTATAAGGATAATACCGGGATTAAAGGAGATGAAGTTAATTATATTCATTTAAAAGGACTACATATAAGAAATTTCAAACAGGGGAGTGGTGCAGTTGATAATGTTTATCAACTATTATTAGAAGATTCAGACAATGTAACCATTGAAAACTGTTCATTCTACAACGGTGGAGGAAGGGGTGTGACAATAAGGAGGAGTGGTAATATTGATATTATTAATTGTGATGCATATAATAATTATGATCCTTATGGAGATTCCGGTGTGGATCCGGGAGATGATGGTTACGGTTTTACCTTAGTCCATGAGGTAGGGGATAATATTAAGTTAGATGGATGCAGGGCATGGAAGAATGGGAATAGTGGTTTTTATGATGGTAATAATACCGGATATACAGAATATGATAACTGTTGGTCATTCAGAAATGGTAAACTACAAGGAGCAGGGGATGGGTTTAATCTTGGATGGATCAATGAGTGTTCAATGACCACAAAAAGGTATATTCATAACTGTATCGCTGTTTATAATAATGCTGCAGGATTTAATGATAATAACTCATTGGCAGATGCAAACTCCTATATAAATGAAAAGAGGTACTATAACAATACATCTTATAAAAATTTACATGGTTTTATCTTGTATGAACCTCATAATAATAATGATGACTCCCTTGAATATAGAAGGAAGTACAGGAATAATATAGCTTATCAAAATACAACCAGTCCTATTACAGCCTATGATGGAAGTTATTATACATCAGAAAATAATTCCTGGGATAATGGGATTGCCACAATAACGGATTATGATTTTATTTCCCTGGATAGTACTGGTATGTCAGGGGCAAGACAATCAGACGGATCCCTTCCTGACCTTAATGACTTTTTAGAGCTTTCTTCAACATCGGATGCTGTTGATGCGGGTAAATATGTTGGACTGTCATACAGTGGTAATGCACCCGATATTGGAGCCTATGAGTCTCCCTATACTGGTAGCGGGGGTGGAGGAGAAGATGATACATATATAATAGCAGACCATACTATTGTTGATGATTACGAAGATATACCACAAGAGTATATTGATGAAGTAAAAAAAATGTGGTTATCGTATGCAGGACAGTCCCATTCTGGAGCAATAAGGGATGGATTAGTCGCATTGGAGGCTATAGACAGTAAGTACCAGGTTAATGTAACCGAAGAAGGTACACCAGAAGCATACACAACCTCTCATCTCAGGGCAAGCAGGGCTACATGGGGCAGCTATTATAGTTCTTCAGGATGGACATATAACTATTCAACATGGTCTTGGTTTGTTCAATCTTTGGGTATATCAAGGACAAAGGCAGGAATTTTTTATTGTGACGATAATAACTTAACATTAGGTGCTATTGGATTTGGATGGTGCTGGGATTCAGAGATTGATAGTCCTTCCGAATTTGGACAGTATATATATGCCACAAAACAATATGTTGAATATTGTGAGGATGAGGAAATAAATACCACACCATTCTTTACTACCGGAACAGTAGATGGAGGAGAAGATACATTTGGAGAAACAGGATACAATAAACATCTGGGTTATGAACAAATGAGAGATACGGTAAAAAACGGTTACTCAAGAGTATTATTCGATTATGCCGATATCCTTTGTTATAATAATTCAGGAGCAGTAAATACAACTTCATGGAACGGACACACCTATCCTATAATTCATTCAGATAACCTATCTGGTGAATATACAGGGCATATTGGAATGGTTGGTGCTATAAGACTGGCAAAAGCAATGTGGTGGATGCTTGCAAGAATAGCAGGATGGGATGGGACCTCCTCAGGAGGACCAGAAATAGAACTACCGTCTGTATCAACAATACAGGTTTATAATATCTCTAAGACTAAATGTGAAGTAAGCGGTAATGTTTATGATACTGGTGGTGGTACGATCTCAGCGAAAGGAATATGTTATGCTATATGGTCTAATCCAAACATAGCGGATGATCACACGAATGAAGGAGCAGGATCGGGGCAATTTAGTTCAGTAATTAACAACTTGATTCCTAATACTACATATCATGTAAGGGCGTATGCCACGAATGAGGAAGGAACTTCTTACGGAAGTGATAAAGAATTTACAACACCTAAAAAGGCTCCTGGTGTGTATAAAGGGAAGATAGGTTTATATAACGGTGTAAAAATAAAATGGTAAGAACATGAAAAATCTGTGGCAACAAATATTTCAGTATGCGCTTGGCGCAGTAGTTGTATTGTCTATACTGGCAATAATTGTAGTGCTGATATATGGAGAACTATCTGACAGCGTTCAGGATGCTTTGATGATCTTGCTTGGGGTATTAGCTTCAGGCTTCATGGCGGTTATTAATTATTTTTTCGGCTCATCAAAGGGTAGTTCAGATAAGAATGATATACTAAGCAGGGGAAACACAAACACCTAAATTATGGGAGGTTTACTGACTATATTATTGGTAGCCGTTGGCTATGCCATTATCAGGGCTAACCACGATAGGTACCTGAGGCAGGGAGAATGGAAAACATGGGCCTTTATAGAAGGACTTGTTATTGCCTTTGCTATATCTTTTCTGGTGGGTGGCCGGTGGTATGAGATAGGTGTTGGAACCTTACTGTTTGGCTTTACCTTCTGGATTATCTTTGACATAGTGATGGGGATATATTTCGGTAATCATCCCCTTTATGTGGGTGAGACGAGTTTTGACCTGGAGATGAGAAAAATGTTTCAGTACACTGAGAAGTGGAAGGGAACCTGGTATCTTATGGTCAAACTGGTATGGTGGTTGTTTGCTTTTTACCTTTATTATACATTTGGATTTGCTTGAGCTTGCAGAAAAGAAATTACAATATGTAAAAGATATTCGGCTTTAAGCCGTATTCTTTCCTTTTCATAGGTTTTAGGTTAGGTTTGAGAGAGCTGGTACGAGTTACCGGCTCTCTTTTATATACTGACCCAGGTGTAATAACTGTCCATGATGCTTTATGTTTTTAAAGGGTAGATCCGGGAACCTGTCAAACAGGTCTGCATGATCAGGATAATATGATGATATACGCATGAAATATTCAGGATCCAGAAGGTATATGATATACATTACTTCATAGAACCTGGGAAGAAATATTGTTCCTATCCTATCATTGTCGAATATTTCATGGCATGAAGGATGAGCCAGTCCGGTATTGAGTTTATTAACCTGCATCTCAGACCTTGTTTCAGACCGTCTAACAAGATGAGCAAGCTGACCATCCTTTCCTACCCTGTGACCACAAAAGATGCAAAGAGGGTGGTTTATTTCATACCAGGACTTGATTTTGGCGAGCTTGCTATCTATTTGGGATTGGTTCATTTAATTGTTTTATTCTTACGCTTTAGTTCTTCTTTTGAAAGGGTTTTCAGTTTAATACCTGTTTTGGTAGTAAGGATATCAAAATTAGTTTCATTGAGCAGGTCAATCCTTAGTTTTAAACACTGCCTGTAGGTTTGCATTGCCTGTAGCTGTATCTTCAAAAGGAAGAACTGTAAAGGCTGAATTGAACTTTCATCCACTTTAGATAGGAAACTAATAAGTTTATCTATCCGTTCATTAACCTGACTATATTCTTCTAAAAGACGAATATAAAATGATTCATCACCGATAATGTTAATTTCTGTGTCCATGTTATTATTGTTTAGTTAGTTTATCCTTTAACTCATCTATGATAGTTACAAGTTTGGCATGAGTACAATGTGAATGGTCCACCTTTGCCTCAAGTTCAAATTCCTCTATAAGCCGTTTTACGGCAACATCAAACTCATGTGCTACCAACTGGTCAATAAGGCCATACCGTTCAAAACGGTTAAATAACTTGTCCTTAATATTATTCTCCAACAAAGCCTTAAAGATTCTTCTTTCTCTCCAGGTAATATTAAGAGCATCAGCAATTATTTCACTGAGAGCCACAAGAAACTTATTTTCAATCTGGTCTTGTGGGTTCATCATTTCGCATCCGGCTTCTTCGCCATGTCCGCTTACATTGTAAATATGTGTGTCCATGTTACTGTTATTTTGGTTCAGTACTATATTTCAATTCGTTCACAAAAACCTCATTTGGCATAGGTATTACAACACCCAGTTCCAGTTCAGCATCAGCACGAACCTTGAGTATGTAGTTCCATATTTCCTGCATATCGAGTTTTGTTGTGGATCCTACACCTGTTATCCATTCCATCCGTTTTGTCTCAGTGTTGTATTCCAGGTCAAACCTGAAGTTGTATTTTATCTTATATCCTTCATGCACTTCTTCAGGGGACTGTCCTGTAGCCTCTGCAATGGTTGTGTAAACAACAGCCCATAGATAATCATTACTGTCAAGTGTCCTGATAGGATAGATAGTCTGCCAAGTAATCTTAAAAGGCAACCGTTCCTGATCAAGTAGTTCTTTCAGATCATGCAGTTGTTTCTTATTTCTTATTACCTGGTGTATCATTGTTAATGAAGGGGATATACTGAGGGTTTAAAATCAAGGATCTCTTGCATAAGGGTATCGATCTTATTATTATCAAAGTTGATTGCCCTGTCATCAACCAATACATCAAAAACAACTTTGTGGTTGCAAATACCAAGAACATACTTCTTGCTCCAGAATTTTCTTCGTGCAGGAATAATTTTATAATCAAAGGGGATTAGAGTATTCTCTTTAAATTCCATCCCAAAGATCTCGTGTTCTACTATAAAAGAGTCAAAGAACCGCTTGATTTGTCTCTTTGACCTGGTTGACATAATGAACACCGAATGGCCTTCTTCAAGCAATTTCTTTATTACCTTTAATACGGAATGCTCAATTTCATCATAGACTGATCCATCTTGCCATCCTTTACGGTATTTGTGAATAACACCATCAAAATCAAAGGCTATTGTCTTTGGACGGGATTCGCTGGAAGATTTTTTAACTTCATATTCTTTATACATTGAACATTCAGGGAAGTCACAATAAGGATCATCTACAAAGCTGCAGCCTAATTCCTTATACAGAGTACAGTGCTTAACAGGATCATTATGTTTTCTCATAGTTTCTTACTTTATTTGCGAATAATAGATAGTGTTCCGGGGCATCATGTGTAGCAGCTAAAATTGGTAAAAAGCTGTTGCCTGGTCTTTATCCAGGTATTTCACATATTAGTCAGGCTACTCCCGACAAATTCCTGACGGAGTTGAATGTTTTACGAAGTCCTACATCTCCGGACGGTTCCTCCTGGACCCTTAGGCCCATACCCCGGAATACACTCAACACTATCTGCTTTCAACAGATTGATTTGTGTCCTGTTTTCCAGGATCATCTTCATTGACAGTAGTTCCTCCCCCAGTACCCTCATTAAATTCTTTATCGTCTTTTTTCTTGTTCGCTGTCTTGTAAATCATATAAAACAGTACAAAGGCAAGAACAATAACAATGAATATCAGTATATAATTAGTTCCCATTTCTCGTTGTTTTTAAAGGTTATTATCTTAGTTTACTATCATATACTACCACATCATTGTCGAGTATATGCCATGTTGATACTAAACAGGATGCCATAAACCCCAACACGAACAGGGCAAGAGGTAATGCACCTGTTGATATGACAGACCATAATCCCAGTATTCCAAGTATCGGCCCGATAAGTATTAGGAACCATTTACCTTTGAAAAAATGCTTCGGGTTCAACAGGTTTACGTCATTATCAACTATGTGCCATAATGATACTATACAGGAAATAAACAATCCTATAAGCAAGATCCACAGGGGGAACCCTGCAGTTGACGAAAGCGACCATAATCCGAATACTCCAATTAACGGAGCAATAAGGATCAAAAACCATTTACTTTTAATTAACTTTTTCATGTCTCTATGTGTTTGTTAAACATTATGTTTCAGAAGGGATTATCCTCCTCTATATCTTCTGCCGGTTGATCTTTGGAAGGGGCCTTTGACAGCATCTTCATCTCATCGACCATTATCTCCGTCTTGTAATGAGTATTACCTTTATCATCCTCCCAGGACCGGGTTTTTATCCTGCCCTCAACAGCTATCAGCATACCTTTGGTGATATGCTTTTCTGCTACCTTCGCAAGGTTTCCCCACATGACAATGTTGTGCCATTCTGTTTCCGTTACCTTTTCATTCTGCTTGCTCATATAGGATTCATTAGTGGCAAGGGGGAAGTTTGCCACTACCTTACCACTATCCAGATATTTCACATCGGGATCGTTTCCTACATTGCCTATCAGTTGTACTTTATTCACTATGCTCATATCAAAGTCGTTTTTATGTTTGTAAATAATATTGTTTATACTTACTCATCCTTACTAAAGTCTTTATATGTCCTCTTATCGCCTTCCTTCTTCTCCATTCTTAACTTAATTTGAGTATATTGCCTTTGGATATAATCGTTGCTGGTTACAATAGCATAGCACTTGGCAAGTCTTTCAGTGTATCTCATCTTTTCAATAAGGTTTAACTTTTCAAAGATTTTTATTAGTCCTTTGTCCAGGGCATAGAAATTACCGTCACTTGCTTTCATTATGTAATAAGTCTTGCCATCCTGCCGATTGAACTCCCTGGCTTTGTTTATTGTCCTATTCAGCAATTTGGTTTCTCTATTGATCGACCATTGCTGTCTTTTGTAGGCAATCCATTCCTGCCAGTCAAGACGGATCCTTAGCAATATTTCCTTAGCGTAATTCATAGGTCCCCTTTTTTATACCTTCTGCAAACTTCCTTAGGCTTTTAATATTGAATAGGTATGTAATACATTCTCCTACTAATAGATCATCCCTGTCAGGATCAAACTTTATTTCAATATGATCTTTCTCATCAAGTATCTCTATAAGTTTGTCAGCTATACTTCTTTTGACTATCCCTGCTATATTCTCAGGTGTAAGGTTAGAACACAATAGTTCAGCCGGTATCTGTAATTTCATGCTAATTTTTGAAGCTCCCGGGGCATCCCTTACAGGCTCCTCAAAGACTTCCATTATACCAAGTCCATGAGCATTAATGTTTCTTGCCCCATACCAATAAGCATTTTTGAACTGCCTCTTAAACCTGCAATCAAACTTTATAATCTGTCCCTTCATGGACTCCGGTTCGTTAGCAAGGATATCCAGTTTTTCATCTCTGTCCTTGATATCCTTCATTAAGGAATTTGCTAATTCCTTTAGTTCTTTATTTTCTCTTTTCAGTTTTCTTATTCCAAACATGACTTCCTATATTTAAAAACTGGCTTCAGACTGTACCTTTTTAACACTGGCTGAAGTCGAAGTTTTGGTTACTATCTTTGGTGGTGGCAGGTATCTGAGAACTATCCAAAGGTCAATAGCTGTAGTAATGACTATATCATCATGTCCTCCATCCACTGCTCCCAGTGTACCATTCTGTTTTATCTCGTACATATCCATCTCATCACAAGCCCTGGAGTCTCTTTCTATATATCCTTCCTCCCTTAGTACAGCGTTCATCAGGTTTATGACCATTGGCTTAGTTGACAGGTTAGTATGAAATCCATACTTTGCAGGTATTCCTTCCCTTACTCTTTCGGGATCTGTCCTTGCATACAGGTTAGGGTAGTAGTCCTTTATCTCATCGAGTATTGTAAGTGAGTGTTCACCTTCCGTTCCTTCCGTTTCGGTTCTCAAGGAGTTTACTTCAATAGCAACTATACCTTTATTATAAAACCATCCTATCTGTGCTGCCTTCCATGCAACAAGGTCCTGGTCAAGGTGTCCTCTCCATGTAGCAACTACCTCAGGCTTGCCTCCTTCTATCATCCAGTATCTATCAATTACCCGGATAACAGACCAGTCTGCATCTTTAGTTCTTCCCCCGATATCTACAGACACCGGATATCTGTTAGGGATATTGAGTGATTTGTCAGGCAATGACCATATCCATAGTTCCCCTGCAGGATTCTTGACAAACCTTATATTCTTCAAGGCATCTGGTCCGAAGTGTGAGTCAGCATCTAAATCTCCGATGATTTCAGGTTCCTTGCAGTTCTGTCTTGCTTTCTGGACATATACCGGTGCAAAGGCCCTTCTTCCTGTTGACTGGAAGGCTTCTTCCGGGGTTGAAGGAAATTCGGAGTTCATACGCCAGTCATCGTACCCTTCACCTTTCTTTGTCCTAATATACCAGTTAATACCCTCCAGGGTAGCTCCCAGTTCCCATAGGAATTGTGCATACTCATTCCCTTTACGGAACACCCATCTTATAAACTTGGTATAATCTAAGATAGGTCTTTGGTATATTTCTATCTCCCACCATGCAACAAAGACAGGGCGATAATCGGATATTTTGTTTACAGCACTTATCCATTCTCTATGAAAGAAGTTACCTACACCTTTAGCTGTTGACTCCATCACAGCCAGGGTATAAGGTTCATTGGGTATTGTTGCTCTTATGGATTGGGCAAGATCTTCTGCAGACTTTTGTGCTGTTGACTTCCATAATCCAACCTCAGACAGGTGGCTCATAGCAAAGTCAAATGATCTGAGGTTGTCAGGTTTTTGTACCGACCCTACACCTACAATACAGTTACGTTCAACAATCCTTTTGTTCTTAGTACTTCCTTCAAATGCTTCAAAGGTGATGCTCCCTACAGCTTTGGGGTATTCCCTTGCCAGGGTAGTATACATTCCCCTTATGTTTCGTGCCTGGTCCTCTACATCTGCAATAATGGCTGAGTGCCAGTTTTTCTTATGTTGTGTCTGTATCCAGGCCATGTAATACTGAACCATAGTTGAGCCTCCCCATTGTCGTGCCTTAAGCAATATAATTCTTATAGGGATATTGTTCAGCCTCATATCCTCAAGTTCTACCAGGAGTTTCCTTTGAGCCTTATTAAGCCTGAACTGGATCTGTTCTTTGCTTATCTTATCCTGTATCTTGCCACAGGTATATGCCCAAAACTCGAAGTCGTGTTTCATCCTTTGTTCATTGAGGTTAGCCATAAGGATATCGACATCCGACTTTCTTCCCTGCCCCATTACTTTTAGCACAACTTCCTCAGGGGATCCAAGCTGGTTAAGAAGATCAATGACTCGTTTGTTTTCCTGGTACATTGACTCCGGGACAAAGAGTGTAAACTTCCGGCTGTTATAGAAGTATTCAACCTTAACCCTTTTTAGAGGCGAACCTACACCTGTAATAGGATCATAAAAAGAAAATAGGTCATCCCTTCGCTTCTTGTTTTCCTCAAATATTATCCCTATTTCCTTATTTGTTATCATGGTTGGACTCTTTTTGTTTTTCTTCTTATCTCCTTCTGTATCACTTTGGCTATATGTGAATTACTACAGAAAAATTCATCTGCCAGGAGATCGTAAAAATGTTTCTTTGGGAGCAATGCGGAATTTGGCTCAGAGGCTATTAGCTCTTTATATCTTTCAAATATCCGCTTGTGTTTTAACGAAGTTTGCGTAATACGTAACATAACATTGACTTTTTCACTTAATAAAATTAGGCTTATTAGTCCTGTTCTTAGGGTTAATAACCCTATTAGTTACTTACAATTAATATAGATTTGACTCATACGAATCATAAAACCAATTTGTATTATTATGGAAGGAAGTACATCAGCAGGTGCAGCAGCCGGAGAAGGAACGCCATCAGGCGAAGCATCAGAGGGTGCCGTACAAGCACAGCAAACAAATGAGGCAGGGGAAGTACAGGTAACTGAAAAAGCAACCCCCGAGAAAAAGACTGAACCGATAAAAGAAAAGACAATAGCAGATACTATTGAGAAGGAACCCGAGAAGAAACCCGAGAAAGATACAGAAGGGGAAAAAACCGAAGGGAAAGAAGAAAAGAAAGATGAAGCGAAGGAGGAGAAGCCAGTACACAAACACCATGATCGTTTGAGTAAGGCTTTTCCTGATCGTCCATTTGAGAATGATAATGACTATGATACTGCATTGGAAGAATACCTAAGCGACCTTGAGAGTTATAAGGATAGAGGAGTGACTGCCAACCAGAAACTAATAAATCTGTTTGAAGCATCTCCTGAGGTTGCAGAGGTAGTCCGGGATATGATTGCGGGGGCCACACTAAGAGAAGCCCTGGCAAGGCATATATCACCTGAGGATCTTAGTCCTGTCGAAGGTGATCCTGATTATGAAGGCTGGGAAAAGAATAAGAATGATAGAGTGAAGAAAGCCGAGGATCGCAGGAAATTTGAACAGGAATACAGTGAGAACCTGGAGTTTTCCAGTCAGGCTATAAAGGAGTTTGCTAAGGAAAATGATATGACTGAAGAAGCAGCCAGTGATTTTCTTGGCAAATTTGATAACATCCTGGCAGACATCTATCGTGGGAAGATAGGCAAGGAAACACTTGCTCTTATTAAAAGGGCAATGGACTATGACTCTGCAGTGGAGAAAGCAAAGGAAGATGGCAAAATTGTAGGGAGAAACGAAAAGATTGTTGTCAAGAAAAAAGAGGACAAAAAAGAGGGAGATGGACTTCCTAAGGTCACAGGTTCAACACTTGAGGACCAAGAAAAAGAAGGCAAGCATTTCTTAGAGGACATGCTTGATCGTATCAATGAAAGGAAGGTGCTTTAAAACAATGTGGAATTTTTAAAACGAGACAAACATGAAAAACAATATTTTTTATTACGGAACTAAAATACTCGGCTTTGCCCTTTTTGTGGCAGTGCTGTTAGTATTTAATACTGTCGCTGCTGCAGCTACAGGTGTAGTCTTTGCTATGGCTGATGGTGCTGTTGTAGCTGACCAGCCGGTGCATACCACACCGGTTAAAGCAGGTAGTGCAGATTTGCTAACTAACCATATATCCAAGATAGTAACGCAGATGAAACCTGCTGCTACTCCCCTGGATACGATACTCAGGCAGGTAAATAACCAGGTAAAGATCAATTCATTCAGGAGTGACTTTTACAGGGTTGACTCCAGACCTTTATATGATACTGTTAAGACAGCTTATACTAAGACTGGTGACGGTGTAACTAATGTTGAACTTGAGGTTAATAATATTCAGGCATGGAGTGCTGATGACACCTGTATGTTTAAAGGCGTAACAGGGGCACAGGACAGTAATGACCTTGTATGTTATGTAATAAGCAAGAATGTCAGTACATCTAAGATAAAGATTCAGCCCCTTAACGGTGATTCTGGTTCAGGAACTACTGAAGGTTCGATTGTACTGCCAACTATAGCACAGAATACTGTTATAGTACGTATGGGACCTGTTAAGCACGAACTGGATGCTCAGACAGATCCTTACGCTATCGTGCCTGTCAAGGACTATAACTATGTCCAGATATTCATGGCACAGGTAGAAGAAGGTACTTACCAGGCCATGCACAGCAAGGAAGTTGACTGGTCATTCAAAGACTATGAGGCTCAGAATATCTATGATATGAGAGCAAGGGTTGAGTATTCATTCCTATTTAGTTATAGGTCACTGTTTACTTCTGTAGAAGATAGTAAAGAACGTCACACTACAGGAGGTGTTACAAGGAATATAACCAAAGGTCTTGAGTATGGTACCGGTGGAGCAGACCGTACCGTTACCGATGCTAATTTTGTTGACTGGACCAAGAGTATCTTTACAGGTAACTCAGGAGCAGAGACAAGAGTGCTTTTCATAGGTGATGGTCTTGGTGCTAATATATCAAAGATCACTACAGTACAGAAACAGATCGAAGCCAAGAAGGTAGAGGTTAAATGGGGTATTCGCTTCAATCAGATTGAAACTAACTTTGGTATCCTTCTGATGAAACATCACCCACTGTTTAATATTGCTGGATGGGGTGATAATGGACTTGTACTTGATATGAATAATATCGAGAAGCATGTATGGAAGCCGATGGCAGCTCGTAAACTTGACCTTATAACCTCAGGACAGAGAAATGCTAACGCATCTGTTATAGAGGAGGCAAGTGCAGCTATATGTCGATATCCTGATACTCACGCTATAATTGCACCTAAGGCATAGTATAGCATAATATAATATTAGGGGGCTTACCCAAGCCCCCTTCTTAAACTAAAATGTAGCGAGAACCAAAAAACAATTTATCATGGCACAAACTAAAATTTATCAATCAATTAGATTTCACACTCTTGACACCTATGTTATGGTGGATGGAAAACAACACCTTATAGAGTTCAGGGGTGGAACGCTGAAACCTGATATCAAAGGGAAATTCACGACTAACGATCCGAAACTTATCAAGGCTCTGGATAATGATTCAGGCAATGGTAATTCATTCAAATGCATAGGGGTAATAGGGAAAAAGGATCCTAAACCTGACAATTTTAAAAGTAATCCCCCGGAGGGGACAGACGAACCTGCACAATCCGGGGAAGAACATCCAGATACACCTGATACAAAAGTCGATCAGAAAGCCATTATAGCTGACGGAATAAGTACCGTTCAGGGAGCAAGGGATTACTTAGTAAGCAATGTAGATGGTCTGACGGCAAGTAAGCTCCCTAACAAGGCAGCTATCTTAAATGCAGCTAAAGCAAACAACATTGTATTCCCGCACCTGCCTAAAGACTAAGCGATGGAAAGGGCAGGGCTGGTTAATAAGGTAAAAATCAAGCTGGATGAGTTCACTCCTGATGGGGTGGACCTCCCTTTTGATGACTATATAGGACCGATGCTTGATGAGAGTGCTAAAGACATACTTGAACAGGCACCTTTGCACCTTATTATCCCTGAAGAAATACCAACGTCAGCCATTAAGTATCAGAATGATCTTGTTTACATCCCGGTTCCAGATAATTATATCAGGCTCTATGAGATAAAATTTCCTTCATGGAAGAAATCTATAAGGGAAGCTATCAGTCAGTCACATCCGATGTATGAGATTCAGGAAAATGAATATACCAAGTCGGGGTTGGGCAGACCTTCAGTTGTCTTAAAGTATGAGAAGGTCGATAATATACCCGGGAGGTGGCTTGTATGCGGTAAAGTATCTGATGTAGGAAGCCCAACACCTTCAATAGCACTTTATGTTAGAGAGCTATTACCAGAACAGCTTAGTGATCATTTTGCCGATGCATTGACATGGCTTGCTGCATCAAAGATATTTCAGATAGAAGGACTGATATCTCAGGCAGAGATGGCTCTGGCACAGTATAAATTGTCATTACAGAATAAAAGTATCTGATTATGTTATTTACAGGCAGCACACCGGAATATTTGCTCAAGATAATTGACAGGGATGGAACACAGAAGGATCCTTCTGTTTCAACCCAGGTAGTAGAGGTCAAGATATTTATATATAATTCTTTGACCAGGGCAAGTGTGGGAAAGTTTATTCTTAATGAAAATCCTTTACCAAGTGGGTTTAATAGAGCTACTGTTGTTGATCTTGGAGGAGGAGATAAAAGGGTGAGATTTGAGCTTACTGCAACTATGACAAACGCTGCAGGAGGTAACAGCAACTCTATTCAGGTGGATGTTCATTTTTATGATACTGATTATGCTGATAATACAAGAATAGTTAAAAAACAAGGCCGGTTCAGTGAAATTACGAAGGCTCAGACTTAGTTATGAAAAGATCGCATTATGTTGATGATATCAGAGTTCTTCATGAAAATAAACGCCCCTTACAAGTATTCAATCAGTCTGATAATGTCAGGTTTGAGATAGAGCTTATAGGAGGAGGAGGAGATGATATTGTCTTAACAGATGCACCTGAAACCGGAATACTATTCATTGACGAACAACCTCTTTCGGTTGAAGTAGCAGATACTCCTGACACCTTAACAGCCGTATTTATTGAGTTTTTGGACTCATTGTTCATTTTTACACATCCTGCCCAGGGGTTTGTGTCCCCCCTTGATATACACCCCGGGGACCATCCTTTTATTATTGATACGAGCCTTCAGGGTGGTTTTATAGCAAAGAATACTGGTGAGCCTAAGACACAACAATTTGAAATAGAGCTTGTGGATCAAGCCTATGAAGTTAAGAAATCAGCCATATTAGCCAAACATCTTAAGCATGGAGAGGAAAAGGCATTTGATTTTAATATCGATTCATCTGCATCAACAGGACTTCACAGGTTACGGATAAGAACAAGGGATATTCTCGCAGCAGGGAGTGAGGAGGTTACTATTACAACTAAAGATGAAGAAGATATTACTACTAAGGATGAGAAAAAAATAATAACTGAAAGAATAATAGCACCTGGCTTTCTTATTACCACCAAGTCAGGGGAGCAGCTAACCACCAAGTCAGGGGAGGAACTTGAAACCAAACAAGAAGCTGAAATTGCAGTACTGGTAGGAGAGTGGGTTTACAGTAAGTCATTTTATATAAGTGGTGTGCCTGCAGATGTTGAGGTCACTGGCATACAAGACATATCAGACGGAGAAGCAGGAACAGTTATCAATCCGGTAATAAATTATTCCAATACTGGAGGTGAAGGAGAGGTGACTATTCTTTGGCAGATAAAGAATAGTGGAGATAATGTTGTGGATTCAGATTCTATAAGTGTGCTGTTTCCCTCCGGCTCAGGGACAAAACAAATACCAGGGATTTATTACCCTGCACAGGGAGATGATTATACCCTTGAAATAAAAGAGTCTGATGACTCATCTTACGAGGTAAGCAATGCTTTTGATACATACACAGTCACACCACCACCACCAACTAATATCGGAGTAACCTTTGTTACAGCTGAGGCAGGTGTGAATTACGTCAGGGACCTTATTAGCTGTGACATATCAGTGTTTAATAATGGAGGGGAAGGTTCGGCTACAATAGAATGGAGAGTTATAGACGTAGAACTGGAGAATATTTACGATACCGGAACCATTGGTACAGGTACGGTAGGGGAAAATTCTGGCAAGTCCGTAGAAGTAACCGGTATAGAGACACCATCCATAATAGGGGTTTATTTCATACAGGCAAGGATACAAGGATCGGGGGATGCCTGGATGTCCAGTTCAATGCTTACATGGGGTGAACCATTAGTGGTAACAAATATAGCTCCTGCATCCAGTCAGTATGATCCAGGGGCACAAATACTAACAGATATTACAGTTCTGAACCGTAGTGACCTGTCAACAACAGGAATGTTAGAATGGCAGGTAGTTAACCTTGTAAACGCACTACAGAGTAGCGGAACAAGACCTGTGACAACTATTGCTGCAGGACAGTCAGAAGTATTCCAGGAAACATACATCTATGCTCCGGTCAATTCTGGCGATTATAGGATAAGGGTAAGGATAAAAGATAGTGGAGCAGATTGGAAGTATAGCGATATTATCGCAGTAAGATTAATGCCAGACGTATATGTTTCTGAGGTTGGTCATATAGATAACGGACAGGAAGGATCGTTAATAACAGTAGGATTCAACTATAACAATACAGGGGGAGAGGGTGATGTAACATTTCAGTGGCAGATAAAGAACAGTGGGGGTTCAGTTATTGATTCGGGCAGCGAGGAGATGCCTTTGCCTGCAGAACCAGGGACAAGGTATTTGTCAAACATACTATATCCTTCTGAAGGATCAGGATATACAATAGAAATAAAAGAAGAAAATCAGAGTGAGTGGAAGTCAAGTAATTCATTCAATACCTGGCCTGATGAGACAGATCTTGCTGTGACTATTGTAACACCCGAGTCAGGTTATTTATATACAGATGATAATATTGACTGTGATATAACGGTATATAATACCGGTGCCCTGGGATCTGGTATAATTGAATGGAGGGTGATAGATGCAGCTTTGGAAAATGTTTATGATACTGGCACTAAAGATACCGGGCTTGTAGGATCCTTTAACACGAAAGTTATTGCCGTCAATGGCATAGAAACACCGTCACTGGAAGGTAGTTATTTCATACAGGCAAGGATTCAGGGGTCAGGGGATGCCTGGATATCCAGTTCATTAATAACACTACAGGAGCCGCTACTGGTAACTGATGTTATTCCTGCATCTTACCAGTATGATGTTAATACGCAGATGCCAACCAGTATTTCAGTTTATAACAGAGCATCCCTTTCCCAGGCAGAAACAATAGAATGGCAGGTAGTTAATCTATCTTATTCTGTTCAGAGTAGTGGTACAATACCAACACCAGATATATCAGGAGGATCGACTGAGATAGTAAACGTACCTAATATATATAGCCCTGCCAACAACGGAAGTTATAAGATAAGGGCAAGGATACAGGGGGCCAGTCAAACATGGACTTATAGTGATACAATAACCATAGCCGAGTATCCTAAGGTTGAAGTAACAGAATTAAGCATTATAGATGACGGACAAAGTGGATCTCCGATAACTGTAACCTTTAATTATAATAATACAGGAGGTGCAGGAAATGCTACGATTTATTGGAGGGTAAAGGATAAGTTTGGAACTATTGTTTCTTCAGGATCCTCTGTTATAGCTTTTCCTGCAGAACCAGGAACGGCTCCTCTTTCCGGTATTGTTTATCCGGTGGCGGGTATTGACTACATCCTTGAAGTAAAAGAAACAGACGATAGTTCCTGGGAGGCAAGCAACAAATTTGAAACCTGGCCCAACTATCCAGATATGAGTGTAATTAGCGTTTTACCTCAAAGTGAGGACAAATATGCAGACGATAATATTAGTTGTGAGGTGGGTCTATTTAACTTTGGGGCAGAGGGGACACAGACCTTAGAATGGCAGGTAGTGAACCTTTCTGACAATATCCTTAAATCCGGGTCACAATCAACCGGGGTGATTCCTTCCAGGATAGTCAAATCCGTTGACATAAATGTATTACTCCCTACAGCAATAGGTACTTACAAGGTAAGGGCAAGGATACTTAATTCAGGGGATGCCTGGGTGTATAGTACGGCGTTCACCACAAAAGAACCTCTTATAGTTACACAGGTTAATCCTACAGCCTATGAGTTCGATGAAGGATCACAGATGAAAACCAATTTCTTTATTCAGAACCGGGCAGTCAACTCAAGAGTCGGAATACTGGAATGGGAAGTTGTTGACCTGTCCGATAATATTCAAAGTAACGGAATTATGCCGTTCACTTCTATTAGCGGAGGGCAGACTTCATATTTTCAATGTAACGCAATTTATGCACCCGAAACAGGAGGCACTTTTCGCATAAGAGGGAGAGTTCAGGGAACAACAGATGCCTGGGTATATAGTAGTAATATTTTAGTGATTGCAAGTCCTGATGTGGATGTTACAGGTATTGACACCATAATGGACGGAATGGCAGGTATGCCAATATATCCTTTATTCTTTTACTCCAACAGTGGAGGGGCTGGCAAGGCATTAATATCCTGGACTATAAGGAATAGCTCTGATATTATAATATATCAAGGAAGTGAAGAAGTTGATATTGTTGCCGGATCAGGGGCAACAACACTTAATTATCCTGAGTATCCTTCAGCAGGCACAGGTTATTATATGACAATAAAAGAAGCAAGCGATGTTTCATACGAGACAAGTAATTCATTTGATACAACTGAACAAATATAGCGATGGGTTTAATAATAGGAATATTAATAGTGGTTTTCATGTTCGGTACAGCGTACTGGCTTGAAAGGAAAGTAAGGTAAGACATGAGAGAGGAGTTCTTGATAGCACATTGTCTTGATACACCTACAGACATGGATGTGACTGTAGGAATGATTGACCAGTGGCATAAAGGTCCGAGGGATCTTACTGATGGGAGGGTAAGATATATGCGTAAAAACTATGAGAGTCGGGATGAACTTCCTGACGAATACCTGGGTGGAGTACATATAAAAAAACTACATGGCAGGGGATGGGACCGGAGGGGATACCGGTGGATGATTAAGCGAAGCGGTGCTATATGGATACTTTCCCCTGATAACAGGGATGGCTTTATACAACCAGGAGAGGTGACATGGGGAGCTAAAGGATTCAACCGTAACAGTGTTCATGTTGCTCTGGAAGGAGGAAAATTAAAAGAAGGGCAAAAAGCTCCTATGCCTTTTCTTGATCTGTTTACCGGCAAGCAGTATGATATGTTTGAGAGGGTATGCAGGGATTTTATGATTGAACACCCTGAGGGAAGGATAGGCGGGCATTGTGATATTGCTAATTATAAGACCTGTCCAAACTTTGATGTGGCAGAATACCTTGATAATATAGGGATACCATCTTATTATATATACGCAGCATGAAAAAGATACTGATTAACATAGTAACGAGCCTTGTGATAATAGGAATAGTCCTGGTTATAATCCGTATAGGGCTGTTTAAAAAGAATGACTGCCCCGGGGAAGGGAATGTTATTGTTTCACAGGCTTTCCTGGACAGTCTGGAAGTAGTTGCCAATATGCCCCCTGATACTGTTACAAAAGACACAACAATCTATATGGACAGGGTAATATATACTATCCTGGATCCAGAAGGGAAAATAGATACATCTGAAGGGGATAGCCTTATGGTTTACCAAGACAGTATAATTACAGATAATGGTTCGTCAGGGGTTTCGATATGGGTTAAAGGAAGTCTTGAGAAACTAAAATTATGGAACCAGCCTGTTGTGCGTGTTAGTAAATCTGTCATAACAGACAAGCTACCTGTACCGGTTCCTTACATAAAAGAAGTTCCACAGACAGGATATTACGGTATATTAACCCTGGGTGGAGGGAAAGGAGGAGTGATGGTATCGGGATCAGTCCTATACCTGAATGATAAGCATAGAATTTACGGAGGCGAAATAGGCAATTTCGCTGGTAATACATACGCAGCAATTAAGTACGGAATAAAATTTTGAATTATGTATATATATAATGCCACAACGAGAATTTATTATGATATCGAAGAATACCTGGAGGCTCTGGCAAGTGATTCGGGAAGTACGTATCATATAGTATTTGTAAACAGTCTTGATGATATATTCACCAGGGCACAGAAACTATCTGCTTTAAGGGGCCGTTTTGCAAAGGGGCAGGAGGGATCATCATTACTTAATGAACTTGCACTAACTGTTGATGAGCAGGATTTCTTTGACGAGATAATGCCCCAGGGTGCAAGGGAAGTATTCAGGAAGGTATCTGCCTGGGGCAAGAACATTGACCGAGCTTACCGATATAATGTTAAGTTTGGGGATCCTCAAGAGTCCGGTAGTGTTGACAGTGTAGCAAGTGAAGTTATCACAGATAGCAGTAAGAGCTTCACTATTGATGAATTGATAGGCATGAAAATGGTTATCACCTCAGGATCACATACGGGTGAGGAGAGGAATATTACTGATAATACCGCAGATACCATAACGGTTGCAAGTGCTTTTTCAGGCGATGTAACAGGAGCAGACTATGCTATCTTTAACCAGACAGAGGACTGTATAGTATTCCTTATTTCGCAGGATCTTTCATGGGACCTTAATATGTTACAGGGCCTTGACGACCTTATCACTGAAACGCTGGCGAGGTATATAGTTAAACAATGGTATTGGACCAACCGGTTCCAGGAGGATTACCTTATAGAGAATGACATATACAATAGAAATTTGTCAGAGATACGCAGTATGCTTATACAGCACATTACACCACAAAGGAACATAGGTTTCTTCCGGGATTGTTGATGTTGTAGTTAATAAAAAAACCCCCTGCAAGGGACAGGGGGTTGGGACAAAAAGCTACCAATAATAAAAAGGTCATAAGTACTTGTAAAGTAAACCATATTTAAGGATATTTACCGTTAATAAATGGCATAATAAATAACAAAAAATATAGGTGTCAGCACCAGAATAGCACCAGAACGGATTTTTAAAACTAATATAATAAATTAAAGTACAACTGATTATAAGGATATGAGGTTATGATTCATAATCATGAGGTCGGGGGTTCAATTCCCCCTCTCGCTACAGGCCCCGGAGGAAACTCCGGGGTTCTTTATTTCCCATTAATTGAGGGTTTACGACACCTGGTAGGTCAGCCTGTTGAAAAATTACCTGATAAGAAAAAACCTACTTTTACCTCAAAATAATGCCAAATATGTTATATTAGCACCAGAATTGCACCAGAATTAGGTTATAAGCATATGGCTACATTTAAACCTGTAATCCATAAAACTGATGCTCGTCAGGATGGAACTGTCAATATAAAGATCCGGCTCGGTCATCACAGAAAGGTTAGTTATCTGCCTACTAAATACTATGTAAAGCCAGAGGAGTTTGATTCATCAACAGGCAAGGTAAAGGCAAAGTATATGACTGAACAGGAAGCAGAGGTAATAAATCTTCGCCTGACAGGTCAAATAGGACAATATGCAAGGAAGTTGGATCATCTTGGGGAGAAGATATCAGGCATGGATATAAAGAGCCTGGTGAGGATCCTAAGGGATAAAAACGAGAAATATGATATCTATTCCCTCCTGGATGAAAGAATAGCATTACACAAAAAGGTTGGCAACACGAATTATGCATCACTGTTTGAAAGGACAAAGGGCATACTACAGGAATATTATGGATCATCATACCTTACATTTGACAGGATAGATGCTGAATGGCTCAAGAGGCTGGAGGTCAAAATGAGGGTTGATAAGTTTAAGTCCAACAGCATAGGGATCCACATGAGAAATATCCGCACCATATATAACCAGGCCATATCCTTCGGTCTTGTCGATTTGAATATGTACCCTTTCCGAAGGTATCATATACCAAAAGAAAAGACCAGGAAAAGGAGTAATACCGCAGAGGAGATGCGTAAGATGAGGTATGCTAAAATCACCAATCCTTTGACAGCATGGGCAAGGGATATGTTCATGCTGTCTTTTTATCTTATCGGGATAAATATGAAGGATATGATGTTTCTGGACGGAATAGAGGATGGAAGGATATTTTATATACGCAGTAAGGGGAAGAAGGAATATTCAATACTTGTCCAACCGGAAGCGATGGAGATTATTAATAAGTATCCAGGGAAGAAATACCTCCTTAACACAATGGATAACTATTCTGATTACAGGACCGCAACAAAGAGGATAAACAAAAAGCTAAAGGATGTTGCCGGTGAATGTAAGATAAATAAGAAGATAACTACATACTGGGCAAGACATTCCTGGGCCACCATTGCCAACCGTATAGGCGTATCTAGGGATACCATAAGATATGCCCTGGGCCATGCCGGGGGCACTGTTACCGATATATATATTGATTATGACCTGGAACAGGTTGACCAGGCAAATAGGAAGGTTATTGATTTTATCAAGGAATAATACACTTTATTATTTACGGTCCATAAATTGCACATCTTCGGGATTCACTACAATAACCTTCCCATCTTCTTCCATCTCCACGATTGCTGCCTTATAGATGTATTCAGCACCCTCTACAGTTTCGCCTTTCCCCTGAGTCCATCCATGAAAGATACCTTTAACCTTTTTAATGCCGTAGTCTATTTCGACAGGTCTAAGGGCCTCTTGATTCAAGTTTTCTTTATTCATAATAATCAATTTATATAATGTCAAAACTTCATAACCGCCCCTGTAGGTGTTATTGTCAGTGCCGCTTCCTTCAGGCGGGTATCGGCCCCCCAAAACATTATCCAGGATATAAATTCCATTGCACCGGCACCCATTAGCAAGTAACCGCCAATTTTCGGATCATCATTTCCTGTAACCAAAAGACCTGCCCCTGCTACCAGGATACCGCTTGCACCGACAAAGAAGGCTGCTTGTCTTGCTTTGTAGTATTTATACAGGGCAGGATTGACAATTTCTTCTTTAACCTGGGTTGTGTCCTGCTGGACGATATCTTCCTCCTTAGGATTACCAAACACATACTTTTTCTGCTGGGCAGAAAGGGTGTTGACAACAAGTGTCAAAACAAATAAAATCAATAATTGTTTCATGGCTAAAACCTCAATCTTTTTATTATACCTTTAACAGATAGTATCTTATCTATTTCGTGCATCTTAATGATATTTTCGCTTTCAGTATCCGACTCTATCCTGGCAACTAAATTATTTTGTTCGTCAAGTCTTTTTATTATCCTGATTACTGCAAAGTTTTTCCCTATTATAAGGTATGGTTCACCAAAGACTACCGGTTCTTCATCAGTCTCGCAACATAATACTATATCCCCTGGAGAAAAGGTTGGAGTCATACTGGCTCCAATAATATCAAAGGCGTAATCACATCCTTCCATTCCTGAAATTTTAATAACAGAAATGGGGTTTGAGATTTTATTAATTGCATTATGGAAGTCTTTGAAAGATGATGTTTTATAGTATTTGATTGTTCCAGGTTCATCCCAGGGGGATCTCTTACTGTGTAATATGTCACCATCTCCGGTTATGAGCCAACGCAAATTAACTTCAGGAAAAGTCTCAGCTATTTTATTTAACACAAGATAAGAGGGTGCCCTTTCTTTATCATTAATTATTCTTCCAATAACATTATTACTTGTTAACCCGATATTAACGGAAAATGAGTTTGTATTATACCCAAGATAATTAATTAGGTATCCAAGTCTTTCACTTACTGTGCTGTGTGCCAAAACTATAAGGTTAGGTTTATAAAATAATACAAAATAGTCGTAAAAAAATTTGATTTAATACATAATTGTACTATCTTTGTTTTGTCTCTAAGATCAAATATAAGCTAAAAATGGCAAAACCACAAGTAGAGAAATCAGCAATTTTTAAACTAAGAGCATCACTGCCTTATGGTTCTATACTTAAGATCTGTGAAAGACTTAATGTTCCTCGTGCAAAAGTACATAGAGTATTAAGGGGTGAGGTATATGATTCTCAGATTATTGAGGAAGCAATAAAGATTGCCGAGAAAGAAATAGAAGCTATCAGAAAATCAGAAGAAAGGATCAATCAGTTAATAAATAAATAGGTTATGGGTTGCTTAGATTATGTAACAAGGGATGAATTTAACCAGGCTATAGATCAACTGGCTGATAGTATTGCTGACAAAATTACTACCAAAATCAGCGAGAAAAATGAAAAACCTCTTATCTCCAGACAAGAAATAATACGACAAATAGGGCGTACCAAGTTAGACAAATTGGTAAACAAGGGACTGCTAATTCCGATTAGAGGTAATGGGAGAAACGGTAAGATGACATTCTTAAGAAGTGAATATAAAAAAGCTATTAAACAATTAAATAAATAATCATGCAACAGGTTGTAGGTGAATTGCAGGATTGTTACTACCTGCGTCAACAATTACTCAAAAAGGGTTACACAATTAAATATATAAGGATAGTCCGGGAAGGGTGTAATGGATCCGGACCATTTCATTGTGCCTCATTACAAGCAATAGATAAGAAAGGTGATTCACGCTTTCTTATTGTCTCCCGGAAGGAATTGGAAAGATATTATAATGATACTGTAAAGGATAAAGACAAGATCACAGTAGGAACTTTCCTACCGGCAGTAGCAGAAAGCTACATCATCAACAAGTTTTATCACAAGGTAAGTAAATGAATGTTATCAAAAATCTTTAACCATGAAAAAGTTTATAATTGAGAAACAGATGCTCAACAAGAAAGACGGCTATTATGCTGTTGTCGTTGAAGGGGAAACACACCTGAACAGAACGGTAATAAAATCTTCATTGCAATTCTTCACCTTAGAAGGAGGATACGATTTTTGTCACCCCTGGGGTAAGGCAAAGGCTTATGCAGAAGCTATTGCGGAAGGGCTTAATCGCAGCGAACAGGAAAAGGCCCAACCTAAAAACAATGAGGCTACAATCTCAGAACACACACCCGGAGAATGGAAGAGTTACCAAACCGAGAAAGGGTATAGCATTGAATCAACATCGGAAAGCGGATCATTAATCCCAGTAGCTACAATTCACAGGTTTTATAAAAATTCACAAGCCAACGCCAAACTCATAGCAGCCGCACCTGATCTACTTGAGGCTTGTAAACTATTCCTTGAATTTGATAAGCAAGGTGGATTGGATTTAAGACAAAAAGTATTTAATGCAGTTGATAAAGCAATCAAAAAAGCAACAGAATGAATACAGCAACCAAGAAACCTTATGTACTTCAAAAAGATATCCAGGCTGAGTGTAAGGAAGTAAACAGTAAGCTCGGAAGGTATCTATATGTTCCGTATTACAAGAATATCAAGGGAAGGGCAACGTATGCTGACCGGTTATTCAAGTACGCTATTGTTGAAGTGAATGAAGGGGTAACGTCAATAATATATCTCAGGAGCAAACCATTAAATATACCTGCCTTTGTGTATGATGATCCCTCCCTGTATATAATAACCATTAAACAATAACTAAAAGAAAATATTATGGATGATCCAAAAAAAACTGTAGAAGAAGCCAAGAGAAAGGCATCCCAGTCGGGAAGTCAGGCTCTTGCAAAGGCTCAGACCAAAGGTACTATGAAAGGATTAAACTCCACAGATATAGGTACCGTTCTTAGTGGTTACAAGAGCCAGATTGAGAAAGTTATCCCGAAGCACCTGACAGCAGAGAGGATGATACAAATGGCAACCACACTTATAGCCAGGAACCCACGAATAGCCGAATGTACTGCATCGTCTGTTGTGGGTTCTGTTGTTTCTGCATCTATATTGGGGTTTCCCCCGGTACAAGAACTTGGTTATTGCTATTTCGTCCCTTACAGGCGTAATATCGGAACGAAGTCCAGTCCCAACTATGTGAAGGAATTGCAATTTCAGATAGGCTACAAGGGCCATATGGAACTTGCCAGGAGGAGTTCGCAGATTAAAAGTATTCATGCCGAAGTGGTAAGGGAAGGAGATGAGTTCAAATATCAGCTTGGTTTAAACCCTGAACTTAAACATATCCCGGATGCAGATATTAACGCAATGGTTACTCATGCTTATGCTGTTGCTCATTACAAAGACGGTGGATACAATTTTGTTGTTCTCACCAGGAACCAGATTGAAGCACTCAGATTAAGAAGTCCGGGGCAGTCAGCAGGCAAGCCTTCAGATGTATGGGCAACCGACTATGACAAGATGGCAATGGCTAAGGCTGTCAAGCAACTCAGTAAGTTTCTTCCTATCTCAATCGATTACCATGAGAATCTTATCGCTGACGAGAAGGTTATACACCTGGAAGATATCGAGGAAGGAAAGATAAAGATTGAGAACCTGGAGGGTGATATTACAGACCTCAATGATGTTCAGACTGCAGAGGAAGTGAAAGACGATGAGCCGGATAAAGAAGAAATGGAATTGATAAGGGAGGCAGGAGAACTTTTTGACGGACAAATCCTTCCGAAAGAAAAAGGAGAGTTAAGAAAGGCTATTGAAACCAGAAAAAAGATCATCAGCGAGTATGCAAAATACTGGCCTGATGTTGTTCCTGACATTTCTAAAGATAGCTCCTGGTTCCAGAAGGAAACAGAGAGGCGTAAGAAAGCAAATGAAAGTCAAATCAAAATACCTGTTAAAGATGACAACAAAGACGCAAAGTAAAGAGATTAAGGTGGCCTACAAGCCACTTACCCCTTACCCCAATATAAGGGAAGAATTACAGCAGATGGTTCAGGACTACAAAGATACAGTAGTCAATGAGGACACATTTGAGGATGCTAAGAAGGTTCGGGCCACAATCCGGGAAAAGAGGTATCTCATTCAGAACATTGGAAAGGACAATGCCTCTACCATTGCCCAGGTAAGCAAGCTGAATAAGAAAACTGCCGAGGACCTGATTAATATAATAAAGCCGGTGGAGGACAGGATCCATGAGGAGATAAAAGCCATAGAGGACAGGAAAGAAGCTGAGAAAGCCGAGAGAGAACGCAAGGACCAGGAAAGAAGGAGGGTACTTGCAGATAAGGCAAACGATATTAAGCTGTATGTCCTTGAGAGGATATCCAATGGCCTCACCTCAGACCAGGCAGCCGAGTTGCTTGCAACCCTTTCTGATATGGAAATCACCGAAGATAAGTTTGAGGACTTTTTCTTCATAGCAGAGGCAAACCACAGGGAGATGATTGAACTCCTGGGGAAAAAGATAGAGGAACTGAAAGTAAAAGAAGCAGAGGAATATGAGAAAGTGAAGGAGGAATATTTCGAGTGGTGTCCTGAAATGGTTTATACCCCCGAGATGACAATAGAGGACATGAGAGCCAACATTAAGGTGGCACAGGATAATACAAGGAAGTTAGCTGATAAGGCCAGAAAAGAGGCTGAGAAGAAGGAGAAAGAGGCAAAACTGTATGATGCTGCAAGGCAAGCCTACATAGAATACTTTAAGAAGGAGCCAAAAGAAAATGCTCCTGCATCACAGTTGATAATGCTTATAGAGGAAGATAAGAAAGCTGAGAAGAATAAGACTGACCAGGAGAGGCAGGAGAGGCTGGAAAGGGACAAAAAACTTCTTACGGCCACTTTTCTTCATTACACCAAGTATTTCTCTGCTAAAGACGAGGAACTGGAAAACCAGGAGACTATTGAGTTGCATGATGCCTTTAGGAGTGACTTAAATAAATTAGCCCAAAGCTATCTTGATAAACTTCACAATCTATAATTATGCATACAGCAGTAAAGAAGTATATCCCCAAAGATCAGGATGATTGGCTGCAGCAAAGGAGTAAGTCCATTGGTGGTAGTGAGATCGCTACCATCATGGGCCTAAACCCCTTCCAGACACCTTACGAGTTTTGGTTGCAAAAGACTGGCAGAACACCCAGGTTTGAAGGCAATATCTATACCAAAGCAGGTATTCATCTGGAGGAAGCTATTGCAAGGTACTGGTCCGAAGAAACAGGTCTAAGTATCATTAAATCATCCGAGCAGGATATTATCTATATACATCCGAAATACAGTTTCATTACCGGTACCCCTGACAGGAAGTATTGGATTGAAACCAAGTATGGGGTACAGGTTGATAAGGGGATCCTGGAATGTAAAGCTGTCCAATGGGATCCTGATGTTAATAAGGACACCCTGGAAGGATTACCTGACTCATGGTTCTGCCAGGCACAGGTTTATATGGGCCTTACCGGATGTAATAAGGCTTATATAGCATGGCTTAAGAGGGGATTATACCTTGATTATGTTGAAATAGCCTTTGATGAGTCATTCTATAATAAAAGTGTTGAGTTTGCTGTCCAGTGGTACCAGAACCATATTGTAAACGACAAACCCCCTAAGGCTGTCAATTCATCCGATATCGAGAAAATATTTAAGTCTCATAAGGAATATAAATCTTATGAGGCTACAGAGGAAATATTCAATCAATGGGAAAGAGCTAAGGAGTTAAAGAAATCCATATCAGAGGCTTATAATGAACTGAATGTTATCACCGAAGATATAAAGATGAAACTCCGGGATGCCGAAGCCTTTAAGTATAACGGAGATACCTTATTCACCTGGAGGAAGGCAAATGATTCAGCTAAGTTGGATACCGATATCCTTAAAAAAAGATACCCTGAGATCTACCAGGAGTGCCTGAGAAAAGAACCAGGGATAAGAAGGTTTTTAATCAAATAGGTTATAATATGGCAAAGGAGCTTCCATACTTTCGGTTCACGCCCCAGGAATGGCAAAACGGCAATATATCTATGCTGTCAGATACTCATAAGGGGTTGTTTATTGATATCTGTTGCTGGTACTGGATTAAAGATTGTAGCATAACTCAAGCAATGCTTAAGCTCCGCTTCAAGCAAAATGAAAATTTGCTTAAGCAACTATTCGAGTATGGTATAATTACTACCAATGATAACGATGAATTTATAGCAATAAAGTTCCTTGATGAACAGTTTGACCAACTTTCAACGATACGGAAACTCAGACAGGATGCAGGTTGTAAGGGGGGTAAGCAAAGGGCAAGCAATGCTAAAGCAAAAGTCAAGCAAATGCTTAAGCAAAAGTCAAGCTATAAAGATAAAGATAAAGATAAAGATATAAAGAAAGAAGAAATATTAAAGAAGAAAGAAAAAACACAACTTAATAAAATACCTCCATTACTGGAAGATGTAAAAGCCTATTGCAAGGAACGTGGTAAGGGAGTGGATCCTGAGAAGTGGTATAATCACTATGAGGCTAAAGGATGGATGATAGGTAAGAATAAGATGAAGGACTGGAGGGCTGCCGTAAGGACCTGGGAGGACAGTAATGGGGATGATAGTAGTAAAAAAGCAGTTGTTATTTCTCCTGAAGAAGTATTAAGCGGGAGGTACAGATGAAAAACCTTGACAATATAGGAAAGATACCTCCACAGGCTGTAGATATCGAGGAATATGTACTGGGTACATTGCTGACAGACATGGATGCTTATGACAATATAGCAAAGATACTAACTGCCGAAATGTTCTATAAAGCGGTACACCAGCAAATATTTTCTATCATAGTTTATCTTTTCAATAACAGTAAGCCTACAGATCTGTTAACCGTAACCGAACACTTACGCAAAAAGGGAATACTGGATGATATAGGTGGCCCGATGTACCTGGTTAAACTGACCGAGAAATTTCAATCAAGCAGGTTAATAGAACATCATGCCCTGATAGTCAAAGAAAAATACATGAAACGGCAACTCATTAAGGTTAGTAGTGAGATTAATTCAATGGCTTATGATGAAACCAATGATCTGCAGGACCTTATCAATTTTGCTGAAAAGAGTTTGTTTGCCCTGACTGAGAACATGACGGCAAAAGATCCCAGGAAACTATTAGACATCAACATTGAATACGTTGAGAAATTATCAGAGATTGCTAAGAGAGAGGTAAGATTATCAGGTGTACCAAGTGGACTGACCAGGGTAGATCGCATATCACTGGGATGGCAACAATCTGACCTGATTATAATGGCAGCAAGACCATCAATGGGTAAAACAGCACTGGCCCTGCAGCTTGCTAAGAACGCAGCATCATTCAATGTGCCGGTTCTATTCTTCTCAGTTGAGATGGCAGAGGAACAACTTGCAATGAGGATGATTAGTAATGATACCGGTATTGATAGTCGATACCTTAAAATTGCCAAAGATCTTGATTGGGAAAAGATTGACGAAACAATATACAAATCATACAACCAGAATATTTATATTGATGATACACCTTCGATCAGTGTTTATTCGATACGCAGCTTAATCCGAAAGTATAAGAGGAAATATAATATCGGCCTTGTCGTGGTGGATTATATCCAGCTATGCAAGGGGGATCCTTCCTATAAAAGGGACAGAAACCTGGAGGTTGGTAGTATAACCAAGACTCTTAAGGCTGCAGCGAAAGAAACAAAGGTGCCTATCATCGCCCTATCACAGCTAAACAGGGATATAGAAAAGAGATCATCACACCCATTTCCTATACTATCAGACCTAAGAGATTCAGGTGAGATAGAACAAGATGCAGATGTAGTGATATTCCCTACCAGGATATGCAGATTACCGGATCATATTCAGAATAATGATGAGTGGGTTAACCATAAAGAACACGCTGTAATACAGTTTGCCAAGCATCGTAATGGTGCTACAGGAGGGGTGTTTATTAATGTTTCAAGTGATGCATCCCGGTGGGAAGATATTGATGCCACCATATATAGCACAGAAGAAGAAAAGAATATACCATTTTAATCATTAATAAAGGGCAATTATGGATAATAAGAAAGTTAATTCAAAAGAAATACACGAAACAATACTCCAGGTAATGAGTGATATCAAAACCTTATACCAGGACCAGACGGAGTATAAGCCAATAATGATGAACCTTACAACTGTGGCTAAAGAAGTTAATGCTATAAGGATAAGGGAAATAACAGGTGAGTTGAACGGTAGTACAACACAAACATAAAGGAGGATAAAGAAATGATAACATCAACTACAAATTTAAAAGACAAATTTTCTTATATGAGCTTTCCGGGGATCATTAAGAGAATTACACTGACAGAAGCTATCTGTCAGGAATGGGAATTAGATACTAAGACTTACACAGACCATTATAGATGCAGGCGAAAAGAATTTTCTATTCCCAGGTTCTTCCATCGTTACGTACTTGATATTGAGTTGGGGTACGGCCCCACAAGGACAGGTATGTATTTTGGTGTATCCCATAGCACGATTATTATGAGCAGACCGGCACATAACAACATGATGGATACAAACAAGGAATATCGTGCAAAGGTTGAGAATGTAATGAAAGCCTTAGAGAGTGGTTTAATACTTACTCCAGAAGATATTGACCTTAACTCAGATACAGCAGCTTAATAAACTAAATATATGAACATAGATCTTAAAGAAGGCGATTATGCTTACATAGAGTGGAACGGTACCCAGTACGTTAAGAAAACACATTATCATATCGTTGAAGTGACGGATAAGATTGTGAAGGTCCGGGTACCTGGTTCATACATATACCACGAAATACCAATTAAAGACATAAAGGTTTACAGGGTGATACAATTAAAAGGAGATATATGATTACGATAGTTATTTTTTTAATGATAGGGATTGTGATAGGGATTATTATTATTGCTAAGATCGCCGACAGTCCTAATAATGACTTTGATTGAAACAATACTAATAATGAGTTGAAATTATATAAAAGTTAATCATTATGAAAGGGATAATGTTCAAAGAGGATCTGTTCCAGGCTATCATAGAGGGCCGGAAAACACAGACCAGGAGGACCGGAGGATTAGATATCATCAATGACGGACCACCTGATGACTGGGGGTATGACGGCAATCCTTTGGACCGGGTAAAGTTACTTGGTTGGGAGGAGGATCCCCTGGTGGTAAATGAGAATGATGATAGCAATGAGCCTATACAGTGGAAGGGGCTATATCCTATGTTCGAGGTTCCCTGGTGGGATTACGAGATAGGATATTTCAAGCCCAGGTATAAAGAAGGGGAAATACTTTACCTGAAGGAGCCTTATCGCATAGGTATTATGAAAGAACTTATGTATGCTTATGATAAGCAGCCACAGGTCCGGGAGGTCTTAAAATGGAAGAACAAAATGTTCATGCCGGAGAAATACGCCAGGTACTTTATCGAGATAAACAGGGTAAGGGTAGAGAGGCTTCAGGATATATTAGAAGAAGATGCAATCCGGGAAGGCTTTATGAGTACTGCTGTGCTTACTCCAGATATGTTAGATTATAGGGGGTTTTATCCCTCAGAACATTTTAGAGAGAAATGGGGAACCATTAATGGCCCCGGATCCTGGGAGAAGAACCCCTGGGTGTGGGTGTATGAGTTTAAACTGAATACTAATCAAAACATAGTCAAATGAAAACACGAAATGTATTACTGTTATTAGCTGTCACCCTTTTGTTAGCAATGGTTTCATCGCATCCTGGTCCTGAAAAGGATGAGCCGGTTGTAGATAAGGTAGAGATGTTTGTTTGCCCTTTATGTGGCGATCTGCACCCTGTAGAGAGACAGGGCGATTACTTAATCTTTAAATGTGACTGTGGGTTTGAAGATGTTGCATATATGCCCCAGGCGACATTTAGAGATGATCCCCCTGCAGGACTGGATCCTGATGTTGAATGTACCGACTGGGAATATTACGGTGACTATGCTTGCCAGTGGTGTTCTAAGGATGGAGGCCCCTGGGTTTATACCTGTGTTGAAATATAATAAAGAAATAGCATGAATATTTTACCAGTCAGGCATCCAGCAGAGAGTGAATATGATATGCAAGATGATATAGCACACACTTTATCAATAAGGCAATGGTATAATCAGTCTGGATATGAATATCATAATGGAGAGGTGTTTAGAGAAGTTAAGATCCCTGATATCGGTAGAATATCTGATATAATAGTCTTTGTTACCGACAGGAAGATAATAAATGTTGAATGTAAACTATTGGATTATACTACTGTGTTAGAACAAGCAAAAGATCATCTCAAGTGGTGTGATTACTCATATATCTGCCTTCATGCAGATGCTTATATCCCTGGTTACATAACTTATAAAATTCTTAAAGCAGGGATAGGGTTGATAGCTTGGAGGAAGGGAGAGAAACCGACTGAGGTAATTCAGGCATATTGGAATAAAAATAAGGATAAGGAATTAAGAACACAGGTGTTGGCTATTTTAAAGAAGAAGAAAAAAGATAAGAAAAGAGAAGCCGAGGCAAGCAAACACATACAGAATGAAATAAACTATGATTATGGAACAGAGAGCAGTAAAAAAGAAGGAAGTAAGGCTTAACCTCAGGGAGATACAATATGTCCTGAAAACGCTTGAAAAAAGGGATCCTGACAATTATCCCCCTACAGGACTGCAGGAGAAATGTATTAAGGCCCTGGATTATGAGGACAGGATACAGAGGGGAACCTTTGCAGGGAAGCCATCAGTTATCATCCCCGCATCATTCTACAGAAGTACAGATAGGGCTAAGGAATATGTGTTTGAAGGAAGGAATTATATCCTGATACCTGATTCTATCCATCGAAACCTATACGGAACCGGCAAGATTGAAGTTCAATCCTGGTTCTATGAGAAAGAAATAAGACCAAAACTTATAAAAGAGGACTAATAACCCTATGAATAGGCTTAATAACCATATCGTTGTGCTTGTTATTGTGAACATTTGTATTGTCACCAATTTATACGGCAATATGAGTTACCCTAATTCAGTAAAAGAGTTTGCCAGGGTGAGAATGGAACAAACTCCAAACAATACTCAAATAGCAAGAGATATTAAGAACAAGTTTTCAACCCTATACCATGATAAAGAATTAGATCGGATAAGGAGGATGGTATCAAACTGGCGTAACAGTTGGAATGTGGAAGCCAAGAAGATACCTATTAAGCGACTATTCTTTGATATAGAAACAAGCTACTATGAGTTACTGATAAAGACATTTTCCCTAAGAAACCATATAAGGTTTTTTGATCCTGATACTATCCAGAAAGAAAAGCAAATAATCTGTATATCCTACAAGTGGCAATACGAGAATAAAGTACAGACTCTTGACTGGAGTATGGGGGAGAAGGAGATGATAAAAGAATTTGTAAATATAATGGGGGATGCCCATGAATTAGTTGCCCATAATGGATATAGGTTTGACGTAAGAGAGCTTCGGACCAGGGCAATCTATCATGGTGTATTGATGTTCCCGAACTACCGAACACTTGATACCCTAAAGAAATCACAGCATTATTTCAATTTTGCCAGTAATAAACTTGACTACATAGGTAAATTCCTGAATGTTGGTCGTAAACTGGACCATGAAGGTAAAGAGTTATGGGAAAAGGTAGTGGATGGAGATGAAGCGTCACTTCAAAAGATGATTAAATATTGCGAACAGGATGTAATACTCTTGGAGGATGCGTTTTTTGTTCTCAGTCCATTCATTGACCATAACAACAATTTCTCAGTTCTTACAGGGGGAGAGAAGTGGTATTGCCCGGAATGTGCCTCTGAGAATGTTGAGATGTTTCGTACTTACTCAACACCAATGGGTATCATACGCCGGGAGATGAAATGCAATAACTGCAAGAAACAATACCGAATATCAAACAAGACATATATGGCAATGCTTGAAGATTCAATGCGTGGCTATAATAGAAACAATAAATAAATTTTACAAACCAATTTTTAAACGCTATGAAAAAAGTAATGTTAATTATCACAGTTTTGTTTGCAGTGATGATATCGTCCTGCAACGAGGAAAAACCACTGAATGATAACAGCCTATACCGTTATCAAGTTGAAACTACCCTGGGATCACAAGTTGATGTGTACGCCCTGGTAGCACCTAATACAATCTTGGCTTATCTGGATCAGCCGACACCTTATGACCTGGAGGTTCAGTATGTGGACTGGAGGTTATATTTTAATTGTGACATAAAGGTTGAGGACACAATGATACTTAAGGTTTATAAGAATGATGTGCTTATAGACGAGAGACAAGTCCAGGGACCAGGACATATAGTATTTATGGAGGAAAGAAGCAAGTATTAATGACCGGAATACAAATATGAACTTCAAAGAAATAAGCAAGGACTGCCCGAAGGTCTATAACCTGTTGGCAGAATGGTTTGAGATGGTTGTAAGGGCAAAAACCAAAGACAGCAGTATTCTTACTGAATTATTCTTTAAGAGGCTGGAGGTGGCTCAAATGGCAACCAGGACGCTATTTGATTTCTTTGACGAGCAGGGGATATATATTATTATAGAACCAGAAATACAATATACAAGGGAAATAGACGAAGATGGCAATAATCCGCATTATGTGATAGACCGATGGGGATATGACATCCACGATGAAGCCTATCAGGTTGCAACGGGTTATCAATTTGATACCCGCACCGATGCAGAAGAAGCAGCCTTTACAAAAGCATTTTATGTACTTGAACGTAAAATCAACCGGAAGCCGGTGTAAATGGTCTATGATTGTTCCAGACAGGAACATGATGGGGGGTTCGACTCCCCCTTCCGGCTCAAGTGTAAATATAAACTGAAATGAATTACAGAGAATTAAATGGAGTAACAATACGTGAAGGATTTATGAGGTTTCATAAGGAAAACCCTCATGTCTATGAAGCATTTGAGAAACAGGTCTTAAGAGCAATAGACAAAGGCAGGAATAAGATAAGTGCCAAGCTCATCATAAACTGGATAAGATGGAATGAGTACATAAAAACTGATGAATACTTCAGGATCAATGATGCTTACCAGTCTTATTATGCCCGTTTATTTGTTGAGAAACATCCTCAGTATGCCGATATCTTTGATTTTCGTAAACTAAGAAACGAGAAATACGGCCCATACATGAATGTTAGTAGAGATGGACAGATATCATTTATGTAAAGGATCTTAAAACTAAAGCATAATGAAACCAGGTAAGTATATTTTTCAGGAGGAACCAGTAAAGCAAAACGAGTTTTTTTGCATGAAGCTGGTAGGGTTTATTATGAGAGACAAATGTTCATACCAGGAAACATTCGATAAAGCCAGGGGAGGGGATTGTCCCTATAAAGGGGAATGTGAAATATATAGAAGGACAGTAGCCAGGGTGGGTAATCAGTTAGCATTATTCTAACCAATAAATATATAGAGATGAAAATATTTAGCAAGATTAACAAATGCAGGTGGGAGTTAGCCAAAAAGCTAAAAGACACACCTCACATAATAATAAGAATTACTACCAGGTGTAATTTAAAATGTTCTTACTGTTCTATCAGGACTGTATGTAAGATACCTTCTGATCTTAAGGAGCTACCGCCAGAATACTGGATCAAAGAAATGGATAAGTTTGATATTATTACTATCAGTGGGGGAGATCCGTCTGTATATAGAGATGTTCATAAAATTATTAATGCCCTGGTAAAGAAAAAGAAACTTGTAAGAGTAGGGACAAATTTAGTTGATATTACTGAATTTAAAAAAGTAATTCCTTCATGGCGTGTTTATTTCATGGCTACATTTCATCGTAGTGAGATGACCGTTAATCAAAGGTCGAGGTTTAAAGAAAACTATAAGGAAATGAGTAAGAAATATACTATTGTTTCTAAAGAAATGAGACATATAGGTGATAACACCCCGCCTTATTTTAATAAGAGTAAAATATACTGGCTGAAAGAAAGCAGAGAGGAATTGCCAACTCCGGGATATTTCCCCGATGGCAGCATAGAAGAAGGAGAGGCTTGTTAGATGGAATTACTTATCCTCATAGCATTTTTAGGATTCATCGCTTGGTTTGTAGTAAAAATGGCAGGAAACGAAAAAAGATAAAACTAATGATAGCAATTATTACATATGACAGACCACATCGTAAGACTCAGGATTTATTAATCAGGCTTATAGACCATGAAGTGATAGTTATTGCTACGCCTTTTAAAAAGCGTACACAGCATCATTCACTTTATCAACATCGCCCACCAATGGACACTGGCATATCAACAGAAAAGTTATGCAATAAATTTGGTTTTGATTATATTAATCATCTGCATCCGGCTGAATGGATCAGGAAGAATAACATAAGTTCAGCTATTATTGGTGGTGCTAATATTTTAGAGACAGATCAGGATTTAAAGATAATAAATTCACATCCGGGATATTTGCCTTATGGCCGGGGTCTTGATGCTTTAAAATGGTCTATTTATGAAGGATATCCAATAGGTGTAACCACCCACGTTATTAATGATGATATTGATTCTGGATACTTGATAGAACAGAAAATTGTACCTGTAAGCTATTATGATACGTTTCATTCAGTTGCTTATCGTCAATATCAGATGGAGATAGATATGCTTATTAAAGCTATTGATGCTCCGGTAGTTGAAAAAATACGTACAGACATAGGAGAAATTCATCATCGTATGCCCATGAAACTTGAGCCGATTATGATGGAACGATTTAACAGATTAAGACAGGTAAAATCAATCTAATAAACAATAGAGAGATGAATTGGATAAATGTTAAAGACAAGTTACCCGATGAAGCAGGGGAAAAAACAAAAGACCCGAATAAGGGATGGCTGGTTACTGACCACACAAGAAGGATAAGGATTGAAACAGTACATCCGTCTTATTGGAATAAAGTACAAAACGAAGGACCTGACGCATGGTGTATCTATGTATCCCATTGGATGCCTTTACCTGAATTGCCTAAAAACCAATAAACAATAGAGATGAAAGCATACGCTAAAATAAAAGAAAAGGACAGCAATGACGTATGGATTGAAGACTTAAATGTAACAAACATTGAAACGGCAGAAGAAGAAATAAAAGAAATGGTTAATTGGTTTAATAGCACATTAAAATATGGAGAGAAACCAAGAGAATTTGTTTCATTGACAACTGAAGATGAATTTAATAAATACGTTAACCAATAAACAATAAAGCCATGAATGAACAAAAGATATTAATACCGATAAAGGTAGGTGAGGAATTACCGAAAGAAGAGGGGGTTTATTTTATAGACCTTAATACTGACAAACCAGAGATGGTTAGTAAAGACGTCTCATGGTTTAGGCCAAATTATGATAATGAAGTATGGGAGGAAAATATAAGAGTTTGGTACAAACCAGTATCAATAGACGAACTGCTGCCGAGTAGGCAAGAGAAGATTGACCATATAAAGCAACTAAAGCAGAGAGAATTTATGGATAAAGAAGATGTTATTCAGTTGTCAATAGCATGGGTAATCAACCACATTAAAAACAAATTAAATGGGACTGAATAAATCAAAAGGCAATATGTATGAGTTTGTCACTCATACCTGGAACACAATAAAAGGCAAGTGCCCGCATGATTGTAGTTATTGCTACATGAAGCGGTGGGGAAAACTTAATCCGGTCCGATTTGACGAGAAAGAACTTAAAACAGACCTGGGGGAAGGCAACTTTATCTTTGTAGGATCAAGCTGTGATATGTGGGCGAATGATATTCCGGATGAATGGATCTTCAGAACGCTATGTCATGCAAATAAGTATGAAAAAAACAGTTACTTATTCCAGACAAAGAACCCTTATAATATCAGGCGAATATTAATTCCTGAATCTTATGTCTGTGTAACCCTTGAAACAAACAGGCATTATCCTGAAATAATGAATAATTGTCCTACACCTATGCAAAGGACAGAGCAAATGAAACTTATCAGGCATCCTCTATATATTACGATTGAGCCTGTAATTGATTTTGATTTGCCGGAGTTCATAGAAATGCTAAAAGCCTGTGATCCGGTCCAGGTTAATATCGGGGCTGACAGTGGTAACAACGGACTGCCAGAGCCTCCTATTGAAAAGGTAGAGGAATTGATTGCCGAGTTATCAAAGTTTACTACCATTCATCAAAAAAGGAACCTTAACAGATTAAAAGCAAAATAAGAATGGCTGTAGGGTCCTTGTGGGGAGGAACAGATGATAGCTGCTGTATAACATTAAAACAAACACAACTTACTTTTCCCTAAATACGTCATGTTAATAGAGGTACGATTTTTGCACTATTATTCGGTTATTTCGATTTAGTTATATAAATTTGAAAGCAACATTGTGTTCTGTTAATACTGTCTGTAAACAGTGTCTTTTTTAGTCTTTTTTAAACCTACTCTTAAAATGTTTCATGAATTTAATCAAGGATGTGAAAGAAATAGTGATATGAGTTATTCTGACCATGAATATTGTCAAATATTACAGGATATTGCTAAGGTATATTTTTCATCTGAAGAATTTGCATCGGGTAATCAAAATCAGAGGGCAGAAGAAGTTGGAATGTTTATTGATATCTTTAAAATGGTAAAAGCAATGGTTAATAAACATATCGAAACGGAAAAACTTTGTGAATTAGTCGCTGAGTTCAGGAGAAATAAACAGTTGAGCTAATGATCAGGAGAATTGACTACCTGAGTTTGCCTTCGTACTTTTCCTGGTAATCACATGCTACATGCGTAAAATGTGTTCCTGGGAATGATTTACCCCCAGCCATAAGAATAAAATACATATTACTGAACGTGGTCCTTCCAATTAACAATCTTTTATTGGGAGGGAATACCCTGGAAGCATTAAGCAGATGCCAGGTGTATCCATCAGTGGATCCCCATAAGTATATAGAAAATACAGAGCTTTCTTCCTGTAGTACCCTTCCATGCATCAGCATCCTGTGTATCTTCTTGTACTGGTTCCTGGACAGCTTGATAGGTCTGGTTTCCAGATAAGCAGGAACACAAACACCTTCTTCTTCCTGTGATATATCAGCCTTCATATAATTACCCACATCCATGTAATATCCATAAGTCTCAGGATAGTCATGTATGAACACTGTATAGACAGTGCTGATCTTGTACCATACCTTATGTTTGAGTGAGAATACCCATGAGTAATTGTAAACACTATTAGACAATATTATTTCATTGTCCTCATGATTGTAACCTATAATGGCCCCGGAGAAGTAGTTTCTGAAGCCTGTAGAGCAGATATAGTCTGAGATTGCGAGTGTGTTTACATCATTAGTCAATGTCTGATACATTAATGCCCCTGTGAGGTTTGATTCGTGGTCCCCTTCAGCCGATTCACCTATCTCGAAGGGATCAGGACCAGAGATAACAATGAGTCCGTCAGAGGTGCTAAAAACAGCCCCTCCATCAATCGGTGTAATAGAGTCTGCATTGTTACATACATGACGAGAAAGGGGAACAATATTTGAAATAAGAATATCTCCTTGTCCGATATTCATAGTCCATATTCCTTCCTGGGTGAAACAGAATAATGGATATTCACCAAACTGTCCCTGTGATAATGCTATTGCGTTGGTTGCAAAGCCTACAATGGTTCTGTTGCTTACCCTATAGCTGTTCTCTGCTGCAAAATAGAAGGGATTATTAAGCTCACAAGCCTGTACTCTGTTCTCATCGACATAATACTGATCAGTCGTAGTCATTGTATGGACCGTTTCTGTTCCTGCGTACTCATGTGAGCCACCATCCCCCCAGGAATAGTTAAGAAATTCATGTGCTTTCAATTCTATCTCAGCCATTATATAATTTGTCCCTGAGAGTTTCATTATTATTCTCATCTTGGTTGCTCTGCGGTCAGGATAACCAATATAGTTCACCCATTCAAACTCAGGCTTTGTAGCCCCTGAATTATAATAGTTAAATTCTTCCCATCCTGAAAAGATAGTCTTTGTCCCTTCAGGAGTAGTAATATCAACTTCAATACCTACATCGTATGCTGTACTTGTGGATCCACCTGATACCTGCCTTATAAAAAACTCGGGAGAGAAACCGATAAACAGCTTATTTGTGATATTACCGAAGAATAACCTGGAGTTATATGCAAAAGGATTACATTGACCAATCAGCCGGTGATGAGTATTGTTGTCAACTGGCATGGTGTCCCTGGTATTCAGATCTGAAAAGTTATCTGAAATATAATAGAACCCCGTAAAGGTTTTCATATCTATACTTTCAACCTTGTAATAGTTAATCTCATCAGCTATTGCAGGATCATCCTGTTTGGGCAGGTAGTTATCACTTAATAAACCAGCCTTTAGTTCCTTTGGTCTGGTCATATAAACATTAAGGCGGGTGATTATATCTTTATACTTTGCCTTTACGTCATTCAGCCAGGATGTATCTGAAATACTTATTGTGTGGTGATATGCAGACCATTTGAAAGACGTTGAAGAAAGCATTGACATTTCGGATCCCATTACCTCAATCGGTATGGAAGGGCTTACTATGCTTCCATCAAATAACTCCCAGGCAAACCTTATCAGGACCTTGCCGGTAAAATAATTCTGTGAGAGCCTTTCATTCACTATCTTGCTGGCAGCAGCCAGTACAGCATCCTCGCTATCTGTGACTGTCTCTGTCTTGTCCATATATGTAACGGCAGATCTGGTTATTGTTATCAGAGGTGTCTCAGGGTATGGCTCATCCAGGTACTTGTACTCATTGTCGTCAAAGTTAAATACACCGTACAGAATTTTCTTGTCAGTGATATTTGATATGACCAGGATATTGTGCAATGCTGAAAACTTAAGTGTTTTATTTGTTAGCGACACAAGCAATTCATTACTGGTTGCTACATCATCATTAACAAATACATAATACCTTACCTGTGAATTATCATAAGTGACAATGACATAGGTATTACTGGTTACTCGGTGCAGGTATCGCACATTCTCAGTTACCGATATAGTCGCTTTCTTTTTACCTGCCACCCTCCATGCTCCATCTTTAGGGCGTATGTTAATAAGCTCCTGCATTGCTCCATCAGTAACATTCTCATCAGGTATGTTTCTTACAATGCCTGTCAATTCGATTTCATTCCTCACTGTCTGGCTCATCTTTACTCTTTTTTTCGTTATTTTCTTGCTGTATTAATTGCTGGTTAATGTACTGCAGGAAGGTTATATCTCCTCCTTTAGTTCTGTTTGCCAGAGAGGGGTTATCCTGCTGTTCAAGTTCATGTAGTGTACGGAGTGCTTTCTGTAGGTTATCCAGGTTCCTTTCTTCCCTTATCAATATCCTCATACGTCTTAATATCTTGGTCTGTGTATCCCCGAGAAGGTTTCTAAACTCAGTCTTGTCGATGTCAGTATATTCTTCAATGGTTGCTATTGCCTCCTGGAAGGGATCCGGTGAAAATACATCCTTGCCATATCTATCTGTCCAATTCTTTAACGTCTGCCTTGCTATGCCTGTTGACTTGGAAGTTGACAGGTAATTAAATTTATTACCTTCCAAGATCTTCAGGTATTTTACAATCTCCTTCTTCGTGTATATCTTTTTCTTACTCATAAAAGTCGCTTTCTACAAATCTCTATAAGTCTTTTTTAATATTGAGGTTTAATAAGCCTAAACAGGGGGTTAATAACCCCATAGTCGTAAATTACTATTCTTATGTTTATTCCTGTAATCATTTAACTGCAGGAATATGATAGGAGAAGCATTAGCCTTAGCATCATTGGTAGGTTCAGCTTTCGGAACCGGACAATCAGCATTAGCAAATAGAAGAATTGATCGCAGGATTGGCGAACAGGAAAAGGAACTACAATACTGGTTCGACAAAGAGTATAATAGAAACTTCTTTGATACGGACCAGGCAAAGAGTGTGATATCAACCCTGAGAAACCAGCATAAGGACACATTGAGGTCTGTTGCTGGTGATTCAGCAGTCACAGGAGCATCAAATGAGGCAAAGATAGCAGCAACAGAAAAGACTCAGAAAGGATATTCGGATGCACTGACCAAACTGGCAGGATACGGTACCAACCTAAGGGATTCCCTCAGACGAGAATATATCACAAGGAAATCAGGACTGGAGAACCTTCAGCTTGCCAACCTTCAGAACAAGTCACAGAACTGGGCAAACTTTATGAACAATGCCATGAACGCAGGTATTGGCTTTGCTGAAGCATCCGGTGCAGGTGCATTTAATGACTGGGATACCTACCTGAAAGGACTATTTAAGAAAGAAGTAAAAACAGAATAATTAATACACTTATTCATAAACATAATTAAGGAGGAAAAAAACATGAAAAAAGCATTTTTATTTTTAGCAGTTCTATTATTTGTTGTTACGGCTTCAGCCCAAACACTTATACCAGTTGGCACTAAGACTACCCAGGCAGCCACAGCATTAGCCACAACCACTACATACGATTATGCCGTAATAGGGGATCTTCCGTATTACATGGGATGGCAGATTGATCTTGATAGCATAGCAGGTACAGCCGCAGGACTGGGATGTACTTTCGAGATCGAGGGATCACATGATGGTGTTGTATTCTTTGACGTAGATACACTGACCTATGTAGGTGTCGAGGGTACAAGCTCAGATACCACAGCGTATGAGAATAATACATCAGTTATGTACTGGGAATACCTGAGAGCAAAATATACCCTGACTGATACTTTGCGGTGTGGTCATACCATTGTCATATGTCCATTTATCTCAAAATAGATTAATTGGATTTAGGTCATGGATGAGAATGGGTATAAAGACAAATATTTAGAGGAAAAATTCAAAGGCGTTTATTCCAGGCTGGATATTGTCTTGCAGAAGCTAAATGATTACGAGCTTGATTCCAGAGAGATTAACAAAAGGGTATCAGGGCTTGAGAGAGTACAGCTTCAGTGTCCTGTTAAGGATTTAGGAAAAGATGTGGAGGAATTGAAAAAAGATACGGAGGAGCTAAGGTTTTTTAACAGGAACCCCGAAAAAGCCAGAGCATTCAAGATAGGTGAAAGGATAATTATGTTTCTGAATACTGCAGGTGTAGTGTATGCCCTTTTAATGCTGTATAAACTAATAAACGAAATAAGACAATGATAGCACAGGTAGATGATAAGAAAAAGAAAAAGGACCTTGATGAAGGTCCTTTCAGTGCATTATTTGATTACAGCAATGAGGAGAAAAGAATACAGGAGGAACGTGAACGCCAGCATCAGGCTGAAGAAAAGATTATGCGTACTAACGCTATTGGAGATGCCTTCAGGTTACTTATTGAAGGTGTTGGAGGGAAGAAGGGGGCAACAATAAACCCTCACCAGGTTAATCCCGCAATCCTGTCAGCAGCAGAGAGACACAGGCAAGCGGATACAGAATATAAACAGAAACTAAGTCAGTTAAGACTACAGGACCTTGATACTAAGATCCATGACCTTCAATATCAGCATGGACTGGAGGCAGAAAGTAGACAGGCAGAGAGGGAAGATAAAAGAGCCGACAGGAAATATGACTGGGAAGAAGATATGTTTGACAAACAGGCAAATCTGAAAAAGGAACTTGTCGAATTGGAAGCAGGTATCGGAGATGAGAAAATGAAGAAACAGGCTGATCTGCAGACAAAGAAACAGAAGGAGATAGATACCCACAGGACCAACGAAAACATCAGGGAGGCAATAGCAACCGGGAAATATGACCGCACAGGACAGGATCCTGTTATTCCTGATATGAAGATAACAGACAGGAATTACTCCGGTGAAACGGTAGAAGTGGATAGTGACCTTGCAAGTGCTATGCTTAGTGAATTGTCAAAGAACCTTACAAGCCTTGATCCCAATGACATGAGTGTATTAAGGAGTTTGCTTGTGGAAGGAACAAAAAACAGGGGGCAGTCTGTCCAGGTGCTTTTAAATAAATACTGGGA
>Ga0272443_10000545_pt1 | contig 67725 bp, 58 predicted proteins | sample SSMAcet12_FD_193581 | JGI IMG/M metagenome (GOLD analysis project Ga0272443, IMG submission 193581) | Marine sediment archaeal communities from Little Sippewissett salt marsh, Falmouth, MA, United States - SSM-Acet-12 | ecosystem: Environmental > Aquatic > Marine > Wetlands > Sediment ...
CTCTCCCCGAGTATGGAAGATTACCTCGAGACGATACTGACCCTCGAATCGACCCATCGGGTCGCCCGGGTCAAGGATATTGCCGAAGCTCTCAATGTGCAGATGCCGTCGGTCACCTCCGCCCTGAAGACCCTCAAGGAACGGGGGATGGTCAATTATGAAAAAAACTCCTACATCATGCTCACCGATGAAGGACATGCCGTCGCTGAATCGGTGATCCAGCGCCATTTCGCCGTAGCAGGCTTCCTTCAGAAGGTCCTCTGTCTGCCCACGACGGAAGCCCAGGACACCGCCTGCAAGATAGAACACGTCATCTCGCCGGACACTGCCCAGAGGCTGAAAAACCTCACCGGCTACATCGATAGCCATATCAGAGACGGCGGCATGGATTCCTCGGCATGGGAGAAAATCATAACTGATCCGCCGGAAGGTGAAGAGAATTAGCTATCGCGGCATGGGCGCTATGGCATCCCCGGGCTTTGCCATGCCCCTGTGTCCTTCTTGACCACCATCCCCGAAATCCTTATAATTTCTCACGTTTTCGGGATGTAGCCTAGTGGCTAAGGCGCCTGCTTTGGGAGCAGGAGACCGCCGGTTCGAGTCCGGCCATCCCGAGGTGCCGTATGCGCACGGTCGGTCCGGGCTCACCTGCCGGCGTGCCGCCGCGGCTGTTCACATATGTTTTCTGCGTCCATAGCTCAGCTGGATAGAGCAACGGCCTTCTAAGCCGTAGGTCAGAGGTTCGAATCCTCTTGGACGCGCAAAATCCGATAAAAGAGAACCGGGCAACCGGTTCTCTTTTATTATCACTGAAGGATTCGATCCGGATGAGCGGCGTAATTCGACGGTAAAATATACAGAATTATTTGACAAAGAGTATTTTTTTACCCATATTAGTCATTAATGACTATTATAAATATGACTATATGCACTGCGGGGAGGTTACGATCTTGGAAAAGAAACTCTTACTGCTCGGATTGCTGCTCAGCCAGGATATGCACGGCTATCAGTTGAATGAAATGCTTCAGCATAATCCCGGGATGCCGATTAGCGTTAAAAAATCGAATGCATACAAATTATTGAATGATATGGAAACGGACGGATGGGTGACTTACCAGGAAGAGCAACAGGGCAATAGGCCCGTCCGGAGGGTATACACCATAACCGATAGAGGAGAGACGGCATTTTATCAGTTGCTGCGTGAGAATCTTTCCACCAGTCCGTTACCGGAATTTCCGGGTGCTGTAGGTCTTGATTTTGTGGCCATGCTGCCGGCAGAGGAGGTAGTCACCCTTTTGGAGCAACGATATCAGAGAATAGAGGCCAGGTTCAAAGAACTCGATGAGCTTTCACGGGAGATACGTGAGAGTCATTTATCCGTTGGGTATCTATACTTTTTTTACAGCTCAGAACTGCAGTGGCTGGGCGAAGTTATCAACCGTCTGCATTCTGCATAATCGGAGGAAGAAGATGAAGACAATTATCGTTACCGGTGCCAATTCGGGAATCGGCGGAGAGGCCGCACTGAATCTTGCCAAGCAGGGTCATCGGATCATTATGCTGTGCAGAGACAGCGATAAATCGAAGCAGATGCATATAGAGATCGCCGCTCAATCGGGGAATGAAGAAATAATACTGCTTCCGGTTGACTTGTCGGATCAGGACTCGATACGAGCGGCTGTAGCGGATATTAAACGCCGATATGAAGTAATTGATGTTTTGGTCAATAATGCAGGTGTATACAAAGTGAAGCAGGAAACGACCCCGCAGGGTATCGAGATGACGCTTGCCGTGAACTTTCTGGCTCCGTTCATGCTTTCTGAGATGCTGCTGGAAAATCTTGAAGCCGTCGGGCATGGCCGCATTATCAATGTGGTGTCGGAACTTTATAAAAGGGGCACAATTAAGCTGGATGATTTGAGTACGCAGAGCCTCTATAAGGCAGGCGATGCATATGCAAACTCAAAACTTGCAACTGTTCTTTACACCATCGAATTGGCTGAAAGAACCAGAGACAGAGGCATCACCGTCAACGCTTTACATCCAGGAGTCCTGGCTACGAATGCCTTTCGAGATTATCCCGGTTTTTTCATGAAAATCATGAAGTTTTTTTTAGAAAAACCCCAAAAAGGCGGAGAGAGAATATCCTATCTGGCGGTATCCGATGAGGTGAAGGAGAACTCAGGAAAGTATTTCTATAAAACCGAGTCGCGCGAGCTTGCCATACCTGAAACTGAATATGGCAAAACCGAACGACTATTACAGTATGCCGCGGAAGTCACCGGCATCGGCAAAGAACGGAAATAGGCGATGAGCATAGAGAAACATGCAATCTCGACCCAAAAATTAAGCAAGCGCTTTGGTCAGGTCGTTCTCGCTGTAGACAGTATTGATCTTGCAATAGCAGCGAACACCATTTATGCCCTGCTGGGACCGAACGGGGCGGGAAAAACGACCACTATTTCCATGCTCACCACCTTGATCATGCCAAGCTCCGGAGATGCTCGGATCTCCGGATATGATGTGGTACGGCAGTCTGGAAAGGTCCGCCGGCAGATCGGAATTACCTTTCAGGAAATTGTCCTGGACCCTGATCTCACGGGACGAGAGTCGCTTGATTTTCATGCCCGCCTCTACGGTATAGGAAAAACTGAACGGCTGGCGAGGATCGGGGAATTGCTGAACCTGGTTGAGCTGGAAGAGGCTGCCGACCGCCGCACCAGCACGTACTCGGGCGGAATGAAGCGGCGCCTCGAATTAGCCCGCGGATTGATCACCAATCCGGCGGTTCTCTTTCTGGATGAACCGACCCAGGGTTTGGATCCACAAAACCGGGCTAATCTCTGGGAGTATATTCGAAATTTAAAAGCCACTACGAATATGACATTGCTTTTGACGACCCATTATATGGAGGAAGCCGAAGCCCTTGCAGACCGGATAGGGATCATGGATCACGGAAAAATCGTGGTCGAGGGTGCTCCACGTGAACTCATTGACCAAATGGGCGCCGACAGTATTCAAATCATCGGCAAGGGCAGACTCGATACCTACCTGGCAGCTATTAAGACACTACCATACGTGGAAAGTGTTCTTGCTTCAGGAGACGTCATTCAGATTGGCCTGGATTCGGGGAATCGCCGTCTCGCGGCAATTGTTGAAGCGGCGGGGAAAAGCGGTTTTTTGATTGAGGATATTTCAGTGGCAAGACCGAGTCTCGGAGATGTCTTTCTGAAATATACCGGCCACCAACTGCGGGATACATGAGGGAGAGAAAAATGAACGCAACGATATTACTATGGCAAAAGCAGATGAAAAAAACATGGGTACATCCCGAAGAAATCGTGGGGATGCTCATTCAGCCGATTTTGTGGGTGGTACTGTTTGGAGTAGGAATGCGCAGCATGCTAGGAGCAAGCGCATCCGGGGATGGAGATGGGTATATGACCTTTATGCTTCCCGGTATTGTAGCCCTGACTGCCGTCAGCGCCGCCATAGCCGGCGGATCGACCTGGCTCAACGAGCGGGTGATGGGGATCGTCAAGGAGTACCTGGCTGCACCGATTTCCCGCCTGAGCATTTTATCAGGCAATGCCGTCAGTATCGTAACGAAGGTACTCATCCAATCCATCATCATCCTGGTCGTCGGCCTGCTCATGGGAGCCGAGTTAAGCAGTAATCCCCTGGGCTGGCTGACCGGATTAATGTTGATTATATCCTACGGGATAGGGTTCTCCGGAATCGCACTGGCGGCCGCCTCTTCTATCGATAGCTCGGCAGGCTATCATATGATGATTTTTCTACTGCAACTCCCCTTGCTTTTCTTGAGTAACTCGCTTTACCCCCTGGCAACCCTGCCTGTCTGGATGCGCATCGGCGCCTTTGCCAACCCTACAACCTATGTGGTAACCGGTCTGCGTCAGACCACCTTGGGGCCGGCGGCGACAATCGGGACGGATGCACATATCCCGCTGTGGCTCTGTATTGCAGTTGCCGCAGGCTTCGCAGTACTGGGGATGAGCATTGCCCTTAGCGCCTTCAGAAAAGCGATCAGTTAAATTGGTCTTAAAGTTATTGTCAGTATCCTTTCCTGTTCGTAAATGGGGAGCGTCTATACAAAGCGGAAAAACGATTTCCCCCTCGCTTCAGACTCAATATTTACCGAAAGGAACGGTAAAACCGAGGGCATACGCACAGCGGTTCATACCGGTATCGAAACTGAAGATGAGTACATTCCGCCCCGGACTTGCGTCTGCATACACAAGTGCGGATGCAAGATGAAGGGCTTCGAGTGTTTTTACGTGGACGGGGAAAGCCCCCATAGCACGTTTCTTTACTGCGGAGGAGAGGGCGATAAGAGAAATACCGGACAAGACATCATTCAATCTCCTATTCGCCTGGACAAAGCCTTCGTCGTCAATCTCTCCGTCGATGCGATATCGATGGATTACCCGCCTCGATTCGATTTCGAGCAACTCGCTCGAAATGATTCGCTCGCATGCCAAAACATGTTTTATAGAAGAGTCGCCGAGTAAAATATAGCGGAGGAGTACGGAGGCATCCACATAGCCTACCATCTGTCCGACCGCTCCTCTCTCATTTTTTCAACAAGATCACCAGTGGTGATGGGCTCGAGTTCTTTGTAGGAATAGGGCTGCTGCGCCTCTTGTACAAACAACGGTTCTTCCTCATATGGACCGAGTATCGCAACGGGATGTCTATGGTCGAGGACGATAATGCGGGAGCCCTTCTTTACCTCTTTTAGTTCAGCGCTCAAATGAGCTTTTAGCTTGGAAATAGAAATAGTCTTCATATGACCAGTATATGACTATAAAAAGAGATAAGTCAATATCCAGGCAAACAACAGTTTCCTAAAAACCATATGCTCCTGACACCTCCGGACAGATTCCCCATTGACTGCCTTCCGGAGCTTTCTCGATAATTGCCGGGAGATGATCACAAATTGAGCCGATAACAGTACACTTTTTTTATTCGAATATTTTTTTATACGATTATAGACGAATCTTTTGATCTGCTTGTCAGAAAAGCGGGATAGAACGCGGGACTGCAATGATCTCGCTTATTACTTCTCATTCCTTCAGGCGGTGGAAGAGATTCGGCAGGAGAAAGCAATATTTTTTCTTGAAAAAGCTCTTGTGCCCTAGCATAAACTATCTATACAACAATAAAGCGACTTAAATCCTGCTTCAAGATTCATATCGATTTTTAACATATTACTTGCTATCCCCGGTCCTATTGATTACCATTTTTGTATGAAATTAAAACATCACGGACGTTATAATTATTCGCCGATCTTCGATCGCCCCGTGTATGACTGGCCAAATGGGAAACGGCTGGCTGTCTATTTTGCGATCAATATCGAACATTTTGAGTTCGGAGCTTTTCCGGGCTCCGATTTTACCGCCGTTTCCATTCCGCCGTATCACCGGGGCTATGCCTGGCGAGATTACGGCAACCGGGTGGGGGTCTGGCGGCTGCTCGAGATTTTTAACAAGCTCGATCTTCCCTTAACCGCCAACATAAATACCTCCGCCTACGACTTCTGTCCTCAGGTTTTTGCAGCCTTCAGAAAGCGCGGTGATGAGTTCGTCTGCCACGGAAGGACCAATTCCGAACGTCAGGCGGAGCTGAATGAGGAAGAGGAGACTCGTCTGATCCGGGATGCCACGGAAGACTATAAGAAGCACGAGGGGAAACAGCCCGAGGGCTGGCTGGGGCCGTGGATTTCTCAAAGTGAAGTGACCCCGGACCTTCTCAAGGAGCACGGGTACAGCTATATGCTGGACTGGCCCCTTGACGACCAGCCGATCTGGTTCAAAACGCGGGCCGGGCATATTCTCTCTGTGCCCTACCCGAGCATGGAAGTGAACGACTCGCCGGGTATTATCTACAGAAGGGTCTCCGAAGAGACCTTCGCCGACATGATCATCGATGATTTTGATGAAAAACTGGAACACTCCAAGGATTATCCTCTTGTGTGCCCCATATCACTCCACACCTTTATTGCCGGACAGCCGCTTCGATTACGTCGGCTGCGGCGTGCAATTGAGCATATCGCCGAGCACAGAGATAAAATCTGGCTCACAAGGCCCGGAGAAATTGCCAGGCATGTGTCAGGCTTACCGGAAGGAGTTGTTGTTAAGCCATAACTGCTACCCCAAAGCTTATGGTTTTTTGCGGAGGGGCGAAAAAACATCACCGCATACTCTACTACAGGGCAAACCTGGGCAGCAGATACCGGTTCTCAGCGAAGGGCGTCTCGGTCTGCCGCGTCCGCACCTTCAGAAAATACTCGGTCAGCTGGGCCCGGCAGCACGGTATCCTTTTTTAAAAGCCTTATGTGAGCCGGTGTGTATTGATTTTTTCCGGCTGAGACTATAATTCACAGTGTATTGAAGGAAGGATACACTATGTTCAAGATACGGCGTATATACGATGCCATCTATCCCAGAAATATCCGGGCGATTGAGCAGATAGAGCACATTTTTCTCAACCAGTTTCCCGGGACTTCCACTGCGAAATTCGAAAAGATCCGCAATTCCCTCAGGGACCCGGTAAAGAACATGCAGAAGATCGTGATCTTTGTAATAGAAGACTTTCATGAAACGGTGCAGGGCTTTGCCGTATTGTCTACCTTGACGGGCCTGGATTTCGGTTATCTCGACTACATCGCTTCGAAGGCCGGCGAACGGGGCGGCCTGGGCTCCTCTCTGTATAAAAGGGTCAGGGAGGAAGCCGTGGAGATCGGTCTCAAGGGTATTCTCTTCGAATGCCTCCCGGACGGGCCTGAACTCTGCGGAGAGGAGAGTCTGATCGAGCAGAACCGGGCCCGGCTCAGGTTCTATGAAAATTTCGGCGCCTTTCCGATAGTCGGAACCAAATATGAGACCCCGGTTGGTCCGAAGGATACCTGTCCGCCCTTCATGATGTACGACGATCTGGGTTCCGGAGCTCCCCTGAGAAAGATACCGGCCCGTAAGGCGATACGGGCGATCCTCCGGATAAAGTACAAAGACGTGTGCGATGATGCATATATAAAGATGGTGGCGGATTCGTTCAGGGATGATCCTGTCAGGGTCAGGGAGCCGCGCTACCTTTCCAAAAAGGCGAGTGGTGCGCGCCGGATCACAAAACCTGATCATCAGATCGTGCTGGTCGTGAACCGGAAGCACGAAATTCATCATGTCAGGGAGAGGGGCTATGTGGAATCACCCGTCAGGGTAAAAACGATACTCGATGAACTGAACAGGACCGGTCTTTTTCACGAATTTGCTCCGAAAGAACAGGGTATGAAGGTCCTCTCCCAGATCCACGACCGGGGTTACCTCAGCTATATCAGGAAAGCCTGCGCGGCGGTGGGATCTGGAAAATCTGTGTATCCATATGTTTTCCCGATCAGAAATACCTCGCGTCCCCCGAAGGAACTTGAAATCAGGGCGGGTTACTACTGCATTGATACCTTCACCCCCCTGAACGTGAATGCCTACAAAGCCGCAAGGGCTGCTGTAGACACTGTTCTGACCGCGGCGGACCTCATCCTCGAGGGGAAAAAGGCGGCCTACGCTCTGACCCGCCCTCCGGGTCATCACGCGGAGAGAAAGGCATTCGGGGGCTTCTGTTATTTCAATTCCGCCGCCGCCGCGGCCCAGCGATTTTCACAGTACGGAAGGACAGCCATCCTCGATATAGATTATCATCATGGCAACGGCAACCAGGATATTTTCTATGAGAGACCGGATGTTCTCACGATTTCGCTGCATGGAGATCCCCGCTTCGCCTACCCCTACTTCTCCGGCTTCAGGGATGAAAGGGGAACGGGAGACGGGAAAGGATACAACATCAACTACCCGCTCCCGGAAGAGGTCGATGGACAGAAGTACCTGGAAACCCTTACGAAGGCCCTGAAAGCGGTCCGACGGTTCAAGCCGGGCTACCTGATCGTCTGTCTCGGACTGGACACTGCGAAAGGTGACCCGACGGGTACCTGGCTGCTCAGATCAGGGGATTTTTTCAGGAATGGTCTGCACATAGGCGAATTGAAGGTCCCGACCCTGGTTGTCCAGGAGGGAGGATACGACAACCGTGTCCTGGGCGTGAATGCGAGGCATTTCTTTGCAGGGTTTGCGGAAGGATTCGGTCTTTTGAGGAATTCAGACGGCGTTGGAGCCGGCAGACCACAAAAAAAATAATTCCGATTTTTATAAAAAAAATATTGACTTATTTTCAAAAAAGATGAATTTAGACTTAGGTTGAAAGTCTTTTTTGAGATCAAAACTGGCTTATTACCTCCGCAACCTGGTTGCGGTATTTTCTTTTCCATTCCGGTTGATCGGTTGATTTTCACGGAATATAAGGATAAGAAAATCCATGAATAGAAAAAACGATCATGCCATTTCGGGCTCCGCCCGGACCAGCCATGCTTCAGCAGACAGGCACACATTCGAAGGGGAAGACTCCGATCCAGTTCCGACTACCGATGATGAGGAGCCTCCCGGTTTAGTCAGCCATCTTCAGAACCGGGCCAATACTTTTGAACTCTTTCCCGTTATAAGCCGCCGCGCTTCCACCTTCCGGGACCGTTATTTCCCGGATACCAGTGATACTGAATGGAATGACTGGCGGTGGCAGTTCAGGCACAGAATCCGTACCCTGGAAGAGCTGGAACGTATCTTCAGTCTTTCCGATGATGAGAAAGCCTCACTGGTATTTGCGGGCGGGAGGCTTCCGCTCTCACTGACACCCTACTACGCCTCACTGATCGATCCGCTGGATATGTCTCAGCCGCTTCGGAAGACAGTTATTCCGAGACTGGCGGAATTTGTGCAGTCCTCCGGGGAGTCGGAAGACCCGCTGAATGAAGAGAGCCACTGTGTTGCTCCCGGACTGTTTCACCGATACCCCGACAGGGTCCTCCTTCTTGCTACGAAGGTATGTTCGGTAAACTGCCGCTACTGCACCCGCTCACGCCTCGTCGGCACCGGTGAAGGAGCCGCAGGAAGAGAAGACTGGGATGCAGCCCTGAAATATATCAGGGCCCACCGGGAGGTCCGGGACGTGCTTGTCTCCGGAGGAGATCCTCTGACCCTGCCCGAGAAGAGCCTCGAGTATCTTCTCAGCAGTCTCAGGGCAGTTCCGCATGTGGAAATTATACGTCTGGGAACGAAGGTCCCAATGGTACTGCCCCAGCGGATAACGGGACCTCTGGTCCGGATGCTGAAGATGTATCATCCGCTGTGGATGAGTATTCACGCGACACATCCTGATGAGATAACGCTGGAGTCAAGCGAAGCCTGTACCCGTCTGGCGGACGCGGGGATTCCGCTGGGCAGCCAGACCGTTCTTCTCAAGGGGGTCAACAATAATACAGACACCCTGATGAATCTCTTCCACAAGCTGATGAAAATAAGGGTCAGACCCTACTATCTCTACCAGTGCGACCCCATTGCAGGTTCGGCCCATTTCCGGACCACCGTGAGAGAGGGCATCGAACTGATCCGCAGTATCAGGGGCTTCACTTCGGGATACGCTGTCCCTCACTACGTCATAGACGCTCCGGGGGGAGGGGGCAAGATTCCCGTTAGTCCTGACTACATTCAGGGAACGGTGAACGGAAAACTGACTCTGAAAAATTATGAGGGGAAAACCTATGAATATCCCGACGACAGTCTATAATTCGACAATCTTCAAGATTACGGGCATTAAACAGAAAAGACCGGAGAAAATGCGCGTAGGGCTCACCTATGATCTGCAGGAGGAATACCTTGCTAAGAATTACAGTCCGGAAGAGACTGCAGAACTGGATTCTCCCGAAACAATAGATGCACTGGAGCAAACCCTGCGGACTTTGGGCTATGACACGGTTCGTATCGGAGGAATCGAGTCTCTGGTCGGGAAGCTTGCCGCGGGTGAAAGCTGGGATATGGTATTCAATATATCGGAGGGCATGCACGGCCTGGGGAGAGAGGCCCAGATACCCGCCCTCCTGGATGCCTACCGGATCCCGTATACCTTTTCCGATCCGCTGGTGCTCGGGATCACTCTCCACAAGGGGATTTCGAAACATATTCTCAAGAATATGGGAATCGCCACTGCCGACTTTGTAGTGGTCAACACCCTCTCGGACCTGGATGGGCTCTCCCTCACCTTTCCGCTGTTCGTGAAACCTGCCGCGGAGGGAACCGGCAAGGGAATCAGCAGCAGGTCTCTGGTCCACGGTGAAGCAGAGCTGAGAGAAATCTGCGGCGAACTTCTATCCGAATTCCGGCAGCCCGTTCTCGTGGAGACCTTTCTTCCCGGACGGGAATTTACCGTGGGGGTCCTCGGTACCGGTGCCGGTGCGAGGGCGCTGAAGCCGATGGAAGTGGTTTTTCGTGGAGAGGCGCCGGGAGTGATCTACTCCTACGAGACGAAAAAAAACTATCGGGAAAGGGTTGAATACTCCCTGATCACGGGAGAGCTGGGAAAAGCTTGTGAGGACCTTGCCCTTGCCGCCTGGAGAGTGCTGGGATGCAGGGACGGAGGGAGGATCGACCTGCGGCTGGATTCAGAGGGCCGCCCCAATTTTATCGAGGTGAATCCTCTTGCCGGTCTTCATCCTGTTGATTCTGACCTGCCGATCCTTTGCCGTCTGTCAGGGATAAGCTACGAAACATTGATAAAAGAGATCATGAATTCCGCCCTGGCAAGACAGCACAAGGTAAAAGCTGCCCTCTATGAAACCTGAAAAAATCTCGGTCCTTTACATCCGGCCCGGCGACAGTGCGGGAGCCGATGATCAGGATACCCTCGCGCAGGTGGAATCGGTGAGAGCGGCACTGGAGGAGCTCGGTTATGTGGTCAGGGAGCTCGAAGCCGACGGGAACCTGCCCGTGTTCAGGAAAACCCTGATAAATCACCGGGGGTGCCTGATTTTCAATCTCTGCGATCCTCCGGCGGGAGAAGGCAGATTTATATCACTCTTTCCCCTCGTCCTTGAACAGGAGTGTATTCCCTACACGGGGTGCGGCGCGGATGCTCTCTATCTGACCTCACACAAGATAATTTCAAAAAGAATGATGAGCCAGCAGGGAATACCAACGCCCTTATGGTATGAAGCCGGCGTCGGTCCTTCAGACAGCTTTCTTCCGGGACGGTACATCGTAAAATCGATGTGGGAGCACGGCTCGGCCGGCCTGACCGCCGATTCCGTTGTCACTGTGTCCCGTGAAGAGGAATTGGCCGAACTCCCTGCCTTACAGGGGAGCGGTTTTTTCGCTGAGCGGTTCCTGCCGGGCCGGGAGATAAATATCGCGCTCCTGTCCGATGGGAACGGCTCTTGGGAAGTTCTTCCCCCTTCGGAAATCATCTATAGCGGGAAAGATGAAAACGGTCCTTTTCTCGATTACAGAGCTAAATGGGAAGAATCCTCTGAATCGTACAGGAACTCCTCTCGCAGTCTGGATTTCAGTCCCGGCGATGCTCCCATGCTGCAAGACCTCATCAGGACCGCTCTGGAATGCGCCGGAATCTTCAGTCTGAACGGGTATGCCAGAGTGGATTTCAGGATGGATGAAGCCGGACAGCCCCACGTTCTTGAGGTCAACGCGAACCCCTGCATCTCTCCCGATGCGGGTTTTACAGCAGCAGCCGCGAAAGCGGGGATATCATACCATGAGATGATCGAACGGATTGTTGCATCCTTCGGAGGAAAGATATGGATATAGTGATCACCGATGAACTACTCCCCGGCGACGGCAGGCAGATTCGGGAAGTACTCGAATCTTCGGGTTATTTCCATCCCGGTGAGATCGACGTGGCTATGGAGCTGGTGGAAGAAGTGCTTACAAAGGGCGATGAAAGCGGCTACTTTTTCATGATCGCCCGCGATGGGAATCGAATTGCGGGTTATACGTGCTATGGTCCCATCCCTCTGACCTTCAACCGCTGGGACATCTACTGGATTGCAGTCGCCGACACGCTCAGGGGCAGGGGCATTGGAGAAATGCTGCTGAAAAAAGCCGAAGAGCACATCAGGAGGCTCGGCGGGAAGAAAACATATATCGAGACCTCCTCGAGCCGGCTCTATGCCTCTACCCGCAGATTCCATGAAAAGCAGGGTTACAAATTGGAAGCGGTCCAGAAGGATTATTATGACGATGGAGATGACAAGTGTCTCTACGTTAAAATTCTTTGAAGTCTGATTGACCCAGCCATGCCGTCCAGGCGCGGATTCGGGGCTGTCTCGCATAGACGAGACAGCCCCTTTTTTTATCCAGGCTCCAGGTACTGTACGTTTTCCGCTGCGGACTAGACCCGCTGCAGCAGGCGTTCGGCGATCTTCCGTACTGATAGGTCTTCATCATCGCCCGCGAGGCGATTAGCCTTGATGCTGCCGCAGGTGGTACAGCGGTGCAGCAGCATGGTCTCTCCGTCTTCCTTCATCCAGAGAGAGATCGGCTCCATTCGGCCCCGGCAGAGACTGGCCCTGTCGCCGGGACGGATGTCGACGTGGAGGCTCCAGAGGCAGAAGGGGCAATGGTTGCGGTGACGAGTCCCGCAGGCGGCTGCGGGAACGGGAGCGCCGCAGTGGGCGCATACGAACCCCTCCTCCACTCCGGGCCCGATGACACGTTCAGCTCCCATGTTTGTCCCTCCTGCTCTGGTCCCTCCTCATCTGGTACTGCAGCCTTCCGATGTACAGTTCCTTCTCCTGCCGGCGGAGCTGCACCTCCTCCGCACTGACAGCCTCCGAGAGTATTCTCAGGAAATTCAGGTAGCGGTCGGTTTCGATCAGTCCTTCGCTCAGAGCTGACTGGACTGCGCATCCTGGTTCGCCGCGATGGCTGCAGTCGGCGAAGCGGCAGCTTTCAGCCAGTTCGAGGATGTCACCGAAGGAACTGCGGACCGCGTCCCGTCCGGCTGTGATTCCCACAGCCCGTATTCCCGGGGTATCGATCAACAGACCGCCTTCGGGAAGGAGATAGAGGCTTCGTGCAGTGGTGACGTGCCGTCCCCGTCCGTCGCGCTCCCGAACCTCCCTGGTCCCGGCAATCTTCCGGCCCATCATCATGTTGAGGAGAGTTGATTTGCCCGCTCCGCTGAGTCCTACCAGGGCCGTGGTCCTTCCGGGCGCGAGAAGCGGATTCAGTTCCTCCCTGCCCCGGCCCGACAGCGAATCCAGCAGATAGATCCGCAGCGAGTTGAAACGCGTTGCTACGCGGCGCCGGAATGCTTCGGGATCTTCGACGAGGTCGACCTTAGTGAGGATCAATGCAGCTTCGGCACCCCCGGCTTCGATATTTGCTATGAACCGTTCAATCCTGCGTAGATTGAAGTCTCTCGCAATATCCATAACTATCGCGACGGTATCTATATTGGCGAAAGCCGCCAGTCTGGAACCTGCGGTCTCTCTGGTCGAGTCGACAGCGGCGCGGTACAGGATGGACCGCCTTGGCAGCACCCCTTCGATGAGACCTGTCGAATCCTCATCTCCTCCCGAGACGGCGCACCAGTCGCCGACTACCGGTATCTCCTGAAGTCCGATCTCCGTAAGATATCGGAAGGAGCCGGAGGGCTTCAGCCGCAGCTCGCCGTCTATCCCGACAGCGCGATACATTCCCCGCCCGCTTTGAATGATGCGTGCCGGTGTGTATCCCTGATCGTCAAATGGGGCGAAGTCAAGATTATTCTGTTCGTTCCATCCATAGGTAGTGAGATTGTTGTGTGATAATAATGATGTCAATGTTTTCCATCCGGTTTCGAGCTATTGTAACGGAAAGCATACCGCCCTCCAGCCGAATACCCCCGGTATGGAATGAGTCGTTGTGAGGAGTCTGATTATTCGCCGATTACCGAGCGAAATGAACTCCCGGTCTCACCCCCTACCAGGGGTTACCACCGAGATCATCTTCTTACGTTTCAAAAACGATCCTTGAAAAAATTTTGTCCTCCGCACAGCCGCGGAGCTTCCATCAAGATATTTACATGTCCACCCCTTTTCTGTCAAGTGGCGGGCTTTATCCAGATATTAACTGCATCAGCCACCTCCGATACTTAACTCACGAACAAATTGCTCGAGGCGAACTGGGGGTCGCTGGTGGTGTTGATTCCCAGCCGCTTGAGTCCCGCTTCGTCGCCGGGTGTCGGGATGTGGGTCAGATGGACTTCGCAGCCTTCGAGGTTCTTGAGTTCTTCCATGGCCCGGCGGGCTAATTCGTCGCTTGTGGCGCTGATGCTGAGAGCGATGAGTGTCTCCTCGAGGTCGAGGCTGATGAATTTTTTATTCAGAATATCGCGTTTGAGGCCGCGGATCGATTCGATGACCGCCGGAGACAGGAGGTGCACCGCATCGTCGATTCCCGCCAGTTCCTTGATGCTGTTGAGAATGAGGCTCGAGGCCGAGTGCAGAATCGGGGCGTTACAGCCCGTTATGATCCGGCCTGCCGGCAGCTGAAGGGCAGCCCCGCAGTAGACTCCTTCGTGGCCCTTGCCGTTCCGTTCCGCCCTCGCGGCTGCGTCGCGGGCGGGTTTGACGACCTCCCGCTTCTCCGGTTCGAGACCGGCCTCGTCCATGATGAGCCGGATACGGTCTACCGTGTCCTGTTCCACGAGCCCCATAGCGTATTCACAGGAATACCGGAAATAGCGCCGGATGATCTCCTCCTCGGCGGCACGGCGCACCGCGTCGTCGTCCACAATTCCGAAGCCCGCACGGTTGACTCCCATATCGGTGGGGGACTGGTAGAGAGACTCCGCGCCGGTGATTTTTTTCAGGATTCTCCTCAGGAGGGGAAAAGCTTCGATATCCCGGTTGTAATTTACCGCCCGTTTGTCATATGCCTCAAGATGAAAGGAATCCACCTGGTTGTAGTCCTTCAGATCGGCGGTGGCCGCTTCGTAGGCGATATTGACCTGATGCTTCAGGGGCAGATTCCAGATGGGAAAAGTCTCGAACTTGGCGTATCCCGACTGCATCCCCCGGCGGTAGTCGTGATACACCTGGGAGAGAGAGGTGGCCAGCTTCCCGCTGCCGGGGCCCGGGCCGGTGACTACAACCAGGGGCCGGGTTGTCTCGATATACTCATTGGCTCCGTAGCCGGCGTCGCTGACGATAAGATCGGCATCCGCCGGATATCCGGCAGTAGGCTGATGGGTATAGACCTTGACATTCCTCCGTTCGAGCTTGGTCTTGAAACGGAGCGCCGCCGGCTGACCGGTAAACCTGGTTATGACCACCCCGCAAACCGAGAGCCCCCGGTCCCGCAGATCGTCGATCAGCTTCATCGTGTCGTCGTCGTAGGTGATACCGAAGTCCGCCCTCACTTTGCCTTTTTCTATGTCCCCGGCAAATATGCAGACGATGATCTCCGCTTTGTCTTTCAGCCGTTCGAGCAGTCGTATTTTCACGTTGGGATCGAATCCCGGCAACACCCTTGCGGCATGATAGTCGAACATCAGCTTGCCGCCGAACTCCAGATACAGTTTGTTGTTGAACATTCCAATCCGTTCGAGGATTGCTTTGGTCTGTTCCTGCAGATACTTTTCATTGTCGAAGCCGGTCTTCATTCTGTTCTCCCGCTCAGTGGTGCTGCCATAGAGTAGCTGAAGGTCGGAAAAAGATAAAGCCTGTTTTTACGGAAAAATTTTCAACAGAGACCGGACGAAGGGTCTTGCCGTATTCATTTCATATTTGTAATTTTTATGTAATAAAGATGTAAGCCTATATTGATATAAAACTAAGCGAATAAAAAAGACAGAGGTTTTCATGGTAGAATTTCAGACAATAGGAAAAGATTACGGAGATCTGACAGCCCTGAAGGATATCTCCTTCTCGATTCCCCGCGGGGGGATTGTGGGGCTGCTGGGGCCGAACGGCGCGGGAAAAACGACGGCCATGCGAATTATGACCGGACATATGGAGCCGAGCCGCGGAACGGTGCGCATCGCCGGGGAAGAGTTCACTCCCGATTCAGTGGAACTGAAGGCCCGGATCGGGTACCTTCCGGAATCCGCTCCGTTCTACGGCGACATGATGGCGTGGGACTACCTGATGTACGAGGCGGAACTGCACGGCATTGACGCGCGGGTACGGGTCCCCGAAGTGATCCGTGAGGTCGGCCTCGAATCACACGCCCACAAGCCGATCAGGGAGCTCTCCAAAGGCTACCGGCAGCGGGTCGGTCTGGCCCACACCCTCCTTCACGATCCTGAGCTGCTCGTTCTGGATGAACCGACCAGCGGACTCGATCCGAACCAGATCATCGAGGTCCGGAATCTGATCCGTAAAATCGCGGAGACCAAGACAGTCATCCTCTCGACACATATCATGCAGGAAGTCGAAGCCCTCTGCAGCCGGGTCATCGTGATTCACAGGGGCAGTATCCGCTACGACGGCACCATCGCCGCCTTCTCGCCGAGCTCCCGCCGGATTCACCTCTCGGTTGCCGGTATCGGATTTGAGGACCTTCAGGAACGCCTGAAAAAAATCAACGGATTTCATTCGATCGCTCAGCGGGAGATCGGACCCGACGATGCCGGACAGATCGAGGGTCAAACGGAAGCCGGACTGCTCAACGTGACAGTTCTGTCGGATCCCGCAACTGATATCAGGCCGGATATCTTCCGCAGCGCCGCGGGCAAAAATGGTTTCACCCTGTACGAGATGGTACGGGAACGGACGTCCATGGAGGATATTTTCCATGAACTCACCGCAGCCGAAGAGAGCGTGAACCAGAAAGGAGGCAGACCATGAACACCAGCGGATCCGCAAGATTCCGGGCCGCCAGGGCCCTTTTCAGGAAGGAACTCTCCTCCTATTTTCAGACTCCCGTCGCCTACATAGTGGGTGCGGTCTTTCTCGGAGCGACGGCATCGCTGTTCTTCTCCGTCTTTTTCCTCTACGACCGCGTGGAGATGCGGCAGTTCTTCTCCACGCTGCCGATTCTTCTGGCCATCCTCATGCCGGCTCTTTCGATGCGGCTCATAGCCGAAGAGAAGCGGCGGGGCACCTGGGAGATTCTGACGACCCTGCCGGTCCGTAATCTCGAAATCGTTCTGGCAAAATTTGCGGCTGTGTGGGTGACCGGGCTGTTTCTGCTTCTGCCGACCCTCCTGTTCACCTTCACCGTCGGCACCATGGGTCCGCTTGATGCAGGTCCCGTTGCCGGAGGGTATCTGGGAGCAGTTCTGCTTGCGGCGGCGTATTCAGCCATCGGGCTCTTCGCTTCCAGTCTCACCCGTAATGAGACTACCGCTCTGATTACCGGGCTCGTTCTCTGTCTGATCTTCGCCCTCCTCAACGTGTTCCTGGTTCTCATCCCCGCCCCTCTGGTACCGCTGTTCGAATACCTCAGCATAGGCTACCACTTTTCCAGCTTTTCGCAGGGGATCGTTGACTCCCGTTCAGTCGTTTACTTCGTTAGTCTGACCGCGGGATTCCTGATGTTTTCACTGTATCGGCTCAACACGAATCGCACGGGGGACGCCCTATGAAAAGATCACATCTGATTCTGCGCATACACTTCATACTCGGAATTTTCATTCTAATTATGATCAACCTGGTGAGTACGAACAGCTTCTTCAAATTCGACCTTACCGGAAATGATGCCTACAGTCTCTCTCAGGTCAGTAAGGAGACCCTCGCTATGATAGAAGACCCCCTGAGAGTCAAGGTCTTTTATACCGAGGAGCTTCCGGCGCCGTACAACGGGGTCCGCCGCTATCTGCTCGATCTGCTCAGGGAATACGGAGGGGTGGAGAACACGTATTTCAGTTACGAGATCATCGATCCGGCCAGTCCTGAAGGCAAAAACGAGGCCTCCCGGTACGGCCTACGACAGGTTGAGATCCAGGAGGTCCGTTCCGACGAGTTCCAGTCCCGGGCGGTCTACATGGGAGCGGTCATCCTCTACGGCAACGTGGTCGAGGCGGTGGACCAGATGAACACGACCTCAGGTCTGGAATACCGCCTGACAACCGCCATGCGTTCCGCTATCATCCAGGCTGACGCTCTTTCGGGTGCCGGGCAGAGAATAGGCATGAAAGTGATCGCATCCCCGTCTCTCGCTCAAGTCAATATCGACGGTTTCCAGGAACTCGAAGAGACGATGCGCGATATCTATCAGCGGATCAACGAGGACAATTACGGGAGGATCGATTTCGACTTCCTTCGCCCCGGCAGCGGCGCTGAAATCGAAGAGCTGAGCCGTACATATGGTATCCAGCCAATTACATGGCAGACAGGCGACGGGGAACGGAACCAGGGTCTTCTGGAAATCGTCCTTACCTACGGCGATCGGAACGAGCGAATTCCTCTCAATATCCTCTCCGGTCTATTCGGGGGATACTCTCTCCAGCAGCCGCAGATAATGGAAGATACGGTCCGCCAGGGACTCCGTTCGCTGGTTTCGGCCAACCCCCGGATCGCCTATGCAGTCGGCAACGGCGAACGTGACCTTCAGGATCCTCAGCAGGGGGCGGCGGCATTTTCCATGCTTCTCGATGAGCGCTTCGAAGTAGTACCGGTGGATTTATCAAACGAGTCAATACCCGACGACATCGACACGCTGATTATAAACGGTCCCCGTAATTCCTACAGCGAGGCGGCCCTGTACCGCATCGACCAGTTCGTTATGAACGGAGGAGGACTCTTCGTCCTGCTCGACCGGCACGTCCAGAACATTCCCACCCAGCAGCAGATGATGGCCGGCGCGAGGCCGACCTGGGAGAAGAGCACCACCGGCCTCGAAGAGATGCTCGATGCCTGGGGTGCCGAACTCACTGAAAACATCGTACTGGACCGGGAGAGCTTCATATCCCGGCAGCAGAACAGGGAGCAGCAGCTCTATCAGGTCCCGATCCTGCATGGTGAAAGCATCAACCGGGAGAGCGTGATCACTTCCGGCCTGGAAGATATAGTTCTTCTGAATGCAGGTGAAATCCGCCCCGCCTTCGAAAGCTCAGGCGGCACAGGACCATCGGAGTCTGCAGGGAATGAGCCCGGTCGGCCGCCTGAATACATAGTGCTTCTGGAGAGTTCTCCCGAAGGGTGGACCGTTCCCGATCCGGCTGCAATCAGCCCCTATATGCAGGGCCCTCCGAACCCGGACGATATGGAGCGGCTGGACATGGCGGTCCTCCTCGAAGGCAGGTTCGAGAGCACATTCGACGGTGCGGTGGATCTGCAGCCGCCGGACGCCGATTCAGACAGCTCCGCCGTCTCCGGCAATGTCTCAGGTTTCTCCGGTGTCCGTTTCCGTCGTGAGTCCGCCGGGACTTCACGCATCGTAATCATCGGTACATCGGCGATCACTACATCACAGCTCCTCGATCCCCAGTCGCGGACCCCGAACGGCACTTTTCTGCTCAACACGGTGGACTACATCAATGGAGCCCCCGGCTTCGCCGAACTGCGCAGCAAGGGCCTGGAAGTACCGCGTCTGCAGGTGCCATTTCCCGCCTACCGTCTGATGGCCCGCTGGGGCAACACCATTCTGGTGCCGATTCTGGTACTGGGTGCCGGACTGATGGTATGGTTCCGCCGGAGAAGCCGCTCCCGCCGCATCAAAGCCTACTTCCAGGAAAAACCGGAGGTGCAGAAATGAAGAGAACAATAGTATACGCATCGATCGCGGTCCTGCTGGTACTGATTTTCCTCATCCAGGAGACCACTGGAAGAGAGAAGAATACACTGACCGTAGCGCCGCTGCCTGAAACTCTGGATATGATCGTCATGGAGCAGAACAGCAGTTCCCTCGAGCTGTCCGCCGGAACCGACGTGAGCAGTGATGATTTTTCCGGTTGGAAAATCGGTCCGGAGCAGCTGCCGGCATCCGAAGAGGCTGTCTCCGCTCTCGCAGACGCAGTCGACGCCATCGGAAGTGCGGACATCATCAGTACCAGAGAATCCTACAGCAAGTTCGGACTCGACGGCGGAACGGAGAGAATCATGCGGTTCCTTGCGGAAGGAAAAGAGGTCCTCACGCTTCATTTCGGAAATGAAGCATCCTCAGGCGGCTTTGTATACGGCCGGATTGATGACCGTCGGGAAGTGGTTCTGCTGCCCCGGGATCTGGACAATCAGTTCACCCTGGAAGTGATGGAGCTGCGGGAGAAGCAGATGGCCTCGATCCCTCAGGATGCAATAAAACGGATCGTAGTCAGCAGCCCCGGCCGGTCGGAACTTCTGATATCACGGATCGGCGCAGGAGATACCACCGCCGGTGAGGGCGAAGCCGAGGCAGGCGGTGGAACCTCCGATGCCGGCGGAACAGAAGCGGATGAAGCGGATGAATCAGTTGACGAAATAAATGCTGAACCCGAATGGGAAGCCCGGTTTGCCGGCGCCGATTCGGCTGAAGAAATAGATCCCGGACGCTTCCGCGACTTCTTCATCGAACTTGCCGACATGAGAGCGGCGGGCTTCCCCGGGGAGGACCCGCAGAGCGAGCCCTGGGCGGACCTCGCCATTTTCCGGCAGGACGGCAACCGGGTAACCGTATCCTTCTGGCCGCCCGATGCAGATGGAGAATTTCCCGTCATGGTAAGCACCAATCCGTACAGCTTCACCCTTCCGAAATGGAAGGCCCGCAGACTTTTTCTGGGAATCGATTCGTATTTCGAGCCCTTCGAGGAGTAGAAGCTTTGCAGGGGCGCACACGCGCCCCTGCAGGGGTGCCCTTTTTTCGGAGAACTGACCGTATTTTCCTCATACCTGTTTGAAGCCGCATACGATAAGACAGTCCTTCCGGGGTATTGAATTTCGCGGTAATTCCGCGGATACTTTTCAGAACACTATCAGCACAAATGAGGGGCGGCCGTGGGATTGAATGAATGCGCGACGCTGGCCAACAACAGCGCCGGCGTCGTAGTAGGGAAAAAAAGGGTCATGGAACTGATGACCGTGGCATTACTGGCGGAAGGGCATGTACTTCTGGAAGACGTACCGGGGCTGGGTAAGACCCTGATGGCCAAGACGCTTGCCAGGAGTATGGGAGGAACATTCCGGCGAATCCAGTTTACTCCCGACCTGCTTCCTGCGGACGTGACCGGCTTCTCCGTGTACGATCAGAAGTCGGGTGATTTCGTATTTCACCCCGGACCTGTGATGTGCAACGTTCTGCTCGCCGACGAGATCAACCGCACCATACCCCGGACCCAGGCCGGTCTTCTCGAGAGCATGGGCGAATTCCAGGTCACCGTCGACGGACGGACCATAGAGCTGCCGAAGCCCTTCTTCGTAATCGCCACTCAGAACCCCATCGAGATGGACGGAACTTTCCCCCTGCCCGAGGCACAGCTCGACCGCTTCCTGATGCGGATAGATCTGGGGTACCCGACCAGAGAAGAGGAAATCCTTATCCTCGAGCGCTTTCAGGAAGAAGATCCCCTGGAAAATCTTGTTCCTGTTATCAGCCCGGAACGTGTGACCGAGCTGCAGGCCATGCGGGGGCAGATCGCCGTGGCCCCGGCTGTACGGCAGTACATCGCCGACATAGTCGCCGCCACCCGGAGCCATCCCAAAGTACGCTTCGGCGTGAGCCCCCGGGGCGCCCTCGGTATCATGCGTGCCGCTCAGGCCCTTGCCGGCCTTCGTTCACGGGATTTCATTCTTCCCGACGACATCAAGGAGCTGGCGCAGCCGGTCCTCGAGCACCGCCTGATACTCAGCCACGAGGAACGGACCAGGGGCGCAACCGCGCGGGCGGTCCTGCGGGAAGTCATGGAGACGGTTCCGGTCCCGGTCCCCGTCTGAGGCTGTTTCCATGCAGGAAAAGGCACCGGCCGCTTCCGCCGATAATCCATCCCCTGAGACTATTGATGCCGGGCGGCCCAGCAGCATCTTCTCGTACGGCGTATCCCTGACCATTCTGACACTCGTTCTTTTTTTCTCACTCGTAATAACAGAGTACGGTCTGGCCGTTACCGCAGGCGGGACTCTCATGCTCATCTTCGGAACCAGGCTCTGGTCCCGTCTGGCAGCTGCCCGCCTGCACGTGTCCGTATCACTGGATACCGACCGGGTCTTCCCGGATGAAGAGGTGAAGTTGACTGCAGCCGTCGAAAACCGGAAGCTGCTGCCTGTCTGGATACGGCTGCAGCTGAACACACCCGGACAGCTCGACACCGGAGGGGCTCCCCAGCTCGGCAGTGAAACATATATACTCTCCCGTGAAAGGCGGAACAGAGACTGGAGCTTGCGGGCGCGCAGGCGCGGAGCCGTCACCTTCGGACGGGCTCGCCTGGAGACCGGAGACCTCCTCGGACTTCACCGGAACCGCCGCCACATATCCATACCGGGGGAGCTCATCATTTACCCGCGGCTGGGAAAACTTATGCCCCTCCACATCCCGTTTCAGGAGTACTTCGGCATTCACGCCTCGAAGGGTCCGGTGGAGGACCCCGCCTGGTACGCCGGCACCCGGGACTACAGCGGGAACAGGCCCGCCAGGAACATCCACTGGAAGGCAAGCGCCAGGCTTTCAAAGCTGCAGGAGAAGCTCTATGAACCGACTTCCCACCGCAAGGTGCTCCTCGTTCTCGATACGTCGGGGTTTCCGCGGCCAGGGGAATTGCAGGCCGGAAAACTGCCGGCCAGTGATCTGCCGCCTGAAGCAGACGGCAGCGGAGTCCTCTTCGAGGATCTGATAAGCACGGCCGCAACCCTCGCATCGGTTCTGATGGAGACCGGGGCCTCCTTCGGCTTGGTGACCAATGCGGCTTTATCCGGCGGTCGGCCGCCCGTATTGCCGATCGGCCGGGGGCCCGAACAGCTCGGGACCCTTCTTGAAATGCTGGCCAGAGTCGAGGACAGAACAGACGGCGATCTCTACGAGCTGCTTCCCGGCGTTCTTCGGGGAGACCTTGGGATCATCTACTGCGGATATGGACCGGGGCCTGAGGCTGTCCGGCTGGTCGAATCCGCCCCGCCGCAGAAACGGCGCATGTTCTTTCTTTTCTCCCGGCCTCCCGTGTACCGGGACGAGGAGACCGAGCGCCAGCAGTTCGGAAAGCTGTCCCCCTTCTACTGGAAGGGATACCCCTCATACGGCGCCGGGGAGGTAGTCCATGTCGGGTAGAGACCCGGGATTTGCTGTGCTGATTCCCAGTGCAGGTATGGAAATATGCCGGCTCTATGCAGCTGCATCACTGATATTCATGCTGCCGGAACTCGGCAGCCTGCCGTTTCTTCCGGCGGCGCTGATCTTGTTCGCCGCAATGTTCATCTCCCGGTTCCTGCGCCGGCTGAAAAAACGCACTGTCACCGGCCTTCTGGTTCACCTCATCGGATGCACTGCGGCGGCCGGATTTCTCCTCAATGCATTCGGCAGCCTGCCGTTCAGGAGTGCTGCAAACTGGCAGGAATGGGCGGGGGCTTTTGCCGTTATGCGCGGTTTTGATGCCTGGTTCGCTTTTACTATCATTGTGCTGACAGCGGTTCTCTTCTGGATCCGGGGGACAGCAATAGGCAGGAAGGATGGAACACACCACCGGACCCTCGGACGCTTCGACCTCGGTATTCTGCTGTTCCTGTATATCTACCTGCTCAGGCTGGGAATCGGAACGGAGGATCCCTATGCCGTCCCGATTGTCGCTTCATATCTGCTCCTCGGGATAGCCGCGCTGTTCAGCGCCCGGATCCGCAGCAGCGACCGTGAATTCAGCGGACGGCGTTCTCCGGCAGGTCTGCTGATCCTCTTTACGGCTGGATTCGTGATGCTCGGTGCGACGGCACTGCTCCTTCATCCTCTTCTCACCCGCACGGCGGGAGAAGTGTACACCGTGCTCAAGGAGGCGGCGAAACCTCTCGCTCCGTGGTTCATTGCCGCGCTGCGGTTCATCTTCGGTCTCCGGACCAGCCGTCCCGGTGCTGCTGCCGGAAACGGTGAATCGGCCCCGGCGCCACCCATGGAGGCGCCGGAAGAATTTGGGCCTCTCGCGCGTCTGATTGGTGAGATCGTCATGTATGGATTGGCAGGTCTGCTTATCCTGCTCTCTGCGGGGATTGTCGTCTATCTGCTCTGGCGGCTGGCAAGAAAGCTCCTTGCCGTTTCGGAGGCAGAGAAAGAGCAGCTGTCGCTGCGGGAATTCCTGCGGGACCTTTTTTCCCGGGTAAAAAAAGGTATGGATCGGCTTGCGGCCCTGTTTCGCCGCAGTCTCGAAGCACGCCGAAGGCGCTCTGCCCGCTCCGACAGTCCCGGAGCGGTAGAATTCCGCTCTCTCACCGTGTGGGGACGGAGGTCGGGGATTCCCAGACGACGGGACGAGACCGCCTCCGAGTACGGTAAGCGCATAGCCTCCCGCTTTCCTGCTGTGAGCGAGGCAGCCGCCCTGATTACCCGCTATGCGGAGTTCGAATTCTACGGCAGCCGCAGCCTCGACCGGACTCAGTGCTGTGAACTCCGCCGCGCGGGCGGCACGCTCCGGCGTCCGGGGCTTCTCCCTCTGCGGTTCATGAACCGTCTCGGCCTGCACCGCACTATAGAGCGCGGCAGGCCGGCCAGGCTTTAGGAAGCGAGATAGTACCGTATCAAATCAGGTCCGGTGGAAAAAAACTTCCCGGTAGATCTTCCCGACACCTCGGTGAACTGCTGGTCCTTTGCCCGGTCGTCCCCGGCATCCGCCGTGCGGCTGTCGAAGAGTACGTAGGGTACCGGCTCGCCCACATGGGTGCGGAGAGCGATAGGCGTTGGATGGTCGGGTAGAATGAGCATCCGGTAGTCCTCTCCCGATTCCGCAAGAGCGGCGTGGATAGGAGCTACGATCTTCTGATCTATGAGCTCGATTGAGCGAATTTTCTCCCGCAGATCCCCCTGATGACCGCACTCGTCGGGAGCTTCGAGATGGAGGTAGACGTAATCATCATCTCCGGACAGGGCTTCAATGGCCGCCGCGGCCTTCCCGTCGAAGTTGGTGTGGATGTTGCCGGTGGCCCCTTCCACGTGGATGGGACGGAGTCCTGCGAGGACGCCGATACCGTTGATGAGGTCCACCGCGGAAATTACCGCGCCCTTGAGCCCGTATTTTTCAGCGAACAGGGTGAGCTGCGGCCGCTTTCCTTCGCCCCAGATCCAGATCGAGTTGGCGGGATTCAATCCCCGTTCCTTCCGCTTCTGGTTCACCGGATGGTCTTCAAGCAGTTCCACGGATTTCTTGGTCAGATTCAGGAAAAAAGGTCCATAGGGCCCGGCGGGTACATATTCGGCGATCCCCTGACCGAGGATGTCGTGGGGCGGAGTGAGATCGAAGTCGTAGGGACCATTCTCCCACACAAGCAGGTGCCGGTAGCTCACTCCCGGGTAAAACCGCAGACCGTCTCCCCCGAGTTCTCTATCGATGACCTTGATCAGTTCGTGAGATTCCCCGTTCGTGATCTCTCCCGATGAATGGTCCTTCATCGTCTTCGTCTCGAATGGCCCGTCCCCCTCCAGAGTCACCAGGTTGCAGCGGAAGGCGATATCGGTATCCGAAAGTTCGACGCCCATGCTTGCCGCCTCGAGGGGCGAACGGCCTGTGTGGTATATCTCGGGCTCATAGCCCATCAGTGCAAGGTTGGCGACATCCGATCCGGGAGACATTCCTTCGGGAACGGTCTGCACCATCCCGACCTCCCCCTTCCCGGCCAGGCTGTTGATGGCCGGAATATCGGCTGCTTCGAGGGGAGTTCTTCCGCCGAGTTCATCGATCGGATAATCCGCCATTCCGTCTACAAGTATAGTTATATATTTCATTGTAAAAGCTCCTCCACGACTTTCTTCATTTCATCCTTCCCGCAGGTATCGGGATGCCGCACGGGACGGTCGGCGATCCCCTGGATCGGTTCGGGAACCTCGATCCCGCAGTGCTGCGCGAGCAGATCTATCAGTTCGAAATCGCTCCGTCCCCCGGTCCCGACACCGAGTCCTTCGGCCACGCTGCGGCCGAATTTGAAGGGACTGGCGGTCGAGGCGACCAGGGTCGGAGTTGTATCGCCGCTTTCCCCGACGTATTCCCGGTACACGTGATACCCGACTGCGGTGTGGGTGTCGACCACGTAGCCGTATTCATTGTAAAGATCACTGATGGTCTCCACGGTCCGGCGATCGTCGGCGAAGCCGCCGTAGAAGTTCTTCATTCCCGCTCTCATCTTTTCATCCAGCTGGTAGACGCCGCCCTCTTTCAGCTCCATCATGAGGGTCTTCACCTTTTCCGGGTCTCTGCCCGACAGTTCGTAGAGGAACCGTTCGAGGTTGCTGGAGATGAGAATGTCCATGGACGGACTTATGGATGTGTAAAATTGGCGGTTGATATCGTACCGGCCGGTGTTGATGAAGTCCGTCAGGACCTTGTTGCGGTTCGAGGCGCAGATGAATTTCCCGATGGGGATTCCTATCCGCCCGGCGTACCAGGAGGCAAGAATGTTGCCGAAGTTCCCGGTGGGAACGACGACGTTGATCGTCTCCCCGGCCTTGATGGTGCCCCGCCGTACAAGCTCGAGATAGCCGTTGACGTAGTAGACGATCTGCGGCAGCAGCCGGCCCGGGTTGATGGAGTTGGCTGAAGAGAACCGGTATCCCCGTCCGGCGATGGCATCACGCAGCTCTCCGTCTCCGAAGATCGCCTTGACTCCGTTCTGGGCATCGTCGAAGTTGCCGGCGATACCGAAGACGTGAGTGTTCTCCCCTTCCTGAGTCGTCATCTGGCGCTTCTGCACGTCGCTCACCCCGTCGGTGGGGTAGAAAACGACAATCTTCACCCCGTCAACATCCGCGAAGCCCTCCAGGGCCGCCTTCCCGGTGTCGCCGCTGGTGGCGGTGAGAATGACGATGGTGTCGTCTATTCCGAGCTTCCCCGCGGCGGTCGTGAAGAAATAGGGCAGGATCGAGAGGGCCATGTCCTTGAAGGCGAGAGTTCTTCCATGATACAGCTCGATGAAATGGGCGCCCCCGCAGCTTCGCACCGGCGCGATCTCCGGGTCCCTGAATTTTTCATCGTAGGCACCCTCTACGCAGGCCTTGAGTTCTTCCCCTGTAAAATCCGTAATAAAGAGAGACAGAATATATTCGGCGAGCTGCTGATACGAAAGCTCCTGCAGCCGGGGATCCATTATATCAATCGATGGAAAATCCGCAGGCACATAGAGGCCCCCGTCCGGAGCAATACCCCGTACCACAGCCTCTGAAAATGAGACCGGGTCTTTTCCGTTCCTGGTACTGTGGTAATGTATAATTTTCATAGCTCTATAATAGAGCAAGCCCGCGGGGCTGTTCAAGCATTCCAAATACTTCAGCTGAGTTCAAAAAATCCTCATCGGGAAAACCAGCTCTGTTTCCGCGTTCTGATGAAAAGCATTGTTAAATTTCCGTCATGATACTATAATTCTCAGCTACAATGAAAAAAGAATATATCGAACTTGATATGCTGCTCAAAAAGTATCCGATTATCAAAGAGATGAACATTGGAGTTAAGTTGCGTGACGCCGTCGATGTGATGACGAGTTCCTTCAGCCGGGGGGGTAAACTCCTCGTTTGCGGGAATGGCGGAAGCTCGGCGGACGCCGATCATATCGTGTCGGAACTGATGAAAGACTTCATGCGCACCAGAACTCTGCGGCCTGATCTTCGGCAGTGCCTCATTTCATCGGTGGATGAGAGGGCTTCCAGGCTTGCAGTCAATCTTCAAGGGGCGCTTCCCGCGATAAACCTCTCCGCCCATACAGCCTTTATCACCGCTTTCTGTAACGACGCCGATGGAGAATATGCATTTGCACAGCAAGTCGGCGCATATGGCCGTCGAGGTGATGTACTGCTTGCAATCAGTACCTCCGGCTGCTCGGAAAATTCGGTAAATGCTGCTGCACTGGCGCGGTACATGGACATGGAGGTGATCGGTCTGACAGGCCGCCGCCATTGTGCACTGGCGGAGTATTGTACTCTACTCATAGATGTGCAGGCGGAATCAACGCCGGCAATTCAGGAGCTTCAACTGCCGGTTTATCACGCCCTCTGTGCAGAAGTGGAAAGGCAGATATGGAATGAGAATTAATGAGTTTCAAAAGTATATTCTTCTGTTTTTTCTTATTTTGTTTACTCCCGGATCGCTATCTGCGGTGCCTCTTCAACTTGCGATCCCGGCGATGCAGGCCGGCCTCTCGAGACTGGAACAGTGGACACCGATCGTCGAATACCTTGAAGAGGAATGCAACTTCGAGATTGATTTACTGATTGTCAAGGATCATGATGAACTGATCGAAGGGCTGCGGGACAGGTTTTTCGATATAGGATTCATGAACGCCCTGTGGGAATACAGACTCACTTCGGGAGGGGATTTCATTTCGAAGGCGAGACTCTCAATCAGAGGGGATACGCACTTCCACACCCATATCATCGTAAACAAAGATTCGGTGTTCAGGAAAATGAATGAGTTGAATGGAGAGTACCTTGCCCTCACCGTACCGCAGGAATCACTGGGCGGCTACTACATTCCCCTGCTGATGTGCATGCAGGCAGGCATTGAAGCCTCTGAAGTTTTCAGACAAGTGGTATTTTCAGAAACATATATGAGTATACTCAAAGGAGTTGCCTTCGGGGTCGTAGAGGCCGGAGCTGTCACCTCCAACGTTCTGGAATCTCTCGAGATGCAGGAGTATCGCAGCGAGGTTCGTAGTGTCGGAATTTCAAAACCGATACCGCACTGGGCCATGGTTGCTCACAGGGAGCATAAAACCGCGAGTGTGAACAGATTTATCAGCGAGCTTGTCGGAATGAGCTCGGAGCCGGAGGGTTTGAGAATTCTTAGCATGGCCGGTTTTACCGGGTTCGTACCGGCGGAACAGACCTTTCAAACTATACCGCCGGATTATCTGGATCTGATCGAGGAGATCGATGCGCTTTCAAGGTAAGGTCACACTATTTTTTACCGGACTTTTTCTGCTTCTCTTCCTCCAGGGTTTCTTTTTCATCAATCATGAGAGAAGCATTTTTCACAGAGAAATGGAAGACAAGGGAAGGATTCTCGCTGAGAACCTTGCGGAGATCAGTAAAGAATCAATCATGAATTACCAGTTCAGCCGTCTTGTGAATCAGATTGAATCCATCAAATCAGAAACCGATATCGAGCATATCAGTGTCGTAAACGAACGCTACATGGTACTGGCGGACACGCGCGCGCATCTGGAGGGCTGGACCTATTCAGGCAAACTGGTGGAAGGAACTGAAGTACGGTTCAGAAATGACAGGATGCTCGTGAGATCACCGATCTTCATTCTATCCGAACTCAGGGGTATGGTGGAAATATCTTTCACCCTTGATTCCCTGAACAGCAAGATCAGGCAAAACGCATTGATTTTCCTGGCTTTCTTCGTTTTCGAGGTAATGGCGGCCTTTTTATTCGGGATATTTTTCGAGATCCAGCTCGTGAAGCCGCTGGATCATCTTGCAAGGAAAGTGACGGGTATCACGCCGGAATCTCTCGTCGAACCTATAAAACTACCGAAAACCACATCGGTTGAAATAAAAAGAGTTGCCGGGTCGATAGAACGGATGAAGGAAACCCTCAATCAGGCGCAGGAGGAGATCATCTCCAAGACCAGAATGGCAACCATGGGCAAAATAGCTGCTGATTTCGCCCACGAGATTCGGAATCCTCTCGAGGCGATTTCCGGATCAGTCGAAATTCTCGGTTACGATATCGGCGAAAGGACCGAACGCGATGAATATCTCACCATCATAAAGGAAGAAATTCAGAACCTGAATGACTATCTCGAGACATTCCTCGAATTCGCGAAAGTACAGCAGATCAACAGAGGTCTCATCAATATCAACACGATAATCCGAGATACCATGCTTCTGCTCCGTCCCCTCTATTCAAAGAAGCATATCCTGTGCAATTCCCGTCTCGCGGATTCTATACCGGAGTGTCTTGCGGATGTGGGACAGCTGAAACGCGTATTCATAAATGTGCTGATAAACAGTATCGAAGCCCTGGACGAGGTCGCCGGCGCGTCCGAGAAGCGCATTGAAATAACAAGCGATAATTATAAGAAATATGTCAGGATCGTCATAAAAGATACCGGAGTGGGCATAGATCCGGACGATCTTCAGAAGGTATTCGATCCATATTATACGACCAAGACGGGCGGTTCGGGAATCGGGCTTGTAATCAGTAAAAATATTGTTGAACAGCATAAGGGAACCATCGGAATCGAATCCAGTCCCGAGGAAGGTACCAGGATTACTATCCTGCTGCCGATTGATGAGGCTGAGTAACATGAAGAGCATAGTCATAGTTGATGACAAAGAGAACATCCTGAAAGTCCTGAAGGTGATTCTCGAACAGAAAGGGTACCAGGTGGATGCGTTTCAGCTTGCTTCCGCCGCGCTGAAGCATGTGGTACTCCACAAACCGGACGTGGTTATTTCGGATATCCGCATGGAGGAGATGGACGGAAGAGAGTTCTTCTACCTCCTCAAAGCAAGGGGCTTCTCCGTTCCTTTTATCTTCATCACCGCCTATGGCACCATTGAAGATGCCGTGTCACTGATGAAGGAAGGCGCGGTGGATTACATGACCAAACCTATCGATTATGACAGTCTCAACGCCAGGATCGGTATTCTTCTTAAAAAGCACGAAAGCGGAAATTACCGAAGTCTTTCCGACCGCAAGGTACTCATCGGATCGAGTACGGTTATGAAAGACATATATATCCGCATCAAGACCGTTGCCGATACGGGTTCGACGGTGCTGATCCAGGGGGAAAGCGGTACCGGGAAAGAGCTCGTTGCCCGGGCGATACACCGTGGGAGCGGGAGGAAAAACCGCCCCTTCGTTGCGGTAAACTGCTCGGCCTTTCACGAAAACCTGCTTGAATCGGAGCTGTTCGGACATGAGAAAGGGGCATTCACCGACGCGGTACGGACAAAAAGCGGAATCTTCGAAGATGCCGATGGAGGGACCCTGTTCCTCGATGAAGTCTCGGAACTGGCTCTGCCGACCCAGGCAAAGCTCCTGAGGGTACTGCAGGAGAAAGTTTTTACCCGGCTCGGAGGCAACGAGCTGCACAGAACCGACGTCAGGGTGATCGCCGCTACGAACCGCCGGCTGGAAGAAATGGTACACCGGAATGTCTTCAGGCAGGATCTATACTACCGACTCAACGTGATTCCTTTATCCATTCCTCCACTGAGAGATCACAGAGAAGATATTCCGGAACTGGTGGAATACTTCGTGAGAGATATCTGTGAGCGAGAGGGCCTGAGAGTGCCCGAGGTAGATTCATCCTTTATTTCTCTTCTTATGGAGCATGAGTGGCCCGGGAATATCCGGGAGCTCGAAAACATTATCGAGAGATTAATAATTATCCACAGACCTGAACGGCTCGAGAGCCGACATCTGAGACATGAAGCGGAGTTCTCCGGTATCCGCGGAGAACCGATGAAGAATGAAAGGGCCGAAATTGTGGAAACCCTCCGCCGTAATGACGGAAATAAAAGTGAGACCTGTAGGGTGCTGGGAATATCCCGCCGTACTCTCTATTACAAGATAGAAAGATATGGGATCCAGCCTGAAGAGTACGAGCATTGTTAATTTCGGTGTGCAATTCTCTTCCTATTGCACAGCTTATTGCACACTTCTATGCACAGATTTCATAGAATATCCGCTAATTCCTCAAAAAAAGACGGTATGGAACGAAATTTGCTTCATATATTCAAAACCCATTAAGGAGGCCTATTTTCATGTATAAAAAAGCAAGTTTTATCTTACTGATTGTGGCGCTGATAGTAGCCGTGCCGTCCGTAGTATGTGCCGGGGGCGCCCAGGAAGTGAAAGAATCCGCACCGGAAGAAGTGGTGGTCTACGCCAGCGTCGATGAGGCAAACGCCAAAAAAATCCTCGATGCCTTCACCGCGGACACCGGCATCAAAGCCGCCTTCGTGCATCTCTCGTCCGGACCCGCCTATTCGCGGATTCAGGCGGAGTCCAACAATCCCCAGGCGGATGTGTGGCTTGGCGCTCCCAGTGAAAATCACATCATGGCAAAAGAAGAGGAGCTGACGGTGGCCTACAAATCCGCGGATTACAATAAGCTCGGGGATCAGTTCAAGGATCCCGACGGCTACTGGCGCTGCTTTTATATGAATCCTATGGCGTTCGGCGTCAATACGGAAGCCCTTGAGAAAGCCGGCGCGTCCATGCCCACCTCCTGGGACGATCTTACAAAGCCCGAGTACGAGGGCCTTATTCAGGCCCCGACTCCCCAGGCATCCGGCACCGCCTACAACATCGTCGCCAGTCTCGTCACCATGCGGGGTGAAGACGCCGCCTTCGAATACATGGCGTCCCTGAATCCCAACATCCAAACCTATACCTCTTCAGGCACCGGTCCCTCCAAAGCGGTGGCAGTCGGTCAGTGCGCTATTGGTATTCAGTTCACCCCGGCCTTCTTCCAGTTCATAACCGAGGGGTATCCTTTGAAGGTCGTATTCCCGAAAGAAGGAGTCGGGTTTGAAGCTCCTGCTGTATCGATCCTCGCGGGTGCGAAGAACATGGAAGCCGCGAAAATTCTGGTGGACTGGCTCGTATCCAAGGATGGACAGGATGTTCTATCGGAAGCGAATACCTTCTTCTATCCCGTGAATCCGGAGGCCAGCCTCGCCGAAGGCATGCCCGAGTTCGCGTCTCTGAAAACCGTTTCATATGACGTCGAATGGGCAGGCTTAAACAAGGAACGCCTGGTCGAGCGCTGGGTAAACGAAGTGCTTCCCGCCAAATAAACGCTGGAAGATACATACGTCTATTTGCGGCTCTTTTTTGCCGCAAGTAACGAAAGGGGCGCTTCGAAAGGGGCGCCCCGCTTCCAAATGGGAAAAAACATGAAAGAAAAGATCCAACAGCTCAGAATGCTGACCCGCGACCCGCTGCTTTTCAGTCTCATAATTATCATTTTAATCTCGCTGGTACTATTCATTCTGTATCCGCTGGCTAAAGTGATTATTGTGAGTGTATTTCCGAAGGGTGCTTTTACTTTGGAAATAATGGGTAAGGTTATTTCCTCATGGCATCTCCGGCGGGCATTTTTCAACAGCCTTATGATGGGAGTCCTTACTGCGACCTTCGGCTCGCTCATCGGTTTCATTTTCGCATTTACCATTACCCGAACCGATATACCTCTGAAAAAGTTTTTCAATCTCATCGCCATCGTCCCGATAATTTCTCCTCCTTTCATCGGGGCCCTGGCGATCATCATGCTTTTCGGAAATAACGGTTTCATCACTTCTACCCTTCTGGGATTGAATAATTTCAAGATTTACGGAATCCGCGGTTTGCTCTTCGCACAGATCGTGACGTTCTTCCCGGTGGCTTACATCACACTGAAGGGGGTGCTCGAATCGATCAGTCCGACCCTCGAAGATGCGGCGATGGACCTCGGCGGCTCCCGTTTCAAGGTCTTCCGCCGGGTGACTTTACCGCTGGCAGTACCCGGACTTGCAAGTGCGATGCTTGTCCTCTTCATCGAAACCCTGGCGGATTTCGGCAACCCGCTGATACTGGCGGGAAGCCGCTTTCCGATCCTCTCGGTTCAGGCATACCTGGAGATCACCGGTATGTACAACCTACCGAAAGGGGCCGCACTCGCTTTTATCCTGCTCATTCCGTCAATCACCGCGTTTTTTCTTCAGAAATACTGGGTGGCAAAAAAGCAATATGTCACCATCACCGGCAAACCGACGATATCCACCATCAAGCTGGTCAGCCCAGTGGTGAAATGGATACTCTTCGGAACTGTTCTGTTCTTCGCCCTGATCATCATCATGATTTACGCCACAATAATCTGGGGAGCCTTCGTCAATATTTGGGGCAGCGACAATACACTGACCCTCAGGCACTTCATGTATGTTTTCGGAGTCGGTTTCGAAGCCGTCAAGGATACGATCGTGATAGCCGGAATAGCGACTCCGATTTCAGGCCTGCTCGGGATGGTAATCGCTTTTCTCGTAGTACGAAAGAAGTTCCCCGGAAAAAATTTCATGGAGGTCTCCTCATTGCTGAGTTTCGCCGTTCCGGGTACCGTAGTCGGTATCGGGTATATACTTGCATTCAATCAGCATCCCCTTCTACTAACCGGTACCCTGGCGATTCTTCTTTTAAACTTCATTTTTAGATATATTCCCGTCGGGATCCAGTCGGGTATTGCCGTGCTTCGGCAGGTTGATCCCTCCATCGAAGAAGCTGCAGTTGATCTGGGAGCTGATTCCAGGAGGACTTTCCGGAAAATCACCCTCCCGCTTATGATTCCCGCTTTTTTCTCCGGACTTATCTATTCATTCGTCCGGGCGATGACGGCCATCAGTGCGGCGATTTTTCTCGTCTCTTCGAACTGGAACCTGATGACGGTCCAGATCATGTCGCAAGTCAATTCCGGCCGTCTTGGAGCCGCAGCTTCATTCAGCCTCGTGCTGGTACTTATTATACTGTTTGCAATTGTAATTATCCGCTCGCTGATTTCCTACCGTTACGGTAAGCTGGGCGGCACCATGCTGAAAATATAGAGAGGAAGTTATGAGTGTTACACTGAAAAATATTTCCAAGGTCTTTAAAGATCCAGAGAATGTATCCAGGGAATTTACCGCCGTGAAAGGGGTCAACCTCGAGATTCATGATGGCGAGATGGTCACCTTTCTCGGGCCGTCAGGCTGCGGTAAAACGACCACCCTCCGGATAATCTCAGGTTTCGAACAACCCACTACAGGTGAAGTCTTGATATCGGATCAGAGAGTGAACGACATTCCTCCCAACAAACGGGATACATCGATGGTGTTTCAAAGCTATGCAATCTTTCCCCACCTATCGGTTGCCCAGAATATCGGCTTCGGCCTTGAACTCAAAGGTGCAAAAACGAAAGAGATCAAGAAAGAGGTCGAGAAAATAATGACTGTAATGGGCCTTTCCAATCTGTACAGCCGAAGGCCGGACCAGCTCTCCGGAGGTCAGCAGCAGCGTGTGGCCCTCGCCCGGGCGATAATCAACAAACCAAAAGTCCTTCTCTTCGATGAACCCCTGTCCAACCTGGATGCCAAGCTGCGGGACCAGATGCGGATCGAGATACGCCGTATCCAGCAGACCTTCGGAATTACCAGCATCTATGTAACACACGATCAGGATGAAGCGATGACCGTTTCCGACCGGATCATGGTAATGAACGAAGGCGAGGTAATGCAGATTGGCACTCCCTTTGAGATCTATTCCCGCCCGGCAAACAATTTCGTCGCGGATTTCATAGGCCGGGTGAATTTCATCCCTGCAAAAGTACTTGAAGTGAAACCGGAAGGTATCACGATTGACTGCTTCGGACATCGAAAGACTATCCCCAGCTGGAGCGGTGATTTTTCGAAAAATGACCCCGTCAAGATAGTTATAAGGCCCGAATCCCTCATACTCCATGCTGTCGATGCCGGGGAATCCTTCATTTCAGGAACTATCCAGCGATCGGTCTATCTCGGACCGACAGTGGAATACGAAATCAAAGCGAAAGAGGTATCGAATCCTGTCCTGGCGGTCACATACAATCCTGTAGAGGAAGGATTCTACAAAGACGGAGAGGAGCTGGGAATCGATTTCAATCCTCCAGCGGCCCATATTCTTCCGGACTGAGCAGTCTTTGACAGGATATGGAAGTAGAAACCCTCCCTTCCCGAATTAAGCCGAACTGGAGCTGAACGCCAGCACGCAGTTCTGTCCCCCGAAGCCGAAGGCGTTGGAGATACCCGCTTTCACTCTTTTTTCCCTGGCTGTATTCGGGATGTAATCCAGGTCGCATTCGGGATCCGGATTCTCATAATTGATAGTGGGCGGCAGCACGCCCTCCTTGATGGCAAGGACGGTGGCGGCGGCTTCCACGGCTCCGGCGGCGCCGAGGGTGTGACCGATCATGGACTTGCAGGAGCTTACAGGTATCCGGGGCGCCAGATCTCCGAAGGCCTTCTTGATCGCGAGGGTCTCGATCCGGTCGTTCGCCTTGGTAGATGTACCGTGTGCATTGATATAACCGACATCTTCCCTGTTCAGCCCTGCATCCAACAGAGCCATTTCGATGGCCGCTGCGGCGCTCTTTCCTTCCGGCTCGGGGATGGCGATGCTGAACGCATCAGTAGTCATACCGGCTCCTGAAAGATAGGCGTATATTTCCGCCCCCCGTGCACGGGCCTGTTCCTCCCGCTCGAGCACCAGTACCGCCGATCCTTCCCCGATGAGAAAACCGTCCCGCTCGGCGTCGAAGGGACGGGAAGCCCTGGCCGGTTCGTCGTTCCGTGAGGTGAGTACCCCCATGCAGCCGTAAGCGTTCACCGGAATAGGACTGATGGCGGCTTCGGACCCGCCGGCGAGCATGATGTCGGCGCTTCCGCTCCTCAGTACCATTGCCGCCAGAGCGACAGCATGGGCGCCGGAAGCACAGGCTGTGGCCACTCCCATGTTCGGGCCGGTTATTTTAAGATCGATGCCGATATTGGCAGAGGACATATTCGGAATGATCATGGGTACTGCCAGTGGATTGCCGAAGCCGGGTCCTTTTTCAAGAAGGACCTGATGCTGATTTTCGAGGTTCTCATAATCGCCCGCGGCGGTACCGATAATGGTACCAACCCTGAGGGGATCGTACCTTTCAAGATCCAGTCCGGCATCCCCGACGGCTTGCAAGGCAGCGCATGATGCTATCTGGGAGAACCTCGACATTCTCCTGATCCTCTTTTTAGATAAATATTCCCCGGGCTGGAAATCCTTGATTTCCGCTCCGATCCTGCTCTTGTAGCCCGTGGTGTCGAAAGCGGTAATGGGCCCCGCGCCAGACACCCCTTTGATAAGGGACTGCCAGAAATCCTTTCTGTTGTTGCCAATAGACGTATAGATGCCGATACCGGTGACGGCGATTCTGATCTTCTCCATATTCCGTACTCCTTCCTGCCGGCGGCAGATTTTTACCAGCCTACCCTGTCATGCCGGAATTGGCAATCCTTCGGGGCCGGATTTTGCAGCGGGACCGACTCTTGTTCTCTCATCTGTCAAAAAAAAAGAGGCGGCGCTGTTTCCAGCGCCGCCCGTATCTTCCCGCCCCCCCTATCGGGGGAATGAGGCTATCAGTCGCTGTACACCTTTCCGGGAATCAGGTAGACCTTGCTTTCAGGCGCGTCGCCGTTGAAATAGGCATCCATCAGTTCCGCAAGCCGTGCCGCCATTCCCTCGAAGTCCTGAATGATAGTCGCAACGAATACATCTCCGCCGTCAATCTCCTGACGGGCGAAATCGGTGCCGTCCACGCCGACGACTCTCAGTTCGTCCCGGCCAACACGGTTGATGGCCTGGGTAGCGCCGTAGGCCGGTTCGTCCCAGCCGGCCCAGATTCCTGCGAGTTCGCCTTTGGGCATACTCGTGAGTATGTCCGATGTTACCCCACGTGCGAAATCAACAGGTCCGGGTACTTCGATGTGAACCTCGCGGACGATTTTAATGTCAGGGTATTCCGCCAGGGTTTCCCGGGCTCCTACAGCACGGGCGCGTACTCCGGGATGGGGATCGTGGGTAAAGAGCACGACGTTTCCGGAACCGCCGATTGAATCGGCTAAAGCCTTGGCCGCCAGATGACCGAGATCGGCATTGTCGGAGGTTATGTTGAGATACACCCCGTCGATGAACCCGGCATCGAGTCCGAATACGGGGATACCCGCTTCCTCCGCTTTAACCAGTCCGGCTGTCATCTGCGCCGGATCGCCCATTCCCAGTACGATCGCGTCCACATTCTGCGATACCGCATCCTGGATCCTGCTGACGAGCATACCGAAGTCGCCGGCTGTATCGGAGACGCGCACGGTCCAGCCGCGGGATTCCGCTTCACCTTCGAAGTACTGAATAACCGCGGCCGTGGTTGCATTGGCCATGTACGGTGTAACTACGGCGATCGTTTTACCTTTTTCTGCAGTTTCCTGACTTCCACCGCTCCATACACTGTTCAGGGACAGCACAAGCAGCAAGGCCATTCCCAGCACAGCGATCTTTCCTGTTCTATTCATCTCATCCTCCTCATTGGATTTCTTTCAGAGCATGCATCAGCTCTTTTGTCTGTTTATATGCATCGCGAAAGAGTTCATATTTCTTCGCGTATACATCCTGATTAGATGCGGGTTCGATGGTCTCTTCGGATCCCTGTTCCGGAATCATTCCCCCCGGCACAATGGACAGGAGTGCTCCCGTGCCCGAATAGCGGGCATCATTCGCAACGGCCACCGGGACCCGAGCGGCGTCCGCGATTATCTGCGAGAGTCCTGTTATTGACGCTCCTCCGCCGGCTATGATCAGTGGATCCTGCCGGTCCGGCGCTTCTCCATCCGCTGTCCCCCGGTTCAGAGACTCGAGGACGGATCTCAGGGAAAGAGCCAGTCCCTCTTCCACCGCCCTGAAGAGTTCTTTTCTCCCAGTATCTCGCGTCAGACCCATAAACATTCCGGAGGCGTCAGGGTCCTTGAATGGAGACCTTTCTCCTGACAAGTATGGAAGAAAAATCAACCGGCATTCATCGGGACTCATTCCGGCAGTCTCGCTGGAAAGCTCCTGAAAGAGAATATTGTGCCCGGCGCCGTTCGGCTCCAGAATTCCCAGGAGCCAGTCGAATGATCCTGCCGCCGTGAGCAGCGGCGCGACCCGGATGAGTTTCTCTTCCGTCGGATGACGAAGGTTGAATACACCGCTGAAGGGATCCCCCGGATTATTGAGGGGTCCGGTATCCAGTACCCAGCCGCTCGTACCAAGGTAACAGGACCTCCGAAAGCCCGCATTCTCCATGGAAATCGTACTGGAGCCTACATCTCCCACTCCATGAATGAGCTTAATATCGGGTGATATTCCCAGGGCGGCCGCCATTTCAGCCGCCACCTTGCCGTCTTCGTGGTTCCCCGGCCGAATTTCAGGGACAAGATCAGTACCCCGCGGCACGGATCTAATAATCTCTTCCGCCCACGTTCCGGCTGCGGGATTCATAAGTCCAGTTGTCGAAGCCGTGGTTGGGTCTGTACAGCAGACACCGGTCAGACGGTAAGCTATGTAATCGTGGGCTCCGCACAGAAGCTTTTCAGCCTTCTTCAATACCTCGGCTTCGTTTTCTTCGAGCCAGAACAATTTTGCGGGGAAACCAGCCTGATCCGGGGTGTTCTTCGTCAACTCAGCGATGCGCTCAGGACCGAGAGTGTTCAGGAATCCCTCGAAACCCGGACCGGATCGGTGTCCGAAGTACAAAATCGAATCACGGATTGCCCTTCCCTCCGATACAAGAATCAAGTCCTGCATCTGACCTGTGAGAACGAGGTATTCAGCAGTCCGGAGATCCGCACACATTCCAAGTTCACGAACCGCCCTTGCGAAGGCATCGAACCACACCTCGGGATTGATTTCATCGCGCCCACCGCTGCCGGACGGGTAACCGGCGATACCCTGACACATCCGGTTTCCGTCTTTGGAATAACATTCAGCCTTTACTGCACCCGTACCGATATCGGCGATTATCGAGTATACATTCATACTGCCCCTCCTGCCGCTGCAACAATCTCATCCGCATATACTCCAAGTGGCTCTACCCCTCTGTTCAGAGCATCCACCATCGCCGTTCCTATAATCACCAGATCGGCACCGATTTCGAAGGCAGATTTTACATGCTGAGGAGTACGGATCCCGAACCCCAGGGCTACAGGCAGCTCGGGGAACCGGTTTTGCATATCATTAATCCTGCTGCGTATATCCTCGTCAGGGTTAAAGACACCGCCGGTCGGCATATCCGCAGTCTGCAGATAGAAGAATGCCGTGTTCGCTGTGGACAATGGAAAAGCTCCGGCAGCAGCCACGAACTGTACAACCGGCAGTTGAAAGCGTTCGGCTGTTTCGGTGAGATGGATCATCTCGTCAGGATCGAGATCCGGTACCAGTAAGGCCCGTGCTCCGTTCTCCGCCGAGAGCCGTACAAAGTGTTCCACTCCCAGCCTTTCAACGACAGTTGCACGAAAGGCCATGACAACAGGAAGGAACCCTTCCTCCGCCGCCATCCCGACGCCGGAGCTGATCGCTGTCTCCGGATCAATTCCGTTTCTTTCCACTGTCATGAGCGCTTCGCTGATGGTTCCGCCTTCTAGATCGCCGATCCCTCCGGGAATCCCGATCTCCAGAATTCTGATTCCGCTGCGGTAAATTGTACGAAGTGCTTCCCGGTACATCTCACACTGCGGGTAGCAGGAGGGTAAATAGCCAATTATTCTCTGTTCCGGCCTGGTACCATCGGGAAAAAGGAGACTGGACACACCTGCAGCAGGATACTTCATCCTAATTCTCCTTCCGCTGTGCAAGACCTGAGAGGAGCACTGCCAGTACCAGGATGCCGCCTGTAAGGACCGATTGTATGTAGGTGTTCACTCCGACGATATTCAGGCCGTTACTCAGGACTCCCATGATCAGAACCCCCAGAAGACTTCCGAAAATATTCCCCTGTCCTTCTCTGAAAGCGGTCATTCCGAGAAAAACGGCGGCGGCGGCATTAAGCATGAAGGGGGCTCCAGCCTGAGGGTGGGCTGAAAAAAGACGGCTCGTCAGGACGATCCCCGCTACTGCAGCTGTGATCCCGGAATACACGTAGGCGAGGAAACGTGCCCGGCTCGTGTTGATTCCAGCCAGGAAGGAGGCAGTCCGGTTCCCGCCGATTGCATAGAGCTTCTGTCCGAAAGCCGTGTAATCCAGGATGATATAGGTGACGGCAATGATGATGACCATCACGATAATCGAGATCGGTACTGGTCCGAGAGATTCCTGTCCCAATATCCGAAAAGCTTCCGGCAGACCGAATACCGTTGTACCTCCCGTAACGAAGAGGCTCAGTCCCGTATAGGAGGTCATCGCGGCGAGAGTGCCGATAAACGGAGATACTCCCGCATAGGCGATCAAGAGACCGTTGACTGCTCCCAGGGCTGCGCCGGTAAGAAGGCTGAGAGCGATTGCGGGGGCTATTCCCATACCCCCTACCATGAACTTTGCTGCCACTACTCCACACAGACTCGCTACAGCACCCACGGAGAGATCGAAGTCTCCTGTTACCATCACCATAGTCACCCCCGCAGAAGCGATAGCCAGGGTTGCGACCTGTTCTACAATATTCCTCAGATTGCTTATCCGCGGAAATGCATCCGGTCTGAGTACAGAAAACAGAGCGAGAAGCAGCACGAAACCGATGAGGGTTCCCCAGACCCGGAGAAAACGCTGCGCCGAGAGTGTGCGGCTTTCAACTGTTACACGCTCATTCATGAGATACTCCTTGATAGCATAAAGTCAAATACTGGTTTTGGTTCAGATTGTTGTTTTCGATTGTCCCGATATCCGCTCCATCCCTGATGAAAACGAAACGGTCGGCAAGGTTTAAAATCTCTTCGAAATCAGATGATACGATCACGACAGCCACGCCGTTGGCGGCCAGATCCCGGATTACATCGTATATCTCCTTTCGGGCTCCAACATCGACTCCCTTCGTCGGTTCATCCAGGAGAAGGACCTTCGGGCGGGCCAGCACTGCTCTGCCGAAGAGGACCTTCTGCTGATTCCCCCCTGAAAGTGTCCGGACAGATGCTTCGTAGGATACGGTTTTGAGTTTTACCCGGCTTCCGGCTTCCCGTACCGCCTTCTTCGCTCCGGAGAAATCAAGCAGCCCTGCCCGGTTGAACCGACCCAGACTGCTGAGTATCGCATTCTCAAATACCGAGCGCTGGAGCGCGAGCCCCTCCGTACGGCGTTCCTCCGGGATCAGTGTAATACCCATACATAGAGCCTCTGCCGGCGAACGCGGCGGATTCACCGTTCGTGCTTCTATGCGTAAGCGTCCGGTTTCAACAGGGACTGCACCGCTGAGGAGCTTCATGAGGGTGCTCCTGCCGGAGCCGACCAAACCGGCGATACCGAGTATTTCACCTTCGTTTACACGAAATGTAACCGGGCCTACACCGCCGCCGGATATACCTTCCGCCGCGAAAAGTTCCGTTTCACTTTTCTCCCTACGGATATTTTCAGCGGCGCTCTCCGGTTCTTCACCGATCATGGCGGTAATCAGGTGCTTTTTATCCGTTTCACTTGCCGTCCACTGAGACACTTTTTTTCCTTCACGGAAAACGGATATATCCTGAGACAGTACGAGCACATCATCGAGGTTATGTGTCACGTACACCACGGATTTACCGTGACTGGTTATTCGTCGAACCATCGCGAAAAGGTGCCGCTTCTCCTCCTGTGTCAGAGCCGTTGCCGGTTCGTCCATGAAGTAGACGTCAGCTTCATGGGCGAAGGCACGGGCGATGGCAACCATGGCCCGCTGTCCCGGAGCAAGATAGCGGACGGGATCCTCCAGGGGAATGGATACTTCCAGCTGATCGAAGATATCCTGTACCTTCCGCTTGAGCTTGCTCCTGTCGTACAATCCCATGGTAGTCGGCATCTCGTGCCCCAGAAAAACATTTTCAGCCGCATTGAAGTACTCGATGAGGTTAAGCTCCTGATGGATGAATGCAAGCCCGGCCTTCCTGGCATCAGCCGCATTACGGATCTCGAGTCTGCGTCCTTTCATCTCCAGTACCATCTCATCCGGCTTGACTACACCAGCCAGCGATTTTATCAGAGTGGACTTTCCTGCCCCGTTTTCTCCGACCAGCCCGTGCACGGTCCCTGGTTGAACGCAAAGGCTTACTCCGTCCAGCGCTCGTACTCCCGGATAGGTCTTCGTCAAAGTCTTAACATGCAATATAGGTTCCTGCATTACCGTTTCCTCTCCGCTATTTCATACTGGAACTCCGAATTGTTCCCGTTTCGGACCATCGACAGCTCTACCCGATCACTCCGCATATATGCCTGATCAAACAATACCGGGTTGCCCGCCGCATCCTTGCTCACCCGCTCTGAGAAGAGACAGGCTGTTCCGGAAACAATGTCGAGTAAGCCGGCGATATCCGCTGATGCGGGGGTGGCGATCACCTTTTCTGAAGCCTGAGATATGACGGTGTGAAGATGGGTATTGAGCATCGCGTACAGTGAACTGTCAGGCTGGTAGTCGCGGACCACCTCCCAGTGCTTTCGGGCAACGTAGGATATCTGGACAACGACGGGAGTGGAATCGATGGATCTCAAACGTTTTATTGCACAGACCTGTTCGTTCGCGATTCCGAGGGCTATGCCGGCTTCCGGACAGTCAATGTGCTCCAAGCGTTCTATGACACGGGTCTCCAGCCGCTGCGAGTTGTTTCCCAATGCCTGCTTGAAGCTTCTCAGCTGAAAAGTCCTGTGATTCTCGCTCAAGCCGGTGACGAAGCTGCCGACACCGTGTTTCGACTCTACCAGACCTTCGTTTTCAAGGAGCCGGATTGCCTGTCTGACCGTCATGACCGTCGTGCCGAACTCTTCAGCCAAGGCTGATTGACTAGGAAGAGTTGTTCCAAACGTATATGTGCCATTCTGGATCCTCGCCCTGATTTCGATCGCAATTTCGTTATATCGAAGTCCCGGTGTTTTCATCTCTTTTTCCGCACTCCTGGCTGCTCAATCTTATAGTCTTCTATAAGAGTATATGTCTATATGTGTAGTGTAAGGGCGATTTCCAGGATCTGTCAAGAAATTTATTCTATTTTTTCGTACCGCGCTTCCGCATTATCCGGGCCGCCGCCGGATTCGAACTTCAGTGATCTTCGAGACAGTAGTACCGCCGCGGCATACAAGGCTGCAGAAGCAAGAGCTCCCGCCCGGTAACCGAAATGCAGGAAGAGCAGCATCGAGAGCGGTCCGGTCAGAACCGAGGCGAATCCGTTGACTCCCCAGGCATAGGGGATGAGGGCCGGATCGACGGATCGAAGGTGACGGATGAGGGCGGGAAACATCCGTCCCATGAAAAAGGCCGGAATACTGCAGATAACCAGCGAGGCCAGAAACCGTGGTGCCGGCTGCAGCTGCCCGAGCTGGACTGCGATTCCAGCCCGGTCTGTGAAGCTGGTCCAGCCTGGAAATCCGCTCCAACTGGCTAACCCGCCCCATCCCGTAATTCTGACCCAGCTGGACAGCGCTCCACAGCAAGCTATCCCGCCCCACCCCGCCTCGAGCAGCAGGATCACAGCGGCGGCGGTGATTCCTGACGCTGTGATGGAGCGGGACGGCGAACTGGATCCCAATGTCATGCTTCCCGCCCCGGCGGCGATTAGGAAGGCCGAAATGACCGCTGAAGCCCCGAGCATCGGATGTCCGAGGACCAGGGAGAACCTGTTCAGCAGGGTGTATTCCAGGCACATGAATGCCAGTCCGATGAAGAGGGAGTACAGCAGAACCATCGGCGCCGGGGGAGTCGATGGAACCGCAGCGGGAGCCGCTCTCTCAGCCGGGGGAGCCGATGGAACCGCAGCGGGAGCTGCTCTCTCAGCGGCAGGGACTTTTCCAACACCAGCCCGCATACACAGCACCGGTACGAGAATCAGGGGCATTCCAATCAAGGCAAGGACCGCGAGACAGAGAAGGACGATCCGGTAGGCTGCCTCGGGCCCGACGTAGGCCGCGCCCCAGCCGGGAGCGACCGGCTGCAGAGTCTGCGGCACACCGACGGCATCCTTCTTCTCCGGGAAGAAATGAAAATAGGGGCTGTCGATCCTGCGGGGCCTCACATCGTAGGGATACTCCCGCAAAAGAGCGGCCCGGTCGTCCGCCAATCCCGTAGCGGCGTACCGGTACCAGTCAGCCTCCTTCCCCGGAGGCGAGGGAAATCCATGCAGGACTTTCCGGGCCGGATCGGGCCGGTAGTGCGGCAGGTAGATGATCTCGAGTCCGATCTCCCGGCAGGCCGCAGCGATCCGTTCGGAGAGGGCGGGATCTATCTCCGAAGCGAACACGAGCGTAGTCACCGCAAGGTGGTTCCGGGCGGCGGCAATACAGGCGCCCGGATCATTGCTTCCCTCTTTTTCCTGGGCATCAAGGGCTTCCAGGGCCGTTGCAAATATCCTGACGTTGTCCCGGGGAGGAAGCCTGATACCGCGGGTTATGCTGAGAACGCCGTCCGGTTCCAGACGGGAAACAGCCGCCGCAAGTCCGTCCACGGTCAGAAGCGGAACTGGTGCGAGCATCTCCATGCCGGTACGGGTGCTCGGCAGACCTTCCGCCTCCGCCAGATGGATCATGGAGAACCGCTCTCCCGTTCCAGTCAGAAACGGCAGAGGCAGCGCTATTATTCTGCGGTGGTCAGGAAGGCTTATCCGCGCCGGCCGGCTCAGTTTTTCCATCAACTCCATTTCGGTCCTCGTTGGGCTTACAAAAGTGATCTCTTCCGCCTCCTTGAATGCCGCCGTGTACAGGCCGGCATTCCCGCGCTCGCCAAGAATAAGGACACTCCCAGGCTCCGCAATCCGGTAGGCCAGACACTGCGGCCCCGAAGCGAGAAATTCCAGGTCGGCCTTTTTTTCAGGGAGAAAAACCGTCCCGCCGGCATTCCCGTCATAGTAGAGCTGCACCTGCGGAGGAGGTCCGCCTGCTGCACCCAGTCCGGCAAAGAGATGTCCGTGGAAGCTGTCCGAAGCGAAGGCGTCGATCCTCACCCCCGGCAGCAGCTCGGTCACGATCTGCTCCGCCTCTCCCTGATCCCGGAGCATCCGCGCCGCCGATATTGCCTTGTACTGGTCGGGTGCAGGAGTTCCGCGGATGAATATGAGCAGGAAGCCCGCCAGGACTACCCCCGCCGTACGGAGAGTCCTGCGGGGGGAGACCGGCGGCCGCATTATCTGGAATAGCCATGCTGCCGCCGCGGGGAAAATAGCCGCCATGGGCGAAGCTTCCGGACTGACGTACTGGAGAACGAGGAGGACCGCCGCTCCCCCCAGACCTGAGCCGAGCAGATTGAATCCGTAGAACATGCCCGGCGCCTTCTCAACCGTAAGCATGAGTCCAATCACGACCGCTCCCGCAATAAACGGAGGCAGAATGCAGATGATGTGGAGGACGAATACTGCCGCCACCCCGGGATCTACATTGAAAGCCAGCACATCGGGGCGCACGCTGTCCGAGGCAATCAGCGAAAGGGGCACCGTGACGACCAGAGCCGCCGTACAAAGATCGAGGCAGAGACGATAATTTTTTACAAGAATCCGGTAAAACCGGCGGATGAGGAGCCCGCTGAGGGCGAAACCCAGCAGCGCGACACTGATCATCAGGAAGCCGAAGTGATAGTAGGAGATATAGGCATAGCTGCGCAGAAGGCTCAGTTCGAAGAGGAGGACCGCGATGGAGGCGAACAGAATGGACATAAGGGCGGAAAACCGATCTCCCTTCATTGCCGTCAGGGCTCCGGGCCTCCTATTTTTCCCGTCATAGGAACGAAACGGACCGGCATGAGCTGCTCCGATCTCACCTGCCCGCTCCTGTCCTTCTCCACGATGGTGAGAATTTGTATCTGGTAGGGATTTCCGAGAGGAACGATGATGCGGCCTCCCGGGGCAAGCTGCTCGATCAGGGGCGGCGGAACGTGCCCCGCAGCGGCTGTGATGATGATGCCCTGGAATGGAGCAGCCTCCGGCCAGCCGTAGTATCCGTCTCCCCGCCGCAAATTCACCTGAGCGTAGCATGCCGCCGCCAGAGATCTCTCCGCCTCCCGGGCGAGTGCTTCAATTATCTCGATCGAATAGACCTGGTCGGTCAGCTCCGCCAGCACCGCCGCCTGATATCCGCTGCCGGTCCCGACCTCGAGGATCCGGTCCCCCGGCGAAATATCCAGCAGCCAGGTCATCAGGGCCACCACATAGGGCTGGCTGATGGTCTGTCCGTGGCCGATAGGCAGGGGGGAGTCGGCATAGGCCCTGCGCCGTTCCTGCTCCGGCACGAAGAGGTGGCGCGGCACATTCGACATGGCGCCGAGAACTTCCCAGTCGGTGATGCCCCGATCGTAGAGCTGGGAGCGGACCATGACCCGCCGTTCATCGGCCCGTTCGCAGGAGCGTTCACCGGCGGATTGATCCGACAGCTTCTCAGGAAAGGGTGGCTGCCCGGTCTCAGGCTGTACCGCCGAAAGGCCGGGCTGATCGTATTCAGACTGTTCACTCTCAGGCTGCTCGCTTTCGGTCCGGTCCGAACCCTGATCCGGGCTTACCTTCTCCCCCTGCCCCGCTCCGAAGAGGAGGCCGCAGTACAGAATCAGGAATAGAATAAAAAGTGCGTGTCTGTTCATCGCGACTCTTCTTCTATTAATAGTAGGACCTGCACTGAAAATCGCAAGTGCCGGCGCCTCTTTACTCCTCCGCAGTCCGGTACAGTATCCGGTCCGGCGTTCCTGCCTACTCTACCAGGCCCTTTTCCAGGGCCATATCGTACTCCTCCGGGTAGTCTTCCAGTTCATCCGCGTCAATCGCGTAGAAATCATAGTATTCAAAATCCGGATCGTCCTGATACTGTTCATACGCCCTCTCGGCGTCCCGTTCCGACTCATGGACGCTTATGAGAGAGACCCCGTCGGTCACGAACCACAGTGTATCGCGCATTCTTCTGCTCCTGTCCGGGAAAAAGGGGCGGATCCAGATGAGGGCGGAATTCGGGAAGAGCGGGTTCCGGTCCCGTTATGCATCAACTCCCCACTTATACCCCAAGAAACTGCTCGCCGGCCTTTTTCCAAAAAGATATAAGCAGACATTGTTAGCATGAAGGGTCCTTTGCCTGCTGAATTGTGTTTTCTTCATACGGTCAATTCAGGCTTTTGTCAATATACGCTTGTTGTGAAAATGAGCTTTTCACTATACTTCACTTCATGAGAATTATCCGTTTGGCATTGCGCAATATTCTCTTCATCACCGTCCTCTTCATACTCGTACTGCTGGCGCTTTTCGTCGGCTTCCAGCACCGCCGGACCATCGCTCAGACGGACCGTGAAAAGATTGACACTTTCAGGGGAGAATATCAGGCTCTGATCGAAGGCTACCGCGTGGTCTCTGACACGCTCTTCGAAAATGTGATTGCCGAACAGACTGAAATCGCCGAAATAATGCACCGGGCCGTGAACGCGAACAGCTCGGAGGAAAAAGAGGCCCTCAGGGACAGACTCTTCACGCTGCTCGGCCCGTTTTACAGCAATCTCCGCCAATACAACTTCCGGCAGCTCCATTTTCACCTGGATGACTTGACCAGCTTCGCGAGGTTCCACCGGCCGGAAAAATGGGGAGATGATCTGACCGGAATCCGCGCCACCGTAGAGGAGGTGAAAAGGACCGGTCAGGCTGTCAGGGGATTTGAAGAGGGGCGCATTTTTAACGGCTACCGCCACGTATTTCCCGTCTCCTACGACGGGGCCTATGTTGGTTCCGTTGAAATAAGTATTTCCATGAAGGCGATAATCGAAAGTCTGACCGAACTGTATGACCGTCCGGTTCAGTTTCTTCTCTCCACCGAAGTCATGCAGAGCAAGGTATTTGACAGCGAACAGCAGCAGTACACCTTCTGGGACCTGAGCGACCGTTATGTTCTCGATCCTGAATGCACCGATATGGTCCTGAGCGCCGACAAGCTGACGGAGTCCGAAAAGAGAAAAATCCTGTCATATCTCAATCCGCAGCTGAATGAACCGCTTTCCCTGCATTCCGGCAGACTGGAAAACCTCATCTTCCTGCCGGTTAAGAATATCGAGGGAAGACCGGTGGCTGTCCTGATTACACGGATGGATGATCACACGTACAGAGCCGGCTTGATGAGCTATATTCTCACCCTGGTTCTGATTGTATTTCTCATACTCCTGATAATCTATCTTGCTTTCCGGACCCAGCGTTCTCACGATCGTCTCGACCGTATGGCGACATACGACGGTCTCACGGGCTCTTTTTCCAGAACGGGGTTCCTGAAAAAGGTAGACGACGATCTGAAAAGATTTCACCGTTACGCGAATGCAATTTCACTCATATATTTCGATCTCGATCACTTCAAGCAGATTAACGACACCCACGGCCACAGCGCCGGGGACTGCGTGCTCAGAGTGTTCAGCACCGTCGTACAGTCGAGGCTGCGGGAGACCGACTATTTCGGCCGGGTCGGCGGAGATGAATTCATCGCCGCGCTGCCCGGGACAGACAGGACCGGGGCGGAGGAGCTGGCATGTATGATACAGAAGGGCCTGAAATCGACCCGCATGTGTGACATCGGGACCATACACTGCAGCATCGGTGTCGGGGAAGCTCGGAAGAATTACACTTCGGTTGAAGATTTCGTGGCGGCTATAGATCAGGCGATGTATCAATCCAAACGGGGCGGGCGGAATAGAATTACAGTCCTGCCGTGAAAAATCCCGGCAGGACAGGTTCCGAAGCTGTGTAGTGCCGGGCTGCCGAAGACGGCCCCGGCTACCGGCGGCCGGTAAGCTTGATGATGTGGTGACCGAACTGGGTTGACACGATCCCGCTGATCGACCCTATGCCCATCCGGCTGACGGCCTCTTCGAAGGGCTTGACCATCTTGCCCGGTCCGAACCAGCCGAGGTCTCCTCCCTTTGACTTGCTCGGGCAGGTGCTGAAATCGCGTGCGACTGCCTCGAAATTGGCACCCCCCTTTATCTTCTGCAGAAGCTGCTGAGCGAGATTTCTATCCTTGACCAGTATGTGGCTTGCTCTCCATTCCATCGGACTGCTCCTCGATTTCAGACGATTACGTCGTCAAGGCCGAGCTTGGGCACATGGTGGACAGCATTCTCATCGCGGTAATACCTGATGCCGCCGTCTTCCTTGAGGGGCTCGATCTTTACTTCCTCGACCGGAGCGCCGAGGGCTATGACGAACATTATCTCGTAGCGGTTATCCAGATCGATTACTTCCCGGAGTTTGTCCCGGTTTACCGAGGCGAAAATGCATCCCCCCATACCCTTCTGCACCGCTGCAAGAAGCATGGTCTGCATTGCTATTCCGGCGTCGGTCTTTGCGGCGACGTCTTTGACCTCCGTATCCCGGGCTACGGTGATGTAAGCGGTCGGTCGCTCGCCTGCTTCAGGTCCGTCCCAATCGCTCAGATAGGCGGCCCATTTCAATGTGGGGTAAACTGAAGCGCACTCCTCCTCAGTCCAGCTCAGATGATACCGCAGCGGCTGCAGGTTCGCTCCGCTGGCTGTCAGCCGGCCCAGGTCCACAAGCTCCTTCAGGGCGTCTTCGGATATTTTTTTCTTTTCATCGAATCTACGGTATGAACGGTTCTTCTTCACAATTTCCGGAAAATCCATATTTTACCTCTTTCATTGATGGTTGGTATCTTCGATGAGTTTACTTTATCACAATACTTAAGTTTGGCCAAAGAGTATCGAGCCGGAGGGACCGCATTCTGCCGCTGTGAAAAGGCGCACTGTATGATTATTTGACCGGCACGGTCCCTATCCTATAACAGGAGCGGTCCGCACATTTCCGGTCTCCGGATCAACGGCGGTCGGTACAATCCGGATTTCAGCCCCTCTGCCCGCAGCATCAACACAGAGCTTCCGCAGTTCGGCGATTTCATCGAGGGCCGCTTCCTGGGCCTCATGGCCGAGTCTGTACGGCAGATACTTGATAAAATTACCGGTCAGATTTTCGTACAGGTCCCCGGCACAGGCATCCACCCTGGCGGGAGAGTAGAATTTTCTCTTCATGAAGGGGTCCATGTTCTTTCTGGCGTGCTTCCACATCGGACGGAACAGATTGGGCTTGATGGCGAACTCCGCCAGTGTCGGAAGGAATCCCTCCGGGTATGGCCTCATCGTCTCGACATGGTCGCCGGATTTGTACGTCACTTCCATACTGTAGGTCTCCCGGGACCATCGTCTGTACCGCTCCTTTTCATCCGGTTCGAGCAGGTCGAACATGACTGTCTGGAGCTCTTCGTTGGCTTCGTTGAGGAGTCTTTCCCGCTGGGCCTTGTTTCCCTTCTTGGAGACCGGCTGGACTACTTTGCCGAACCGCAATACCATCCTGGGCTTGTGCATGGTGAGGGTACCGTGGGACTGCATGTATGCACCGCTGATACCGACCGGAAGAATAGGTGTCTGTGTAAGCTGGGAAAAATAGACCGCCCCCGATTTATTGTGAAAACTCCTCTTCTCCCACATTCCGCCGGAGGGAAACATCAACAGGTGCCTGTTGTTCCTGAGATGCCGGATAATACCGCTGACAGCTTCGCTGTCGGCGTAGCCTCTCCGTATAAGAGTCATTCCATAGATGGCCATCATCATCGACTTGAAGGGCTCCATCTTGAAATCCCGGGGCCCTACCATTTCGAGCTTGTGAGGGTACAAACCAAGTACGAGAGGACCATCGAGATTCGAAAGGTGGTTCGGCAGAACGAGCAGCGGCCCTTCTTCGGGAATATTTTCCAGACCCTCGATCCTGGTCTCCGTCATCAATGAGTAGAAGCTCCGCAGAAAGAGCCGGCTGAAGGTACGCCGTGCATTCAGAAAGGTGTATAGTAGATTCCTGGTTTTTTTTATGCTTTTATCTGATAGTGCCGTTGCGGTCGAGTCAGCCATCTATCTGCTCCCGGTATAATTTCATGCAGAGTGTAGCAGCTTCCTGGTGTTTTAACAATGCAGGGATTCGATTCCTGCTATATTCTAACAAAATCATAATATATCTCGAATTTAACACTTTTTCAGGCGCTAGCCGGTTTCCATTCTTCGGAAAAATTCTATTCTGTCCTCCATCCACGGTCTCCGTAAAAAAATGAGACCTCCGTTAACAACGGCGGTCTCAAAAGGATAATGTGAGAAAACCAGCACAATGCAGCTAGTTGTGTTTACTTCGCTTCCGCCAGGGCCTTCTCGGCCAGGCTGAACAGTTCCTTCACATGGATCGACACGCCGGATATTGCATCCACGTGACCATCTTCATCCACGTACTCGATCTGTGCGGGGTCCTGGGTCTCGAGGAGATAAGCCTCCGCCCGGTCCACCTGAACCCACCAGGGGTCCTGGGCACCGCCGTTTTCCACCATGCCGTACTGCCCTTCCCTGGAGAACTGATACTTGTCCAGCTCACCTTCTTCGGGATAGGCGCTCCAGTGGACCGCCACGATGTATCCGCCGATGACCGTTACATCGACGTAGTCCTTCCAGCCGCGATTGAACTCGTCCAGTTCGGCGTGGTAATAGCCGTCCTTGTACGGGCCGCGGCCGACCGGTCCCTGTGCAAGGGCCTCTTCAGCGAGTTCGATGAATTCATTGATGTGGATCGACACGCCGCTGATGGCATCGGTATAGCCGTCTGAGTCGTAGCTTATCGCGGATGGGTCCTGGGCCTCGATAAGAGCGGCTTCCACTTTCGCGGCCTGTTCGTACCAGGGAGCCTGGGCCCCGCCGTTCTCCACCATGCCGTACATGCCGTTCTCGGACTGGTAGACCTTGTCGTACCCGGAGTTTACGTTGGCCCCGTTCCACACGGCTTCAACGATCTTTCCGTCCTTGACTTCCAGAAGGGCCATGTACTTCCAGCCTGTCCTTTCGCTGAAACTGTCTTCCTGGGCAAAGTAGAAGCCGTCCTGGTAGCCTGACGCCATTGAGGATGACTCGTCAGGACTCTGTGCTGGAGCAGCTGCTTCTTCTTTCTGGCATCCGACTGCCAGTATCAGCGCCGCTGCCAGTATAACGAATAGTGCAATCCTGATTCTTTTCATATATTTCCTTCCTTCTAAGTTCTCTGTTTATTATATTATAAAAAGAGTAAGGTATATCTGTCAATGATATCTGACTTTTTTTATCAGTATTATTGCCTTTTGTTATTTGACAAATCAGAAAATAATATATACGATTTATTTAGTAATCTTTTTGTGGATAATGCACCTTAATTCGCTTTTTTTGTGAAGAACGCGGGATTAAAGAGATTGAAGGAGATAGTATGACCAAGAAGAAGATAGTAGTACTCGGCGGCGGCTACGGCGGTGTAACCGCCCTGAAGAAACTGTATCGCCGTCTTCGAAAAAAGACCGATGTTGAGATAACTCTGATCGACAAGAATCCATATCATACCCTGTTGACTGAAATTCACGAGGTGGCAGGTTCACGGGTTGAACCCGATGCGGTACAGGTCAGTTTCGCCCGTATCTTCGGCGGAACGAGAATCAGGAGGGTGACCGATACCATCGTTGATATCGATTTCGAGAACAACACTTTGAAATCCGAGTTCAACAGCTATCGGTACGATTACCTTATCATCGGCGCCGGGGGCGAACCGGAATTCTTTGACATTCCAGGTGTTCAGGAGAACTCATTTACCCTCTGGTCCCTGGAAGACTCGATGCGGCTCCGCAATCAGATCGAATTCAGATTCCGTGAGGCGGCCCGCGAACCTGACTCTGCCAGGCGCCGCAAGATGCTCACATTCGTGATAGCAGGCGCGGGTTTTACCGGAATCGAGCTGGCCGGGGAGATCATCGAAAGGAAAAAGACCCTCTGCAAGGCTTACCACATAGACTGTCATGAAGTGCGGGTGGTCATCGTCGAAGCCCTCGAAACCATTCTTCCCATCCTGCCTCCGAAGATGCAGTACAAGGCCGAACGTTATCTGAAGAAAAAGGGGGCCGAGATCCTGACCGAATCTCCCGTCGTGGGAGCCGAAGAGGGCCTGGTAAAACTCTCCAATGGGCGGACCATCGAGACCGACACCTTCATATGGACCTGCGGGATCCACGGCTCGGAGTTTTCCGCCCGGGTACCGCTCACAAAGGGACAATGTGCGAAGGGTCAGACCTCTCTGGCATCACCGGAGGGCATTCACGGCATGTCCGGCTGCCGCTTCGAGGAGGACGAACGGTACATCGTCGGAGAAAGAGGAAGGATCGAAGTGAACGGCGAGATGCAGTCGGTGGACCATTCCAACGTCTACCTTGTGGGGGACATCATCTGGTACGTCGACGACGATAAAGTTGTGCCCCAGATAGTCGAAACCGCCCTGCAGACCGGAGAAGTCGCCGCGGAGAACGTCATAGCCGACATCGAGCAGAAGAATCGGAAACAGTTCAAACCGAATTATCACGGCTTCATGGTGAGTATCGGGAGCAGCTACGGCGTCGCCCATGTGGGAGGCATCTCCCTATCGGGCATATTCGCCATGGGAATGAAGCACCTGATCAACCTTCATTACCTGTTCGGAATCGCAGGGGTGAACGCCGTCTGGCGCTACCTGCAGCATGAATTCTTTACAATAAAGGAACGCAGGTCCTTTGTGGGCGGACATCTGGCCGCGAAGATCCCGGTCTACTGGGCTGTGCCTCTACGTCTATTCCTGGGAGGGAAGTGGCTCTACGAGGGGGTAAAAAAGGTCCTCGACGGATGGCTCAATCCCGAGAACATCTATATTGTGGCCACCGACGCCGGGAGCGCGGCGTCAGAGTGGGTCGAAGGGGGCGGAGAAGCTGCCGGGACGGCGGCACAGGCAACTGCCGACGCGGCATCCCAGGCGGCATCCCAGGCGGCCGACACCGTCACCGCTGCTTCCCAGGCATGGGAACAGGGCGCCGAAGGGGCCGCGGAGGCGGCTGAGGCGGCATGGGCCAATGTACAGCCGCTGCTTGCGGAACCTCTGGGAATATACACGTGGATGGTGGATACATTCATCTCACAGGCTCCCTACATCTTCCAGGCGGGCGTTGTTTTGACCGAGGTAGCCATCGGGCTGGCGCTGATCGGAGGACTGTTCACTTTCCCCGCCGCCATAGTCTCCCTCGGGCTCTGCCTGATGTTTACCATATCAGCCATGAGCGGTCCCGAGATCCTCTGGTACGCCGCGGCGGCCATCGTCATGCTCGGAGGCGCCGGACGCGGTTTCGGTCTTGACCATTACGTGATGCCGTGGTTAAAAGATAAGTGGAACGGTACGAAACTGGCGCAAAAGACCCATCTGTACGATGGAGAGCCGGTTATCAGGGAGTAACAGGCGGATATAGCCGGAGAGGGGCTTCCGGAATCCGGGGGGCTTTCGAGACCTTATTGAGGGCTTCCTTGGCTCTTGACATTTTCCGGAGCCTCCGGGGTTCCGGGGCCCCATTGGTTTCTTCCGGTAAAAGGGAAACAGATGATTACAGAGCTGTATCGTGACATAGGAATAGATACGGATATCCGGCAGGTCCAGGAGATCATGCAGGACCAGCTGCGCCGCAGTACACCGTTCATCAGAGAGGCCCTCGGAGGTCTGATGGAACACAGCGGCAAGATGCTGAGGCCCGCCCTCCTACTGCTCGCGTCCCGGTTCGGGGAAGGCGACAAGGACAAGCTCTGCACCCTCGCTGCCGCCGTCGAGATGCTTCACATGGCAACCCTCATTCACGACGACATCATCGATCAGGCCCCCTCCCGGCGCGGGATCCCCGCCATCCACACCATCTACGGCAGCAGGAACGCGGTACTGATCGGAGATTTCCTGTTTACCAGGAGCTTCCAGCTCGCCGCTGACTATACCGACATGGACGCCGGCAGGCAGATCGCACGGGCCATCAATTCAATATGCGAGAGCGAAATCCGGCAGCATGAGAAGCTTTCCCCTTCCGCCATTTCTTTCAGGGAGTACCATCGCCGGATCATGGGGAAAACCGCCGCCCTCTTCGCCATCTCCGCCTACATCGGAGCTTATCAGAGTGAGGTAGCCGAGAGGACCTGCCGCCGTCTCAGAAAAATCGGCGCCAATATCGGGGCGGGCTTTCAGATCATCGATGATATACTTGATTTCTCGGATGCATCTGCTTCCATCGGCAAGAGCCCCGGAGCTGACATACGTCAGGGAATCGTCAACCTGCCGCTGCTTTTCGCCCTGGAAAAAGATGACGGCACCCTCGTGAAGCGCCTGAACCGGCGCGTGCGGAACGGCCGCCGTCTCAGAAACATCATAAACCAGACGAAGAACCTGGAGGGTGTCGATCGGGCACGGTCCTGCGCCCGCGCATACACTTCCAAGGCGCTGGAGTCGATCAGGCTTCTGCCGGATTCCGTCTACCGGAGCCAGCTCGAAAATTTCACTTCATTCCTTCTCAAGCGCGCGTATTGATCCGCGCCGGTTCCGGTCTGCTTCTCACAACGCATCCAGAACGAACAAAATTTTGTTCGTTCAGCGTGGATGGGTCGATGCGCTTTTTTCCCTTTTTAAGCCCCGGAAAATTGATTCCCGTATGAGCAGGAACTACACTATGTAATGTGAACAAGACAATCGCAGTAATAGGCGCCGGCATCCATGGGATGGCCACCGGCCTGCTCCTGGCCGACAGGGGCTTCGAAGTGAAAATCATCGACATGAACGATCGGCCCGGAGGTGTGGCGCGGGTATACAGAACTCAGGGCTACACATTCGACATGGGGCCGACCTGGTATCTCATGCCGGAGGTCTTTGAACGGTATTTTCATCTCCTCGGTTCAGACGTCAGGAAGGAGTATCACCTTTTCGACCTCGATCCGTCCTACCGGGTCTTTTTTTCTCCGGATGACGTGGTCGATATCAAACGGGACCAGCAGCACAACCGCCGGGTCTTCGACGGGTTCGAACCCGATGGCGGAGAGAAGCTGAAGCGTTATCTGCACGAGGCCTCCCGGAAGTACGACATCGCACTGAACCACTTTCTCTATCACGACTACCTGCGGTTCACCGATTTTCTCGATCCGGTCATTATCGGGAACGGGCTCCGGCTGCACGCCTTCGCCAAACTCGACTCCCATGTGAGAAAATTTTTCCGCAGCGACAAGGCCCGCAAGATTCTGGAATTCAATACCGTGTTCCTCGGTTCGAGTCCGAAAAAAACCCCGGCCCTCTACTCCCTCATGGGACACGTCGACCTGAACCAGGGGATCCGCTTCCCGGAAGGGGGGATCGGCACATTTATCGACGCCCTCTACCGTAACTGTCTGAAACGGGGGGTGCAATTTTTTTTCAACAGCCCCGTCCGCAAGATCGTCGTGGAAGGAGACAAGGCCCACGGAGTGACCACCGATCAGAGCTTCATCTTCGCCGACGCGGTGCTGGCCACCGCGGATTATCAGCACGTGGAGACCGAACTTCTCGATGAGGACGTGAGGAACTATCCCCGTTTTACCTGGGAAAAAAGGACCATCGCCCCCGGGACACTTCTGGTCTATATGGGAATCAGAAAGAAGCTGGACAAACTGGCGCATCACAACTTCTACTTCGCCCAGGACTGGGACCACAATTTCGTAGAGATATTCGACGAGCCGGTCTGGCCGGACGATCCGAGCTATTACATCGGATGCCCTTCGAGGACCGACCCATCCATGGCGCCTCCGGACCGGGAGAATCTTTTCATACTCGTACCGGTTTCGCCCTATCTCGAGGACACCGACGAGGTGCGGGATTCCTATGTGAAAAAAATCATCGGTCACCTCGAAGGACTCCTCGATACGCCGATAGCCGACTCCATCGAGGTCATGCAGATCTATTCGCACCGGGACTTCAGGAAGAACAACAACCTCTTCCACGGGACTGCCCTCGGACTGGCCCACACCCTCTTTCAGACGGCGATCTTCCGTCCCAGCCACAAGAACAAACGGGTGCCCAATCTCTATTACGGCGGGCATTACACACAGCCCGGGATCGGCATGCCGATGGCGCTGATCAGTTCCGAACTGGTAGCCGAACGCATCGAACAGGAAAATCCGCTTTTCAGGTGAGTTGTATGAATGTTGCAATTGAAAAGAGTGATGTAGTCATAGTCGGAGCGGGGCTTGCCGGAACCAGCGCCGCCCTGCAGTGCCGGCGGGCACAACTCAAGACCGTAGTCCTCACCAAGGTCCATCCCCTGCGCAGCCACTCCGGGGCCGCCCAGGGCGGAATCAACGCCGCGCTCTATGAGCGCGATACCTCCGCCCACAGGAATGACACCATCAAAGGCAGTGATTACCTGGCGGACAGAGACGCCGTGGAGACCCTCTGCTGCACTGCTCCTGAAATAATTGCGGACCTCGACATGCACGGGGCGGTTTTTTCCCGCACCTCTGAAGGGAAAATCGCTCAGCGCCCATTCGGCGCACAGGGGACGGCCCGGACCTGTTACGCGAAGGACCGCACCGGGCTGGTCTGTCTGCAGACCGTCTATGAGCAGGCGGTCCGCGAGGGAGTCGATTTCCGGTGCGAATGGTACGTCCTGGATCTGCTGTACGATCCCCTGGAGGGACGGGTATATGGAGTGACCGCTATGGACCTGCGGAACTCCCGTATTCACCTCATCCAGGCCGAGGCTGTACTCTTCGCCACCGGCGGCTACGGGCGTGCCTACAGCCGGACCTCCAATGCCCACGCCAATACCGGTGATGCCCTCGGGATCATCCTGCGCAACGGGCTGGCCCTCGAAGATATGGAGTTCGTCCAGTTCCATCCGACCGGTCTGGCGGATACCGGCATACTGATATCCGAAGCTGCACGCGGCGAGGGGGCCTATCTTCTCAACTCCAGCGGTGAAAGATTCATGCTCGGCTATGATCCCGGGAAGGGCGAACTCTCCTCGCGGGACATCGTCAGCCGGGCCTGCGAGACCGAAATCCGGGAGGGCCGCGGCGTCGGCCCCCGGAAGGATGCGGTTTATCTCGACCTGCGGCACCTGGGGGCCCGCATTATAAAGGAGAGACTGCCCGAACTCTACTCCATGGCCATGACGCTGCAGGGTGAAAATATGCTTGACCAGCCGATCCGGGTCGCTCCGACGACCCACTACTCCATGGGAGGCATCCCCACCGACCTGCACGGACAGGTCAGAGATCATCGGGGGAGTCCGGTGTACGGACTCTTCGCTGCCGGCGAATGCGCCTGCGTGAGCGTTCACGGAGCCAACCGGCTCGGGGGCAATTCCCTGCTGGAAGCCATAGTGTTCGGCAGAAGGGCCGGCCGCCGGATAGCGTCCATTCTGACCGAAGCGGCGGGACATCACGGGACCGGCGGGCCCAGCAGGGCCGGGAGCCGCACACGGGAGGCCACCGAGGATGATGCCTCTCCGGCCTTCAGAAGGATCAGCAACTTCTACTCCGGCGATCAACAGGGGAGCTTCTACCCCCTCCGGAAACAGCTGCAGCAGTTGATGACCGCGGAGGCGGGGATTTTCCGCAGCCGCGAAGGACTCGAAGATGCCCGCCGCAGGCTGCACGGCATCGCCGGACAGCTCCACAGAACGAAGGTGAAGGACACCTCGCCCTGCTTCAACACGGAGCTGCAGGAGGCGCTGGAATTCGAAAACATGGTGCTCTATGCGGCGGCTATCATCGAAAGCGGCCTTCACCGCAGGGAAAGCAGGGGCGCCCATTCCAGGACCGATTTTCCCCGTCATGACGACGAGAATTACCTCGCGCACACCTTTTTCCACTTCGAAGAGTCGGAACCAGTCCTGGATTACCATCCGGTGCGCTCCCCTGAATCTGCACAGGAGAAAAAAATTGGCACCTGACAGTGTACGCTTGAACATTTTCCGTTACGACGCATTCCGCGGGGAATCGCACTCCTACGACTGCTACGATCTGACGTACCATCAAAATGATCAGCTGCTCGATGTGCTGGAGATGATCAAGACGGAGATCGATCACAGCCTGAGTTACCGTCGTTCCTGCCGTCACGGAATCTGCGGTTCCTGCGCCATGAAGGTCAACGGCAAGCCGGTGCTGGCCTGCTCCACCCCGGTCCGTGATCTCGTGAGGGAGTTCGGCCCTAAACTCACGGTGGACCCCCTCGATCAGAGCCGGGTCGTCCGCGACCTGATATGCGATATGGATATGTTCTGGGAAAAATACACCCGCAGCGCACCCTTCCTGGAACCGGTTACCGTGCAGGCCTCATCTCCAGGACCTGCTGCGGCTGTATCGGCGGAGCCCCTGGACGACGGCAAAACACCGCTCATACCTCTGATCTTCAGCGGAAGCACCAATGCCATCGATGATGCCGACCACTGCATCATGTGCGGGGCCTGTTATGCCGCCTGTCCGGTCGTTCCCCTTCAACCTGATTTTCTCGGCCCTGCGGCCATCACCAGATCATACCGCTTCATAAAAGATGTACGCGACGCACACCCGGGGAGACTCGCTGCCGTCGGGGAAGCCGGGAGCGGGGTGTGGGAGTGTATCAAGTGCCTGAAATGCACCGAAGTGTGCCCGAAGCAGATCGATCCCTTCTCGAAACTGAGCCGTCTCCATCAGGAGGTCCTGCGGAGCGGCAGCAGCCCCGGGGGAATCCGCGCCCGTCACACAAGCGGATTTCAGCTGAATCTCCTGCTCAACGGTCTGCTGAACGAGTTTCCCCTCGCAGTCTTCGCCATGCGGTTTCGAATGATAACAATGCTCCGGCGGGGAATCAGGATGTTTCTGCACGGGAAGCTGGTCATCAATCCCCTGCGGCCCCGCAGCCGGGGATACCGGCAGATCCGCAGGCTTATGAGGAGAAGCCGGTGAACCGATACGCACTCTACCCCGGATGCAACCCGCAGATGGCGGAACCTGAACTGCTCAAAGCCACCTACGCCGTTGCGGAAGTTCTGGGGATTGAACTCATCAAGCTGGACCGGGTTTCCTGCTGCGGCGGGGCACATCTCCAGGACAGAAACGCCTTCCAGTCCCTGCTGCTGAATGCACGGAACTTCACCTTCGCCGAACGCCTGCAGATGGACCTTGTCACGATCTGCAATACCTGTCAGTACATCCTGGCGGAGGCATATCACACCCTGACTACGGATACATACACCCGAAAACAGATCAACACAAGACTGGAGGGAGAAAACCTCACATTCCAGGGCACCAGCCGGCCCCGGAATTTTCTGTACGTGCTGCGGGAAGACATAGACCGTACAGCCGTGCGGCAGCAGGTTCGGCGTCCTCTGCGCGGATTGAAGATCGCCCCCTTCTACGGTTGTCACCTCTATAGTCCGAGTATGATACAGGCGGTGTACACAGACAACGAAAGTCCCTGGAATCCCGGAAGTCTCGAAGACCTTATTTCTGATCTCGGCGGAGACCCGGTGGACTACCCTTCACGGAACCAGTGCTGCGGCTTTCACAGTTCCCTTTACAATCCCCGGACATCCCATGATCTCGTTCATCAGATTATCGGTCAGGCCCGGGAAAACGGCGCCCGGGTGCTCATTACCCCTTGTCCCCTCTGCCACGCCAACCTGGAGGCCTTCGCTCCAGGGAAGAGCATACCGATTCTCTACTACCAGCAGCTGATGGGTCTGGCCTTCGGGCTGCCGTGGAAATCCCTCGGGCTTCAGCACAACATGAGCGTGCGGAAGCGGGAGCTGCTGGACCTGCTCCCTGTCGTACCGGAGTTTCTTCGGAGGTAGCCTGCAGTGAAGATCGAGGCCGTCGTCAGGGCTTCCCGTCCGAAAACACTCGGGATCTCGATAGCCCCCGTTCTGCTAGGCGCCGGACTGGCCTGGAGGGTGGACCGTTTCAGTCTCCTGTTCACGGTCCTCACCATTGCTGCGGCCCTTTCGATCCAGATCACCGCCAATCTCGCCAACGATCTGTTCGACTATCTCGGCGGTGTGGACGGCGATGACCGGCTCGGTCCTCCCAGGATGACCGCACTGGGCATACTCAGCCCCCGATCGATGGTCCTCTTGACCGTTCTCAGCACAGGCAGTGCGGTTCTTTTCGGGCTGCCCCTTGTGGTCAGAGGAGGGCTGCCGATTCTTCTGATAGGAGTCTCCGCTATCTGCCTGGCAGTAGCATACACCGCCGGTCCCTTCCCGCTTGGGAAGATGGGCCTGGGAGAATTTTTCGTCTTCATCTATTTTGGTCCCGTGGCGGTCCTGGGCAGCTACTATCTTCAGGCGGGACCGGATTTCTCGTACGTTCATCTGCTGGGCGGAGCCGCGGTCGGATTGCTGGGGGTGGCGCTCCTGTCGGTGAACAACCTCCGCGACATTGCAGGCGACGCCGGATCGGGAAAACGAACCCTGGCGGTACGTTTCGGAAAGGACTTCGGCCGGCTGGAGATACAGCTATCCGCAGCCGGGGCCTTCGCCCTCCTCTGCCTGACGGGATTCGCCCCGGGAATACCTCTTCACTGCGGTTTGAGCGGACTTGTTCTGGTACCGCTTCTGATCTCACTGCGCCATGTTGGACAACGAGAGCCGGGAAAATGGATGAACGGGCTGCTCGCCCAGGTTTCGCTGACTATTCTTTGCGCGGGCTTCAGCTTTTTCCTTCTGTGCGCTCTTCCTGGATAAAGTGCAGAGCCTCACCCCGGTCGTATCTGCTGTCGGTCAGCTGGAAAGAGTCCCGCAATCCTGATGTTGTGTATACAACATCCTCTTCGGTAATGATGATGGCTTCCACATCCTCCAGCTCTTCGCTCAGCCGCAGGCCTTCTTCCAGGCCGAGGCCGAACACGAGGGTCGACAGGGCGTCCGCGGCGGTGGCATCCGCCGATACGATCGAGACGCTGGCGATCCCGTTTTCCACGGGATATCCGTTTTCCGTGTCCAGAATGTGGTGGTAGCGCCTCCCTCCTTCGGTGAAGTAGCGTTCGTACTTGCCCGAGGTGACCACCGCGCGGTTGCGGGTCTCGAGGACCCCGATGTAGCGGCCCCGTTCGTCATCGGGAGACTGGATCCCGATTTTCCAGGGAAGACTGCCGTTCTTCTCTCCAAAGGCATATACGTTGCCACCCAGGTTGATTATGCCGTAGCCGACACCCTGTTCTTCCAGGTATTCCACCATCCGGTCGACAGCGTATCCCTTGGCAATCGCCCCGAGGTCGATTCTCATTCCTTCCCGCCGCAGACCGATTCTTTTTTTCTCCGGATCAAGTATGAGATCTCTGTAATTCACCAGCTGCAGCGCGTCACTGACTGCCTGATCATCGGGGACTTCTTCGCTGCCGGAACCAATGTCCCAGAGGGACACCAGGGGACCGATCGTCAGATCGAAGACGCCATTGCCCATCACCGAATACTCATAAGCCCGCTGTACGAGTGCAAACGTCTCATCCGAGACCTGTACCGGATCCTTTCCGGCCTGACTGTTCACCCTGCTGATTTCGGAACCTTCCAGACGGACGCTCATCTTCTCTTCAACCTCTTTTGCGATGTCGAGGGCCGGCTGGAGATATTTCCGATTCCCGGTTCCAAAGAGTTTTACGGAGCAGGTAGTACCGAGGGCGAAGTCGTTGGCGGTAACCTCTTCGGGCTGTCCCTGCCCGCATCCGCTGACGAGGACCGTGAGAAGGACCCCCAGGATCGCGAGCCCGGCCGGTGAAACGGGACGCGCTGTATGTAAATTTTTCCGGACGGAGCCGGGATCCTTATGCAGCATATGTTTGATGTACCTCTTCTAAGTGTCGTTAGGTTAAATATATATATTTTCCCGGCTGCCGCCAAGCCGGGCGTGGACAATGAGCGGGCCGCCGCCAGGCCCGCATCCTTTCCGCCAAGCCGCTACGGGACCGTTCCCGTGCCGCATAGCCGTCCAGCTGCAATCACCACGCACAGTAAAATGATTTGACAGGTCAGCCCTGCGGGGCTATCCTTAGAGTGGTAAAAAAGAAAAATGATTACGGTAAAGTTTTTCACGACACTCCGGATACTTCTCCGACAGGCGGAAATTGAATTCGACATTTCCTCCTCGACAGTGCGGGACCTGCTTAAGCTGTGTGAACAGCGCATCTCTCAACCTTTCCTTCACAAGCTCATCGATCCGCAGAAGGAGATCATCCCCGGAACCATTATCCTTGTCAACGGGCACAACATCCTCCATCTCGAGGGCCTGGATACCCCGATAAACAGCGGCGACCAGGTCGCCCTGTTTCCGCCCGGCGGTGGAGGCTGAAATATGAAGAGGAGGGCAAAATGGAAAAAGTGCTGTTGCTGCAGCCGGAACGCTGCATCGACTGTCATTCGTGCGAACTTGCATGTTCGCTCAAGCATGGGGGGGTGTTTAGTCGGACACTATCCCGGATAGCGGTGTTTGAAACGCCCCTGAAATTTTCGATACCCCTCACCTGTCTCCAGTGCGACGACCCGGCCTGCGCCGCCGTCTGCGTCGTCAACGCGCTCACCAAGAACGAAGAGACGGGTGTTGTGGAGTACGATCAGAACAAGTGCATCGGCTGCCGTATGTGCGTATCGGCTTGTCCCTTCGGCAATATCACTTACGACCGGAAGAGCAGAACGGTCATCAAGTGTGATGTGTGCGGAGGAGAACCTGAATGCGCCCTGTTCTGTCCCACCGATGCGATACAGTGGGTACCCGCCAACCAGGACACCCGGACCCGTAAAGCGATGATGACCAAGCGCTTCGAGACGGTCTTCGCCGAAGGGGGTGCATCATGATGTACGGATGGACAGGACAAATCCTCAGGGTGGATCTGGGCAAAGGTGAAATCAAAAGAGAGGCTCTCAACAAGCAGTGGGCGGAGGATTATCTCGGCGCCCGCGGCCTTGGTACCCGGTACTTCGTCGAGGAGGTGAGTCCCAACGTCGAGCCCCTCAGCGCAGACAACAATCTCATTTTCGCGACAGGAGCGACCACCGGCGCACTGGGGACCTCGACCGGACGGTTCGAGGTCGTTACCAAGGGCCCCCTGACGGGGACCATCGCCGGCTCGAACTCGGGAGGACTCTTCGGTCCGGAGCTCAAGTACGCCGGGTACGACATGATCATCTTCACCGGTGTTTCCAAAAAGCCGGTCTACCTCTACATCAACGATGACCAGGTGGAGCTTCGCGATGCCTCGCATGTGTGGGGGAAGGACACCTTCGAGTCAACCGACACCATCGTCCAGGAGACCAATCCGGACGTGAAGGTCGCCTGCATCGGTCCGGGAGGAGAGAACCTCGCCCGGATCGCCTGTATTATAAATGACAAGGACCGTGCAACCGGACGGTCCGGAGTCGGTGCCGTTATGGGATTCAAAAAGGTCAAGGCGGTTGCTGTCGTCGGCTCCGGAGCCGTGCGCCCCGCCGATCCTGCAGCCATCCGTGAAGCTGCCCTGCGCATCCGCAAGCAGCTGGCCGACCACCCGGTCACCGGCGAAGGGCTGCCGCTTCTCGGTACCCCGATCCTGGTCAACATCATCAACCAGACCGGGGCATATCCCACCAGGAACTTTCAGGAGTCGGTCTTCGAAGGGGCCGAGATCACCAGCGGTGAATACATGCGCGAGCACCAGCTTATCAAGAACAAGGGGTGCTTCGGCTGTACCATCGCATGCGGGAGAGTGACGAAATCCACCAAAAAGGGATTCGAGTCCTACGGTGAAGGGCCCGAATACGAAACCTCATGGGCATACGGTGCACAGTGCGGAGTGAGCGACATGGAGGCCATCATCAAGGCCAACAATCTCTGCAATCTCTACGGGCTGGACACCATATCCGCCGGTTCGACTGTCGGATGCGCCATGGAGCTGTATGAAAAAGGCTACCTTCCCGAGAAGGATGTCGGCATGCCGATCCCCTTCGGCGACGCCGCAGCAATCGTGAAGCTGACGGAAATGATGGGCAAGGCCGAAGGCTTCGGAAAGCTGATGGCCGAAGGCAGCTACCGCATGGCGGAGAAGTACGGACATCCCGAGCTGTCCATGTCAGTAAAGAAGCAGGAGATGCCGGCTTACGACCCCAGAGGCGTGCAGGGTATGAGTCTGGAGTACTCCACCAGCAACCGCGGCGGATGCCACGTCCGCGGATACCTGATCTCTCCGGAAGTACTGGGCGTACCCCAGAAGCTCGATCCTCAGGAGATCAAGGACAAGGAGGTCTGGCTGAAGATCTTCCAGGACCTCACCGCCGCTGTCGATTCAGCCGGCATATGTCTCTTCACCACCTTCGGCCTGGGCGGCAAGGAGGTCGCCGAGCAGCTGACTGCACTCACCGGCGTGCCATACGACGAGGCAAAGGTCATGCAGGTTGGAGAGCGGATCTACAATCTCGAACGGCTCTTCAACATGAAGGCGGGATTCACCAAAGATGATGATACACTTCCGCCGAGACTCCTGAATGACCCCATTCCCGCCGGACCTATGAAGGGCAAGGTCGCCAGAGCTCCGGAAATGCTCCCGAAGTATTACGCTCTGCGGGGCTGGGATGAAAATGGAGTGCCGGGCAAGGAGAAGCTCAAGGAACTGGGCCTGAATTCTATAAAGTTTGCAGGTTGAACCACTTGATGAGCGGTTCTGTCGCTTGTTAAACAGGCGGGCCGGTAGAGGGAAGACCGATACCGGCCCCTTTCTCGCCATGTCCCGGCGGACCGCCCGAAGTACACAGAGAAAAAAGATGAAAACAGATACACTGAATAGATTACTCGAAAAATATTCCGGCAATCCCGCTGATATCATACAGGCTCTGCAGGACATCCAGAATACCTGCGGATTCATATCAAGGGAGAACCTGAAGATGGCCGCGCAGATGTGCGGCATCTCCTATTCCTACGCATATTCCATTGCGACCTTCTACAAGGCCTTCTCACTGAACGAACGGGGACGCTTTGTAATCAAACTGTGCGACGGGACCGCCTGCCATCTCAAGCAGTCGGGGGAGATCCTGGATGAACTCGAACAGATCCTCGGAATCGGACCGGGGCAGACCACCGAAGATATGCTCTTCAGTATCGAAACGGTGAACTGCCTCGGAGCCTGTGCCATGGCTCCGGTAGCCTCAATCAACGAAGAGCTTTACGGATACCTCACCCGCACCAGGGTGCGGAAAATCATTGACGACCTCAGAGAACAGAACGGGGAGGCGGCACATGGGTAAATCATCCGATCGAAAGGTGCGTTTCCTGGTCTGCAACGATATCGGCTGTCAGGGAACAGGGAACCGCGAGGTACTGAAAGCCTTCGCTGAACAGAAGGAGGACTGGTTCGAAGTCGTCCCCACCGGCTGCAAGGGGCTCTGTGCCCAGGGACCGGTCGTGGAAGTGTCGCCGGGGGAGACGGTCTACTTCAAGGTACGTCCGAAAGACGTTCCGGAGATCATTGCCGCTGCCGGACGGAACGAAGTGTACGGGTCCGGGCAGGAAGCCTCGGAGATTCCCTTTTTTAAGTATCAGAAAAAGATCGTGCTCGCAGTGAACGGTCAGATCGATCCGCTCTCTCTGGACGAATACCGTGATCTTGCCGCGGGCTATCTCGGCTTGAAGAAGGCTTTCAGCATGCAGCCGGCCGGGATCATTGAGATGATCACCGCAGCGGGTCTGCGCGGACGCGGCGGAGGAGGTTTTTCAACCGGGAAAAAATGGAAGAGCGTTGGCGAACAGCCCGAGCCGGTCCACTACCTGATCTGCAACGGGGACGAGGGCGACCCGGGGGCCTTCATGGACCGCAGCGTCATGCAGGGCTGTCCCTTCATGATCCTAGAAGGCATGACCATCGGTGCGTATGCCGTCGGCGCGCACGAGGGGTTCATCTACGTCCGCGACGAATATCCCATCGCCATCGACCACCTGCGGAAGGCAATTGAAGCAGCACGGGAGAGCAATCTTCTCGGGAAAAACATCCTGGACAGCGGATTCGACTTCGACATCATCATAAAGCGCGGGGCGGGGGCCTTCGTCTGCGGCGAGTCCTCGGCCCTCATGCGGTCCATCGAAGGGAAAATCGGCGAACCGAACGAGAAGTACATTCACGCCTCCGAACGCGGCCTGTGGGGCAAGCCGACGGTCCTCAACAACGTCGAGACCTTCGCTACAGTTCCCTTCATCGTGCGGGAAGGGGCACAGGAGTTCAGGAAGATGGGGACCGAAGAGTCACCGGGCACCAAGATTTTTTCCCTCGTCGG
>Ga0272443_10000547_pt1 | contig 67326 bp, 50 predicted proteins | sample SSMAcet12_FD_193581 | JGI IMG/M metagenome (GOLD analysis project Ga0272443, IMG submission 193581) | Marine sediment archaeal communities from Little Sippewissett salt marsh, Falmouth, MA, United States - SSM-Acet-12 | ecosystem: Environmental > Aquatic > Marine > Wetlands > Sediment ...
AGTCAACCTCTCCACTGAGCAGACCTTTGAAGACAGCGCTCCTGTCCTTCTCACTCCTGAGAGGGGGATTCATCTTCACAAGGAGTCCCAAAGTGTTTAAAAGGTCATCCTTCATCAGTGCGTGATGTGCTGTAGCCCCACAGGTGATCTCCATCCCTCTGGAACGTTCGTAAGCAACCATCTCAATACCTTCCTGTGTTGAGATATGGCATATATGGAGCACACCTTTGAACGGGAGGCTCCTGACGAGTCTGATCTGATCTTCGATTGAGGCGATTTCCGCCTCTTTCGGCCGTGCCCGCAGATGAGAGGGGGGATAAGAGGGATCGAATAATTCCCCCTTCATGAGAGATTCCTTCTCACAGTGTACGGCTACGACACCACGGTAACCGGTTTCTGTGAGAGTGCGGTAGATTTCTCTCTGCTGCGCAACAGAGGAAATGCCCATGTTCCCCGTTGAGTGACCGGCAAAGAGTTTCAGTCCGATCATCCGGGGAAACAGGTGGCGATGCAGGGAAACCAGTGATTCAATCTGGGAAAGATCCCCCGTGATACCGCCGTAGGCTGCGTAGTTCACTTCACGCGAGTTTTGCTCGGAGACTTTGTGAGCAGCAGATGTTCCTTCTTCAATACGCCTGCTCACAAGGTGAGGAAAGGTAAGGGCAGGGGATGTGTTGGGCATATCGAACAGCGTCGTGAATTGCGAGCGGGAAGCAACAGACAGACCATGGGCCATCGTCTCCTTCTCGCTCTGACTCCAATCTCTCAGGTGGACATGTGGATCGATCATAACAGGTCAGGAGCCTCCTTCGTTATATACTCGTAGGTGACGAAAGTCCCCCACTGACAGGTAAGACGGTCTCCGCAGAGGCACTCTCCGCACATACCGACTCCACACATCGTCATCAGTTCAAGTGAGAGATGGATCCGACAAGGAAGGATTCCTTTTCGTTCCAGGATCTGTGCTCCCCGTTTCAGGAAAGGAGTAGGCCCAACGATGTAGGCACTGCTCGAAGCTCCGTCGATCTCAAGAGAATCAATATGGTTAAGCACCCGGGCGATCATCCCTTCATCTGCTATACAGGTGAAGGGCACCGATTCCCTCAGAGGAGCGGTCACAGAATTAGGTTCACATCCCGAGGTATCACTGACACCGTGGTACACCACCACATCGACACCTCTCTCCGTGAGGTTCTTCACCAGAGGGGGCAGGACCGCAATACCAGTCCCTCCCGCTATCAGAATGGACTTCGATGTTTCGTCTACTGTCACAGGAGCGCCGTAGAGACCCCGCACATACAGAGTATCGCCCACACGCAGAGAACATATAGCTGAACTCACCTTGCCCTTGCGCTTCACGATGAAACTCAGGGGGTCGACTCGTGCGATAGAGAAAGGTTTTTCACCGACTCCCGGCAGCCAGAGGAAGGCGAACTCACCTGCTTCATACTCAAGTGTTCCATCCAGAGTGATTAACATGGTATCGGAAGCGACAGGAGTCATTCCGGTTACCGTGTAGGAGGTGTAGGACATTGTGTTGTCTTTGTCCACATACTCTGCAGCTGCCTCAGAGGCCTCCTTTCCTTCCAGTATCCGCCGGCAATCACCGACCATCGCCGAAAGGTAGCTCCCCCAATCTTTCTGATGGACCTTGGCGAAGGCAGAACCGATCCCGACAACGTCGGCACCGCTCTCTATCATCGCAGCGATCCCCTGTGCATCACTCACGCCGCCCATCCCGATAATGGGAATATCGTCGCCTACAGCCTCGCGCACCTGCCGCACAGCCTCCAGAGCACGTTCATGAACCCAGCGCCCACTCATTCCGCCCGCACCGCCCAGATTGTTCTGGAGGATGGGTGTGTTGGAGGCCGAAGAGATATGTACTTCGGGACCGACAGTGTTGATCAGTGAAAGTCCGTCAGCTCCGGATGCTATCAGGGGCACCGCGATATCGGTCAGACTTTCGACGTTCGGAGTAAGTTTGGGAAAGATCAGAGCCTTGAAGTCCGGGCCTACAGCCTCTCTGATCCCTCTCATATACATTGAAGAAAGCTGCCGGGAGCAGCCGATAGTCGCACCATAGCCATGCTCTGCATGGGGACAGCTGAAATTAAGTTCTATAATATCAGCAACATCTTCAAAGGCCTTCACAAGAATGATGAAGTCCTCGACCGTACTCGCAGAAACAGACACATTGAGAATTGCCCGAAGAGGATGATTCCTTCTGAGCTCAGTGAGCTCAGCAAGAGCAACCTCCATTCCGGGATTCCTCAACCCCACAGAATTCCCGAAGGAACCGGCAGCGGGTTCGCAGATGATGGGCTCTGGATTCCCTTCATTCCGCTCCACCTGAAAACTTTTGGTCGTGATGAGACCGATCTCGGGCAGAAAGGAATCAACATACCTGATGAGACCTGGTTTTGTTGAAACCACTCCTGATACTGTAGCGCAGGAGATCAGGGAGGTGTCTTCTTGTGCTTTCAGATGACGACGCTTCAGATATTTCAGTACTTCTGTCCTGCCTCTCACAGTGAAGTCTCCTCGAACAGGTTCTCAATGTTCGCGATACATCTGGATACCCAGTCTGAAGGCGCATGTCCCTTCTTCCACGGATGTGTGAGTGCGCTTGAGGAGTTTATCCTGCACAGGTTTACCGGGTAACTCTCACCTCTGAGGGCATCAATCGTCTCACGGGCGCTCGCACCCTGAGACCCGACTCCGGGAATCAGAAGCGGTATACCGCGTGCTGCAGCGACAGATGCTATCATCTTCAGTTCCTCAAGGTGGGTCGCACCTACAACCGCACCGATACCGTCAGCCTCCTGAGACCAGGAAGCAATGGTGCGGATCACACTCATGTACAGCGGCTCAAGGACTTCATCATCAACCGAATCGATCATGGTGAGCATCTGAAAATCTTTTGATCCGGGATTACTTGTTCTGTCCAGCAGGTAGACACCTTTGCTGTCATAGGGAGCCTGCAGAAAGGGGAAGACCGAGTCACTCCCCATATAGGGGCTTACGGTCACCGCATCACTGCCCCAGACATCAAAGGCTTCCGATGCATAATTAAGGCTGGAGCGGGCTATGTCTCCCCGTTTTGAATCAAGGATAACCGGTATACCTGGAAACATGTGTTCGAGCATATCGCATATCTTCGCCAGAGCACGGGAGCCGTTGAACTCCCCCTTTCTGGGAGCATCAAGCACACTATAGTACCCGATATTCGGTTTGAAGGCAGCCGGAGACAAATTCTTTTTGACCATCTCATTGAACAGTGTCTCGAAGAACGTCACCACATCAGTGCAGATATCCCCGGTGTGGCGGTCGATCACCTCATATTGAACATCCAGGCCCATGCAGGCACAGTTGCCGCTTTTCTCGCTACTTTGCTGTAACAGACTTCTATACATATTCATTGCTGCATCCTCTACTCGAACCCATGGGTTCTGCCCCAGCCGAAGGGGTCTTTCCGCCAGGCAGAAAGAAGTTCCACACCATCCCTGTCAAGGTATCCGGACTCCTGCGCCACCTGCAGCATCGTGTCATAATCGAGCAAACTGACATGACCCACCTGTTGAGCAAGAGAGGAAAAGGCCTCCTGTGCGGCATCAAAGCCATAGGTGAAGATCGAAAAGCAGTAGGAAACCCTGGCACCTGTCTCCTGAAGTGCCTTGATGGCCTTGATCGAAGATCCTCCTGTCGAGATAAGGTCTTCAATAAGGAGAACCTCTTTACCTTCGAGAGAGAGAGAAGGCCCGGGTCCTTCGATCTGCTGTCCCAGCCCATGGTCCTTCCCGGAAGAGCGGACATACACCAGAGGGAGTCTCATGGAATCGGCCAGAGTCGTTGCGTGGGGTATACCTGCAGTCGCCGTACCGGCTACCACCTCAACAGAAAGTGTCAGAGCGTCTGCCAGTGCGCAAAATCCGTCAGCGATCTGCTTTCGTGTCGTACTGTCGGCAAGCAGTCTTCTATTGTCATTGTACATGGGCATGCGATACCCGCTGGCCCAGCGGAACGGATTTGCGGGATCAAGTTTTATTGCCTGCATATCAAGTGCCGCTCTGGCTATCTGAGTTCCGAATTCCTTCTGGATTGCTTCGATTTTCTTCATAGGCTATCTCCAAATCTCCTGATAGTTATGCTCTGTGTGGCAATAGGCACATACGTACCGGTTCTCACGGGTCCGCAGAAAGCGAGCTGGAACCCCCTCATCGTGATCAGGGTGACTGATGCAGGCATCATTGCGGCAGGACAGGTCGTCGAAATTGTAGATTCTCGGCGGAAGATGGGTGCGGTATTTCGCCTCTACCTTCCCCTCCTTGATAACATTCAGTGTACACCCTGCGGCTACTGCCGCAAGACGTTTCAGTTCCTTACGGCTGAATTCATTCACTCCCGGACGGAATATGATACCCTTGTACGCCCCTTCAGCGCTGTTGCTGGTGGAGACCCACTCGCCTCCCCTCTCATCGGCGAGATTAAGCACCTTTATGATAAGGGCCATCGAACGACGTATTGTGGAAGGACTTTCGCCCTTTCCTATATGATCGATCACGATACCGTTCCTGATCGGGTTGACACCTTCGGAAACACGCTGCGAAGTACCGGGAGCTTCCATCTGTACAGAGGTCACATTGACTATATACTCTTCTTTGTCCTGATTCTCAGTGACATTTACCAATCCGGTATAATCGTCTCCGATCTTTCCTGCAAGCATCGCAAGAAGGGTAATTCGCACATACATGCCGTTGATAGACTGTCGTTCATAGCCGTTGAGCGAGGTCCCATCCACTTCGGTCGGGATCGTGGGGTGTATGCGGTGACGGGGAAGGGGATGGTAGAACTTAGTCCCCTCAGGGAGGCGGAAGTCTAACTTCCCTGTCCAGGAGACCTTTTTCCTCAGGTTCTGCTGGTTCTTCAGGATCCTTTCTCCCATTCTTTCGAGCTGGGGACGGGTGAAGTACCACTTGGATGAGATATGGTCCTGACCAAGATACTCCTCGATGGAGTCGAACAGCCGTACCGTATAGCCGTTCTCTTTCATCTTTGCCAGGTAGTGCTCAGGCATCATCAGCTCAGGTGGCGCGATCAGGTCGACTTCCACCGAGTCAAAAAGGGTAAGACCGTCTGCCTTTGAATGGACGGTGCGTCCGTGGTACAGATCACCTACAAGGGCAAGATGAAGATGGTCGGTCCTGAACCCGTTGTCTTCGAGGAAGGTGAATTCATCCAGCAGTTCCTGGGTCGGGTGCTCATGCTTCCCGTCTCCTGCGTTTATAAAGGAAGGAAGACGCTTCAGGTTATTTCTCTGTGCATAGGCTGTGGTTGCTTCATCCAGCCAGGTACATACCCCTTCCAGCTTGCTTCTGATGATGAAGATGTTGTTGGCATAGCCGGCAAGGGTGTTGAAGGTGTCTGCATAACTCTCTCCCTTGTTGAATGAGGAGGTATCAGCGGCGAGGTCGCTCACTTTCACTCCATGGAAGGCTGCAGCATTCCTGAACGATTCGCGGGTACGGGTCGAATCCTCAAGGAATACCTCATATATCCCGACATCCCTGTTGTTGATACGAAACTGTTCAAGGGCTGCTTCATCAGATGAAGTGTATGCGTCCTTCAAGATACGCGTCTTCTCAAACAGATACTTCCTCTCTTCGATACTCAGATCGTTTATCACCGAAACCGACCTTCCGACGAATGGATTACTCATACTCGCTCCTGTCTCCCTAAAAAATAAGCCGGCAATGCCGGCTTATGGTTACTATGTGTACATCTTCTGTGTGGATATTCTCTGTTCGTTCATTTGTCAGCGATAGTATCAGAAGTGTCGCCCCCTTGTCTACTCCTCTGAACCTTTCCGACTGCATCCGAATCCTCCTCGATCACAGCGAGAATATCTGTTTCCACTTCGTTCCAGTCCTCCCTCGCCGCTTCAGTGACCACGAAGGGGTCGGACGAGTTTCTGTAGGGGTAGATGGGCTCCTTCTCGCCCAGATGACGTGCCTTCTCACGGGAAGAGAGGTCACGAAGGAAGATCTTTCTGTAGGAACCCTTATCCATGACAGTAGCATGTTTCCCGCCATTCTCCCCCTGACGGGTGTTGTAGTACTGTTTATTGTACGAATAGCCCTTATAGGCATAGTACCTGCCGCCGCTATAGTGACCACCCATCTTACTTTCAATAACCCCGTTGAAGATTGCTCCAAGTACGTTCACGCCACCCATATCCAGGTTGTCGAGCAGCTCCTTCACTCCGCCTTTGGTAGAGATACCTGCACGGACATTGACAGCAAGACCGTCAACATGTTTGGCAATGGCCATCAGCTCCGAAGCAAACAGAAGCGGCGGAGTGTCGATAAGAATATAGTCATAAATCCCGAGAAGATAATCTATCAGTGCTGCATAGGCGGGACTATTGAAGATCGCCGACGGCAGGGGCGGGAGTTTTCCGGGAGGAAGGATATGAAGGAATTGAAGGTCGTCAATCGGCTGCACGATCACCTCTTCCACAGAGAGCCCTTTCGTTACCACATCAACAAGCCCCTGTTTTGATTTCTTCAGGTTGAAGAAGCCTGCGAGCTGGGGAAGACGGAGGTCCCCGTCTATGAGGAGCACCTTCTGGTTGTTCATCGCCATGGCAGTTCCGATATTTGCGGTAACGGTAGTCTTACCTTCACCCATACCACTGGATGAGATACTGAAGACCCGCTGCTGCCCGTTATACATCCCGAAGGAAATATTGTTTGCTATGAGTTTATACCGTTCAGACTCGAACGATAACGGGTTGTTGTGCACGATGAGCGAAGGATACTCCATCGAATTGTCATAGCTTAGGAGAGGAATCCAGCCAAGCAGGGGGCGGTTAGACCCGATGATCTTGCGGAGAATAGATTCGTCTTTAATAGTCACATCACTCATCTCTCTTGCAATGGCAAGAAGTACGCCGAGAGCGAGACCGAGAAGGACAGCCACGGCAAGAATCAGCATCACGTTCGGAGACACCGGATTGTTGTGCACTATGGCTTCATCAACGACCGTAACAGAGCGTGCTACAGCAGCTTCAGCGATCTTCACTTCTTCGAGCAGCTCCATAAGACGCATTCTGAGCGCTTCATAGACTTCGACCTCACGCTGAAGATCAAGGAGCTGCCGCTCAAGCTGCGGCAGCTGACTGAGCTCCTGAGAGAAGGAGTTCTCTATCTTGGTCAGGACCTGGATTTCGGAATCAGTGAGTATCTGCTGGTGAATCGATTTCGCATACTCCCGCTGCAGCTGCAGCACCTCAGGACCTGATACGGAATCGGAGGCAACCAGAAGATTGGTCCGGTCAAGGAGGCTCTTTGCTTTCTGACTGATCGCACTCTGAAGTTCGAACATCCGGGCAGTGTTCTGACTGTCGAATTCCGTACTGCTGATTGCTTCATACAGAATTTTTTCTTCAAGAAGTCCCTCATAGGATTTTATGAGAGATTCCATGGAAGGATCCCGGGTGAGCTGTTCGATTGATGGGACCGTATACCCTGCTCCCTCCAGATAAGCCAGGAACCCTCCGCTGGTAATCGACGCTTCCTGTTTCTGCAGCACAAGCGGTTCGCGTCTCAGCTGGAAATAGGCGATCTTCTCGCTCAGGACCTTCGACTTGTCAGACAGCTGGATAAAATTACTTGCTTCACGGAACGCACCGAGTGCGTCTGCAGCTTTTTTGAGTGCTGCTTCGTTCAACGGAATCTGCGTCTGAATGAATTCCTTCTGCACTGTCTTCGAATCTTTCGCGATCGATCCGAGAAGGTCGTTGTAGCTGCTTGCAAGAGCATTGGCAAAGTCAGCTGCAAACACTTTGTTCTGGTCCCGTACCGTAATACGAACGATGTTCGTATCCTTGACGGTCGTTACACTCGTGTTTGATTTCACACGTGCCTGCAGGTCATAAAAGGTGTAGGGGTTACCCTCTTCGTCACGGTACTGGGAAAGGTCAAGCAGCTCGAGCGCCTGCTGAATGTTCGTACGGCTCAAGGTAAGTTCCACTTCCGTGCTGATCTTCTGAGTCGACTGGCCGAGAAGGACGCTTTCAATGTCGGAGCCCTTTTGAAGGGAATCGACGAGGAGCGTGACACTGGATTCATACTGAGGAGTCACGTAGTACAGGTACCCGGAGGCTGCGGCCATGACGAAAAGAAAGGTTACGATGATCCACCTCATCCGGGTCTTCAGGATGTGTAACAGCTCAGCGATACTGAGTCCCTCGGTATCTTCCATCATATCCATTGCAGAATCATTGCGTGAATCAAGCATCAATACAGCTCCTTAATTAACGAGGTTCGTTGCGGTAACTATGATCGTCAGTATGGTGGCAACAAGGCTGGTTATGGTCACCGTCGTCGCGAGATTCGCTCCATTGACAGCCTGCCAGGTATTCAGTTTGGCGGTAATCACTGATTCAGGAGAGATAATGACATCACTCTCTTCACTCTCTCCATACTTGTTGAGCACAGAGAATTTGCCGTTTCTGTTTTTCGCCGGGTCGAATCCCCCTGCTATATTGATGTAATACATGGCGTTCTTATCAGGAATATAGGGATAGGTCCCCGGAGAGAGCACACCGCCGGCAACATGCACGAACAGCTGACTGAAGGGGACGACAAACAGATCTCCCTGCTCGAGTGCCAGAGTGTCGTTCGAGGATTGTTCACCCATAAGGATGCTGCGGACATTCACAGGAAGTATTTTCCCCTCCCGCTTTACATACATATTCTCCAGGTCGCTGACCGCGAGGAATCTGTCAGAGAGGTTTCGTACCATCTGCGACACGGTCTCTCCCGGATAGAACTGGTAGTACAGCCGTCCCGAAGACTGGATGGAACCCGTATCAGGAGCAGCATCTCCTACTCTTACAGCACCTTCGATCGTCACAGCTTTACTTGATGGTGCCACTGGAGGAACATAAATGGTGTCATAATCGCGCAGGATAAAAGAACCGGCAGTTTCAGGGTCGATGTGATTCACTGACACAACACCATCCTGATATCTTCGAACCGTATAACCGTTACTTCCGGAAGTCGGCAGTGCCCCGTGAGCATATTCGAGTATTGCCTGTTCTATGCTTGTACCTTCGCTGATCTGGTAGACACCTGGTCTTGCCACCTCGCCGGTTATCATCACCACATCTTCACTGCGATTGTAGCGCACCACATCACCGCGCTTGAGAAGCGGATCCTGGTCAAGCACACCCTCTCTGAGTGCCAGATACAGATCGTAATGAGCTACACTGCCGTCAAGAGATGTGATACTCACCCTTCGGGTGGAAGCATAGTCACTGGTGTATGGTATCGTTGAGGAGAGACGGCTCAAGCCCCAGGAGGATACATGCACAGTGGAATCGACCTCTCCGGTCACCGTGACAAAAAACGAACCGGCCTTAACGAGAGAGACAGCAGGATTACTGAAGGGAAGGTAGTTTTCGATGGCTGACACCACAGCATCCTTCACCTCTTCATAACTCTTATCCTTCGCATCAACCTCACCGAATGTGTTGAGCGTGATACGATAGGCGCTATTCACCTGAGAAAGGACTGTGACAGCCTTGCTCGCCTCCACATATTCTATTCTGAGGATATCGCCGGGAGTCACCGGGTAGTCAGGATGACTCATTGCAAGTTCCTCCCGTCCTTCAAGCTCATCGGCCAGGGACAGGATCGCCTGTTCGTGAAGTCCCAACTGATTCTCGATGCTACGGTCAAAAGAAAAATCAGCAGAGACTGTATCACTATCTGAATACAGCGGGCTCTGTATGATAGCAGGCGTCACTGCGGCTGAAAGGGAGACCCCTATTAAAAACACTAATATTATACTGATTCGTTTCATCTATATCCGTCCATCATCAAATCCGATGTAGTACCTGTTGTTCTGCCAAAGCTGGTAATCGGCCTTCAATGACATTCCCATATCATTGTCCTGCCGGGCACCCCACCCTGCACCTGTCCGGTCTCACTACTGACATAGTCACACTCACGCATCGATAGAGGGGTTACAATACTACATACATCCTTTGTCCTTCAATCAGAACCACATCATACCATGTAAAATCAACACTACTCAACTACAATAATCACGAGAACAACAAAGTATTGAACCTGTTCCAAAAAAGGGGCTATCACTATATGTTTAAAAACAGCTCACGCTCTGTCACCTGATGAATATTCAGCATTGCCTCCACGCGCTATCAGCAGCACGTTCTGCACCACCTTTCACCTGAATTAGTATACTACAGCATATAATCATCTGTAACTAGAGAATGGTTACTCGTTATCGACATACTATGGACGATCCTGCTCAGAAGGGGAACGCATCCCCTTCCACCGGCCGGATCCAGACGGTGCACCCCAGTTAATACTGATTATCATTATCGATAAGGGAGCACTCATGTAGGAAAGGGATTACAAAGAATTCCAGTTCATAACGGTATTCTCTCGATATTTTCATATATATTTGACAGGAAGCTCATCCATGGCATACACTTTGTCAGTGAATATTCGTTCACTAAATCAATTACCTCAAGGAGAGATGGTATGAAGAAACTAGCTCTGTTACTGATTCTGGTCCTCGTCTTTACCGGTGCTCTGACAGCACAGGGAAGCCCGGAAGCTGAAACTGCCCAGGAAGGCCCGTTCAAGGTGGGAGTCCTGTACATCAGCAGTCCCGGAGATATGGGTTATTCCTACATGCACGATGTAGGGACGAAGGCGGCTGAAGCTCACTTCGGCGACCAGATCGAAGTTGTCCGGATGGAAGGCATTCCCGAAAACGATGCAGCTGCCCGTGCTATGGAGCAGATGGTCGATGAAGGGTGCGGTATCATTTTTGCCAATTCCTACGGTTATATGGATTACATGGCTCAGGTGGCTGAGGAGAATCCCGATGTCTACTTCGAACACTGTTCAGGCTATCTCTCAGATGACAATATGTCGAACTACTTCGGCCGAATGTACCAGATGAGATACCTCTCAGGTATGATCGCAGGCAGAATGAGCAAGACAGGTAAGATCGGTTATGTCGGTGCCTATGCGATTCCCGAGGTTATCAGAGGAATCAACGCATTCACCCTCGGTGCACGTGCAGCCAACCCCGATGCGACTGTCACTGTTGTCTGGACCAACACATGGTTCGACCCATCCCTCGAACGTCAGGGAGCTGTCGCTCTTCTTGATGGCGGTGTGGACGTTATCGCACAGCATCAGGATACGACCGAACCCGCAAAAGCTGCGATCGAAAGAGGAAAATATGCAGTCGGATACAACGCTGATTTCCGAAAGATCACCGGCAGCGACAACGTACTGGTTTCCCCGATGTGGTCATGGGGCAACTACATGATTCCGCAGATCCAGAAAGCGATGGACGGCACCTGGGAAAGTCAGTCATACTGGGGAGGACTCGAGGATGACATGATCAATCTTTCACCGATCTCTCCTCTCGTTCCTGAAACCTGCATCCAGAATGTAGCGACAACTCAGGAAAAGATCGCCAACGGCGAGTGGGATGTCTTCTGGGGTGAACTCAAGGATAACACCGGTAAGGTTCGTCAGAATGCAGGCGGCAAGATGAGCGATGGAGACATGCTCTCCATGGACTGGTTCGTAGAGGGCGTCATCGGCTCAACGAACTGACTTGCTTACGTGAGTTGCTCGAAGGGCAGACAGCAGTGTCTGCCCTTTCTTGTGAACCTGCCTGTGCCCCCTGGACACAGATCACAATCTCATAACAAAAGGTAAATATGGCATGGAAACACGTGAAAGAATCCCCGTCGTAAGCATGCAGCACATCACGAAGCATTTCCCCGGTGTGCTGGCTAATGACGATGTATCCCTTGAACTGCATGCAGGAGAAGTCCTGGCCCTTCTCGGAGAGAATGGAGCCGGTAAAAGTACTCTCATGAATATGCTTGTGGGGCTATACAGACCTGACAGTGGATCGATATCCATCAGGGGTGAAGTGCAGCATATCCGCTCCCCTCAGGATTCGATGGCTCTCGGTATCGGTATGGTCCACCAGGAATTCATGCTCGTTGGCAACATGAGCGTCCTGGAGAATATCATACTGGGTCTGAAAGACCTTCCCGTCGTCCCCGATGTAGCTACAATCAGAAAGAAGATAACAGAACTCAGCGATACCTACGGTCTTCAGGTAGACCCGGATGCGATCATCCACAACCTGAGTGTAGGAGAACAGCAGAGGGTCGAAATACTGAAGCTCGTATATCGCGGGGCAGAGATACTGATCCTTGATGAACCCACAGCGGTACTTACTCCCGGAGAGTCGAGAGATCTTAACAGAATCATCAAGAAAATGCTCAGCCAGGGTAAATCTGCCATCTTTATCACTCACAAAATGGATGAAGTGATCGAATTCAGTCATAAGGTGCAGGTGCTCAGAAGAGGAAAGAGTGTCAATGTGATCGACACAGCCTCGGTCACTCCGAGAGATCTTGCAAATATGATGGTCGGACGCGATGTTCTGTTCACGCTCGACCGCTGCGCCTTCAATCCCGGTGAGCCGCGTTTGCGCCTCTCGAAGGTAAGTGTCGAGAATCCGCTGGGGAGCCGGCCTTATCTGAGTGATATCTCGCTGAGTATACGACGCGGAGAAATCCTCGGGATTGCCGGTGTCGCAGGCAATGGGCAGACACAGCTGACCGAAGTGATCACAGGACTTCTCAGAGCGAGCGAAGGGACTATCGAAATCGATGGAAAGGACGTGACAAAGTGCACCCCGCTCCAGATCATTCAGACAGGTGTCTCACACATTCCCGCTGACAGGGGAGCCATGGGAGTGGTCGGGGATATGAGCGTGGGAGACAACCTTGCCATGAAGAAGTACCGCACCCATGAGCTCAGCAGCGGTCCGGTTGTCAAGCGCTCTCGACTGAGATTGTTTGCAGACAAACTGATTCAGAGCTTCATCATCAAGACACCGAATCAGGATACTGCTGTCAAGTTTCTCTCGGGCGGGAATATCCAGAAGACGATCCTCGCCCGTGAGATAGATTCCTGCGGAGGGATTCTCATTGCCGTATACCCCTCCCGAGGACTTGATGTGGGGGCTACAGAAGCGGTAAGGCAGAACCTCATCGCTCAGCGCGATGCAGGCAGTGCAGTTCTCCTGGTGTCTGAAGAACTCGATGAACTGCAGATGGTTGCTGACACGATCGCTGTCCTGTTCGAAGGGAAAATCATGGGAATACGTAAGGTCAGTGAAACCAACACCGAAGAACTTGGAATGATGATGGCAGGCGTAGGAGGTGACGCATGAGACTCGTACTTGAAAAACGGGAAAGAAGGCTGAAGAGGATGTCTCTTCTGATCCCTCTTTTCTCCTTCATTCTGTCACTCCTGATCGGAGCGATCGTACTTGCAGCAAGCAAGGCGGACCCGATACAGGCCTATGCCGCAATGGCAAAAGGGGCATTCGGCAACGCACGCCGCTTCCAGTACACGGTTGTCGAAGCCCTTCCGCTCCTTATATGCGGTCTCAGTGTAGGTATAGCGTTCCGCCTCAGGTTCTGGAATATCGGAGCCGAAGGACAATTCGTCTGGGGAGCGATCGGTGTCACCTGGGTCATTCAGTTCTGGACCTTCCTGCCCGATCCGCTTCTTCTACCCGCCGGAATCCTTGTCGGTATGATAGCAGGAGCACTGTGGGCTGGCATTCCGGGAGTTCTCAAAGCCTACTGGGCAGTTGATGAGACTCTCACGACTCTGATGCTCAACTATGTTGCCATAGGAGTTGCGGAATACCTGTATATCAAAGCATGGAAGGCTCCTAAAGGGATACTCGGCACTCCTGAGTTCCCCGAATTCACTCAACTCTCCCAGGTCTGGGGAAAGGTGCACTCCGGAGTGTTCATCGCACTGGCCCTCGTTGTCATCCTCTGGTTCCTGCTGTACAAGACAACATGGGGATTTGAGCTCAACATGATCGGTAAAAATCCAGTCGCTGCACGGTATCAGGGAGTGTCAATCGAGAAGAGCATCGTCATCGCACTGCTGATCAGCGGAGCGATTGCAGGGCTCGCAGGTTCTCTCAACACCGTCGCCATCACGCACCGCCTGACCCGAGGGGTCAACGCAGGGTATGGTTTCACAGGCATCATCATTGCATGGATGTCGAACCTGAACCCCTTCGCATCTATCATCGTCGCCATTGTCATGGCTTCTCTCACTACCGGAGCCGATGCTCTGCAGATAGCTATGAAACTGCCTGAATCGATGGGTGCCGTCCTGCAGGGTCTGGTACTTATACCGCTCCTGGCCGGATCGGTATTTCACGACTATCATCTGAAACTGATCAGAGAGGAGGAGTAACCAGTATGGACTTTATCACAAAACTATTGGCGGTAACCATAGCGATGGGTACAAGCCTCACGTATGCCACTCTCGGCGAGATTTACACCCAGAAAAGCGGAGTACTCAACCTTGGTATGGAAGGAATCATGCTCATGGGGGCTCTCAGCGGATTTGCAACAGCGTTCTATACAGCGAACCTGGCTGTCGCCCTGCTTGTAGCGATTCTCACCGGCGGCCTGTTCAGTCTCATTCATGCGTTTCTCTCTGTCACCATGCGAGCGAATCAGGTGGTAAGCGGACTCTCGATCACGTTATTCGGTACGGGACTTGCGAACTTCCTTGGTCAGAGACTCGGACCCGAATCAAACAACTTCAACCTGGTCGGGATGAATCTCAGCAGCAAGTTTGACAATATTGCGATTCCGGGACTCGAATCCATACCGGTGCTGGGAGCGTTCTTCGATGTGAGCATTCTCACCTATGCCCTCTACCTTATCATCCCCTTCAGCTGGTTCTTCATGTACAAGACCCGCTTCGGCCTTGCCATACGGGCTGTGGGAGAATCACCCAAGACGGCAACAGCAATGGGGCTCAATGTGAGTGCGATACGATACCTGTATACCGTCATAGGCGGGATGATGGCCGGTCTCGGCGGAGCTTGTCTCTCCTTATCCTTCACTCCATCATGGAATGACGGGATGACGGGGGGAAAAGGATGGATCGTTATAGCTCTGGTAATATTTGCCGGATGGAATCCGGGAAAGGCCGTGATCGGCACCCTCGTGTTCGGGGGAATCACCTCCCTCCAGTTCAGTCTGCAGGCAGCCGGTGTCAAGATGGTGATACCCACTCAGTTCCTCGCTATCGCTCCGTACCTCATCACCTTCTTCACTCTCTCAGTGATGACTATCGCGAACAACAATCGCAAAGGAGCCTTCGCTGCACCCTCAGCACTGGCAGTACCCTTCGCGATAGATGACAAATAAAGCACCGAGGGTGAAAACTACCGGTATAGTCAGGAGATTGGAGGGAAAAAGACCAATCTCCTGCTCACGGTACATTGACAAGATTTTTAACATACGCTTATGCTTCTGATATTATGTATATTGTAATACTTGGAGCAGGTACCGTCGGAATCCAGCTTGCGAGACAATTGATCGCAGAGAACAAAGACGTTGCCCTCATAGAACATGATGCTGACAAGGCACAGGATACAGCAAGCATGCTTGACTGTATCGTGATCAATGATGAGGGAAACAACCTCGACAGCCTTCTTAAGGCAGGAATAGATAAGGCAGATGTCTTTGTCAGCGTGACAGCATCGGATGAGACAAACCTCATAGCCTGCGGTCTGGTGTCGGCTGAATTCCCCCATGTCAAGACGATTGCACGAGTCAGGAATATCGATTACTCACGCACCAAAATGATATCTCACTCTTTCCTCGGCATAGATCATGTCATCAATCCGGAGATTGAAGCGGCTAAGATCATCAGCTATGCGATCACTCATGGGGCAAACAGCGAGATCATGCTCTTCGAGAATGCCTCGCTTCAGATGAGAGATCTTACGATCAAGAGTGGTTCAATGTTCGTCAACAAGGATCTCAAAACGATCAGGAAGGAGCACGACTTCTCCTTCCTCGTTGCAGCCATCATGCGAAACGACAGTTTCATCATTCCCTCCGGTGATACCCGGATCCTCGAGAATGACCAGATATACTTCCTTTCCACAGCTGAAGGCTTCGAAACGATCTTCCGGATGGAGTTCAAGGAGCGCAAGGAGCTCAATAAGGTACTTATCGTCGGTGGAGGACACATCACTACATACGTAGCGGACCTGCTTCTGTCCAGGGAAGAGAATCCCTCCCTGAAAGAGGATCCTCTTGTCGTTGAGGGGGGGAAGAAAAAGAAGGGAAAGGGGAAAAAACAGATTCATATCATAGAGCGCGACCTGAAAACGTGTGATGAACTGGCAAAGCGATATCCCCAGGCAATGATAACCCATGCCGATATAACGGAGGATCATTTCCAGGAAGAAGAATACCTGGACGGACAGGACCTCTTAGTCTGCGCGACGAACAATCAGGAGCTGAACCTCATCACAAGCATCTATGCGAAGACTAAGGGTGTAAAGAAAGCTCTTGCACTGGTCAAACGCAACAGCTACCGTACCATGGCACGCAATCTCGCTGTTGATATGACCGTTTGTCTCAATGACACGGTTGTCAACACCATTCTGAAACACATCAGGAATGGGAACATCAAGAACGTGCATGCCCTTCCCGGCGGCAGGCTTGAAGTGATTGAGTTCAGGGTGAGTGAGGAATCGAGTCTACAGGGCAAGTCCATCAGCAAGATCAAACTTCCCGCAAACTCCCTGATAATCTTCATCTCACGCGATGGCCAGGATATCATACCGACCGGCGATACGATAGTGAGGCAGGAGGACCATCTCGTGATGATCCTCGAGAGAAAGTCGATCGCACGTATCGAAGCACTCATCAGCGGGTAATCAGGATGAAGTTCAGCCTTATCATCAACGTCCTGACGATCCTGCTGCTCATCATCGCGGCTTTCATGCTGATCCCTGCAGGCATTGCACTGTATTATGGAGAAATCACGAGTCTGTGGTCTTTCATCATCCCGATTCTCATCCTGCTGCCGCTTGCTGCTCTCAGTTACTTCTCAACCCAGAAAAAACGGGACAAGACGCTCAGTCCCCGTGACGGATTTCTCCTTGTCACCCTTGCATGGGTGAGCGCATCGGCTCTCGGAGCTTTCCCCTTCTACCTCTCAGGAGCCATCCCTTCCTACACCGATGCCTATTTCGAGACTATGTCAGGGTTCACCACAACGGGAGCTTCGATCCTCACTGCGATCGAAGGGCTTCCCTACTCCATCCTTTTCTGGCGAAGTCTCACTCACTGGCTCGGGGGGATGGGAATCGTGGTTCTTACTGTCGCAGTGTTCCCCCTTCTGGGAATCGGCGGCATGCAATTGCTCAAGGCAGAGGCTCCGGGTCCTTCAGTCGACAAGATCACCCCGAAAATCACACAGACGGCAAAAATCCTCTGGCTGATCTATCTCGGCCTTACAGTCATAGAGACACTGCTGCTTATGGCAGGGGGAATGAATCTCTTCGATTCCCTGACTCACACCTTCGGAACCATGGCTACAGGAGGGTTCTCTGTGAAGAACGCGAGTGTCGGCCATTACGACTCTGCATGGATTGATTGGGTCATCACAACATTCATGATTCTGGCAGGAATGAACTTCATTCTCTACTTCAAGCTCCTGACCGGCAAGATCAGGGATATCTTCCTGGACACGGAAATGAAAGCCTATCTGACAATCTTCCTGGCAGCATCTGTTGCCATCACATTCTCACTGGTGAACAACGGGGTGTATCGGAACTTCAGCGAAGGGCTTAGGTTTGCAGCATTCCAGGTGGCATCGATTCTAACGACAACGGGCTATGCTACGACCGATTTCGACCTGTGGCCTGCTTTTGCAAAGATCGTTCTGTTTCTCATGATGTTCATCGGAGGCAGTGCCGGATCGACCGGCGGAGGAATCAAAGTCGTCAGGATCGTCACACTCTTCAAGCTGGCAGGTCGCGAACTGAAACGGTTCATTCACCCGAGGGGTGTCTTTCACCTGCGACTGAACCGGCAGGTCCTCAGAAATGACATCATCAGTGTCATTACCGGATTCGTCTTCCTGTACATGGTAGCGCTTCTCACCACAACAGTTGTTGTAGCCTTCGGAGGATATGATATCCTCACCTCCTTCTCCACAGCACTGGTGACGGTAGGCAACATCGGACCGGGTTTCAGCAGAGTAGGACCTACTATGAACTACGCATTCTTCCAGGGGTGGATTAAATGGTTCCTCAGCTTTGCCATGCTTCTCGGGAGACTTGAGATCTACACAGTCCTTGTGGTACTGACTCCCTGGTTCTGGAAAAAGAACTGAACCGCTTCTGATCGGACCATCACACCTCAGGTGATCTTGTTGTGAAAGTAATACCTTACCTTCTTCACACTCATCGTTATGACGATGAATGCGCACAGAAGGAGTGAGATGACGAAGAGACTGAAAGACCAGGACAGGAGGCTCTCACTCTCTTTCCATCTCAGGGCAAAGAAATCGCCGGCTACGGTACTGAGTGATGCAGAAAAAAGGAGCATCAGAGTCATCTCTGTGATCGAAGGGTGCCCTTTCACGAACCGGATGAAGGTTGCGCACAATGTGATGATCACCACTGAGACAACGGGGACCCCTACGGGGAGAAACCAGGTGAGAGTACGATGTGTGAACAGGTCGAAAAGTGCAAGTGATGCAAGAAGGACCAGAACACTGATGATGATACGTACCGCAATCGGTATACTGCGGTACAGCATAAAGACACTGAAAGTATAGAAGAGGATGAGCCCGGTAAAAGGATAGGCGACCCAGGTGAAATGCATGTCATGAGAGTCTGCCACTATCAGTGTCAGAATAGTGAGAAGAGAATACCAAGTCGCTATATTCCGGTAATTCAGCGTAAAGAAAAGAAAAACAAGAAAGAATGATGTACCGGTAACGATATAGGCGACCGGCCTCCAGAACATCAGAACCGACCCGAAAGCGGCTCCGGTGATGGTAAGAGTGAGGATGGCTATGGCAGCAAAGGTGAGGATCAGTTCTGTAATTCCCTGCCTGTACTTGTCTAGACGGAGAGACCGCCTGACACTGTCGTAGGAAGGAGAGGGAAAGAGGCTCTCCTCCTTCTCTCTGATGATCTCTTTCGGTGCGATAACCTTCCTGCCACACAGCGGACAGCTTTGTGTCCCCGGGGCCAGTTCGACACCGCATTCGACGCAATATGCCATACTACCTCCTATCCATTGGAATCAACGGTCACTTTCAGTCCCTTGCGCACAAGATGTACCAGCAGGAGCCTCTCAAACTCTCTGTTGTGTGCAAGGATTGAGGTGATGTTCAATACGAGTTGTCCCTTGGCACTGATAACAGCAAGGGCGAACTTGTTCTTCTGACTTGGAGAGAGAGAGAAGTCAACCCTTCTGACATCCTCCTCCATACCGTCAGGAAGCGTCACATTGCCGAGATTACTGATCACCGACGAATAGATTGTGTCTCCATAGGAATCGCTGAGAAGCTTCATGAGTGGACGCTTGAGAATATTCGGTGCATACCGTATCAGAGGAATTCTTCTCCCGGCAACGTTTCGGGAAATCTGGAGGGAGAGAGCTTTCTCGTTCACCTTTCCTCTCATCTGATGATAGACACTCTTAACAATCTCCTCGAAGGAATAGGTGCCGAGATTCGTATCCAGCCCGACCACAACGAAAAGAGTGAAGTTTCTCAAGGACTTCGACCCGTAAATCCTGCGTATGTTGACTGGAACACTCAGACGGACAGGCTTCCACCTCTTTTCACTCTGTACTGTGAGCTTCTGCAGCTCCTGCAGTGTGGAAAGAACTTCGCACACAAGATACTCAGTAATGGTCAAAGACCATTTCTTCGCCTGTTCCTTGACCTGTTCAACATCCATCACCGCACTGACGAGTGAGTGGTCATCACTGTAGTGTGCTCCCTTCGGATTATAGTGGAAAGCACGCGATTCGAGATCGAATACAGACTTCATCGGACGATATATCTTCGCAAAGGAATCTTCTGTCTCCTGAGGATCAACCGGTTCGCCGGGAAGAAGCACCTGTGGATCAGCATCTACAATGTTGCCTCTCTGCCTCAGGTATTCAGCTACAAGCGACTTCAGGAAGGTGATGCCGCCGGTGCCGTCGGTGAGAGCATGAAAATACTCAACAGCAATCCTGTGCTCGGTATAAAAAACTTTGAACATATATCCGTTGGCACCCTTTCTGAGATCAAGGTGTCCGCAGGGAGCACTCACCTCCTCATAGACCTCGAGAGGGCTGTTGTTATTCATCAGATAGTACCAGAAGAATCCGCTGTGAATACGGTGAGAGAAGTAGGGAAAGCGGGGCATAAGAGCATTGAGGGCAGCCAGGAGGAGGTCTTTCTCGACAGGCACATAAAGATCCATAGAGATCCTGAAGACATGCGTATTGAACCGCGCTACAGTCGGGGGATAGATGACAGCCGAGGTATCCAGTGGTATCGGTTCACTACCTGCTTGGTGCATACCTTAAGCTTAGTGAAAAGCAGCACAAAGCGCAATGAAATGTTGACAGGAATCGTAAAGAGTATATAATTAGACTAGCTAATGATTAGTATACCTAATCATTAATGGAGGCTACATGGATTCTTTCATACGGTTCCAGTCTATACTCACACGGCTCAGCGGGACACCATTCACCGCGAAACTCGGAGAATTCTATCGTGGAGAGACTGCGGTCCTCAGAGCTATAGAAGCCCTCATTGATTCAACGGGTTCAGCGCACCCTTCTACACTGGCGGCATACCTCCAGATCACGCGGCCGAGTGTCACCAGTGCTCTATCCTCTCTGGAAAGAAAGGGACACATCACCCGATCAATCGGTTCGAGAGACCGGAGAAGAATTGAAGTGTACCCTACCCGGGAGGGCAGGCAGAGACTGAAAGAGACTGCCGAAGAGGTAGATCAGTGGTGTTCCATGATGCTTCGTTCCATGGGCGAAAATCGTTTTCACACCTTCCTTTCGATCATTGAGGAAGGTCTGGATATCATGGATATACGGGAGTAAGGGATGAAGGTTCTGGTTACCGGCGCCACCGGACACATAGGGACTGTACTGGTCAAAGCTCTGAAGAAACGGGGAGACAGTGTGACGGCCTTTGTTCTTCCCTGTGCGGATATTTCAAGGATCTCTCCCTATTGCGATCATATTCTATACGGTGATGTCAGAGACCGGGATTCCATCACCATCGCATGCAAGGGTATCGACGTTCTCTTCCACAGCGCGGGCATCATCGACATCAGTGGAACAGCAAAGGGACGTATGATGATGAGAGACATCAACGTAGGCGGTGTCAAGAATGTCCTTGAAGCGGTGAAAAAAGAGCATGTCAGCCGTCTGGTCTATATAAGCAGTGTCCATGCATTGCCCGAGAGACCTCAAGGGGAAGTTATACGGGAAAGCCGTGTATTCGACATCAGGAGCATCCGCGGTGCCTATGCAAAGAGTAAGGCGGAGGGGACACGCTGTGTGCTGGAGGCAGTGAAGGCAGGGTGTGACGCTGTCATCATTCACCCTTCCGGCATCATAGGACCGGACGATTATCAGATGGGTCATATCGCTTCCATGATGACGCGCTACCTGCAGGGAGCCCTTTCCTGCTTCACCTCCGGAGGATACAATTTCGTCGATGTCAGGGATGTCGCCGACGGGATCCTGAAGGCACAGGAACTGGGTCGAAGCGGAGAATCCTATATCCTTGCCGGAGAGTATCATTCGGTTGCAGAGCTGTTCAGACTGATGAAGGAACTCAGCGGGTCTCACAAACACCTCACCTGTATCCCCCGCTGGCTCGCCCTCGCGGTGAGTCCCTTTGCGCTTCTCCATTACCGGCTCTGGCACATCAAACCTCTGTTTTCCCCTTATGCGATTTCCACACTGGCAAGCAACAGCAACTTCAGCAGCAAGAAGGCGGAGACTGAGCTGCACTACCACACGAGGAGTTTTCGCCAGAGTATAGAAGACACAATCCTTTGGTGTCAGTCTGTCATGAAAAAGCACCGCCACACGAAAAACCAGTCATAGACTGCCCTCATTCTCTTACAGACCAATCACCATCCATACGGCCATGAAGTATCCCTGGTGCATGAAAAAAAATCCCCTGCAGAAGCTTCCATGCCATGCAGGGGACGTATACACATAGGAGAACCGATTAGAACAGCATCTTCTGGGTCTCATATTCCTCAAGAGGATAGTGAGCGAGGACGTAGTCCATATCCTTATCTCCACGGCCTGAAAGGTTGATCAGGATTGTATCGTCCTTACTTCTCTGACCGGCTGTCTTGATGGCATATGCGACTGCATGTGCGCTCTCAAGGGCTGGGATGATACCTTCAAGACGAGACAGATCGTAGAATGCGACGAGTGCCTCCCGGTCACTTGCCTTGACATACTTAACCCTTTCGATGTCTTTCAGGTGACAATGTTGTGGTCCGACACCAGGATAGTCCAGCCCGCTGGCTATTGAATAGACTGGCAGAGGTTCGCCCGCATCATCCTGAAGGAGATAGCATTCGAACCCGTGGATCGTTCCCTTCTTCCCGTAGGTGATCGTCGCGGCATGGTCTCCGGTGGCACTTGACCGCCCTCCGGGTTCAACACCGTAGATTTCCACTTCCGGGTCGTCAAGAAAACCGCTGAACAGCCCGATCGCATTGGAACCTCCTCCCACACAGGCCATCAGGGTATCGGGAAGTGCTCCCGTCATGGTCAGGAACTGTTCCCTCGCCTCTCGGCCGACGACACTCTGAAAATCTCTGACCATCATCGGGAAGGGGTGAGGACCGACAACTGAACCAATGGCATACATGGTTGTGACAGGATCCTGCAGGTAAGCGACGAAGGCAGCATCCACTGCGTCTTTCAGCGTGTGAGTTCCCTGATTGACCGGGATGACCCGTGCCCCAAGCACCTTCATCCGATGAACGTTCGGGGCCTGCTTCTCCACATCGATCGAACCCATATAGATATCGCACTCGAGACCGACAAGGGCTGCAGCGGTTGCCAGAGCCACACCATGCTGCCCTGCCCCGGTTTCAGCGATTACCTTCTTCTTTCCCATTTTCTTTGCAAGAAGAACCTCGCCCAGACAGTGGTTGATCTTGTGGGCGCCGGTATGGTTGAGATCCTCTCTCTTCAGATAGATCTGCGCACCGCCCAGGGCTGCAGAGAGACGTTTTGCATGATATACCGGAGAAGGACGTCCCGTGTAGGTCTGCTGGAGTCTTGTGAGTTCATTGATGAAGTCACTGTTCTCCTTTATCTCCATGTAGCTGGCAGTGATATCATTCATGATGGCGACCAGATCGGGAGGAAGAACCATCCCTCCGTATTCTCCGAAATATCCCTTCTCATCGGGCATCTGCATATTCAATCCACCGGTTGCTGCTTTACTCATTATGGTACTCCTTCAGGATCTGTTTCATCTGAGATCCTTCCTGTTTCAGTATCTTACTTCCCCGTGTGATCTTACACAGACTTATGCCAAGATCCCGGGCAATTTCCCGTTGACTCTTTCCTTCGTACAGGTCTTTCATGAGTCGCCAACGAAGCGCAAAGTCATACTTTTCCCGTTCAGTGAACAGTTCATTGAACAGTGTTCGCATCTCCAGGGTCGTCGAGGTCTTCACGAAGACTTCGATTATCTCATCAAGATCGGTCATAGACGTATCTCCTGTGACCGTACGTTACTATACATAGAAACACTTGTCAAGAAGAAGTTCCAAAAAAGAGTGAAGATTGCGGTTTTACAGCAGTCCGAAGCGGAATCCATCGAGCGCTTCAAGTACTCCGCCGGCTATGGCTCTGCCCTTATCGCTGATGGTGAAACAATGCTCCACATCACCTCTGGGGTCAACATCTCCGATCTTGAAACCAACCGGAACAGTAAGCCCGTCATCAAGAATACCGCGCAGTACTCCGTCCAGAGGAGAAAGAACCTCCACCCCGTCGATTCGTGCGACAACATCTCCTTCCTTGACGATATCTCCGATCCTTCTCACACCAGTGAACACCCCGGCCACCTTTGAATGTATCACCCGCTTTGCCGATTGTCCCCCGATAACCCCGGGCACTCCTGTATTGGGTGCTGCCTCACCATCAGTGATCACCGAACCGAGATAGTGGCCACGATTAGTCTCCACGACCACGTGACAGTCTTTGCCTGCACTGAAACCGGGCCCGAGAGCGATGACGAAGGGAGCCATCCCCATGTGGGTGCCGAGGTTTTTCTTGGCAATGATAGCGTCAACGACACACAGCGGATGCATCTCCTGGATTGTCGCCCCCTCTGGGTCTATCATGATTGCAATCTTGTGTTCATCCATGATGCTCTTGGCAACACGGGTATCAGAGGCGAAAACACATTCAAGCCCGTCAAGAGTCATGGAACCGGCATGAATGGCTGTGGAGTACGATACGGTCCTCCTGATGGCAGTAGGCTTCTCGACTTCGAGGGCGAGAACCCGATACCCTGCCTTGAACAGGCGGGATATCACCGCACTGGCAAGGTCTCCCCCTCCCCGTACGACAACGAGGTTGTCGGAACGATCTCTCAAACTCATCCCGCTCCTGCGGGAATGGATCTTCATCAGCTCAGAGAGAGCAGAGACTGCAATCTCTTCAGGACTCCGGGCTCCGATATCAAGTCCGAGGGGAGCATAGAGCTGAGTTAGAGAGGAGATATCAATACCCAGCTTCTCCTTGAGTCTCTTCCTGAAGGTATGAATCTTATTCCTGCTGCCGAGCATTCCGATGTACCATGCCGGTGAGTGCAGAACCTGTTCAAGAGCCTGCTGATCAAGCGAATGGGTTGCAATGATGAGAGCAGTATCGGAATCGATAGTCACCTGAGCCAGAGCCTCTTCGATCGTATCAGCTGTATACAGGCGTCCTGCATGGGGGAATCGTTCCAACGAAGCATACTCGGCTCTGGTCTCAACCACTTCGACCTGAAAGGAACATCTGAAGGCGAGATTGGCGATCTCAAGATTCACATGCCCTCCGCCAACGAGTATCAGTCGGGGGCGGGAGCCTATCACTTCGATGAACATTTCAAGCGCTCCGCCGCAGTTGTGACCATCTCCTACAGCAAGGGATTTTGAGAAGGTCTCGCTTTTTCTGAGAGGTATCAACTCCTGGGCACGCTGCACTGCCTCATACTCGCTCACTCCCCCACCTACGGTACCGTAGGTCTGGCCGTCTGCGAGAACGATCATCCGTGCCTGAGAGCGGGGAGTGGATCCACTGCTACTGGTGATGGTTATAAGAGCGAAAGGAACATTCGCCTCTTCAAGTTCCGCTGCCTGTGCAAATATATTCATAATACCCCTCCATTTTTGTGGTACATACTATTGCTGTGAACAGATCCGTATATCAGAGCATTTCTCTCTAAACTTTCACATGCCTGCATCAGAGATTCCAAAGCCTGTTCTTCAATAGCATCAGCCTGATTGATGAGCTGAACACTATACCCTTTTCGGGACACGACTTCATTCATACACTTCAGGAACATTCCTATAGTGACGGTATCGGAGGAATCTTCACTCTCTTCAAACCTGTGGATCACTTCAAGAGGGGGTTTCCCGATTGCAGAAGCACCGAAGACCTGCACGGTTGCAGTTGTAGCTGGATGAATAACCGGTTCATCAGGACGGTGCAGTTTCAACGGCATTCTGTTGGCCCCGTCAGCCTCGATGAGAACCATATCAAAAAGCATCACAGCCTGTTCGAGAATCTCTGGAGAAACCGGTGTGAGCTTATTGTTACGGGTGTATCCCCAAAGGGTACAGGACCCTTGAGTCGCGACGGTATCAGTATCAAGTGAAAACGTATCAACCCCGTAATACTGATGAATCCGTGGACTGGCCATCTTTGTGGTCGTTGTGATGAGAACCTTCCTATTATCCCTGACGCATTCACGGGCGAGCAGTTCAATAAGAGAGGTTTTTCCTCCACTGCCTATGACACTGATCACAGGAGGTCCAGAATTGAGTGAAGAGTGATTGATTATCGTCTGATACAGGTGTACTCCAAGAGTGGTAGAGGAAAGTCCCATAGCTGATGATTCTATCATGGAGCCATTATGCGGTCAATCATATAACGGGAGACTTGCGACGGCTCTCTGATACCGCGATACTGCACTTCAGAGAGCTGCGGCTTCCCTGCACCGGTAACCGGTGTGCCTTATCTTATAACTTTTCACTCCATTTTTTCCACATTTCCCGGTATACTGTCCAGCAGGAGCGTCTGTGATGAAATACATATCCATCGGGACATTGAAAAAGAAGTTCTCTACTATAGCGCTGGGAACTACCTACTTCGGAACAGCTATAGAGGAATCTCTTGCCTTCAGTCTCCTTGATGCGTTCGCTGACAACGGGGGCACGACCATCGACACGGCAAGAGTCTATGGTCAGGAGGCTGCCGGTCAGCGCAGTTTCAGTGAGGAGGTGGTCGGCAGGTGGCTACAGGCACATGGCATGTCGGACACGATGACGGTAGTGACCAAAGGAGCTCACCCGCATCTGGGGGGAATGGAACCGCGGATATCACGTGATGAGATAGTCTCAGACATTGAGGCGACACAGAAGGCTCTCGGCCTCGACTCTCTCGATCTCTGGATGCTGCATCGTGATGACCCTTCAATCAGCATGGAAAAAATGTCTGAGATTATCACGGAGGTATACAAGACTGTTGATGTGAAACACATCGGGGTGAGCAACTGGACACACGGTCGAATCGAACAGGCCCGTTCATTGTGGGCGCAGCCCCCGATTGCAAGCGAGATCCAGTATTCTCTCGCACCGACCACGCCTGAACGGTACAGTGACCCCACCCTCGTGTGTATGAATGATGAAGAGTTCAGCTACTACCGTGAGAATCAACTGCCCGTGTTCGCCTTCTCCTCTCAGGCAAAGGGCTTCTTCTCGAAAGGAATCGAAGGAGGAATCGAATCACTGCCTGAAAAGGTGCGAAGTCGTTTTGTCGATGAGAGAAACCTTGCAATGCTCGACAGGGTCCGTTCCGTATGTGATCAGACAGGATACTCACCGGCAGCTGTATCACTTGCATCAGTTTTGAATTCACCCTTCCCTGTAGTCGCTATCATCGGCTGCTCCTCCCTTGTACAGCTACTCGACTCCCTGAGAGCCTCGATGGTAAAACTGAGCCCGACTATGGAGGAGCAACTTCTAGGAGGAATCTATGAAACAGCATGAGATTCTGTGCCTGGGTCATCTTCATGACGAGAGAGGACTTTTGAGAGAACCGGGATGGTCCCGTTACCCCTACCTGCAATACGACAGGAAACGTATCAGATCACCGAAATACAGGATCAAGGAATGGGACTACTATGCAGTCTATTCGTATACGCATAATCTGTGGGTCACCACAACATTCAGCGACCTGGGATATGCCGGACTGTTTGCAATAGCCGTTGTGGACGGGAAAACCGGGAAATGGGCACAGAGCGATGCCCTTTCGGTCCTTCCTCTCGGACGCCACGGCCTGAGCCCCCACTCAGGGGACTACGATGTCGGATGGGCGAACAATGTACTTCGAATCGCCTACAGCAGACAAGGGGAGGTTCGCAGGATCCTCGCCGGCGCTCCCGACCTTACTCTGGCCGGACACAATACAGGTGTTGATCTCGACATTACCCTCATCCAGGTCCCTCAGCAGGAATCGGTGAATATTGCGACAAACTGGAAGGAGAACAGAAAAGCCTTCTATCTTAATGAGAAAATCAATCCCATGGGTGCAAGCGGGACTGTTCGTATAGGGGATCAGACCTTCGAACTCACACCGGACACAGCTCTTGGAGTACTGGACTGGGGCCGTGGAGTATGGACGTACCGGAACAGATGGTACTGGGCTTCAGCCTCTGGATTCCAGGATGGTGTCCCCTACGGGTTTAACTTCGGCTACGGGTTCTCCGACCGGTCGGTTGCCAGTGAGAATGCCATAATCTATAACGAGAGGATCCACAAGATCGGCGAGGTATCATTCGACATCCCAAGTGAGTCGTATCTCGATGAGTGGAAGATCACCGATGATCAGGGACGGGTTGAGCTCACCTTCCACCCCGTAGCAGACCGGACATCTTCAACCAATCTGCTGGCAGTCAGGTCTGACCAGCATCAGGTATTCGGATTCTTTGAAGGGATACTCATCCTCGATGAAGATATTCGTCTACCGGTCACCCGCCTGGCAGGATTTGCGGAGAACGTCTACAACCGGTATTGACAGGCCGGCAGTATCCGGACTCTTCGTTCAATGTCCGGATGCATGCCTGGATAGAGGACACAGGGCATCTCAGGACACGGGCTATTCGCATCATACTATAGCCGGAACACCACAGAAACAGAACCATCTCGGTATCAGCATGACATGTACCGATGTGTTCGACACTGCCATTCCTCGAATAACGACCCATTTTAAACCTCCTGATACCAACAAGAACTGACCCTAGAGCATTTCTGCTTGTCCGGTGGAGACACAATCCGAGTATCAGGGGAGCCCGCGGGTATGGAAAAGTTTCGCCAATGCACCTGAATGCATCCCGAAAGAAGGAGGAATGGTATTGTACGTGATGTTCTGGAATGCTTCACGAGTAACGCTCTACTGTATTGCAAATATCGGCACATTCAGATACAGTGGGCCAATATATCAACAGCACCCAGATGTTGTGATATATTCAGGAGTTACATGCAAACCACAGATACATTCGCCGCTCTCGGGCTATCAGAGAGAACACTGAAGGCTCTCGAGGCAAAGGGCTTTGTCACACCCACAGCCGTTCAGGCTGCCTGCATCCCCCTGCTATTGCAGGAAAAATGCGATGTAGTAGGCCGTTCACAGACAGGCACAGGTAAAACCGCTGCCTTCTCACTCCCCATCCTTGAAACCATCGATGAGTCAAACCCTGCTGTACAGGCAATAGTCCTGTGCCCAACAAGAGAACTCGCCATGCAGGTGAGTTCGGAAATCGAATCGATGAAGGGCTCAAAACGTCTTCAGATACTTCCGGTCTACGGAGGTGCCTCGATGGACCTTCAGATCAGACGGCTCAGAAAAGGCGTCCATATCGTCGTGGGAACACCAGGCAGGGTGATGGACCATATGAAACGGGGCACACTCTCTCTGGAGAACATCTCGTTCGCCGTTTTGGATGAAGCCGATGAGATGCTGAATATGGGATTCATCGAGGATATCGAGATGATTCTGGCTTCAACACCAGAAGAGAAGCGGATGCTTCTGTTCAGTGCCACCATGCCTCCCGCGATACTCTCACTTGCAAAACGATTCATGAGACGCTATGAGCTGGTGGAGATCGAACGGGAAAGCAAGACATTATCTGCAACGAGTCAGTATTACTATGTGGTCAGGCCCTCAGATAAAAAAGAACTTCTTACTCGGATCATTGACATATCCCCTGATTTCTATGGTCTCGTCTTCTGCCGTACAAAAATGGAGAGTGATGAGTTAAGCAAAGAACTTATTGCAGGCGGTTACAATGCCGAGGCTATCCATGGGGACCTGGCGCAGCGTCAGAGGGAACTGATCCTTCACAAGCTGAGAGAGAAGAGGATCACGATCCTCGTGGCCACTGATGTCGCAGCGCGCGGTATCGATGTCCAGGATCTCACCCATGTGATCAACTATTCGATCCCCCAGAATCCCGAGGCCTATATACACAGAATAGGTAGAACCGGAAGGGCGGGAAAGAAGGGTTCTGCTATCACCTTCGTCACCCCCAGTGAGTCCCGCCGGTTCACCTATCTGAAAAGGAATATCGGTGCCGATATCGAGCAGGTGAGAATCCCCGACGCTGACAAGATCATTGCGATGAAGAAACAGCGTATCGTGGATACCATAGTTGAAGGATTGAAAGCCACACACGACCTTCCTTTCCAGGAAATGGCTCTGGAACTTCTCGAACTCGATGCACCCCACAAGGTAGTTACCACCCTCCTTTCCCTCAACTATATCGGGGACCTGAACGTCCATTCATACCAGCCTATCCACGACCCTCAGGCACCCCGAAGGGAAGAATATCAGCGAAGTGACAGAAAACCCGGGAGAACTCAACAGGATGAGGTTCGCCTTTTCGTAGCCCGGGGATATGCTCACGGGATGACACGGAAACTTCTGGTGGAGTTCCTGAAGGAACACGCTCATGTGAGAGATCATGAGATCAACGATGTGTCTGTCATGGAAGACTTTTCCTTCGTCAACGCAAAAGAAGGGGCCGCTTATGCGATTCTGAATGCGTTCAAGAAGATCTCCAAAGGGGAAAAACCGGTCGTGACCCGGGCCCGGACCGACAGTCCCAACGGGAAACACCTCGCGCGTCACCAGAAGTATGACCGTTTCAGCAGGAATAAGCCACCCAAGAAGGAAAAAAGACGATACAGATAGCCACCGGGTGCCGCCCGGCATCAGATCCTCTCTGTTGACTGGATCTTCTATCAGAGTTCAATCTTTCTTTTTTTACTGCCCACAAATACTCTTGTGATAACTTGCATTACCACCTGATTCATAGATACAATCAGGTGGTATGTATACGAAAGTAGAGAGACTCATCGAGATAGTCCAGACCTATTCCCGTGCTACTGTAGCCATCATCATTACCGTGACTCTTGCCCTTGGAATCACTGCATTCATGGGTCTTGAGTTCAGTGCTGATTACTCGGACATGATTCCTCCCTCGAATAACCTGTTCGAGATCGAAGGAAAGAGTGAAGAGTCCTTTCCTTCTGACTATATCGTGATGGTCACGAGCTCTGAACTGTTCAGTGTGCCTGTGCTCGAATCCATCCATACAGCTCTTCTGGCAATGGCGGAACACCCCGATGTGGGAGAAATCTCTTCAGTGTTCGATTATTCAACGATCGAAAAGAAGGGGGCTCGTCTGGTAACGGTGCCGATTCTTCCTGAAACGAAGGATAACGTATGGACCCGGGAAAGAGCAGAGATCTTTGAGAAACGGGCAATGAATGACGACATCGTTTCAGGACTGTTCGTTTCCGATGACAGAAAGTCGCTTATATTCTCATTCAAAGTAAGAAACAATGAACCGGCTCTCCTTGCCGATTTTGAACAGATCTTCGAACCTGTCGAAACCTTGGCACACATCTCCGCAATCGGGGAAATCACCATCACTAACAGGATCATGGAATACCTTTCCTATGACCTCATTACCCTCCTGAGCCTTTCCTTTGCTGTGATTCTGGGTGTCTATTTCATCAGTTTCAGGGCTAAACGAGCCTCGTTCATCCCCTTCAGCCTCTCTGTAGTGGGCATCATATGGACACTTGGAGTTATGGCTCTTCTGGGGTTTCGCCTAACTGTGGTCAACATAGTCACACCAGTGCTCGTTCTCACCATCGGCTCCTCATACAGCATCCATGTCCTGACCGAATATTTTCAAAGCTACCATGAGGGTGATGAAAACTATATACAGACCTCAGTAGCAAAGATAGGCAGGACAATCATGCTGGCATGTATCACCGATATCGTTGGTTTTCTCTCCCTCCTGACGGCGAGGACAGACGCCTTCAAGGAGTTCGGGATAACGGTCTCGATAGGCATCACATTCTGCGCACTTCTTTCGGTCACCTATCTCCCTGCTGTTTTAACTATCACCTCAGCTCCGAGAACTCACCATATGAGACACTTCAGGCACGGGTTCATAAGTCGGATCAGTAAAGGGCTATCGCGGCTCGTCATACGAAGATGGCCGGTCTATCTTTTCATTGCCCTGGGGATTTTCATAGGATTCCTGCTGACAAGGAACTCAATCGGCCTTCAGACAAACTATATGAATTACTTTCCCCGTAAGGAACCTCTGATCATCAACTCTCTGGCAATCACAAAAGAATTCAAAGGAATCCACAACCACTACATCACATTACAGGCACCTGAAGGGGAAAAGGGGTATTTTCTCAGACCTGAAGTTCTTGCACAGACCTACCGGTTCGAACAGGCTCTTGCGGCAGAGACCGAAGATATCTCGAAGATTATGAGCTATGCACAGTATGTGGCCTTCATGAACAGGATCTATACCGGAGAAAGTGAAATCCCCTCTTCAACAGGACTTATTCATCTTCTGAACCGGTTCATGATCATTCTCAGCCAGGACTCAAGCACCGAGGAGGCTTTCAGGCTCCTGATCAGTGAAGATGGAAACCAGATAACCATCACGCTCAGGGCATGGGACTCGAGTGAGGGGGACCTGCAGACTGTGGCATCGGCCAAGAGATTGAATGAAATCATCCATTCACAGGCTTCTCTCCTGAGCGAAGGTGTCGATATGACCATCTGGGGAGACGGTACCGATGCAATCCGATTCTCGGATTCGATCAGGGAGGACCAGAAACGTGCCACAACCGTATCGTTCATTCTGGTCTTCCTTATCTCTGTTGTCTCTTTCAGATCACTCCTGTTCGGTATCTACAGCATCATACCCATCATCGTGGGAATCATGGCAAATTACGTGTTCATGTTTTTTACACATATTCCGTTCGACATCATCACCATCACCTTCACAAGCGTCATCATTGGGGTAGGAATCGATGATGCGATCCACTTCCTGATCCGCTACAAACAGAAGCTCAACTCATCGGGACCTTCCCGAACAGCCCTGCATCTGCGTGCCACCATCCATGAGACAGCACGACCCATCCTCCTCACCACAGCAGCGATTGTTCTTGGGATTTCGATGCTTGCTTTCGGCTCCTATGTGCCCATCCGATACTTTGGGATCCTTGTTTCAGTAAGCCTTCTGGCCACGATGGCATCGACCCTGATCATACTGCCTCCCATAATCCTTGTTGTCGAGAAGATACGAGACTATATCACACATCGGTAGAACCGTATCGGCCGTACAGCGGAGAGCCGCATCGGGGGCATTTCAGATGATGGCGAGAATCTGCCAGTTCGTTCAACGCTTTTCGGGGAATAAGATTGGAACATCGGGGGCACTTGAGACTCTGGGTAGAGGGATGCTCCATATTACCAAGATAAACATAATCCATACCGCTCTTCTGTGCCTCTTCAAAGCACTCCAGCATACAAGAGGGTGATGTCGGAGCTCTATGTGCCATCCGGAATGCTGGGAAAAACCTAGAGAGATGCCAGACTGAAACACCTATCTCTTTCAACAGGGCTCCTGTCTCTCTGACCCAGCCGGGCGTATGAAAGCCTTCGATAATGAGACTGGTCACTTCCACAACACTCTCTGTGTGGTTCACCCAGAAGTCGATAGAATCCAGCACTGACTGATACGCTCCCTTTGCATGGCAGACCTCCCGATAGAACTGCTCATCACCCTTGAGGTCAATATTGAGCGCGTCAGTCAGCATCTTAAGGTGGCTCAGTGACCACCTGGAGAAGGTTCCGTTTGTCACCAGCACATTGAGAAGACCTCTCTGATGAACGCCTTCTGCGATGGGCAGTAACGAACTCTGCCATACAATGGGTTCTGAGTAGGTATAACTGATAATAGAAGACCTGCTTGTATCCACAGCGGCCAGTATCTCAGAAGCGGTCAGGTCCTTCATCCCGGCACCTTCACCCCTCACAAGTGAGTGGTTCTGGCAGAAATCACAGAAAAGGTTACACCCTGTCATACCTATAGAAAATGTTGATGACCCGGGGTGAAAATGATACAGTGGTTTTTTTTCGATCGGATCGATGTGCAGGGCTCCATAGCGTTGAGAGGTGACAGCATTGAAAACCCCTCTGTCGTTCCGGATGACTCTGCACAATCCTATATCACCGTCACCCAGGCTGCAGGAGCGATAACAAAAAGGACAGCGCCGTACTTCAGTCACCGATTCTTCCTGACACCCTCGTGGTAGTGAATGTATAATAGGTCCCCTTGCCGGAAGCGTAGAAAGTCGGGGGGAGGGAAGCCTTCAGGCATAACTGCCCGAGCATGCGGTCGAGTGTCCAGTTCTGTTCAACTGCAACCTCGGGAAGAAAGAGCGCGCTTCGTCCTTCATACTGATAGATCACTCCGTCAGTTCCCAGTCGTATCGCACTAACATCCTTGATCTCTCGAACCTGCGACAGAACCGACACCGAAAGGGAGAGCTGTTTTAATTCACCCACCTTCAAGGGACGAAAACGGGGATCCTGAAAAGCCGCCTTCTTTGCCATCGCATAGATACTTTCGTAAAGTGGACCAGAGCCCTCTCCCGTACTCCCGATACATCCTCTGAGACGTTTTGACGGCTCCTGCTGCACCGTCACGAACACCCCGGAGCTCTTCTGCAGTTCAGCGGGCGGGTCCTTTCTGATGAGCCTATAGGTAAAGGGAGGATACCCGAGAAGATCCTCGACAATCGCTTCATGAGCGATTGTGAGCATCAGGATCTGATGTTCCTTCATAGCTCACCTCCCGAACAGTACTGATGCATAGGTGACGAAAGAGTCCCCGCCCCCATCCGGCACGATATCTTTTGATGTATAGTAGTCATGGAGTTTTCCCTTCAGGCCACTGAGACGTGCAAGGTGGGAAAGAAGGGTGAATGCGCCGTATCCGCACATCGTCGACTGCTGAGGACGGGATACTGGAGCCGACCCGTCAATAAACGACTGAATCGTATCTGTGTCATCCATCTTCACGTGTGCGAGAATCTCGTTCTCAGGCATGTCACTGTAGGGAGTGTTGACATACAGATTCCCCCAGTGAGTGATGTCTGTCGAGGCTAGAAAAAGCGTCTGTTCCAATGCAATCCCTTTACGCTTCATTGCTTCCTGAATGGAAAGTGCAACAGCATCCGCTTTGAGAGAAGAACTGAAGGAGGAGGTAAGAAGCACCTCGACCTCAATCTCAGATCCCTGTCTCTTCTGCTGGTAGGCGAGATGAAGGAGAGGCATCTCGACGGCATGTTCTATGCTCGTGAATGAATTGTTGATAGTGACAGGATAGCTGATGTCGAGTGGATTGTGTCTCAGATCACCAAGCGGTGTGTGGTAGGCCGTATACGAATCTCCCACCAGACGGTCTGACAGTATATGGTAATGATGTGAAGGAGCAAGGATCAGTGCAAAGGAAACCGGGTTCGCCCGATGCGCAAAAGCGCGGGAACTGCCCCTGTTGGAATAGGCAAGGCCCGCATGCGGAAGAACTGCCGCAAAGACCTCATCAAACTGACAAGGCTCTCTCTGCTGCCGATCTATCATCATTGAGATCTCTGATTCCAATTCGCTCACGACACTGCTGTAAAATCTATTGCTGTATATACACGGTCGCACAGATCCTACTGTTTGACTCATTCTGTTTCTTTACCTTTATATTAGTATACACATAATGAGCCTCATGTCAAAATACTTAACGATGAAAAATATAATCATTCTGAACATGAAAAGAGTTTCTCACTTTCGAAGTGAGAGCAGGGGTCTTCCTCAGAGTCTCCCTTTTCGCATATAATCAAAACATGAGCAGATCACGAATCACCGGCAGCTACCATACCCACTGCGGACTTGACGATGGACACGGCACCATGGAAGAGATTGTCCTCAGTGCCATATCGAAAGGCTTCACTGCCCTGGGATTTTCCTGTCACACCCCCATCGAACCCGAGGATGAGTGGCATATGAAAGAAGCCGACTTTCCTTACTATCTGGGGGAACTGAAACGGCTCAAGGAAGTCTATCGGGACAGAATAGAGCTCTACACTGGGCTTGAGCTCGATTTTCTGGAAGGTAATGATACACTTGCAGGTAGCGAGTACATCGGGCAGCTGGACTACACGATCGCCTCGGTCCATCTCATGAAACACAGGAAGAGTGGAGCATACCTTTCCATAGACGGGCCTATAGAAGAGTTCACAACTCTCCTTGAAGATAATTTCCACGGGAGCGTGGAGAACTTTGCAGCCCATTATTACGCCCTTCAGGAGCGCATGATCTCCTCACATACGTTCGACATCCTCGGCCACTGTGATCTCATCAAAAAACATAACAGGGACGGGCGTTTCTTCGATCCGGCTTCCCCCTGGTACAGAAAAGCATGGGCATCGTTCCTTCACCGTGCCGCGAAGCACGATGTGCGGATTGAAGTGAATACCGGCGGTGTAGCTCGGGGAGCGACGAGCGAGGTCTATCCTTCCCCAGAGATGATTCGCATGTGTACGGAACTCTCCATACCTCTCATGCTCAATAGTGACGCTCACCGGAGTGACCACCTTGATTTCAGTTTCTCAAGTACAGAGGACCTCCTCATCCAGTCAGGGGTACGTTCACTGGATATTCTGGAACACGGGTTCTGGACTACGGTTTCGATTCTGTGAATCGCCGGCCGGATCTGTGTTGACTGCGCCAGGGAGGAACGATATTATATTATTATATGAAAAGGAATAAGATAACTATTTCCTGCATCGCAGAAGAAGCAGGTGTGGGGGTTGGCACTGTTTCACGAGTGCTGAACAATTCCCCGAATGTAAAACCCTCTACCCGGGAAAAGGTCCTGGACATCATCAAAGCAAAGGGGTATTCCCCGAATATCAACGCCAGAGGCCTTGCCAGAAAGGATTCAGCACGTATCACGATAGGAATGCTTCTGCCTGACCTTACCAACCACTTTTTTCTTGAGATTTTCGAAACAATGTTTCATCAGTTTCGGGGAAGAGGCTATGACGTACTGCTGTTCAACTATGAACGTCATGACCCCGACACAATCCAGAAAGTGTTGAATGCCCAGATTTCCTACCTCTTTGTCTTTGCCTTCTCTCTTGAAGAGAATGAGACTGAGATTCTTTCTCGCTGCCACGTCCCTCTTATCTATATCGGAATCGATATTCCCGGTACTGTCAGTGTATTCAGTGATGGGCATGCAGGTGGAGCGCTGGCGGCTGACTATCTCGTAAGCAAAGGATCACTGGCGCCTTGTTACATTGCTATCAGTCCCGAGGGAGATCAGGATACCCTGAGATATTCAGGGTTTGTCGAGCGAATGAAAGAGCTGGGAATGGATAGAGAGATCGGCATATTTCGTTCCCCCCTTAGTGAAAGCGAAGGATATCGTCTCGGTATGACCATATTGGAAGAGGGTGTCTATGACGGTATTTTCTGCTTTTGTGACGATATCGCAGTGGGAGTGCACAGAGCTATCAGAGAACGAGAATCCTCAGTGAGAGTCATCGGATATGATGGGATCTCACTTACCCGTCATCTGAAAATCTCAACTATAAGTCAGAACCCGGCGCTTATGGGTCTTGCAGCAGCAGAGAACATGATCAGGCTCATCGTGAAACATGAAATGCCGGAAGAGAAGCATACAATAGTGTATCCGACCCTTATCGACTTTGATTCGTGAGTGTAAACGGCCCGATCACCTGAAAAGGTCAAGACATCTATCATAAGATATCTCCGCGGTCGTTGCGAAGACAATATCACACTGAGAAGGATCAACAGCATCTCCGATACCGACAGATCTCATCCCGCCCGCGATTATGGCCTGAAGACCGGGAGGCGCATCCTCTATACCCAGACACTCTTCCGGATACAGAGACAAAGCTTCGCATGCCCGCAGAAAGACCTCCGGGTCCGGCTTGCCCCTGGTCACTTCAGCGGCCGGCACTATGTGGTCAAACCAGGAATCTAGAGACAGTTTAGTGATGATGTAGGAGGCATTCCTGCTGGCAGAGGCGACAGCGGTGGCGATTCCCTGTTCCTTCAATTCTGCGAGAAACCTCAGTATACCGGGCAGAACATCGTGTGAGCTCAAATCACCCAGAGACTCCCGATACCACCTGTTTTTCCTATCACTCATATCCAGAACCTGATCCTCTGTAAGCTTCACCTGATTTTCCTGTGCTATGATCTTCAAGGAATCTGTGCGGCTCACTCCCCTGAGTCGATCGTTCATACTATGATCAAAGTGCCATCCCTGTTCTTCGCATAGCCGAGCCCAGGCTCGGTAGTGGTACTCATCGGTACTTGTTATCACCCCGTCAAGGTCGAAGATCACTGCTTTGAGACAGGGCTTTGTCGAGACTCCAACACCATCGGCATTGACCCGAACTCTTTCGCTGCGGTGAAACAGGACAAGGTCTCCCTCATACTGATATCGAGTTGTCTCAGGGCTGATATCCACCTTTAGGAGACTGCCCTGTATGAGAAGGTTGAAACTGATTCGTCGAATACCTGCAGGAAGTAACGGCCTGAACCGCGGTATCCCGTCAACCCATCTGAAACCGGCCATTCCATACACTATGGCCATCCAGGCACCACCCATGGCTGCCGTATGGAGTCCATCCTGGGTGTTATGGTGCAGATCCTTCCTGTCCATCAGAATCGTCTGTACAGCATACTTATACCCGCTGGACTTATAACCGCAGGAAAATGCGACAATTCCCTCTATGCAGGCAGACAGTGAGGAGTCGCCCGTGGTGAGAGGATGATAATAATCGTAAGAACGCTTCACATCATAGGAAGCGAATTGATCTGGAAGGAGAAACATGGAAAGAATGGTATCTGCCTGTTTGATCACCTGGTGACGATAGATTACCAGAGGATGATAGTGCAGGAGCATCGGGTGAAGAATCTCCCCCCTCTTCTGTACATCCCATTTCTCACGTGAGAGAAAACGCTCATCCTGTGCATAAATTCCCAGTTCCTTATTATACGGCAGGCGCATTTCCCGGGCCGCCCTTTTCCAGATCTGCACCTCATCTGAGGTGAGAGCGATCGCCTCACACACCCGCTGGAGCATATCCGGCGAATGAGTTTCCAGCTCTCCATACAGGTCAGCACTGCGCCTGAGATGATACGATGCGAGGGCATTCGTATAGGTGTTGTTATCAACAAGCGCAGAATACTCATCCGGCCCGGTCACCTGATTGATACAGAAAGCTCCCCCTTCGGCTTCATTGAAGAAGCCGAGGTCTGCATAGAGACGTGCGGTCTCGAAAAGAAGTTCAAGGGCCCCCTCTTCAAGTATTGAATCATCACCGGTGATATCAAGATAGCTGAATATACTGTAGGCAATATCTGCATTGATATGATACTGTGCTGTCCCGGCAGGAAAATATGAGGACGCTTCAAGCCCGTTGATAGTCCTCCACGGGAATAACGCCCCTTTCTGATTCATTTCCCGGGCCCTGTCGCGAGCTTTCTGGAGAATGCGGATACGATATGAAATGAGAGCTCTGGCAGTGTGCGGACTGGTAAGTGTGAAGAACGGCATTCCGTAGATCTCGGTGTCCCAGAAGTAATGTCCTTCGTAGCCGCTCCCGGTCATACCCTTTGCAGACAGGCTGCTTCGACCGTCTGTTCCAACCGACTGATGGAGCTGGAAGATATTGAGCAGCATCGCCTCGTTGAGATCTTCCGCTCCCTCTATCTCGAGGGCATGCACATCCCAGAATGCACGGTAATGCTCTCTCTGTTCCTCCAGCAGATCATCGAAGGACAGGGTCCGCAGCAGGCTTTCGTTCTTCTCGATCATTTCATCCGGAACTCTCTTCCCCTCCTCCTTTTCACTTACGTAGGAGAACAGGGAAGAACAGGTCACCTCACTTCCCTGAAAGGTGTACACGATGTGAGGGTAGTCACGGGAATCCCGCTGAGGCGATGAAGTGATATTCTCCTTATCAAACGTATCGAAGATGGATGCCGTCACTGATATTGTGCTGTGCTGTGTCATAAAGCCAGTGCGGAAACCGAATGAAGCATGTCCTCCGTCGGTAAAGAACGAGCTGGAAACAAGTTCCAAAGGCTGAACATGCGCTGTCTGTTTTCTTGGATCTGAGCTTTCCTCACTGTCTGTCGTATTATATCCGACTTCATGGTGGATCGTTATGCTCTCCCTGCCATTACTGCGCACCGATATCCTGACCCCTCCCAGACTGGTACGGTGCATGGAGATGAGAGCTTCAACTGACACATCCGCCTCAAGACCGAATCTGCCCTCCCAGTGGTACCTGTAGGAGAACAGCCCGTTTGTAAAATCGATTTCCCGTTGATAGGTACCGGCAACGCAGGTATCGACGGAGACCCGCTGAGAGCCGATGAATATGGTGAACTGCCTTACATCAGGAAGTTCCACCATCGTCTGATTCACCCGTGCAAATCCATATGCATCCTCCGGATACCGGATGGCGCTTGTTTCATACAAACCGTTCATGTAAAGAGCAGGGTGATGAACCACCGACTGGTCAAGATGATAGCCTCTGGCACCGATATTTCCGTTTCCTATCGAGTACAGGCTTTCGTACCGACCGATGTCTTCCAATGCACGTGCATCGTCTCTCATCAGGAATTTCCGCTGTTCCATTATTTATCCTTTGACGCTTCCCGCCATAAGTCCCTTCACGAAATATCTCTGCAGCGAGAAGAAGACTCCAAGAGGAATCACCATCGTGACAAAAGCTCCAGCCGTAAGAAGGTGCCAGTCCTGCCCGCGTGAACCAACCATGGAGGCAAGTTTCTGTGTAAGTACAGCCACATCATTAGTCCCTCCGAGAAATACAAGTGCTACAAGCAGGTCATTCCACACCCACAGGAACTGGAATATCGCCAGCGATGCAATAGCAGGTACGGAAAGAGGGAGTACCAGACGGGCAAAAACCACCATCGGCCGTGCTCCGTCAAGAAACGCAGATTCGAAAATATCCTTCGGGATGGTGCTTATGTAGTTGTACAGAAGGTAGATCGCCAGCGGAAGGCCGAAGCCTGTATGTGCCAGCCATATACCGAGATAGGATCCGGTGAGGCCGAGAGTCTGATAATCTCTGAGGATCGGTATAAGGGCGATCTGAAGCGGAACGACGAGGATAGCCACGACAAGGGTGAAGAAGAACTTCCTTCCGGGAAACTCCAGCCATGCGAAACCGAAGGCTGCCGCGGCAGCGATGAGAATAGGAATGATGACCGAAGGTATCGTGACAGTAAGTGAATTGATGAAAGCCTGAGTGAGATTGTCGCCTGAAGCTCTCACCGTTTCACCACTTGCATTGACAAAGGTCTGATCACTGCCACCGAGGACCTGCCGATAGTTATCCAGGGTAAACCCCTCTTCACTGTCCAGAGCCCTCCACCACCCGGTTGACATCACCTGATCTCTGGGTCGCACCGAAGAGACAAGAAGCCCGAAGATGGGGACACTCCATATGATGACGATAACGAGGAGAATAAGTACAAGCAGATAGGTCCATCTTGATTGTTTGTGTGTTCCTGCCATATCAGAATCCCTCCCTCTTAGAGAACTGCCTGAGGTTGTACCACATTACCGGAATGACTGCGATAACAAGGACGATAGCGATTGCAGAGCCCCTCCCGTAATCATAGAACCTGAACATCTGTTTGTACTGCATGCTTGCAATAACCTCGGTACCATAGTTGCCGTTTGTCATCGTGAATACAATATCGAATATTTTCAGAGACAGGATAATGATAGTAGTCGATACCGTCACCAGCGTTCCCGCTATGAAGGGTATGATGATCGATCTGATCACTCTCAGTTCACTTGCTCCATCGATCCTTCCGGCCTCTATGATGGCGGAAGGCACACCCTTGAGGGCAGCGGATATAATGACCATCGCATACCCGGTCTGAAGCCAGACAAGGATTACGATAAGGAATACATTGTTCAGTCCGCGAATGGTGAACCACGCCTGCGGTTCCCCGCCGAACAACGTGACGATGGCGTTGAGAATGCCGATCTGAGCCTCCCCCAGAGGTTTGTACGCATAGATGAAGCGCCAGATAACCCCTGCACCGACGAAACTGATCGCCATCGGCATGAAGATGAGACTCTTGAAAAACTTTTCCCCTTTTGCACGGTCAGCCAGCAGTGCGATGATAAGGCCGAAGCCTACTGCTCCACCGGTACCGAGGATGATCCACAGAAGATTATTCCGAAATGCCTCAAGCATCCTTGAATCTGTGAATGCATAGATATAGTTCCTCAAGCCTACGAAGTTGGTCGACTGAGGGCCGAAGAAGCTGAGATAGAGAGATCGCATGGTCGGTATGAACAGGTACCATGCAAGAATCGCTATGGCAGGACCGACGAACACGAAGGGTTGGATCTTCTTCGCTACAACAACCGGCATCCGATTGACCACGTAATCGGTCACCCAGAATAAGAGTGCCACTCCTCCGACACCCCAGATGATAGCCACTAGAGCTATGATGGTCTGTGGAGCATTGCTGTCCCTGAGAAAGATAAATCCAGCCCAGAGAACGGCGAATGCCGCGAGCGGGATGAATATTGATACCGCCAGACGTCCCAAAGAAACGAGAAAGGTATTTCCCCCCTCTGCAGGAGGTCCGGCAGATGTGATGTTTGTATTCATACGGTTTGCCTCTGCATCTTCATACAGGTATGCGGTTCCGCTAAGAACCGCATACGATCTTTGATTAATACTCTTTTACGGCCATGATTTCTGAATGTCCGACAGGACACTGTCAAGATTCTTTCCTGTGAGCCAGTCAACGACTCCGCTCCAGAAAGTACCCGCTCCAACCTGACCCGGCATGAGGTCAGAAGCATCGAATCTGAACACCTTTGCATTCACAAGGGCCTCTGCCAGTGATCGCTCGATCTCGTTAGGATACGCGCTGAGATCCTGGTTCTTATAGGGGAAGAGGGCTCCACCGCTTCGTGCCCACAGTTCTCCGGATTCCCAGGTTGCCAGGAACTCCATAAACTGTCTGACGGCAGGAGTATCGTTGAACACGACAAACTGGTCTCCACCACCGAGTACGGGAATTCCGAATTCAGGATTGATGGAGGGCAGCGGGAATACACCGACTTCTTCTTCAAGGTTCGCCTGAATATCATCAGGGAAGAAACCTGTGATGAAATTACCCTGTCTGTGCATCATAGCCTTCGGCGGATCTGAGAACATCGGGCTCGGAGCATCACCGAAACTTGTGGTAAGAATCGTGTTTGCACCACCGTATACATATGCAGGGTTGAGCCAGATATCACCGAGTATCTCAAAGGCGTCCTTCACTGCAGGATCATTGAACGGGATCTCATTGTTGACCCACTGGTCATACACATCGGGACCGACCGTTCTCAGCATGATATCTTCTATCCAGTCGGTACCGGCCCACCCGGTAGCACCGCCTGACTCGATTCCGACAGCCCACGGTTTCACACCGTCTGCGACCATCTGATCCATCAGTGCCTCCAGCTCTGCCCAGGTTGTAGGAACCTCATAACCGGCTGCGTCCCAGGCCTTTTTCGGGTACCAGACAAAACTCTTCGCATTGACACGATGGAATACTCCATAGGGAGTTCCCTCGAACGAACCGAGAGATTTCCACACAGAAGCGTAATTGGAATCAACGGCATCTTCAAGAGAAGACCACATCGGTACAAGAACGCCCTTGGATGCAAAGTTCTTCATCAGGCCAGGCTGAGGAAGTGCTGCAATGTCTGGAGGATTTCCTCCTTCGACTCTAACACTGATCAGTGTCTCGAATTCCGAAGACCCTTCGTAGATCACATCAATACCTGTCCGTTCCTCGAACGGCTTGATAGCCTCTTCGAACCTGCGAGCTTCTTCGTCGACGAACGCACCGAACACCCGTACCACGTTGCTCTCCTCTTCTGCGGCTTCCTGCGCCCCTCCGGCGAAAACGGGCGATGCGAGAAGCATGATGATAACCAGCGAAAGCATCATTCTTTTCATAGTTCTCTCCTTTTATCTTTAATGATATCGTTTCTGATGGGCGACAAAACCTATACGCTCCAGAATTTTAAATAAATGGAAGCGCTTCCACCCATTATGATAATTCTTACATACCTTTCTGGAGTTGTCAAACGAATATACTATGGGAACGTAAAGGTGCGAAGTAGGATGGTAGGCCCTTTGACCTCTGTTACAATGAAACAGGAAGGACGAGACAAGCACACCCTAAGGATGATATGCAACATATTCATGCTGCTTTTAGGCAGTACAGGGAGATTGAGTATCGGCCTACCGAAGGAAAAAGCTATGCTGATATACCGACAGTGCAGCAGTCCTCAAACCGGCAGCGGTCAGAAATCCGTTCACATACATACCTCTGGCGGGTGAATTTCAGGACGGTTCGCCATTCCAGTCAGGATTCAATCATCCACGTACCTGTCGCTGCAAGAAACCCGTCAAGAGAAAGATACTCATCGAGAATGTCGGCAGTGAGAGACCCTGCAACAAACGATCGGATACCATGTTCATCCATAAGCTTCTGAACAGTCTTTGTGCCACCGAGCGAGGCTGCCGGATAGAGAGAAATGGCAGAGAGACGGTACGAGGAGGCTAGATCGCCATCAGTGAGAACCGGAAGGATCAGTACACCTTCGCCCTGGGACAGAGAGACCATCTCAGGGTCGAACAAGGGGGAAAGGATGAAGTGGGCTTCGCCTCTGAGTGCACGCTCACAGGCTTCCAGAGTCTTCACATTTCCCGCGCCACACAGGAGAGAAGGGAACTGTTTCACCGCTTCAGTGAGCAAGGCAACCCCATGGGGGCTCTGTTGTGAAATATTCACCGCGTGATACCCTCGGTTTACGAGGGATTCAATAAGGGTAAGCCCTTCACGCACACCAATATCTCTTATCGCCGGAACGATTTTTGCCTCCGCCAGTCTGTCAAGCATCTGATCCTCCTCTTCTTTCCTAATAGGTCGGGGGGAACACGAGAGATCGGGACTCGGTCCTTCCCACACTGTACCCCCAGATCGTGCAGTATTCACCACGATCCTCTCCAATGGCCTCGATATCCTTCAGGTACTGAAGGATCGATTTACTTTCAATGATGATAACAGACTTCATATCCTTCGTCACCGTCGAGTGAGGACGGGTGTTGTCAAACTCGAACTCGAGAATCCTTCTCCCATCCTCTGTGATCCCGATCGTCCGGAACGTATTGCTTTTGCCGAGTCCGGGGAGATTGAGCATGTTACGGTCAGTGGAAAGGAAGGGAATCTGGTCATGTTCATATATTCGTTTCAGAGAATCTGCCATCATCTGAGGCTCGTTTATCAGCCCGGAGAGCTGACTGTAGTACCGGTAGTCTATCCTGCCGATAGATTTCTCTTCGATCTGCTCCTGCATGGAACGGGCTGTATTTGCAAACAGCGGACGGTTCTCGAAGAATCCTTTCACCGTGAACGTGTAATAGGGAAGAACGCCGATCGAGTTCAGCACCTGACGCAGACGGGCACTGTGCCCCCTTCGACTCGCCGAGACAGTGAAGACCTCCTGATTTGTGACAGCCCAGCCGCTTGCCAGAATTCTTGTAATGGCATCACGGGTATCCTCTGTCACTTCCATCGCTGATGAGAAATGGGTCTGCACCACTGTCTGGGAAATACCGATCTCCTTAGCTCTTCTGGCTGTATCTTCCAGTACTTCAATGAGTTCTCGAGTGATACGCTGAGGCAGATAGATGGGGATCTTGGTTCCCAATCTGATTCTCTTCATTTCAGCGACCTTCTCCCGATCACTGCGGAAAGCGTTATCCTCGATCTTCTGCTGAGCCATCGCAAGAACCGCATCGAGAATGGTCTTCAGGGAAGCAGGGGAGCTCATGAACGCATCTCCCCCTGTGATCAGGATATCAGAGAGGAATTCATCGGTCCTGAAGTATACCATCGATTCATGAAGAACCTCTTTCCACCCTTTTTTCGGGCGCAGCTGTTCAAGATTGAAATTGAACCTTCCCCTCTGGAAATCATACATCCTCTGACAGTATGCACACAGACCTCCACAGGCTCGACCCATTGTGTCAGGAATGAATATTGCGACATTAGGATACCGTCTGTGAATATTATGATTCGGCAGCACCCACCCTGCGGCATTAGGCTCTCCGGGAACAACAAGATCCTCTTTCTCCCATGCGTTTATCTGTCCGAATTCTTCTACCAGATCCTGTGTGTAGAACAGGTACTGACGGAGCACACTGTCACTCATGGTGAATGCAGAAGAGGATGATGTGATGATGAGAGAGAGGAAGTACGGTGTCGCGAAAATCGGTATACCCTTTGCCTCTGCTTCCTTCATCACTGCAAGTTGTTTCTCATCGACCTGAGAGTCAAGGTACCGAAGAAGTTTTTCGCTGCTTCTTACAGCGAAGCGAAGATGGAACGTATCCTCTTTCCACCACTGTTCCACTTTTTCTCTCTTCTCTTCGACTGTATCATCTGCATTGAACGAGTACCTCGGTGATCGTTTCTCAGCTGTATCGATATCTTCCACCAGAAGGTCTATGATGCGCTGCCGGGATTGTTCTCTGAGTGCCAGCACATCCCTGTCCAGACCACTTGGATTACGTTCCATCCAGTCAAGGACGGTATCCCTCGAAGGGAGCTCCTGAGTATCGACCCCATTCAACTGTCTCAGCAGGTGAAGCATATCATGGGCGAAATCAAGGGTGAGATTTTCAGTCTCACCGCAAAAAAGGTGGCGGAGCATTTCAATAGGACGGCTCACGACTGTCTTACCGTGCAGGTTCCAGTCTATGAACTCTTCTCCCTCATGATCGATATAATCGAGGATACGGATCAGGGCGAAAGCCTGCCACGAAAGAGAGTAGAATGTTTCGAGCGAAACATCTTCTTTCTGGTAGTATCCGACTCCGAGCGGAAATTCTTCCGCCAGCCTGGTAACATAGTGTGTGTGAAGCGCGGAAAGGAGATCTTCAGACGAAAGAGTCTCATCGAGCATGAAAGCACGTATCGTAGGGTTCTCTTCGAGCAAAGCTGCACGAATTGAGTCAAATTCATTCTGTATGGTATTCATGAAGACACTTTACTGCAGGAGGTCAGTGCAAGTCAAGTTTTCAACTTTGATGCCCCGATAACGGTAAATAAGCGTAAATAGCCGATACCTAAACGTACTTAATGCCATCATAAACACAAAAGGCAGAACCATATCCCGGCTCTGCCTTTCGCTGGCCTGTACGCTGAGCTGTCAATATTTGACACTCTGGCAGATTCTGTCAGATCAGATTCTCGATCGCGCAGCGTTCTATTGCCAAACCCTGATGATACCGTTTGAAGAACGCTTCGAATCCCTCGACATCAGCAGGATCCGGGCTCACCGCATCTTTCATGCTACCGGCAAACACCTTCTCAAGGAATGTGGGGAAGTCGAGGAGCCTATCCTCTTTCACCATGAAGGCCGACAGGAGGGCGATTCCCCATGCTCCTCCCTCCCCTGCTGTTTCGAGTATTGAAATCGGTGTGTTCGTTGCAGCTGCCATGATCTTCTGCCCGACCTCTGCCGCCTTGAAGAAACCCCCGTGTCCTCTGATCTCATCAACTTCCACACCCTCCTTTTCAAAGAGGATGTTCAGGCCTGTCCGCATCGCACACAAGGCAGTGAAAAGGTGGCTCCGCATGAAGTTCGCAAGGGTGAATCTGCTTTCCGGAGAACGCACGAACAGTGGCCGCCCTTCGGTAAATCCGGTCATGTGTTCACCGGATACATATCCTATGCTCAGCAGCCCGCCGCAATCGGGGTCCGCCTTGAGGGCCTGCTCGAGAAGCGTATCATAAAGTTTCGGTTTCGCAACTTCCAGACCGAGGGCCTGAACGGCTTCTCCGAACAGATGCATCCACGCATCATAATCACTGCTGCAGTTATTGGAATGGGCCATCGCAACCAGATGACCATCGGGAGTGGTCACGAGATCAAGCTCATGATAGACTTTCGAAAGCTCCTTTTCCAGGACGATCATTGCGAACACGCTCGTCCCGGCAGATACATTTCCTGTTCTTACCGCTACTGAGTTGGTCGCAACCATACCGGTTCCTGCATCGCCTTCCGGGGGACAGAGTGGAACACCTGCCTGAAGAGCTCCTGAGGGATCGAGCAGACGAGCTCCCTTCTCTGTGAGAGTTCCGGCAACCTCTCCTGCCACAAGAACCTCCGGGAGGATGTCACGCAGGTGCCAGCTATAGCCCTTGTCCTTAACCTTCTCATCGAATGCCTTACACATTTCGAGATTGAAATCCCGGGTTTCAAGATCGATCGGGAACATACCGGAGGCCTCACCTACACCCATACTTTTATTCCCGGTCAACTGCCAGTGTACGTAACCGGCAAGGGTTGAAAGGTAATCGATATCTTTGACATGTTCCTCTCCATTGAGAATAGCCTGGTACAGATGAGCGACACTCCAACGCTGAGGAATCGGGTACTGGAACAGTTCGGCAAGTTTTTCTGAGGCTTCTCCGGTTATATTGTTTCTCCACGTCCTGAAAGGAACAAGTTGTTTCCCGTCACGATCTGTGACGATATATCCATGCATCATCCCGCTGAAACCGAGCGCCTTAAGCCGTGTCAGGTGCACGCCAAAGGTACGTTTCACCTGCTCGACAAGGTCAGCGTAACAGGAGCGTAATCCCTCCCAGACCTGCTCGAGGGGATACGTCCAGATACCGTCTACCTGAGAGTTCTCCCATCCGTAACCTCCGGAGGCAAGAGGAGTGTTATCACGTCCGATCAGAACCGCCTTGATTCTGGTTGAACCCATTTCGATACCGACAACCGCTTCCCCTGCCTCTATCATTCGGGCAATCTCTGCATGTTCTTTCATAGCATTTCCTTCTATTTGCAAGATGTTGTCACCTATTGTAAAAGCCTTCCCAGAGACTGTCCAGCAAAGGATGTTACGAAAATCGGAAAAAAAGTCCACCCCAGGGCAGGTTCACCCTTCCTGCCACTCGCTGTTGATATAGACGTAGTGTTCATGCCCTTCCCAGACCCCACGGATAAGGAGGTAGTCGGGGGAATAACCTTCGTAGGAGAATCCTGCAGCGAGTGCCACATGGATGGAAGCCTGATTTCCCGGCATGATGTTCGCTTCGAATCGATGAAGGTTGCGGACAGTACAGCCATACTCAAGGACTGCTCTGAGAGCTTCACTCATATATCCGCGATGAATATGGTGGTGAGAGAGAGAGTAGCCGACAAAAGTCGAATGGAAGGGATACGGCACTATCTGACTGCAGCTCACCTTGCCAAGGATCTCGTCACTGCCGTTGTGGGTGAGGTAAAAGTGAAAAGCATCGAAGGCTTCCACCTGTTTGATCTGCGAACTCAGAAGCTCCTGCACTGAGGGAAGAGTATAGTACCGCTCTTCGCGCACGGGTTCCCATGGCTCATGAAAGGCCCTGTTCGTCTCAAGGTAGTGAAGGAACTGTACGGCTTTTACCTGAGAAGGTGGAATAAGTTTCAACCGCTCGGTTTCGATGATCGGTTGTGCTGCAGGCTCCGGAAGATTCAATATTCGTCTCTCACACCGAACTCGGCATCTTCCACCCAGGAGTCAGGTCGACTGACCATCTGCACTATGGTGTCCAGAGTGTCATAATGCTTTCTCTCTTCCTGTATCACCTGCTTTACAATCCGTATATCAGCGGGGTCTGTCAGAGAATCCATTGCCTCGGTGTAGAACTCGATACTTTTCAACTCAATTTCAAGAGCCCTCTCATACAGTTCCATCTGCTTCTGAGTCTCAGCGAACTTCTGTCCATCTAGGGCACTGAGAAGTTCATCACTCTGGTGCTCCTTCAGAGGGACTTCATCACCGCCGACCCCGTCAGACATAGCCCGAAAGATCCTTTCATGCCGTCTCTCATCATCAGCCAGCAGACTGAAGATCTTCTTCAAACCCTCGTCCTGTGAATCCGCTGCAAGTGTATCGTAGAAAGAGGCGCCTTCCCGTTCCATTTCAATCGCTGCTTCCATGATATGCATCTGAGACCTCCCTGAGAGCAGTTGCTCCGTTGTATGTACCATCCTACCAGAAGAGACTCAAGAACGCAACAAATACTATCACACCCGATTCTCCGGTGAATCAACAACCATTAATAAGTAATTTTTTTACTATTTTTGTATTTTTTAAGCATTTTATCTTCATAAGTGTATAATTCTTAATTTGTCAATCTTTTTTTAAAAAAATATTGAACATCAGAAGAAAAATGAGTATAGTCTTTATGTACAGAAGAAACGAATGGCGATGTTTTCGCCAAGGAGATATACATGACAGCAGACAATTCACTGGAGATGAGAACGTTACTCGGTCACACGGGACACGTATTCTCGCAGAAGGATATCCCACGGCTGGAACAGCAGATCAGCACCCATATGTATCTGGTGAACCAGAAAATTCCATGGGTCATCACACGAGATGATGCAATATTCTCGTGGCAGGAAAACGTGTTCACTCCGATCATGGATGCAGTAAGCAGCTGGACAATACGCAAGGCCTGCAGGAACCTGTCTGAAGCGGAGCTCTTCTTCGCAGTATCTGACCACTGGTACTATCTGCTCGAAACAGACAACAGGACCAGCGCATATGAGGCTGCTGCCGATTATGCAGGTACCTACGGAACCGGACTGTTCCGACTGGTTCACTCTGCAGTGAACCGGAGACGGGCAGCCTGAACACACAGGAACGGGAATCTGACCGTGAGATTCCCGCTGTACGACCAGAGCGGAGAAGGGTCCTTGTGCACGTATGTTCAACACATGAGGAACAGCCTCTGCCTTCACTGACTCAAGCATTACATTACCGGAAACTTGAGCGCACTCGAATCAGGGATCTACTTCCATGGCTGACTCAGATAAAGCAGTGTGAAGTTCAGGATATTGCCGTAGTTACAAAATGTTTAAAGGACCCTGCACGGAGACAGGGAAAATGCTTATAAAGAGCGGAACCCTTTGTAGATGCAGGGAAGAGGAGCACCGCAGGCAGATCTCACGACCTTTCGTCGAAGAACAGAGACATCCTGTAGAGGTCGGTAAGCGAATCCACCGAAAGTTTTTCCATCAGACGAGTCTTATAGGTACTCACGGATTTCACTGAGATGTCGAGTTCATAGGCGATCTCTTTGATGGTCATACCCTTCGTGAGAAGCTTGAATACTTCGATCTCTCTTGAACTGAGATTCTCCAGGAAACTCGCATCCTGACTCTTCTCTTTTGTCAGAAAGAATGTGCGACCCTCCACGATCTCTCTCACTGCAGACTCGAGAATACTCAGGTCACTATCCTTTGTCAGATATCCACGGGCACCGAGAGCCTTTACCTGCTCAAGATAGAACTGATCAGGATACATACTCAGTACACATACCGGAGGTATTTTCAGAGACCGTTCCCTGACCTCCTGAAGGACCTCCAGCCCGCTCTTCCACGGCATCGCAATATCGAGAAAGACCAGATCGCTCGTTTCCACAGTACCGGTCTCTACTGCATTGAGGAACTCCTGACCGTTCGCATACTCAGCCACCACACGCATTCGCTGCTGAGCTTCGAGAATGGAAATCAATCCTTTTCGAAACAGCAGATGATCTTCAACTACAATCACTCTCACCATACTTCACACACCTCACAACCTCACACACTTCACCTGTATTGTCATAGCCCCATAGTAACACAGGTTCCGCCTTCAGAACCTCTGCCAATCTCTAACGCTCCATTTATTCAGCTCCCATTCCGGTCACCCCCCGGAGGCTCTGTTGTAACCAGAAAGGAACTTCATCATACCCGAACGACTCATCAAAGACGGCCGGAGGTTTCATATGGTCCTCTGCCTTCACCCTGACAGGAACCAAACCACCTGGTACAGAACGCGTGATCCCGTTCTCTACTATAGTGAAAAGCGTAGAAGAGAGAAGCCCCTGGCGAGCAAGAACCGGAATGGGAACAGCCGGAATCAGAAGCCTCTCTTTCTCGCGATAGACTGCACGCTTCCTGATCACCATGAAAAGCATGCAGGCAGATGCGCTCAACCCTGTTCATTGGCAACCCCGTCTAAAGTACGGTTGAACGCAGGGAAGGGAAAGCTGAGCACAACACGAGTCCCCTGTTCCAGTGCTGTAATTTCCATCGAACCATTCATCTTCTTCATGAACAAGGCCGATGCATACAGCCCGATACCCGGCCCCTTCTCTCCAGCACTTCCCATCCGTGTCACACCCCACCGACCTTCCTCAAAGGCCTGCAGGGCTTCAGGATCTATCGGCTCACCCCGGTTCTCTACAACAATCTGAACAACAGGAGCAGCACTGCGACCCAGGAAATGCACCGTCTGACCCGGAGCTGAGTATTTCACGGCGTTCTCGAGCACATTGTGAAGCACAGACTTCACCAGGGCCGGATGTGCAGCAAACTCAAGGTGTTCTTCGATATCATATACACAGCTCACCTGTTTACGGCTGGTGAGCCGCTTGATTGAATCCTGCAGCTGAGACAATACTCCTGATAAGGACAACGTCTGGAGATGATAGGTCTCCCACTCACTGAAGGATTCACTCAGAGCAAGAAGGTTCGCAATCAGCGAGTCAGCCCGGTCAATGAGTGAATCAAGGTCCTCACCGCCCCGCTTCCACACTCCCGAATTCTCTCGGGCGATTCCTGAAGCCATCAGCTGTCTTAAACCTTTCATCAGAATAAGAGGACTTCTTACATCATGACTGATAACCTCTATGAGCAGCCCCTTCATTCTGTTGTCTTCAATAATCCGCTCATGTCGTTTTCTGAGCTCTTCCTGCATGCTTTTCATCTCACTCACATCGCGGATCGTGAGTACAGAGGCGTGCGATCGATAACGGCTGTTTTCGAAGCAGGAACGACGCACCTCATACGTGGCGGCTTTGCCGTTCCTGCTGTGATACTCGATGGTAGACCCACCCCTCAGGGTGTCGGACTTCTCGCAGGAGTGCACGAACTGGAGGAAAGGGGACTGTGCTCCCGCTTCCTCGATATCCAGACCGACACATTCCTCTGTGATCTCAGGAAAGAATTTCTGTACTGTCCTGTTCATATCGAGGATGACCCCGCTGCGATCTATGATCAGCACTCCGTCAATGAGCGAATCCTTTAACAGTGCATTCTCTACCGGTACCGAACCGAACAGCTGACCTTTGAACAGGAGGTACTTGGGAAACAGTGCCCCTAAAAAATAGAGAAATGGGGTATAGTAGAAGGTTATATACGTCTTCATACCGACATAGAGAAACGTGCCGATGAGAGGAATCAGTATCATCAGCATCATGTAGGCTCCACGCACTCTGTACAGCCCCTTCTCACTCACGGTCATGTAAAAGCTGTAATACACGTACAGGAGACCACCGAAAAGACCGTAGAAATTGAGTACCAGGCCGAAGATCTTCGGGTTGTAGATATTGGGACGGAACAGTCCTTCGGGGAACTGCACGTCTGTGATAAACAGTTCATGAAACGGCATCGTGAGGATGATAATGGTGAGAGTCACTGAAACACTGATAAACACCATGTAATAAATGCTGACGTTCTTCAGTCGGAGATTGAAGTAGCGGTTCGAGAAATGCAGAAGGGTAATCGGGTACCAGGCGATCACAACATACTGAAGTGTATCCCAGAAGCTCTTCAGTCCCCAGGTGAGAGCCATTGTCTCCAGCATGTAGGTAAGATTATGAAGGGATATCACCAGCAGGAACAGAGCAAGCTCCACCGCTCCGTGCTCTTTGCGTCTTCTCAGCAGAAACGCGATGAAGATTGCCTCGATAAGCACCATAACAGAGAGAACGGAAGCTTCAGGAGTCCATGAATACATCATCTTCCCGACCTCCCCTCTCTGCTGTGCTCCACAGGCACAGCGTAAGTATTCCCGAGTATCCTTCTCAGCCTCAGAACGACTCTGGTCCCTCCTCCCTCACGCTGCTGTACCTGCATACTCCCTTCCTGAATTTCCATAAAACGTCTGGAGGCGAACAGCCCGATCCCGGGGCCTGTCTCTCCGGCAGTTCCCCGTTTCGTCACCCCCCATCGACCCTGCTGATAGGCAGTCAGCACATCAGAGTGTATTGAAACGCCCTGATTCTCTATCACAAGTTCCACCTCTTTTTTCCCAACAAGGGCATGAAGGAACACCTCTGAACCCGGATACGAGTATTTGAGGGCGTTATCGAGGATGTTTCTGAGCGTTATCGAAAGGAGTTTCTCATGTCCGTAGACCAGGACGCTCCCTTCAAGGAACGAATTGTACCGCACATCCTTCTTTGACGCAGAGATCCGGAACTTATCACTGAGCTGCTCCACCACCGCTTCGATATCGACAGCTGTGCCCTGATAGGCATCTTCATCATCGAAGGAAATATTTAGTGTCAACAGATTGGCTATGAGAATATCAGCCTGGTCAATGAGAGCATCGAGCTCCTTACCGCCCCGCTCCCATATGGCAGGATTCTGTGAGACCTCCTGTGAAGCAATCAACTGTCTCAGACTCTTCATCAGCTGAAGCGGAGATCTGAGATTATGGCTCATCACATCAATGACCAATCCTTTCAGTCTGTCGGCCTCGACAATCCTCTCATAGGAAAGACGCAGTTCTTCGATCATCCTTCTTCGCTCACTCACATCCCGAAGGACCAATGTAACGACCTGTGTTCCCTTGTGTCTTCCTTCTACAAGGAACTGCCGGACTTCCACATACCGTACATTTCCGTTCATGCCCGGGAATAACACCTCGTGACCAAAATCCTGAGTTCCTGAGTATGAGTGGTCGCTGAGAGCAGTAAGTTCTTCGACCTCCTGAGATACTTCCCGAAAGGGTCTCCCGATGAAGCTTTCTTTGAGTGCCGGCAGAAATTCGGAGGCTTTTGCATTGAATTCCAGAACTACGCCCTCTCTGTTCAGGACGATGATCCCATCCATCATGGAATCAAGAACATATCGGTTCTCGATCGGTATAGGGCCGAACAGTGAGTCTTTCAGGTACAGGTAGATGAAGATGGCGGTAGAAACCAGCAGCGCATATGGAAGGGGATCAATCATGGCCTCCCCGGCCTTTGTCAGGTAGACGATATTTATGAGGACGGGAACGAGAACTGCGAGGATAAGAAGGATTCCCCGTTTCCTGTATGCCTTGTGCCCTCTCAGCATCATGTAGAGACTGTAGTAGATGAACACTATGGCGGTCACTACATGGAAGAGATTATGCAGGAAAAAGAAGGGGTAGGTCTCCATCGTGATCGCACTGAATCCGTTGACCATGGAATAGACCCGTTCACCATAAAACAGATTGTGATAGGGATAGGTGAACTGAAGGGACATGAACAGGACACCGAGTGAGAGGTAGATAGTGAAGTAGAGACGTTCACGAACGAGGCGAAGGCGATAATATGCTGTGATAAACCGTATCAGCACGTACGGGAGGAAGGGCATACCGAGATATTGCAGGTGTATGCTCAATTCACGCATCTGAGGATCCCGTGAGATATGCTCCATCCCCGCTCCGAAAGAATAAAAGAACAGGGAGATCATAACAAATGCAAGTTCCCTGGCTCCCCTTCCCTTCTTCTGAGAGAGGAGCAGAGCGGAAAATGAGATCTGAACGAAAGCTGTAAAAAATGCAATAATCCCTGGTATTGTCAGCTCAAACATTTCAACGGTACCTGCCCTTACAAGGTGCTTATGCGGGTGTATCTCAACAGATCCGGTGGTTGTAAGTCATTTCCTACAAGACTCTTGATTGCTCTCACCACCGTTATGTGATATCTTCTGATCAGTGAGATGTTGAACGGCAGTTCGCATTCCACAAAGGAAAGAGAAGAACCAGTCAGTCACCTAAGCTCTACTTCACACGCCTTGCTTCAAGCTTATCACCTTCTTCTCTTTCCTTTTGTTACCCCCCCCTACCCCTTCATCGTACCGGCAAAGTCATTATCTGGCAACATGTTTTTATATATACCTATACTGCCTGACGATGCAAACTGAGTGTGTCCGTGAACTTCCCCTCATTCCCCACAGTCAGAGATGTTGACCGAAAACGACTCATCCTTTATGATTACAGTATTCACGTCATAAGACATAGACCTGCGAGTATAATTCGTTACTTTGCTTATGTTTGTAACTTGGGGAGTGGTTGATGGAAAAACACATGACAAGGCGCGTACAACAAAATCTGCTGCTCATAGCGATAGACACCTCGCTGCTCCTGTTCTCCATGTTCCTTGCCCTGTATGTTTCGAATGTGTCACGCATGCTGATTGCCGATCTGTGGCTTTACGTGCTTCTGTTCATCCTCCTCCATATCGTCGTCCTGTTTCTTGCAGGCTTCTACTCTATCAGGTTAGTTGACAGTTCGCTCGACCTCATCACGCTTGGGGGCATCCCGATGATGGTCCTTTCAGGTGTAGCTGTTATACTGCTGCTTGTAGTGACCCGGGATTTCTCCTTCGTCTTCAAGACCTATATCCCGTTTTCATCCTTCTCTCTTCTTCTTGTGCTGGGCTACCGCGTTCTCTACCGTATTGCGAAGACCTATCTGGTCAGCCCCCGACAGGGAAAGGGCAATCCCAAAGCCATCATATACGGAGCGGGAGAGATCGGGATGCAGCTGGCACGGCAGTATTACCGGAACAGACTCGGTTTCAGTATCGCTGGATTCATTGATGACAATCCGGTAAAACTGTCGATGATCGTCGGCGGTATCCGCGTCCTGGGAAGTATTGAGACCCTGCCTGCCATCATCCGCAGTGTCGATGCAGATCTTCTGATCATAGCAATCACAGACCTGAAAAAAGAGAAGATCAGGGAAGCGATGGATATAGCGGGGCGTTTCGGGGTGGAAGTGAAGATCATCCCCTCCATGTTCGAAATGGAAGAATCCAAGACCACCGTATCCGATATCAGAGCGATACAGGTCGAAGACCTGATCGGCCGTTCTCCGGTCGTGCTCGACAAGCAGCCTGTCAAACAGATGGTGAGCGGCAAGTCAGTTCTCGTCACCGGGGCTGGAGGTTCGATAGGAAGCGAGATCTGCCGGCAGCTCCTCGAATACGGAACTGACCGTCTCTACCTCCTCGATATTGATGAGACTGAGCTGCATGACCTCTCATTGCGGCTCCATCACTACCGACAGGAATTCAGCGAAAAGATCATTCCAATTGTCTGTGATGTCCGTGATGCGAACAAGGTCGAAACTCTGTTCAAGAAACTTTCCTTCGATATCGTATTCCATGCCGCTGCCTACAAGCATGTTCCGATGATGGAATATTACCCCGAAGAGGCGATCAAAACCAATATAGTCGGAACCTACAACGTCCTTTCCAATGCCGTATCGAACGGTGTCGAGCGCTGTATCATCATCAGCACAGACAAGGCAGTTAACCCGACGAATGTGATGGGAGCAACCAAGCGTGTTGCAGAACAGATCGCAAGCACACTCAGCTGCGAGAATACGCAGATCATCAGCGTCAGGTTCGGCAATGTGCTCGGATCACGAGGTTCGATGCTTCCCCTGTTCATGGAACAGCTGAAGAACGGTCTGCCGATCACAGTCACTGACCGCGGCATTATCCGCTACTTCATGACCATTCCCGAAGCTGTCTCTCTGGTCTTCCAGGCAGGGGCACTTGGCAAAGGCGGGGAAGTTATGGTCCTCGAAATGGGCGACCCGGTCAATATCTATGAGTTCGCCAAGAAGCTGGTCACCTATTTCGGGGACGGGAGAAGTGATGTGGTCATCACGGGGCTTCGTCCCGGAGAGAAGCTTTACGAAGAAAAACTCAGCGCCGCTGACACCACGATACCGACTGATAATCCGAAAGTGTACAAGGCCCTGGTCACCTCCAATCTGAATCAGGAGGCTATCAGGGATTTCATCAACAGCTATGGAGAATTGTCACAGGTCGCCCTGGTGGAGGAATTGAAACGGATGGTTCCCGAGTTTGTTCGTCCGGCGAATACTGTTGTAGGATCCTGAATGAATTCGTACTGTCTCTATTGCAGAACCGGAGCCGAAGATAAAATCGTACGAGTCCTTCATAAGCGATTGACGGAAGAGCTTCATGAGCAGGCGGAAATCCTTTTCCCGAGCAGAATCATGAACCAGAGAAAGCGGGGAACGTGGAGCAGAGTGAAACAGCCGCTCCTGCCAGGTTACGTATTCATCTACCTGAGCGAAGAGATCCCCTTTCCCACCTACCTCCTCAGGGAGGCAGGTGATGCCTATAAAATCCTGAAGAACCTCGATAATTCTCTTCCCCTGAAGGGAAGTGATGAAGAGTATGCGATGTGGGTCTATCGCCACCATGGCCTGATCAGGCCGAGCAGGGTGAAGTTCGAACAGGGGCGCCTTGTCAAGGTTATTGACGGACCACTCCTTGACCTGTCCGGTAAGATCACAAAAGTCGACCGTCACCATAAGAGAGTCTATGTCTCGTTCATGTTCGGCGGGAAAAAACAGATCATCAACATGAGCATCGATGACCTGAGTGACGGAGAACACGAGTAACACCCCTGTGAACGCCCCCCACCTCTGTGCTATACTCGTGAACAGGCAGAGAAACTATCAGCGGACTCATTCTCTGACACATGAGGGATAGGTAAAACCCCATCGGCGGCATGTTTTACCTGCAGGCTTTTTCCATGCTCAGCCGAGTCCGCGCACATGCACTGACATATATTCTGGAGGTATTAACATGAATAATTTTTCCTATCATAATCCGACACGCATCATCTTCGGCAAGGATACGATTGGTGAGGTCGGTCACCATACAGCACAGTATGCGAAGAAGGTTCTGCTGCATTACGGATCAGGTTCTATCAGGAAGAACGGGATCTATGATACGGTCGTCTCCTCGTTGAAAGAACACGGAATCGAGTTCATTGAACTCTCCGGAGTCGTACCCAATCCACGTCTTTCTCTGGTGAAAAAGGGAATCGAACTGTGCAGGAAAGAGGAGATCACCTTTATCCTGGCGGTAGGAGGCGGATCGGTGATCGATTCAGCGAAAGCGATAGCGTTCGGATCACTCCTTGGCGATGATGAGGATATCTGGGACGATTACTACATGAACAAGGACTGCAGTGTCACCCGTTCGCTTGATGTCGGTGTGGTTCTCACCATCCCAGCCGCCGGCTCGGAAAGTTCGATATCAACGGTTATCACAAATGATACGAACGATCTGAAAAGAGCGGTCAACCAGGAAGCGCTCACTCCACGCTTCGCCATCATGGACCCTCAGACGAATTATACTCTTCCCGATTATCAGAGCGCCTGCGGTGCTGCTGACATCCTGGCCCACCTGATGGAACGTTACTTTACCAACGCCCAGTACAACAACCTCTCGGATGCCTTCCTTGAGGCAGCGATGAGGAATGTGATCTCCTTTGCACCTCTTGCCCTCATCGACCCCAGCGAGTATCGATACCGGGCAGAGCTGATGTGGACAGGAACGATCGCCCATAATGGACTGTTGGACCGTGGCAGAATGGGTGACTGGGCCTCTCATGCTATCGAACATGAGCTCAGCGGAGTATATGACATCGCACACGGAGCAGGACTCGCCATCATCTTCCCTGCCTGGATGAAGTATGTCTACCACCATGATATCGACAGATTCGTGCAATGGGCTACACGAGTGTGGAATATCAGCGTAAGTCTGGACGACAAGGAGACCGTCGTCCTTCTTGCCATCCGGGCACTCGAAGAGTTCTTCCGCTCCCTTACCCTGCCCATCCGTCTCAGTGATGCAGGAATAGGAGCCCAGGACATCACGCGTATGGCAGAAAACCTGATGAAAGGCAGTGATGGAACGGGAAACTTCGTACACCTCGGGCAGAAGGATGTGGAACAGATTCTCCGTCTGGCCCTCTGAGCATGCTCTGCTGCGTGAGACTTCCGCTATCTGATATTTCAGGTTCCGGAAGTCTTGCTTTTTGCAACCGTCATACAGCTGAAAAACCGCTTTGAGCCTGCTGGTCGGCTCTGGCCTGAAAGGCTTTCAGGATTGATTCGAATTCCTGTTCACTGTGAATGAACGACTGAAGGACAAGGGGATGGAACTGACCGGGAAAAGTCCTGGCATCTCCCTGCGTAATAATACGCACTGCCTCCTCATGCGAGAATGCCCCCTTATAGGGGCGCACAGAGACAAGGGCATCATAGACATCAACGAGAGCAACGATTGCTCCGCTCATCGGAATCTCACTCCCTTTCAGTCCGTTCGGATACCCTGATCCATCATACTTTTCGTGATGGCTGAGACAGATTTCATAGGCCTTCTCCAGGAGCAGGTTACTCCCTATCATCTGTATCGTAGTCCTGATCGCTTCAGCCCCCTGCACGGTGTGCTGTTTCATGATCTCCCATTCCTCAGGGGTAAGAGGTCCGGGTTTGGTGAGAATTGCATCAGGCACCGAGACCTTACCGATGTCGTGAAGTGCTGCCGCCTGTGCAAGCAGGGGCACCTCCTCAGAGGAAAGTATATGCGGATGGTGCCGGGCGATATATGACGCAAGCACGTGCGTGTACTGCTGGGTCTTGAAGATATGTTCTCCTGTGGTCTTATCGCGCGATTCAGCAAGATAGGCAACAGCCTGAACGGTGGAATCCCTCGTATGTTCTATCTCCCTGGTCCTCTGATGTATTCGTGATTCCAGATGTTTTTTATGTGTGCTCAGGTCCAGATGAAGGGCAACCCGTCTCTTCACGATATCGGTATGAAACGGTTTGGTGATATAGTCGACAGCTCCTGAATTCAGACCCCTGATCTGGTCTGCCACCTGGTCCATCCCGGATGTGAAGATCACGGGAATATGTCGTGTCTTCTCGGAAGACTGGAGGATCTGCAGAAACTCAAACCCGTCCATCCCAGGCAGCATCGCATCGAGAAGTATTATATCCGGCAGTACCGACTCAAGCACTTCGAAAGCCTTGTCTGCATCAATGGCAACATGCAAGGTGTAGGTATCCTCTAGCGCTGCGACAAGCAGATCGATGTCAAACGGAGAGTCTTCGATAATGAGAACACTGTTCATGGTTTTGCTCCTGTAGACCTGAAGTGATCGATCATGGAGATGATCAGAGGTTCTACTTCTGTATAGTTGTATGATGATATCAGCGAGGTGATCTCGAGAAACAGGTCGGAGGCCTCACCGGTGAATGTATTCCCGGCCAGATCAGCATAAGCCTTTCTCACCTCCAGCACATCCGCATGCACACATGCGGTGCGAAGCGTGTTCAGCAATGCGATCATCTCAGTGCCGTCAACACCAATTCGGGCAGGTTCCTGTTTCTCCTCTGTGAAGCAGCAGGAGTCCTTCACTGATTGCAGTGCGGAGTCCATGGCAGAAAAAAACTGCTGTTCGATACTTGCTGTATCCTCCGTGATTCCGCTGTTCAGCAGCATTTCGAGTGTTGATGCCCGTTGTGCCAGCTTTTCAGCTCCAAGACTGGCCGCAATACTCTTCACCGAGTGAACGAACCGTATTCTTTCACTTATATCATGTGCAGTAGCGTTATAGAGAGAGAGGTAGGAGACGTAGCTTGTATGAAATTTCTGTAGAAGGGAAAGGTAGATATCACTGTTGTTGTGAAGCAAATCAAGTCCTTTGCGCACATTGAAACCCGGCACAGAGATAGATCGATAGCCGACAGGTTCTTCCTGCTTCGGTATCTCACCGGGCACATAGGCAAGCAGCATATCATACAGAGTCTCTTTTTCGATCGGCTTCACCAGATATTCCGTCATTCCAGCCTCCATACATCTGGACCGCTCCGTAGGGGAGGAGTTCGCAGTGACGGCAATAATCGGCGTATCCCTATACCTTCCATCATCAAGAGTCTGTATCGTCCGGGCAGTCTCATACCCATCCAGGCCCGGCATCCTGATGTCGAGCAGGATTATATCTATTTCCTCTTTTCTGATTATATCCAAGGCTTCGTATCCGTTGTGAGCCAACGAATGGGAGGCACCCACCTTATCGAGCAAGTAGATGAGCAGTTCCTGATTGATCTCTATGTCCTCGACTATCAGGACATGAAGGGCAGAAAGAGCAGTATACGACGCGTAGTCGAACGATCTATTCTGATACAGCACCCCTCCCCGGGCATTGATCTGTGCTATCACCTTCCTGGGGTCCAGTGGTATCGTGAAAGTATTGTCAAACAGCGTCCACGAGGCATCAAGGTTCTGGAAAGACTCACTCCTGACGGAGGTAAGGATCATCTGATGGGATGGGTATTGCCCTCTGCTCCTGCACATCCTGAGAGTTTCCAACACCTTCTCAGTTACCATGGAAATGTCGATGAAACAGACAGCATACGAGTGCCCTTCACGCTGTGTCTTCGAAAGGAACCGGTCGAGGGCTGAAGGGGAAGTGATCTGATCGGTCTTGAGGCTCAGCGAGGAGAGAATCTGCGAGGATAATCCGGCGATATTCTCATCAGGGTCAATGACAATGGCTCGTGCTCCCTGCCAGGACGGATCAAGTGCCTCTGAGTCCTCTGTCTCTTTTACAGAAATGAGTGGTAGTGATACCGTGAAGGTCGTGCCTTCCGTGAGAGCAGAACACACACTGATGGATCCACCCATATTCTCTGCAAGGGATTTGACAATCGGCAGTCCCAAACCGCTGGAGTGCCCTGAGCGGTGAGTTGTCCGTGCAGTTGAAAAGAACGGAGTGAAGATCTTCTGTGCATGTTCCTGTGCTATTCCGATTCCGGTATCACTCACCGAGAGGTGCAGCTCAAGAACTCCATGATCAGGCTGCTCCGCGGTTGCCCGAACCGTGATGCCGCCGGTATCAGTGAATTTGATCGCGTTCCCGATCAGATTCTTGAGAATCTGAGCGATCTGTACCGGATCACCCCTGAGAATAGAAGGGATCTGGGGTGAGATATCAGTGGCAAGGAACAGTCCCTTGCTCTGAATCTCCTGCATATGTTCCTCTGACACCCGTGTTATAAGATTTTTAAGGGAGAATCTCGTATCCCGTATATTGATCCCGGCACGAGTGTATTTGGAATAATCAAGAAAGTTTTTCACCAGATCAATGAGAAAAGTACTGCCGGAGCGGATAATCTCGGTGTACCGCTTCTGATGATCTGTCATTCGTGTCTCAAGAAGTATTTCACTCACCCCGAGTATGGAATTTACAGAGTTCCTGATCTCGTGGCTCATCTGTGCAAGAAAATCCGAAAGGTCTTTGTGAGAGTTTTCTTTTTCAAGTGCAAGAGACTCAGCCTCGATACGAAGCCTGACAAGCTCTCTGGTGTAGGCGTTACGGGCAAGGACCTCTGAAAGGTTATTGGCAAAATACCGCAGAAGCTGCCGCTCCTCAGTACTCCATTCCATATTGCTGCGGACCGCATCGAATCCCATGAAACCGAAACTCTTGTCATGGACAAGCAGGGGGACGAACTGAATGGATTTAACCGACTGAGCCAGAAGAATCTCCCGTTCGGCAACATACTCGGGTCCCATGTCCTCTACTTCCCTGAAGTATCTGTCCTTTCCCTCTTCAAGGTCTCTCACAAGGTTCGGAAAGATGTGTTTCGGCAGCTGCTGCAGGTTGTCCTTCTCTCTCGTGATCCCATCAGCAACCCATTCATGAGTATTGTCCATGGTCTCGTCTTCCCGATAGAGGAAGACGTATGAGCGGTCAGCTCCGGAAAATCGGCCGAGCAGTTCGAGAGCCCGGTCAATGTCGGAATCAAGAGAGTCCTCAGTCGAACGAAGGATGGAGCCGGTCAGATCAAACAGAAGGTTTTCGAACGAAATCTTCCGTTCAAGAAGTCGCTGTGACTTCTCCAGCTCTCCTGTATTGTAAAGAGAAGTCACCTTCATCCTGCCGTCTTCATCTACCGGTGCCGTATAGCAGTGGATCTTCATACCCTTTCCATCCACCGTATTCAGGAGACTTTCACAGACATCCTCCTGACTGTAGCCAGACAGGATCGATGTCACAGGCCTGCCGATCAGATCCTTCTCGTCCTCACGCAGAACCTCGAGCAGGGCATCGGATACCCTGAGAACAGTCCCTCCGTCGCTGTGAAAGATATACCCCTGGAAAAGGTTGTCTCGAAAGGGTGATAAGACATTGCTGTCTGTCGTGATATCCTTGACAGCAAAGAGGAACTCCACCATTGAGTTTCTCCGGTATTCGCTGCAGGTGATCTTGTAGCGCCGCAGATCATCGGGAAGAGGTGAATGGTACAGGATCGAGGAGGTTTTGTGCTGCTGTTCAACAGTTTTCAGAAGATCCATGAGTGGAGAACCGAATTCTTCTCCGTATACCTCTTTAATGGTCTTCCCCACGTAGGACTCACCGCCTGCGAGAACGATTCCTGTCGTATCGGTGTGTATTTCTGTTATTAGGCCTGAAGCATCCGTTACACCTATAAAATCGTACTCTGATGCAACAAGGGTTCTGTGCAGCTGTTCGTACGACTGTCTTTCGATGATTTCGCGGATACTGATCAGAAATGAAGTTGATTCATGAAGGGGAAGGCTCTGTATAGAGTAGGTACTCCCGGTGATGGGATCATCCATCTCGAACCAGGAGGGAAGGGAATACAGGTGTTCACTATCGAACAACATCTTCAGAAAAACCGTTCGTACTGATTCCCGCACGAACGTTTCAACCGAAAGGGGATATCTCTGTTCTTCCGGCATCCCGCAGAGCAGCCGAGCGTATTCATTCAGCCCTATGACGTCAATGGTTCCCTGCTGGAGATCTCTTGTACATGTTATGAGTGCAATTTCATGCTCTACAGACATAGAATCCCCTGTGTGGGCCATCTAGTTCACGTCTCCCTATGTCAAAAGTGATAAGTTACGGCAAGTATAATTGAATCATATCCATAATTCAAGAGCCACTCACCTACTTTGATTCACAATATAGATGTTTAAATACAGTACCGGCAAATTTTTACATTTAAACATCTTACATAATTTTTCATCACCTGTGCCATCATACAACTTTTTCATATCATTTTTCTCACACATGACTGATTCAGGAAAAAACTTCCTACTTTTTATATATACGTCATATTTGTATAGATCCCATTTTTTCAAAGTGCTGAAGCTCCCTCAACATACACAGTCTGACTCGGAAATGCGAACTCTATAGCCCTCTCATTGAAGGCTCTGAAGACCTTCTGGTTTACCTCCTGCTGCACATCCAGGGCAGCCTTGTAGTCACTGAGCGGAACATAGTAAACCGTCTCGAAGTTGAGGGAAAAGTCTCCGAACTCCTTGAAATGACAACGATCGAACATCACGCCGTCCACCACGCTCACTGTTTCAATGATCCCCCGGATGAGGGAAGGGATCATCTCAACATGTTCCTCTGTAGTGTCGTAGGTGACTCCCAGGGTGAAGACTATCCGTCGGTGCTGCATCTGGTTGAAGTTCGAAAGACTCGTACTTGAAAGTGATGTGTTCGAAACGATCATCAGCTCCCCCTGAAGGGTGCGCAGGTGAGTGGTCTTCAAACCGATCTTCTCAACCCATGCCATCGTCTGATCTATGGAGACAAGGTCACCGATGACAAAGGGTTTGTCGAAGAGAATGACGAAATAGCCGAACAGGTCCCCCAGGATTCCCTGCGCTGCAATGGCAATCGCTATACCCGATATCCCGAGGCCTGCAATGGCTGTTGTGATATCAAAGCCGAGATTGCCCAGGATAAAGATGATACCGAGAATCCAGATGATGATCTTGAATATGGAGATGAGGGGCTTGATCGCCTTCGATGCCTCAATTCTCGACTCCTTGCGGGAAAAACGGAGAAAGCTCATCTCTCCGGCGCTGATAGCCGCCCTGAGCACGATGATGAACAGAAGTGCGAAGAAAAACTTATGTACCTGTACTATCATCTCCTCACCATAAGAGAGTGAGAAAACGGCATGTGCAAGGAATGCCATGAAGATGAGGGGAAAGACGACTTGTCTCATCAGCCTCTTTCGTGTCTCCATCCGCATCTTGCTGAGTTTTGCAAAATGCATTCCAGACCAGGATTTGAACCGGTTGAGACTCTTTGCCTGCTCCTTACTGGCCTCGAGGGCCTTCCTCTCGGCCCTGATGAAAAGCTTGGATACGATGATTCCTAACAGTCGGATCAGGAGGATGCCGGCAAGGACGACAGCAGCTGAGTACAGGTAATCACCTACGGTGTTATTGAAATAGACTCGGTGAAGGATAGAGGTCTCCATGGTGTATTGCTCTCCTTGGTTACTGGTAATACTGATCGAAAAAGACACTGAAAATCAGGAACATCTCATAGGAACTGATCTCATACCCCGATTGGGAGACCCGGGAAAGAGCCTCTGTCTGGGTCAGTGAAACCTCTTCGTATTTCATTCGTATCGTTACATCGATACCGTCTTTGCTTATACCTTCGATTGATGAAAATATGTCCATGTTGTTGAACATCCTGACGGTGTTACGCAGTTCATCAAGGTCTGAGAGAAGCAGGGTATAATACTGTATCGTCGACGGGCCGTCCTGAGACACGCCGTCTGCTTCCTTCCCTTCTCTGTGTCCTGCGAGAGAGGCAAGATAGGTTTGCTGCAGATTTCGCACATGGTCTGACAGCTGTCCTGCTATGCTCTGCAGAGAAATAAGGGAACTCCTGATATTCTCACGGTTCTCTTTTGAGTAACCGGAGACATTCTCCACGAGAGAATCCAGATCCTCGATCAATGATTCACCTGCCAGTGAGTTTGCTTCTGCTCCTTCCGGTACAACATCTAACAGTCCTTCAAGATTGATCTTGAAAGAGGAGTGTATCTTATTGACAAGCTTTACAGCTTCCTCCTTCATGAACATATCTGCAGAGAAAAGCTGTTCGATCCTCCACTGCGGTGAAGTGGAAAGCAGCGCTTCAGGGTCGCTGAGGTCAGGTTCTTCCTCCATCAGCGGTTCCTCAACAGCGGCTGGCTCCGTATAGGGTTCAAACGTCACGTTTGGAAGGGTATAGGCCGGGTCTGACTCAGCAGTCGGCTCTTCGGCGGCGATCTCCTGCATAGCCTGCTGGATCTGTACAAGGTCATTCTCAAGGGCTGTGGCTACAACGAGACCCTCCTGTCGAAGGCCATTGACCAGAGCTGCCTGCTCGTTCCCGAGCGCCTCGATGCCGCTCTCAAGAGATGCTGCAGCTGCCGTTCCTGCTGCCAGGAGATCTGCAATTTCCTGATCAAGGGCTGCATCCCGCTCTGTCCCGCTGCGTTCCAGCAGGGCAATCTTCTCACTCAGTTCGACAGTTATGCGGATCCCTTCTTCACTGAGAGCCGAGAGTCTATCATTAATGGCTGAGGCAGCAGTAGAGCCCTCGCTTCTCAGAGCATCAAGGTCCTCTCCAAGGGTCTGTGATACGGTGATACCCTCATCCCTTAGCTGATCAATCATCATTTCCAGAGCGGCAAGTGCCTGAAGCCCTTCATTCCGCAATGTGTCATATCGCCCGATCTCACTGATCCGATAGTCATTGAACTCTGAGCGCAACCTCTGCTCGAGTGTATAGGCCTCTCTGGCCGTTCTCTTTGCCA